>Ga0210334_10024339_pt1 | contig 10758 bp, 10 predicted proteins | sample S306metaT_FD_164440 | JGI IMG/M metagenome (GOLD analysis project Ga0210334, IMG submission 164440) | Metatranscriptome of estuarine sediment microbial communities from the Columbia River estuary, Oregon, United States - S.306 (Metagenome... | ecosystem: Environmental > Aquatic > Marine >... | reverse complement strand
TGAAGGGCGAGCTCGGCCTCCGAGCCACCACGATCGAGCGCATCGGCATCGGCGGGCACTTGCTCGCTCTCGAGCGCCTGAAGCGCAAGCTCGCCGCGGAGGGGCTCTTCGCGCCAGGGCGGAAACGTCCACTTCCCCGGCTTCCGCGCGCGATCGGGATCCTCACCGGCGCGGAGGCTGCAGCGCGGGGCGACCTCATCGCCACGATCGGAGCGCGCTTCCCGGCGGCGAAGGTCGTGATCTGCGAAGCACGGGTCCAGGGAAAGACGGCGCCCACAGCGATCGTCGCCGCCCTGTCGGCACTCGCGGCACACCCCGAAGTCGACGTCGTCGTGCTCGCGCGCGGCGGGGGGAGCTTCGAGGATCTCCTCCCCTTCAGCGACGAGGCCGTCGTGCGGGCCGTAGCCGCACTGTCCGTTCCGGTGGTGTCCGCAGTGGGACACGAGCAGGACACTCCGCTGTGCGATCTGGCCGCCGATGCACGGGCCGCCACGCCGACTGCCGCGGGCGGGCTCGTCGTGCCCGAGCTGACCGAGCTGAGCACCGCGCTCGAGAGCTCCCGCCGCAGGCTCGGATTGACTGTACGAAACCTTCTCGAGCGTGACGCCGCACGACTCGACCGCCTTGGAGCGAGGCTGCGCGCGGCACCGCGCCTGCTCCTCGAGCGGCGCAGGTCGGGGCTGGATCACGCTGGAGCACGCCTCAGCGCGCTTTCGCCTCTCGCAACGCTCGAGCGGGGATACGCAATCGTCCGCGCGGGGGCCGTTGCGCTGCGCGACACATCGTCGACTAGCCCGGGCGACCGGCTCGAGATCGAGCTCGCGTCGGGAGCGCTCGGGGCTCGAGTCGAGGACGTGCGAGCATGACGGAGGAGCGGCCATTCGAGGAGCTCCAGAAGGAACTGGAGGACATCGTGGCCAGGCTCGAGCGTGGCGACGTGGCAGTCGACGACGCGATCGCGCTCTTCCGACGGGGCGAGGAGCTCTACAAGACGTGCGTCGCGCGGCTGCAGGGAGCCGAGCTCCGGATCGAGGAGCTCACGGTCACAGACGCCGAATGAGTGACAAGCGCCACTCCGTTCGTGTATGAATCGCCTCATGTCGAAGCCGACACCAGACCTGCTCCGTAACGTCCGCCTCTTCTCGGACCTCGACGAGAAGGATCTCGAGAGCCTCGCGGAGGAGTTCAACGAGCGGCGCTTTGCCGCCGGCGACAAGATCGCACTCGAAGGCGAGGGCGGCCTCATGTTCTTCGTCGTCGAGAGCGGCGAGGCGTCCGTAGAAGTTCAGGGTGAGGCGGTCGGGACGCTTGGTCCCGGCGCCGCGTTCGGGGAGATCGCTCTGATCGACCGGCGCCCGCGAACAGCAAGCGTCACGGCGATCTCCGCTCTCAAGGCGTACGGCCTCCCCGTTTTCGTCTTCCGCCCATTCGTCGAGGCGCGGCCCCAGGTGGCGTGGAAGCTGCTCGAGGCGATGGCGGACCGGCTCGAGACCGCCGAGTCTCGCTAGCGCGCAAGCACGCGGCCGAGATCGACGAGATCGGCTTCGGCTTGCGTGGGATCGCCTGAGAGCGCGAACGTCTCGGCGCCCGCGATCTCGGCCCTAACACGCCCGCCGAAAACGACGCAGCGAACGCCTGCCTCCAAGCAGCGAGCGACGATCTCCCCGGGCGCCTTCCCCTCCGCAGTCGTCTCGTCGATCTGCCCCTCGCCCGTGACGACGAGGTCGTGACCGGCGATACGCTCGTCGAACCCGACCAGGTCGAGCACGGCCGGCGCTCCGGGAACGAGCTCGCCGCCGAGCGCCGCAAGAGCAGCCCCGAGGCCGCCCGCAGCTCCCGACCCGGGTTGACTCGCGTACGGCCTGAGCTCCGCCATTGCGGCGAGTCGGCGCTCGAGCTCCTCGACGTCCTCTTCGGATGCTCCCTTCTGGGCGCCGAAGAGCCTCGCCGCATCGGCGAGCCGCGTTCGCACGTCACACAGAACGACCGTCGGCACAGGAAGCTCGCGTAGGCACTCGCGTAGGCCCGCACCTCCGTCGACGGTCGCGGTTCCTCCGAGCGCGACAACGGCGGACACCGGCGCTTCCGCGAGGGCCGCGAGCACGAGCTCGCCCAGCCCCCGGCTCGAGGCTCGAAGCGGATCGCGCTCCTCCCGCTTCAAGAGCGGCAGACCGATAGCCGCAGCGGCTTCGATCACGGCCCGTCCGTCAGGGAGCACCAGCCAGCGCGCCGGGACCGGCCGCCCGAGCGGGTCGGACACCACGGCCTCGCGCCACTCTCCCCCGAGAGCCGCTGCGAGCGCTTCGCATGTCCCCTCCCCGCCGTCAGCCACCGGGAGCTCCGTCACATCAGCGCCGGCCTCGCGGAAGCCGCGCCCCAGGGAGGCGGCCGCAGCTCGGGCGGAGAGAACGCCCTTGAGGCTAGCGGGGCACAGGAGCGCTCTCACGCCCAGCCTCGTGCTCGAGCTCCTCAACCATCGCATGCACACCTTCGAGAACGTCCTCGGAGGACTGCTCCTCGTCCTGCATGCGTCGGACCACGGCGAACGAGATGCCCTCGCGTGCAAGCGCGATCAGACCGAGCCCGACCCCGACCGCCATCTCGATCGCCTGCAACGCCAGGCCGAAGGCGAACCCGGTGGCATACGGGACCCCGTAGTTGCGGAGCGGCAGAGCCACCGCGGCCTGGACGAGGCCGATGTTGCCCGGCCACAACGGGACGATCGTCGCCACGTTCATGAGGACGAGAACGAGCCCTGCAGCCGGCAGCGGTGCGTCGATGCCGAAGGCCTGCATCGTGACGTACACCGCAAAGAGCTGCATCAGCCAGCCACAGCATTGAAGGAGAATCGCACCAGCGAGCGGGATCGGTGCGTTCAACACCGAGAGTCCCTGACGCGCCATGACCAAGAGGTCGCGAACCGAGCCGACCCCCTCACGCATCACCGTGCGGTGGTGACGCCGCGCGCCGAGCCATGCGATCGTGAACAGCGCGAAGCCGACCAAGGCGGCGATGCCGAATGCAACGACGGCCCAGTGCGGCACCTCAGCCGTGAGAAGAACCCAGACTACGAGGATGGTCGCGGGAACGAGGTCGAAGAGCCGGTGGGCGAAAACGGTCCCGATCAGCGTCGCGCTCGTTCCGTGCGGCGCATCGGGAAGGTGGCGCCGCAGGGTCGCAACGCGGGCGAGCTCGCCCAGTCGACCAGGTACCACCGCGTTCGCGAGCAGGCCGACGCCGAATGACGAAAAGACGTCACTTAGCCGAGGTTGATGCTGCGGCGGCAACGCCTGACCGATCGTCATCCGCCACGAGTACGCCCGGAAGAGCGTCGAGACGACGTTGAGCAAGAACGCAAGGACGATCCAGCTCCAGATCACGAAGCGAAACGCTTCGAAGACGCTGCCCCAGTCCGGGCCCCGCCACCAGAAGACGACGACTGCGAGCGCCGTGAGGAGCAAGAGAACCGCGCCCTGAACCCAGGGGCTGCGCCACGCATGCCGAATCGCCATCACGCCGCGCGCTCCGCTCCGCTCGCGATTCCCGTCACGCCTTCGTATATCTGTTCGAACCTCCGTGCAATCCCGGGCCACGAGTAGCGCTCGACCGCGATCTCGCGCGCGGCCCGACCCATCCCCTCGCGACGTGGCTCGTCCTCGACGAGGGCTGACACCGCTTCGACGAGCGCCGCGGCGTCGTCCGGTGCGACGGCGACCGAAGCCTTGGGCTCGAGCACCTCCCGATACCCGGGTATGTCCGACGCGACGGCCGGAAGCGCACATGCGAACGCGCGCGTCAACACCATGCCGAAGCTCTCCTGTCCCATCGACGGTGCGACCAGCGCCTTCGCCCCGAGGAGCGTCTTGGTCAGCTCGTCCTGGGTGAGGAAGCCGACGACGTCGATGCCCTCGTCCGAGGTGCGGAGCCGCGTCAGGAGCAGTCGCACTGCGAGCGGGTCTGCGCCGGCCACCGTGAGCCGAAGCCCGGTTCGCTCGCGAATCGCCGGCCAGGCGCGCAGCAGCACGTGAAGACCCTTTCGTGGCTCTTGCCGACCGGCAAAGACGAGGCGGTGCTCCCGATTGCCGGCGGGCGCGGACTCGGGGACGAGCACGCCGTTCGGGATCACCTCGTACTCACCGGGAAGCCAGCGCGCCTGCGAAGTGCGCGCGCGCTCGGAGACGGCGATGCGATGGTCGATCCGATCGATGAGATCGCCCCAGAGCGGCTTGGCGCCTCTCATCCAGCCGAGATCGCCGGAGGCATGGAACGTCGCGACCATGGGTGTCCGCGCCAGGATGAGCGCGCAGAGGCAGATCGTCGGGGTCATGGGCTCGTGCAGGTGGAGCACATCGAAGCGCTCCCGCTCGAGTGCCCGGCGGATCCGAGAGTACGTCCGCGGCGAGAGGACGATGTTGGGCAGCGAGCCGTTCGCGGGGACGATCACCGACCGACCGACCGAGATCACGTTAGGCGGTGGGTCGCCGTGCCGACCGACCCGGGGGTGGAGCACACGCGTGAACTGCCCGGGCGGGTCGTTGCCCATGATGAGGCGCACCTCGTGGCCGAGCTCCTCGAGTGCCGCCGCCTGCGCTTCCGCGTGCTCGACGACCGCACCCCAGAAGGACCAGGAGAACGGGACAACGATCCCGATCTTCACCCGGGGGACACTAACGACCTGCGGCTAGGCTGGGTCGAAATGCGCATCGACGGCATCCATCACGTCACGTGCATCACCGCGGACGCGCCGCGAAACGTCGACTTCTACACGCGGGTTCTCGGCCTCCGTCTCGTGAAGAAGTCGGTCAATCAGGACGACCCGACCGTATACCACCTCTTCTACGCGGACGAAGCCGGGAGCGCAGGCGCGGACATCACGTTCTTCGAGTATCCGGGGATCCAGCGCGGGCGTGCCGGCGTTGGGATGGTGCATACGGTGAGCTGGCGCGTGGCCGCCGCGAGCGCACTCGACTTCTGGGAGCAGCGTCTCAGAGGGGAGACGGATGTCCTCGCGCGTGACGAACGTGGCGTGAGTTTCGAGGATCCGGAAGGCCTACGCCATCACCTCGCGGTGTCGACCGTGGACGATGAGCCGCTCGTCGCGGAACATCCGGATGTCCCCGCCGATTTGGCACTTCAGGGGTTCGACGGCGTGCGGGCATTCTCGGCGGATCCGAGCGCGAGCAGCCCGCTGTTCGAGGAGACACTGGGTTTCTCGGCTCGCGGCGAGGGGGCCTCCTGGGAAGCGCGCGGCCCGAGCCGCGGAGGGCTTTACAGCTATGACACGCCGCCTTCAGAGCGAGGCGTCGGCGGGGCCGGCACGGTGCACCATGTCGCCTGGTCTTCGACGATGGACGACCATCAGGCGTGGCATGGGCGAGTAGCGGCCGCGGGCATGCGGCCGTCCCCGATCATCGACCGCTTCTGGTTCCGGTCGATCTACTTTCGCGAACCGAGCGGCGTGCTCTTCGAGATCGCGACGCTCGGGCCGGGCTTCTCGGTGGACGAGGACCTCGAGCACCTCGGCGAGACGCTCATCCTCCCGCCCGACTTCGAGCATCTGCGCGACCAGGTCGAGCCAATCCTCACGCCGATTCCCGCTCCTCGCCCGTGGGCTTGAACCGGTTGATGCGGTTCAGTGGGCGCTGTCATGCGCGTGAGCGCGCGCATGACCCTTCCCGCGGCCGATCAGCGCGCGGTTGACGAGGAACGTCGGCCCCCACGCGATCGCGAGCGCAATCGCCAGCGAGATCCAGAAGAGCGCGTCGCCGAGACCCGCATCCAGCGCACCAGGCCAGATGAGCAGCACCGCGTTGTCAACGATCTCCATCGTGGTAATGGACAGTGTGTCGGCGACGAACGCAATCCCGAGCGCAGCGCCCAGTGCTGTCCCGGCCCGAAACAGCGCGATCAGCGTCAGTAAGTAGCCGAAGAAGAACGCCAGTCCAACGGCGAGCGCGATCGAGGCCGCATAACCCCACCCCCACCAGGTCGCGAGCACCATCCCGAGCACTTCGCCGATGCCACACCCTGTCAGGCAGTGGTTCGTTGCGCGGAATGCCAGCTGGTTGACGCCCACGAACGGACACTAGACTGGCCTGCCACAGTGGTGCTGGTCTTCGACGACTTCGACGTTCCCGTCCGGTTCGAGACCGAGTCGTTCGTGCTCGAGCCGCTCGGGCCCGAGCACAACGAGCGCGACCACGACGCCTGGTCGTCGAGCATCGACCACATCCACGCGACTCCAGGCTTCGCGGAGAGCGGGTGGCCGCACCCGATGTCGCTCGCTGAGAACCTCGCCGATCTCGAGCGGCATCGCGCGGAGTTCGATTCCCGAACCGCGTTTTCATACTCCGTCCTCGATCCCCGGACCAACGACGTCATCGGCTGCGTCTACGTCGATCCGGACGAAGCGCGTGCAGGCGGAGTGACCGTGCGATCGTGGGTACGCGTCACACACGCAGGTCTCGACGAGCCGCTCCGCGAGACCGTAGTGGACTGGCTCGACCGCGATTGGCCGGTTGTTTCCGTCTCTCCCTTCGGCGAGTAGACTCGCGCGAATCGTGATCGACGAGGGTCTCGCCGAGCTCCACACCCACCTCGGAGGCTCCGTTGCCTCCGACATCCTCTGGAGCCTCGCCCACGAACAGGGAATTGCCCTGCCGGTGAAGGACTACTGGGAGTTCGACGCTCTCGTCACCGTCTCCGATCCGCGTGGAGTCCAAGGGCTCGACGAGCTCGACCAGATCTACCACTGGACCGAGCTGATTCAGTCCTCCCCGCTCGCGGTCGAGCGCTCCGTCCATGGCGCGATCGGCGGCGCGTACCGTTCACAGCGAATCACGACGCTCGAACTGCGGTTCAACCCCATGAAGCGAAACCGCGGAGGCGAGCGCGACCTCGACCACATCATCCTCGCCGCAATTCGGGGGCTGGATCGTGCGAGCCTCGAGTACCCGCAGGTCCGGGCCGGTTTGATCCTGATGATGGACCGCACGTTCGACCGACGGCTGAACGAGATCATCGTGGACAAGGCGATCAGCTGGGCGGAGCGTGGCGTTGTCGGCGTCGACATCGCCGGGCCGCGTCCCGGCGGCACGCGGTACGACTACACGCAGATCGAGCCGATGGTGGAGACCGCGCGCGAGGCCGGGCTCGGCATCACGATTCACGTCGGCGAAGAGGGCGGCGATATGGGCCGCGAAGAGCTTGGCGAGGTCGTGGAGCGGCTGCGCCCCGAGCGAATCGGACACGGCATCCTTGCCGCGGGTGACCACGAGCTCATGCGGGCGCTACGTGAGCTCGGAACCGTCCTCGAAATCTGCCCCACGTCGAACCTGCTGACCAAAGCGCTCGCTGACGAGAACGCGGTGCGCGAGACGATCCGCCAGTTCGTCGACAACGGTGTCGCCTTCACGATCGCGACGGACGGGCCCGAGATGATGCATACCCATCTCCGGGACGAGTTCGAGCTCCTACTCCGCATCGAGGCGCTCGACGAGGAAGAGCTGCGCGAAGCCAACGCCCGCGGTCATGCAGCAGCCTTCAAGCGTCGCGCGGCGGTGACGGTCTAATCCAAGTTACAACTTGTAACTAGGGTCGTCAGACGCGCCAAACGCGCAGTAGAGCCCCAAGAGCGTCGGTGAAAGTCCCATGTAACAACTTGTAACTTGGTCTTCGACGCGCTCGCTTACGCTGGCGGGGGCTCGGTCGCCGCCGGCTCCATGGCCGACGCGAGATCCCGCAGGAACGCGCGAACCTCCCCCGGGCCGACGATGTGGACGTCGTCACGGCTGCCGTCGCTTCGCGTGCTCGGCAGCAGGCCACCTACGTGTCCCGCGACGGATCCGGATGGGAGCGCGTCGAGGAGGTCGTGGTCGGTCCGATCATCGCCGAGACCGAGCACGAAGTGCGTGGCCTCCTTACCGTTCGGGAACAGACCTTGCACGTACAGGCCCTTGTTCACACCCTGGGCTCGAACCTCGACAACCTGGCGGCCGAGCAGGATCTCTGCCGGCGCTCCCGCCAGGTGCTGGGAGAGATCGTTCAGGAGTTCCCGAGCGCGCCACGAGCCGTACTCGCGGTCGGCCTGGCGGTAGTGCCAAGCGACGCTGCAGGACTTTCGCTCGACGTGGGCTCCAGGCACGTCCGCCGCAACTCGCCGCAGCAACCGCTCGATGGGACGCAGCCAGCTCAGATCGAGGTCGACGAGCGTGCGCCACTCGCCACCCGGCGCGCGCGCGACGTATCCGTGCTCGGCACAGAGGTGCACGGGCAGGCGCCCGAACCATTGCTCGAGGTTCCGGCGCCGACGTCCGCTGACGATGTGAACGTCGGTTGCGGGGAGAGCCGCGAGGTCTCGGAGGAGCTTGCGAATCTCGGGCGTGGGCTGGGCGAGGTCCGGATGCAGTTCGAACTCGCGCAGCGTCCCGTCGTAGTCGAGAACGATCGTCCGAGCGCGTGCTCGCACGAACTTGCGTCGGATCCTCGCCTCGAGCGTCGCGTCGACCGTGGGAGGCCGACGGGTACGGCGGTCGCGTCGCGAATGACGCCCCAACCGCGTGAGGAAACCTTCGGCCCAGCGCCGGCTGTCGAGCGACTCAACGCGCTTTGCCATCGCCTCGAGACGGCGCCGGCGGTCGCGAGTCGGGAGCTCGAGCGCCGTCACCAGGTGATCCACGACTCCGTCGACGTTCCATGGGTTGACGAGCAACGCGCCGGGGAGCACCTGCGCGGAGCCGGCGAGCTCCGAGAGGAGCAGCGCGCCGCGCCAGCGGCTCGGGAGCCCCGGCTCCGATTGGCACAGCACGAACTCCTGTGCCACGAGGTTCATTCCGTCGCGCAGCGCCGTGACCATCATCACGTCGGCCCGGCGATACAGAGCAACGAGAGCTGGCTTCGAGATGTCGCGATGCATGTACTCGACGGGAGTGACACCCGGGCGCGCGAAACGGCCGTTGGTTCGGGCGATGAGGAGCTCGATCTCGTCGCGTTGCGCGCGGTACTCGGGGCTCTCGAGCCGAGACGGCACAACCACCTGGATCATCGAGGTGGTCTGCGCGCGCTCGGGGTCCTGCTCGAGGAAGCGCTCGAACGCATGCAGTTTTTGCGGGATTCCCTTTGTGTAGTCGAGCCGCTCGACGCCCAGGATGAGACGGCGCCCTTCGTACTGCCGCTCGAGGTCAGCCAAGTGCCGCTCCGTCTCGGGATCCGCAAGGACCTCGCGAAAGCCGGCGATGTCGATCCCGATCGGATCGACGCCGATCCCGACGCGCCGACCGTCGAGGTCGAGCCAGTCGGGCTCCGAGTCCACGCCGAGGATCCGCAGGCAGGAAGAGCGGAAATGGCGCGCGTAGTCGCCCACCTGGAAGCTGACGTAGTCCGCGCCGAGGACGCCCCGCAGGAGCTCTTCTCGCGCAGGAAGCAAGCGGTAGATCTCGGAGGACGGAAACGGAATGTGGAGGAAGAACCCGATCGAGAGATCCGGGGCACGCTTGCGCAACATCTCCGGGACGAGCATGAGGTGGAAGTCGTGCACCCACACGCGGGCGTCCGGCTCGCAGTGCTCGAGGATGACGTCCGCGTAGCGCTCGTTCACCTCGACGTAGCGCGCCCACGCCTCGGGTGTGATCCGGAGCCGCTCCGAGAAGTAGTGGAAAAGCGGCCAGAGGGTGTCGTTGCAGACCCGACCGTAGAAGTCCTCCTCCTCATCTGCGGAGAGGAAGACCGGGTACAGGTTGTCCTTGGCTAGCCGTCGGCTGACGCGCTTCTGGAGCGCCGGCGGCACGACCGCGCCCGGCCATCCGATCCAGGTGGCATCGCCCCGCATTGCCCCGAGCGCCGCAGAGAGCCCGCCCACGCTTCGCTGCACCTCGAAGCTGCCGTTGGCAACGGTAAGCCGCACCGGCAAGCGGTTGCTGGCGATGACGAGACCGTGATGTCCAGGACGGGCCACCTCAACTCCTTGCTGCCGATAGGTAGGTACAACCTACGCGCCCGCGAATAGCTTCACCTATGACTCACGGCCTCGGCATCATCGGCAACTGCTCGTACAGCGCGCTGCTCAAGGAGGGATCCGTCGAGTGGCTGTGCTGGCCACGCCCGGATTCGAGCTTCGTCTTCGGGCCGATCCTCGATCGGGAGCAGGGTGGCGAGTTCGTCGTCGAGGGCGTCGGCACGACCGACGTGCGGCAGGAGTACATCGAAAACACGAACGTCCTGCGCACAGTCTTCCGCTGCGAGGGCGGCGAGTTCGAGCTCATCGACTTCGCGCCACGCTTCCAGCTCTACGACCGCTACTTCAAGCCGCAGATGCTTGTGCGGATCATGCGCCCGCTCTCGGGCGAGCCTCGGGCACGCGTCCGCTGCCGTACCGTGTACGAGTATGGGCTGATCGAATCCGGCTACTGGAGAGGCTCGAACCACATCGAGTACACGGGCTTCCCGACACCGGTGCGCCTGACGTCCAACGTCCCGCTCACCTATGTCGAAGACGAGCGTCCCTTCCTGCTCGAGCAGGACCGACACCTCGTCCTCACCTGGGGACAGCCGCTCGAGGCGGGTCTCGAAGACACCGCCGAACGGTTCCTCGAGCGCACGATCGACTACTGGCGCCGCTGGGTGAAAGGCACGCGCGTCCCGCGCGACTATCAGCGTGAGGTCATCCGCTCCGCGCTCGCATTGAAGCTCCATCAGTACGAGGACACAGGGGCGCTCCTGGCGGCCACGACGACGAGCCTCCCGGAGTACCCGGGGTCGGGG
>Ga0210334_10466058_pt1 | contig 10775 bp, 9 predicted proteins | sample S306metaT_FD_164440 | JGI IMG/M metagenome (GOLD analysis project Ga0210334, IMG submission 164440) | Metatranscriptome of estuarine sediment microbial communities from the Columbia River estuary, Oregon, United States - S.306 (Metagenome... | ecosystem: Environmental > Aquatic > Marine >... | reverse complement strand
GGCGGTGGCAGCGCCGGCGGCGGGGACCGTCCAGGACCGGCTTTACCTCCCCGGCGAGCATGTGGCGGCGGGCAACCCCGTGGTGTCGATCCTGCCGCCGGAGAACCTCAAGCTCCGGTTCTTCGTGCCGGAACCGGATCTCTCGAAACTGAAAATCGGGCAGCCGGTGACTGCCCGCTGCGACGGCTGCGGCGAAGCGATTCCCGCCACCGTGAGCTTCATTTCCACCCAGGCAGAATTCACGCCGCCCGTCATCTATTCCCGGGAGCGGCGGGAAAAGCTGGTGTTCCTGGTGGAAGCGAAGGTGGCTCCGGAGCGGGCCGCCCGGCTTCACCCGGGGCAGCCGGTGGACGTGCGCCTGCCATGAGGGACGGCTACGCCATCGCCGTGGAAGGACTGACCAAGCGCTTTTCCGGGCGCGAGGTGGTGAAGCGCCTCACCCTCAAGGTGCGGGAGGGGGAGATCTTCGGCTTCCTGGGCCCCAATGGCAGCGGCAAGACCACCTCCATCCGCATGCTGTGCGGCCTGCTCACGCCGGACGAGGGGAGCGGCACCTGCCTGGGCTACGACGTGATTCGACAGACGGCGGACATCAAGCGCCACGTGGGATACATGACCCAGCGCTTCAGCCTCTACGAGGACCTCTCCATCCGCGAGAACCTGGACTTCGTGGCCCGCATGTACGGCATGCCGCGCCGCCGCGCCGCCGTGGACCGGGCCCTGGAGCGCCTGGGGCTCGCCAACCGCCGCAACCAGCTGGCCGGCACCCTGTCCGGCGGCTGGAAGCAGCGCCTTGCCCTGGCCTGCTGCCTCCTCCACGATCCCCAGCTCCTGCTGCTGGACGAGCCCACGGCGGGAGTGGACCCCAAGGCCCGCCGGGATTTCTGGGAGCACATCCACGGCCTCACCGCCGAAGGCATCACGGTGCTGGTCTCCACCCATTACATGGACGAGGCGGAGCGATGCCACCGGCTCGGCTATATCGCCTACGGCACCCTGCTCGCCCAGGGCACTCCGCGGGAGGTGCTGGAGGGCTCCGGGCTCGCCACCTGGTCGGTGGAGGGCGGCGACCTCTATGGGCTGGCCGCCGAACTGCGGGGGCGGCCGGGAGTGGCCCAGGTGGTGCCCTTCGGAAACGTGCTCCACGTCTCGGGTTCGAACCCGGCGCTGCTGGACGAGACCATCGCCCCGTACCGGGCCCAGGGAGGCCGGCGCTGGACCCGCGCCGAGGCCGGCCTGGAGGACGCCTTCATCCACCTCATGGAAGGCGCCCGGGACAACTACCAATGACCGGAAACGGCTTCTCCTGGTCGCGTTTCGCCGCCATGGTGGCGAAGGAATTCATCCAGATGCGCCGGGACCGGCTCACCTTCGCCATGATGGTGGGCATTCCCCTGCTGCAATTGATCCTGTTCGGCTTCGCCATCAACGCCGATCCCAAGAACCTGCCCACGGCCGTCGTTTCCGCCGACGACAGTCCGTTCGCGCGCAGCTTCATCGCCGGGCTGGCCCATAGCGGCTACTTCCGGGTGACCCACCGGGCGGCCAGCGAAGCGGAAGCCGACCGGCTGCTGGAGCTGGGGGAAACCCAGTTCGTGGTCAACATCCCCGAGGATTTCTCCCGCAGGCTGCAGCGGGGCGAGCGCCCGGCGATCCTGATCGAGGCCGACGCCACCGACCCCGCCGCCACCAGCAACGCGGTGGCCACGGTGCTGCGCCTGAACGAAACGGTCCTGGAGCGGGACCTGACCGGGAACCTGAGCCGGCTGCGCGGCCAGCCGCCGCCCTTCGAGGTGCAGGTGCACCGGCGCTACAACCCGGAGGGCATCACCCAGTACAACATCGTGCCCGGGCTCATGGGCACCATCCTGACCATGACCATGATCATGATGACCGGGCTCGCCATCACCCGGGAGCAGGAGCGCGGCACCATGGAGCAGCTGCTGGCCACGCCAGTCAGGCCCCTGGAGGTGATGATCGGCAAGATCGTGCCTTACATCCTGGTGGCGTACATCCAGGCGGGGCTGATCCTGGCCGCGGCCTGGGTGATTTTCGGCGTGCCGCTTTCCGGAAGCCTGGCGCTGCTCCTGGCCAGCGTCCTGGTGTTCGTGACCGCAAACCTTTCCGTCGGCATCACCTTCTCCACCCTGGCCAAGAACCAGATGCAGGCCATGCAGATGACATTCTTCTTTTTCCTTCCCTCCATCCTCCTCTCGGGTTTCATGTTCCCGTTCCGCGGCATGCCCGAATGGGCCCAGTGGCTGGGCGAGATCCTGCCCCTGACCCATTTCCTGCGGGTGGTGCGCGGCATCCTGCTCAAGGGGAACGGCGTCGCCGAGATCCTTCCCAACGTCTGGCCCATGCTCGCGTTCATGGCGGTGGTGATGACCATCGCCGTGGGCCGTTACCGCCGAACCCTGGACTGAGGCAACCATGAGTGCGCGATTCCTGCTGCTTCTGCTGACCTTCGTCTCCGCCGCAGCCTCCGCTCAGCAGGCCGGCCCGGCCGTGTCCGGCAAGGCCTACTCGGAGGTGGCGGTGTATCCCCTGCGGGACGCGCCGGCCACGGCCCAGAGCCTGAACGAGGCGCGGCTGTCGGCGGAAGTCTCGGCCGCGGTGACCGCCATCCCGGTGGAAGTGGGCCAGGTGGTGCCCAAGGGGACGGCGCTGGTGAAGCTGGAACCCCGGGACTACCAGCTGGCGGCGGCGCGCGCGGCGGCGGCGCTCCAGTCGGCCCAGGCCCGCCTGGAGCTGGCCGACGGCCAGTTGCGCCGGGGACAGGAGCTCAAGCAGCGCAACTTCATCTCCCAGGAGGCGCTGCACCAGCGGGAAACCGAGGTCGAAGTCCTGCGGGCCGAGGTCGCGCTCAACCGGGCCCAGCTGGAAACCGCCCGCCGCAACCTGGAGAAAACGACCCTGCGGGCGCCGTACCGCGCCGTGGTGCGGGAGCGCCTCGCCCACGTGGGCGAGCTGGCGGCCCCGGGCACACCGCTGCTGGCGCTGGTGGACCTGAGCCGGGTGGAGGTGGCGGCCCAGATCCAGGTGAAAGACGCCGACTCCCTCCGCAACGCCCGGGACATTGAATTCGTGGCACTGGGCGAGCGCCATCCCCTCCGGCTGTCCCGGGTCTCGCCGGCCATCAATCCCGATGCCCGCAACGTGGAGGCCCGGCTTGAGTTCACGGGGAACGCGGCGGCACCCGGAGCCTCGGGGCGCATCGCCTGGCGGGACAGCCAGCCGCATCTGCCGCCGGAACTGGTGGTCCGCCGCGAGGGCAGGCTGGGGGTCTTCGTGCTGGAGAACGGGCACGCCCGCTTCGTGCCCCTGCCCGAGGCACAAGAGGGGCGCCCCGCGCCTGCCAGTCTCCCGCCGGACACCCGCATCGCCGTGGACGGCCGCCACCTGCTGAAAGACGGACAGCCCCTGGCCGCCCAGCGCCCGTGAGCCTCTACCGCCGCCTCGTCGAAAACCACCCCCTGGCCAACATCACCTTCCTGGTGGTGTTGCTGCTGGGCTTCGCCTCCTACGGGCTGATGCCCCGGGAGCAGGATCCCGAGATCAACTTCAACTGGGTACAGGTGACCACGGTGCTGCCCGGCGCGTCTCCGGAGGACGTGGAGAAGCGGGTGACCAAGCCCCTGGAGGACGCCATCAAGGGCGTGCCCGACATAAAGTTCGTGCTCAGCAGTTCCCGCGAGAACATCTCCTCCATCCTGGTGCGCTTCCGGGACGTGGAAGAGCGGGTGTTCGACAAGCGGGTCAACGACCTGCGGCGGGAGATCCAGAACGAGGCCCAGTCCGAGCTGCCGCGGGAGGCGGACGATCCCCTGGTGCTGGAGGTGACCACGTCCAACGGCTTCCCGACGGCCCAAATCCTGGTCACCGGCCGCGCCAACGACGAGACCCTGCGCAGCCTGTCCCGGGAGATCCGGGACGACCTGGAGCGCATCGCCGGCGTGGACCGGGTGTTCGCCCTGGGGCTCCACGATCCCGAGCTGCTGGTGGAGTTCTCTCCCCAGGCGGCCCAGGCCCGGGGACTCACCGGCACGGACATCGCCGACGGCGTGGGAGCCTGGTTCCGGGATACCTTCGCGGGAACCGCCCGCACCGGAGACGTGGAGTGGCTGGTGCGGGTGATCGGCACCGACGCCGATCCCGATTACCTGGCGCGGCTCACCCTGAGCCCCGCCGCCAATCCCCGGGCTCAGATTCCCCTGGAAAGCGTGGCCAGCGCCCAGCGCGCCCGGGAAAAGCCCACCCAGCTGGTGAGCCACGAGGGGCGCCCCGGCGTCCTGCTCTCGGTCACCAAGAAGAGCTACACCAACACCCTGGACCTGGTGGCGCAGTTGAACGGGTACATCGCGCGCAAGAATTCGGTGCTGGGAGCCACCGGGGTGGCCATCAGCCTCATGGACGACCAGACGGTGCCCACCCGCCAGGCCATCCGGGTCATGGAGAGAAACGCCCTCATCGGACTGCTGCTGGTCCTGGGCGTGTGCTGGGCCTTCCTCGGCAGCCGCATCGCCCTGCTGGTGGCCCTGGGAATCCCGTTCTCCCTGGCCGGGACCTTCGCGGTGCTCTACGGCATCGGCGACACCCTCAACATATCCGTGCTGCTGGGCATCGTGATCGTGCTCGGGATGCTGGTGGACGACGCGGTGGTGGTGGTGGAGGCCATCTATTACCGCATGCAGCGGGGACAGGCGGCCCTGGAGGCCACCCTGGATTCCATGCGCGAGGTGGCGGCGCCGGTCATCGCCTCGGTGACCACCACCATGGCCGCCTTCCTGCCCCTGATGCTGCTGCCCGGCATCGTGGGCAAGTTCATGTTCGTGATCCCGTTCATCGTCACCCTGGCCCTGGCCATCAGCCTGCTGGAGGCATTCTGGATCCTGCCCACCCACATCAACACCCTGCGCTTCGACTACCGTAAGCCGGGGCGCGTCCAGCGGATCAGGACCCATGTCACGCACCTGCTGCGGGTAAAGTATTCCCTGGCCCTGACCTGGGTCATGCGCCGGCCGGTCCGCTCCGCGGCCATCATCGCCCTCTTCATCGCCGGCGGCATGGGCGCCGTGGCTTCGGACCTGGTACGGGTGCAGTTCTTCGCCTTCGACCCCCTGCGCATTTTCTACGTCAACGTGGACATGCCCGCCGGCGCGCCCCTGGACGGCACCCTGGACCGCCTGCTGCAGATGGAGGCCAGGGTCCGGGAGCACCTCCAGCCGGGGGAGGCGCGGGCGGTGGCGTCGGTGGCGGGCGCCAAGTTCACCGACACCGAGCCGCTCTACGGCGACACCTACGGGCAGGTCATCGTGGCCCTGAACCCGCTGAAGAACGGCATGCGGGAGACCCCGGAGGTGGTGGAGGCCATGCGCAAGGACGTGGAGTCCCTGCCGGGGCCGGGCCAGATCACGTTCACCCAGCTCGCGGGCGGACCGCCGGTGCAGAAGCCGATCCGGGTGCGGGTGCGGGCAGATGACTACGAGGAACTGCGGGCCGCCGCCGACGCCATGAAATCCATCGTGGCCGGGATCGCCGGCACCCGGGACGTGGCGGACGACGATGTTCCCGGGCGCCCCCAGCTGGTCCTGAACCTGGACCGGGAAGCGGTGAAGAACGCCGGCCTCGATCCGGCCAAGCTGGCGCGGATGCTCCGCCTGCACGTGGACGGCGAGATCGTGGCCGAGATGCGGGACCGGGGCGAGAAGCTGGAGGTGCGGGTGCGGGCGCGGCGGGAGCCCGTCGCCGACATCGCCTCCATCCTGGACGATCCAATCGCCCTTCCCGGCGGCGGCTCCACCACCCTGGCCGCCCTCACCGCGCAGGAGACCCGGACCGGCCGCGGCGTGATCAAGCATTACAACCTGCGGCGGGCCATCACCGTGGACGCCGACCTGGACAAGGAGCGGATCAACGCGGTCCAGGCCAACCGCATCATCCTCGACCAATGGGAGAAGGTGCGCACGCAGTTTCCCCGCACCGACCTGGACTTCTCCGGGGAGCTGGACGACATCCAGGAGAGCCTGGACGCCATGCCGGTGCTGTTCCTGCTGGGGATCGGACTGATCTACCTGATCCTGGCGGCCCAGTTCCGCAGCTACTTCCAGCCCCTCATGATCCTGGTGACGGTGCCCCTGGCCTTCACCGGCGTCGCCTACGGGCTGCTGGTGTCGCGCAACCCCCTCTCCCTCTACACCCTTTACGGCGTCATCGCCCTCACCGGCATCGCCGTGAACTCCGCCATCGTGCTCATTTCCGCCGCCAACGAGCGGCTGCGCTCCGGCATGAGCGTGCTGCACGCCGCGGTGTACGCGGCGCGGCGGCGGGTGGTGCCGGTCATCATCACCTCCGTCACCACCATTGCCGGCCTGTTCTCCCTCGCCTTCGGCATCGGCGGCAAGTCCCTGGTGTGGGGGCCGGTTGCGGCCAGCATCGTCTGGGGCCTGGCGGTCTCCACGGTGCTCACGCTGTTCGCGGTGCCCCTGCTCTACTGGACCTTCATGCGGCGGGGCCGGGAGGAGCACCTGCGCCCGCGCAGTCCCTGGTGGCGGCGCCGCGCGGGGCCGCCGGCGGCGGTTCGGGCACCCGGGCAAATATGGGATAATTCACGGCCTTGACGAAGGAGCACGACGATGAACGTGGAGCAGGCGCGTTTCAACATGGTGGAGCAGCAGATCCGCCCCTGGGAGGTGCTGGACCAGCGGGTGCTGGACCTGCTGTTCGAAATGCGGCGGGAGGAGTTCGTGCCCGAGCAGCACCGGGCGCTGGCCTTCGCGGACATGGAAATCCCCCTGGGACATGGCGAAGTCATGCTGGCCCCCAAGCTCGAGGCCCGCATGCTCCAGGAACTCCACGTGATGCCGGGGGATCGAATCCTGGAAATCGGCACCGGCAGCGGCTACATGACCGCCCTGCTGGCGCGCCTGGGGAACCACGTGTTCAGCGTCGAGATCGTCCCGGAACTCAAGGCCTTCGCCGAGCGCAATCTGGCCCGGCAGAACATTCTCAACGTCACCCTGGAACTGGGGGACGGGGCGCGGGGCTGGAGCAGGCACGCGCCCTACGACGTCATCATTCTCACCGGATCCACACCCCTGCTGCCGGAAGCGCTGCTCTCATCGCTGAACCGCGGAGCGCGTCTGCTGGCCGTAGTCGGCGATCCGCCGGTGATGACCGCCCAGCTGGTCACCAGCGTCGGGGAGGGAACGTACAACTTGGTGGGCATTTTCGAGACCTGCATCGCGCCCCTGAAAAACGCGCTTCAGCCCGAGCGGTTTGTTTTCTGAGCGTTTGCCACGGGCCAATCCCGCATCTCCGGATGGATCAATGAAGAAGCTTGTCACCGCACTGTTCGCCTTGCTGCTGAGCCCCGCCGCGTCGGCGGTGGACCTGCTGGAGGTGTACCGGGAAGCGGCAATCCAGGACGCCCAGTACGCGGCCGCCAAGGCCAACTACGAGGCGGCCAAGGAGCGCCTGCCCCAGGCCCGCGCCGGGTTGCTGCCCCTGGTGAATGCCACCGGCGAGATCTCCGAAATCGAGATCAAGGACGGCCCCAACGACACCAGCAAGGGTTTTTCCGTGAATGCCTCGCAGCCGGTTTTCCGGATGCAGAACTACGCCGCCTACGAGCAGGCCAAGCATCTGGTGGACCAGGCGGAAGCCGTGCTCAAGGCTAACGGCCAGGACCTGATCCTGCGCACCTCCAGGGCCTATTTCGACGTCCTGCTGGCGGAGTACAACCTGCGGCTGGCCCAGGCCCTGAAGACGGCCATCTCGGAACAGCTGGAGCAGGCCAAGCGCAGCTTCGAGGTGGGAACCGCCACCATCGTGGACACCCACGAGGCCCAGGCGCGCTACGACCTGGCCAGCTCCCAGGAAATCGCCGCCCAGAACGACCTGGAAGTGAGGAAGCGGGCCCTGCAGGCCATCACCGGCAAGACCTACGGCGCCCTCAAGAGCTTCGCCGACAAGGTGCCGCTGACGGCGCCCGAGCCCAACACCATGGATTACTGGGTGGAGAAGGCGGAATCCTCGAGCCTCAACGTCATCGCCCAGCAGCAGGGGCTGGAAGTGGCGCGCAAGGAGATCGACCGCAACCGCGCCGGCCACTACCCGACCCTGGACCTGGTGGCCACCTACAGCGACCGGCCGGTGTTCACCCAGCTCGGGGTGGGCGAAAACGTCCAGAGCACCACCATCGGGCTGCAGCTGGCGATCCCCATCTTCCAGGGCCTGGGCCAGGAGTCCCGGGTCAGGGAAGCGGTGGCGCTGGAGGACCGGGCGCGCAACGACCTGGAGAGCGCCCGCCGCAATTCCGCGCTGGCGGCGCGCCAGTCCTTCCTGGTGGTGAACAACAGCATTTCCCAGGCCCGGGCCCTGGAGCAGGCCCTGGTGTCGTCCGAAAGCCAGCTGGACTCCACCAAGGTGGGACGGGAGGTGGGCGTGCGGACTTCGGTGGATGTGCTCAACGCCGAGCAGCAGCTGTTCTCTACGCGCCGGGACCTGGCCCAGGCTTACTACAACTACCTCCTCTCCAGCCTCCAGCTGGAAGCTGCCGCGGGCACCCTCGACGAGGAGGACGTGGCCCGCATCAACCAGGCGCTGAGGTAACGCGGGCCAGGGCCGGCTCCAGGAGGCCCAATACCCGGTCCGTGGCGCCCCTATGGCGCGCCGCGAACTCCAGCCCCGCCCGGCCCATGGCGGCGCGGGCCGCCGGGTTCCCCAGCAACCTTTCGATCTCCCGTGCAAGTTCCCCCTCGTCCGCCACCCGCTTGGCCGCGCCCGCTTCCAGGGCGAGGCGCGTCGCCTCCTCGAAGTTGAAGGTGTGGGGACCCACCAGCACCGGTTTCCCCACGGCGCAGGCCTCGATCAGGTTCTGCCCGCCCAAGGGCAGCAGGCTGCCGCCGACAAACGCCAGGTCGCAGGCCGCGTAGTAGGCGAACATCTCGCCCATGCTGTCTCCCAGCACCACCCGGGTTTCCGGCGAAACCGGGGAATCCGCGCTGCGGCGCTGGAACGGGACGGCGGATCGCTGCAGCAACCCGGCCACCTCGTCGAATCGCTGGGGATGGCGCGGCACGATCACCGCCAGCAGGCCCGGGACCCGCGCGCTCCGGAGCGCATCCAGGACGATCCGCTCCTCGCCCTCCCGGGTGCTGGCCGCCAGGAACACCGGGCGGTCCGCGCCCAGCCGCGCCCGCAGGCGCCGGCCGAGTTCCGCCTGGTCGGGCGGCGGAGCGATATCAAACTTGAGATTGCCCGTGACCTCCACCGCCGGCGCGCCCAGGGATCTCAGGCGCTCCGCGTCCGCCCGCGTCTGGGCCGAGATCCCGGCCAGGGAACGCAGGGTCTGCTCCGTGAGCCCGCGCACCCGGGCGTAGCCGGCCGCCGATTTCTCCGACAGCCGGGCATTCACCAGGTAAACCGGGATCTCCCGGCCGCGGCAGGAATGGATCAGGTTGGGCCACAGCTCCGTTTCCATGATGATCCCCACCCGGGGCCGGAAGTGGTCCAGAAAGCGGCGCACCGCGAACGGATAGTCGTAGGGCAGGTAGCAGCGCTGCACGGCGTCGCCGAAAAGCTCGCTTCCGGTCTGGCGCCCGGTGGGCGTCATGTGGGTGAGCAGGATTCCATGGTCGGGGTAACGCTCCCGCAGGCGCCGCACCAGGGGCACCGCGGCCCGGGTCTCGCCCACCGAAACCGCGTGGATCCAGATCAGGGTTCGAGCCGGCGCAATGGCGTATCGGCCGAAGCGCTCCCCCACATGCTCCAGGTACTCGGGCTGGCGCCGGCTACGCCGCCACAAGTGCCAAAACGCGTAGGGCATCGCCGCCCAGAGCAGCAGCCGGTAAGCAAACAGCATCCCGGGATGGCTCATGCCCGGGAACGTCGGCATTCAGCGGAACGGATTTTCGACTCGAAGGCCGCCCATTTCGCGACCATGCTGGAAATCCTCCGAGTACAAGATGCCCGCGCCTCCCTCCACCGCGGCCTGGAAAATCAACGAGTCCCAGAATGAGATCTGATGTTCCTGGCTTGACCGGACAGCCGCAAGCACCATTCCGGCATCCACCAGGACCAGAGGCAAAGTCGCAAGATCACGCACGGCTTGGTAGGCGACATCGGCCGGGACCGCCGGCTCAAGCTTGCGGGTTACCGCGACGTAAAACTCCTGCAGGACCTGTGTGCTGAGCAGCAGATCCCCCGCGAGGCCATGCTTTTCCACCAGATCCCTTGCTTTGGCCTGCTTCCTCGGCGATCCGGCATCGAAAAGATAGACCAGGACGTTGGTGTCGAAGAAATACCGCATTACCGGTGCAGCTCATCCCGGGTCCAGGAACGCCGTCCCTTGCGCGAACGCGCCTCCCGCGACAACCGGAGGAGGTCGGACACCACGACTTGGCGGGCCGGTGCGGCCCCGGCATAGCTCGCGAGATAATCACGCAGCAGCGCGTTCACGGACGTGCCCTGCTCCATGGCGCGCAGGCGCGCCTTTTTGAGCAAATCGTCATCCACCGTGACGGTAAGGTTTGCCATCACCAATCCTCCTGTGTCACACGGAATCAGTGTAGCACAGGATCTAAATTCGCCCATCCCATGCCGACCGAATCAGCGAAACAGGGCCTTCATCGCATCCGCCGCCGACGGAACCTGGCCGACCCCCCCCAGGTTCACCGCCCTCGGGCCGTGGACCCCGGTGCTGGCAGGATCGGTGGCGCAGTAGAGGCCCGCCACGGGCACGCCCAGAGCGGCCGCCAGGTGCGCGAGCCCGG
>Ga0210334_10232574_pt1 | contig 10836 bp, 7 predicted proteins | sample S306metaT_FD_164440 | JGI IMG/M metagenome (GOLD analysis project Ga0210334, IMG submission 164440) | Metatranscriptome of estuarine sediment microbial communities from the Columbia River estuary, Oregon, United States - S.306 (Metagenome... | ecosystem: Environmental > Aquatic > Marine >... | reverse complement strand
GGTGCATCGAGCAGCAGATTCGCGCATTCGAGGGAGGCAAGGCCCCCAATCTGTTGCTCGACGACGGAGGCGACCTCACGGCAATCGTCCACAAGCGATACCCCGAGCTCTTCGAGGGCCGCGACCGCATCGTCGGCCTTTCCGAAGAAACCACCACGGGCGTGCATCGGCTCTACGAAATGGAGCGCGACGGGCTGCTGAAATGTCCTGCGATCAACGTGAACGACTCGGTGACCAAGGCCAAGTTCGACAACCTCTATGGGTGCCGCGAATCGTTGGTGGATGGCATCAAGCGAGCAACCGACGTGATGATTGCCGGTAAGGTGGTCGTCGTCGCCGGCTATGGCGATGTCGGAAAGGGTTGCGTGCAGGCCGTGGCCCGCGCGGGCGCTCGGGTTCTCGTCACTGAGGTCGACCCAATCTGCGCGCTGCAGGCGTCGATGGAGGGGCTCCAGGTGGTGACGATGGAAGAGGCGGCTCCCATTGCTGACATCTTCGTCACGGCGACCGGTTGCTGCGACGTCGTCACCGGCGAGCACATGAAGCGGATGAAAAACGAAGCGATCCTCTGCAACATCGGGCACTTCGACTCCGAGATCCAGATGTCGTGGCTCACGGACCCCGCAAACGGGGTCACCGAGGAAGAGATCAAGCCACAGGTCGATCACTTCATCTTTCCCGATGGCAAGCGCATCATCGTGCTTGCGCGCGGACGCCTCGTGAACCTCGGTTGCGCGACCGGGCATCCGAGCTTCGTGATGAGCAACTCCTTCAGCAACCAGGTGCTGGCCCAGTTGTCCCTCTGGACCGAGCGCGATCGCTACGAGGACGGCAAGGTGTACGTGCTGTCGAAGGAGCTCGACGAGAAGGTGGCAAGACTGCATCTCGGTCAGCTCGGGGCAAAGCTCACCAAGTTGACACCCGCGCAGGCGGAATACTTGGGAGTTCCGGTTCAAGGACCCTTCAAGCCGAATTACTACCGGTACTAAGCGGGCCATGGTCTCGCTGTTGGTCGAGACTTGGCGCTACTTCGCGTCGCACGACGGGCGGCTCCTCTCGGGGGCTATTGCCTTTTACGCCTCGTTGGCATTGGCTCCACTTGGCGTCGTCGCGCTCCTCATCGCGTCGCTCGTCATGCCCGAAGCAGACGCCCGAAATGAATTGGTCGCCCAGGTCGGAGCGTTTCTCGGCCCCGACCTCGCGAAATTTCTCATCGAAGCGATCGTCCAGCTGAGCGACGAAGCGACGAGCTGGGCGGCGCCGGTCCTCGGCGTGGTCTTCATGCTGTACATCTCGGCACGCCTGTTCTCGATGTTGCGCCGTGCACTCAACCACATGTGGGGCATTCGGCCCAAGCTCTTCGTTCACTCGAATCGTTCGGAGATGTTTCATCTCGTGGAGAGGAGAATGCTGGCATTCGCGATCGTTTTGGTGTTCGGCAGCTCGCTCATCGCCCTGGTATTGCTGCATTCCTGGGCCGCGGCGGCCGCCAATCTGTTTGGGGACAGCACACAGCTGCTGACGCTCGCGGAGACTGCGAGCGCTTTTGCGGTCTTGGCGCCCCTCATCGCCCTCGTGTACCGCTGGCTGCCGGATGCGACCATTTCGTGGCGGGACGTTTGGGTAGGAGCTGCGGTGACCTGCCTGTTCGTCCTTGGAGGCTCGTTCCTGATCGGGATCTATCTCGGTTACGCGAGCCCGGCGTCAATCTACGGCGCTGCTGGCTCGGTGATCGCGCTCCTCTTGTGGATCTATTACACCACTCAGATCTTCTTGATGGGTGCGGTGTTCACCCGGGCCTGGGCGCGGGGCCATGGTAGGGCGATCGAGCCTCTCCCCTACGCCGACGTCGTCGAAACGCGTGACTACTCTGCGAGCGTCTCGACGAGCGAGACGTAATGCGGGGCCTGCTCCGGCGCATCGGCCGCCGTGCCGTGCATGTGCCTTTCGAGAAAATCGAACAGCGCCCCCCATTGCGCGCGCGCTGCGGCGCGCCAGAGCATGACGTTGAACGCATGGATCTCACCTCGAAAGACGTGTAGCTCGCAGTCGGTGCCGCGCCGTTGGAGCGCATCGCCGAGCCGAATCGTATCGCCGAGCAACGGGTCGGCCGTTCCCACCGTCGTGAAAAAGGGCGGAAGGGGTCGGCTTCCCGGCACGGCAGGTCTTTCGAGCAGACGCAACGGACTCGCCAGGGGAAACTGAAGAGATCGGTTCACTCGATGACCCAGGTACGAGTAGGCAGTGCCTCGAATCTCACCTTTGATCCAGCTCGCCATGCGCCGGTTCTTCTCGGGGTCGCGCCAGAAGCGGTGTACGTCGTGCAAGTCGAGCAAGCCGTACAACGGCGCGACACACGCGAGCTTCACGTCGCGCTCGAAGACACTTTGTGCGAAGGGCTCGGGCCTCGGGTGGGTTGCGCAATAAGCGAGGGCTGCGGTCAGGTTGGCGCCGGCAGACTCTCCGATGATCGCCAGCCGGCTCACGTCGGTTCCGTACTTCGGTCCGTTGTCGAGCACCCACTCGAGAGCCGTCATCCCGTCTTTCAGGGGTTTTGGATAGGTATGCACCGGGCCCAGCCGGTAGTTGATGTTGAACACCTGATAGCCCTGCGCCGCCAAGAGGTACGCCATGATCCGGTGAGTATCCTTCGACATCATCGAGAAGGCGCCCCCATGGATGTAGAGAATCGTCGGGAGCATGCCGACGGCATCCCGCCGTCGATAGATGTCCAGAAGGTGCGAGCGCTTGCCAGTGCTCCGATACGGGACGTCGCGTTCGACCTGAACGCGGCGCCAACTCTGCACCACCCATGGGAGCACGCCATACCCGACGTGCGAGAGGCGGTTGGCCGCCTTGTCCACGCCGTTTCGGACCAACGGCATGATCGAGTCACGGGCACGGGTCATGGCGCCGGACTATAGAGGATTCGACAGGCTACGAAAAGAAGCCGAGCTTCTTGAGCGCGCTCCCGTAGATGAAGCGGATCATACCGTCGATTTCCTCGATCGATTTCGGTGAATGCGGGTACCAGACGCGCTCTTTTTTCGCGCCCCACCGGTCGATGAGGATGGGTTGCTGATGGGTATATCCGCGAAGGCCGCCGAGGCCGTTGACCTGTCCGACACCGCTGTCTTTCAGCCCTCCAAACGGCGCTTCGGGGGCTCCGTAAGCCATCGACGCATCGTTGATGACGACCGAGCCGGTGTCGAGCCGCTTTGCGATCGCAATGCCCTTGTCGATGTTCTTCGTCCAAACGCTGCCGCTCAATCCGTAGTGCGAATCATTGGCGAGGCGAATCGCTTCCTCCTCGTCCGCCACGCGCATCACCGACACGATGGGGCCGAACGTCTCCTCTCGCATCAGCTCCATGGTGTGGTCGACCTTGCGAACGAACGTGGGCTTGTAGAAGAGACCACGGGCGGTATCGGCCTCTCCGCCGACGACGATCTCCGCGCCCTTGGCCCTTGCGTCCTCGATGTGACGCTCGATCACCGGAAGCTGGAGATCCCAAAAAACCGAGCCGACGTCGACATCGTCACCGGTCCCATAGCGGAGCTCTCTCACGATCTTCTCGACACGTCTCTCGAACTCGTCCGCGACGCTTTCGACCACGTAGATCCGCTCCACACCCATGCACACGTGACCGGAGTTGAGCATCGAGTTGAAGACTGCGCCGCCTGCTGCCCGCTCGAGATCGGCGTCCTCGCACACGATCATCGCGTCCTTGCCGCCGAGCTCGAGCGTGTATGGGATCAACTGCTCGGCGCACGCGGCAGCGATCTTCTTCCCCGTGCGCACGCTCCCGGTGAAAGAGATCTTCTGAACGCCTCCGCTCACGAGCGCCGCACCGGTTTCACCGTCCCCGTGTAAGGTCTGCACGACGCCTTCGGGAACACCCGCCTCCCTCAGCAGCCGAACCGCCCAATCGCCGGAGTAGGGCGCAACCTCCGACGGTTTCAAGATGACGGCATTGCCGGCGAGGATGGCTTGCACGGAGGGATTGATCGCGAGGGAGAACGGACCGTTCCACGGCGTGATGATTCCAACCACGCCGAGGGGGCGGTAGTGCATCAGCAGCTTCTTGTACGGTCGGAGGTAGCCGTGAAGCTTCCGCTTCTCGTCGGAAAGCTCCGTGACCGCGCGGCCGCACCAGAAATTGATGTAGTCGCACCCAGGAAGAATCTCCATCATCAGCGATTCGAGGTGCGTCTTGCCCGTCTCGTCGAGGATTGTCTTCACCACCTCGGCACGCCTGGCGACCAGGATGTCGATCGCGCGGCGGACGATGCGGGCGCGCTCGGCGATCTGTACCGCAGCCCACCCGGTCTGTGCATCGCGCGCCCTAGCGATTGCGTCCTCGACGTCGGCGCGGCCGTTGACGACGATCTCGCCCACGGGCTCGCGGGTCGCTGGGCTTCGGATCTGGAGCCGGCGGCGTCCCTCGGCGCTTGGGGGAAGTGGTTCGACGATGGCCATCCGTGTGCTCCTTCCGGGCCGAGCCCTCGGGCCCGTTGGCTGAAACACGTTCTACCGGCAGCGGGCCCGAACGCAAGCCCTTCGCCAAGGTTGGCTATAGTGTAATATTACACTTATATTTCAAGTCATGCCTCTGCTCCGCTGGCTCGCGTTGCTCTCGTCGACCCTCGTCATCGGCTGCGCGGACGGCTCCCCGAGTGCTTCTCCCCGCGTCGGGAACGATGGCGGCATCGGGCTCCCGTGCGATTGCCCCTTCGGCCAGGAGTGCGCCGATGACGGGCGGTGTGTTTCGATCTGTGGCGAAGCGGTGGCCTGTCTCTTCGGGGGAACCGCACAGTGCTGCGCAGCCGGCACGGTGTGCGACGAGGGCCGCTGCGTTGCCGACTGCGGCGGGAAGGTCCAATGCGCCGGAGCTTGCTGTGACGCGGATCAGATGTGCCTCGCGGAGGCCTGTGTGGCGCAGTGCGACGACCCATCGCGGCTCTGCGGAGAGAGCGACGAGCTCTGCTGCGCGAACGGTGAAGGATGCATCGGCGGCGCCTGTGTTCCTCTCCTCAATCCGTGCAGGCTCGGCGAAGACTGTGAGATCGACGAGCTCTGCGAGCCGAGTCTCGGCGTATGCATCCCGCGGGACTCGGTCGAAGTTTGCGAGTTCCGGCCCCCCGTAGGCGACTTCCAGCCGGCCATCGGATGCAGGTGGACGCCGCCCGGCGCACCCCCGGGCGCGAGCGCCGAAGAGCTCGAGATCGCGGCCATGAGCGAGGTCGTCATGACGCCCGCCGTAGCAAATCTCACCGACGACAACGGCGATGGGGTGACGGATGTCATGGACATGCCGGACATCGTCTTCGTCAGCTTCGACTATGCGACGGACGGATGCTGCACGCGTCGAGGCGTTCTTCGAGTCGTGTCGGGCGGCTGCAATCCCGATGGGACGATGACCACGCATGCCACCTTGAAGGGCCTCACTGCAGCTGATTGGATCGGAAACTCGACAGGAGTGGCGCTCGGTAACCTCCATCCCGATGATGCGATCGACGAACGGGTGCCCGAAATCGTTGCGACGTTTAAGAACGGAGGCGCAGTCGCATGGAAACGAGTTGCCGATGACGGCTCGGCCTGGGAGGTCATGTGGCAAAACGACGATCTTCCGAACAACCAGCACACTCGCGGCGGAGCCCAACCATCGATCGCCGACTTGAACGCAGACGGACGACCCGAGGTGATCATCGGCAACGTGGTGCTCGACGGTCTGACGGGCAGAGGCCCTGGGGACCTCGATCTGCCGGCCGAGGCGCTTGCCTGGGACGGCCGTGATCTCGAGACCACGTTTCCGGGCGCGAACCTCGGCATCGGAAACAACGCGTTCTTGGGGCCGGTCTCGACCATCGCGGATCTGGATCGCGATGGCTTGCAAGAGGTGATCGCCGGCAACACCGTTTACAACTACGACGGCAGTGAGCGGTGGACCTATCACTACACCACCACCAACTCCAGTTGCGGCGGCTCGCTCGATTGTGATGGCTACAACGCAGTGGGCAATTTCGACGGTGACGACGAAGGCGAGGTGGTGATCGTTCGGCTCGGTGAGCTCTTCATCCTCAATCACGATGGCTCACCAGTGGCCGGGATTCCCCTGCCCATTCGAATTCCGGGGGCTCCCGCCGACGTCGTTCCGCCTACGTATTCTCCGGCCGCGTACGTTCCGTCCGCTCCGCTCTACGACGAGGATGGAGACCCGTTGCCGCCGGAGCGGATCCTCTGCGGCGGGGCCTTGCAGCTGCTGGCTTTCGACGTTGCGGGGAATCCCGTCATGAGCGCGGGCTCACAGGTCGTGGTCAGCACCGCAGGCGCCAACGAGAGCGGGCCGCCCACCGTGGCCGACTTCGATGGCGACGGCTTTGCAGAGGTTGGCACGGCTAGCTCGACCGCCTATGTGGTCTTCGACTTCCAATGCACCGGTGATCCGCTGCCTCCGGAATGCGAGCGGGAGTGGGTTCGCTGGCTGGTCGAGAACGACGACTGCTCGAGCCGCGCGACGGGCTCGAGCGTGTTCGACTTCGAGGGCGATGGCTCTGCCGAGGTGGTCTACGCCGACGAGACCACGTTCCGAATCTTCCGCGGCTCCGACGGCGCAATCCTTTACGAGGATAAGACGCACAGCAGCAATACGCGTCTCGAGATGCCGATCGTCGTCGACGTCGACAACGATGGTAAGTCCGAGGTCGTGATCCCGGAACCGAACGTCGATCCTAGCCGCGGTGGTATCGAAGTCTGGGAAGACTCGGGCAACAATTGGGTGCGTACCAGGCGGATTTGGAATCAGCATGCCTACAGCGTGACCAACGTGACCGAGGACGGTCAGATTCCACGCATTCCGCAGTCTAACTGGCTGCGTTCCCGACTGAACAACTTCCGGCAGAACGTCCAGCCGGGGGGACTGTTCGATGCTCCGGACTTCGTCGTTCGGGAGATCTTCAGGCTCGACTGCGACGAGAGCCAGCTCAAGCTCGCGATCGTCGTCGGTAACGACGGTTCGCTCAGCGTGCCTCCGGGGATTCTGACCCATGTGGTGGTCACGACCGGCGACGCGCGGGTGTTCGATCTCGGCGCCGCGCCGACGCAGGGCTGGCTCCTGCCGGGACAATCGGAGCAGCTCGAAGTCGTGTTCGAGATTCCCGAGGGTCCACCGGTCGTAAGCATCTCGGTTTCGGCGACGGTCGATGACGATGGGATGGGCGGCCAGCAGTACAACGAATGCGATGACGGCAACAACAGGGCTTCATCGAACCCGATCAGCTGCCCCTCCGTCCAATAGCCTCGTAACCTATCCCTTTTTCGCGGACCTCGATCGAGGGGATTGCGGGGATCGGTGCTCGCGGGATATATCTAGCGATCCGGTGCTTCGACCCTCCACGATTCCGCCGGTCAACCGGTTGCTCATCCGCCAGGCAGGTGTTTCCGACCTGCCGGGCGTGCTTCGCATCTGCGAAACGCACGCAGAGTTTTGGGACGGCCGGCTCCCCACGGAGATTCGGCTCAACGAGTTCTTCCAACGCGCGATACGTGCCCAGGACGACGTGTTTCAGTTCTGGGTCGCGGACAATGGGCATGGCTCGATGATTGGGTGGGAGATGCTTTCCCCAGCGAGCGCCGATCCTGCGAATCGTCGTCTGATCGCCGAGGCAACGACCTGCCTCGGCCAGCAGAGCTCCGGGCTCGGCCGCATGTTGGCGACCCACGCGATTCGTCATGCGGCGCGGACCCCGCTTCAATACGTCTACGCGCGCGTGCCCACTCGCGATACCCTCATGATCGGCGTGCTCGAGGCGGTGGGCTATCAAGAAGTCGGTCTGATTCCCGCAGCGCGAAAACCGCCTGCACGACCCGAGTTGATCGAATTCGTTCACGTCGTCGGAAGCTGAGCGTGCTCTGCGAGCTTGCTCTCCTTGGGTGATCGGATAAGGTGTTCCATCCGGGAGGCGCCATGGCGACCAAGCGAACGCGCAAGAAGACTGCTAGACCCGCAAAGAAGCCGGCCACGAAGCGTTCGAGCCAAGCGCCCGAGACGAAGCGCACGAGCGAGGCGCCCATAGCAAAGCCCGCCAAGAAGCGCGCCAGCACGATCCCCGCCGCGAAGCGAGCCACGAGGTCACGCAGGGAAACGATGCCTGCGCGGCCTCGAGCGAAGAAAGCTGCAGCACCCGCCGCCGCCTCCGTGTCCGAGTCGAGGCCGACGCCGGTGCCAGTCCCCCGGCCGAGCTCCGCGCCCCCGCCACCACCGAGAGAGGCAGCTCCACGGCCGCCGCGAGGTGAGGCGGGTCCCCGTGCGGCGTCTTATCTCGACGGGGTCCCTCAGGACCACGCGGAGCTCGTTTCCGGCCTCCTTCGGGTGTTTTGGGGCGTTGCGAAGGACATCAAGACTCTCGTGACCCAGGCGATTGCTTTGAGCCATCACAAGAACGACCGCCCCCACCGATGAGCGTCATGAAACGGATCGCCGTCGTCGGCGCATCCCTCGCGGGGCTTCGTGCGGTAGAGTTCCTTCGGCGTGCCAAGTTCGAGGGGCACATCCTCTTGGTCGGGGACGAAGAACATCTTCCCTACGATAGACCGCCGCTCTCCAAGGAGCTGTTGCGTGGTGAGTGGGAGCCGGAGCGGCTGGCGCTTCGTCGTGGTGGCTACGACGAATTGAACGTGGAGCTGGTGCTAGGTAGGCGCGCGGTTTCACTGGACACGCATGCGCGCGAGATCCGACTAGAAGGCGGCGACGTAGTACCCTTCGACGGCTTGGTCATCGCGACCGGCGGACGCGTGCGTGAGCTTCCCGATCAGCCACGTCTCCAGGGCCTCCATACTTTGAGAACCCTCGACGACTCGTTGGCGATTCGTACCGCCCTGCAGAGTAAGCCTCGCGTCGCCGTGATCGGTGCGGGTTTCATCGGCGCAGAAGTGGCCGCATCCGCCCGCCGACTCGGGCTCGAAGTGACACTCATCGAAGCCTTGGAAGCCCCGCTGGTGCAGAGCCTAGGGCCTCGGGTGGGACGGTTCCTGCGAGAGGCTCACGAGCGCCGCGGCGTCCGAGTTCATTGTGGACGGCGCGTGAAAGCCATCCATGGCAAGCGTTGCGTGCAGAGCGTGGAGCTCGAGGATGGCACCACCGTGGCGTGCGATCTCGTCGTCGTCGGGATTGGCGTGAGCCCGTCGGTCTCGTGGCTCGAGGGCTCAGGCATCCTTCTCGAGGATGGCGTGCGATGTGACGAAACGCTGACATCGAGCGTGCCTCGCATCGTGGCAGCGGGTGATGTGGCGAGCTGGTACAATCCTCTTTTCGACGAGCGCATGCGCATCGAGCACTGGACCAATGCGGTCGAGCAGGCCCGTCACGCGGTTTCGACCTTGCTCGCCGACCCCGGCGAGGCGAGGGCCTTCGAATCGGTCCCGATGTTTTGGTCCGATCAGTTCGACCTGAAGATTCAGGGAGCAGGCCGGCCGCGGCCCACGGACGAATTGATCCTTGCCGGAGGAGCGCCCGATACCGAGAAGTTGATCGCGCTCTACAGCCGCGCCGGTCGCCTCGTCGGCGCCGTAGCGTTCAATCAGCCGCCAAAGCTCATCCGACTACGGATGCTGATCGGGAAGCGCGGTGGAGTCGATGAGGCACTGAGAATCGCGCAGTCTTGACCCTTGTGAGTCCAGGAAGCCGGCCCGGAGCTGCCGAGCGGTGACGCGGTCAGGAAAGGTCCAATAGCCAGATCGGGTCCAGCTCGGTTCGGCGCCCTTCGATGGCGATGCGCGCCAGGTTCAGCCAGGAATCACACCTGTCGAGGATGGCACTGTCGGCCGTGGCGACGACCCCGGGTGAGGCCTGAAGTGTCTCGTCGACGCGATCGAGCGTTTGGGCGGTGAGGGCTGATCGGTTTGCGGAGCCGATGGCTCGGATGATCTCGGCAAGCCGGCCGGAGTTCGAAACCGGGCGGTCGATGTAGACGACCGTCTCGTGGGGCTCGAGCGATTCGACCACCTCCACCAGGATGCTCACGGCCTGCTCGGTCTCCTGCACCAGCCGGTAGTTCCCATGGAAGCTCGCCATGTCGCGCACGCAGTCGTCGCGCCCGAGCAGAAGAACCCCGCCTGCGAGCGCGACCTCGATGGTGGTGATCACGTTGAGACCGTCGATCACGAGCGATCGACCCCGCAGGGCAGCCGGCTCGCACCGCGTCGAGGTCCGATGCTCGCGTGCCGAATCCGAGCACGCGCACCGGCTGACGGCCACGCGCTGACGCCCCCTCAGCTTGTAGCGATCCCCGACGAGCTTGATCGCCGAGGCGTCCGAGTATCCACGGGTGCGCAGCCAACTCAAGTCCTGAGCGGCGTCCCGGAGAGCAGGGACGGCCTCTTCCGCAAAGAGCTGCGCATCCATAGGATGTGGTCCACGGTGCCGACGGGTACTACCCATGTTTCGGGTCGTCCGACGCAAAAACTGCGCGATTCCGGCGTCGCCCGCAAACCTTGCCGATGGCGCACGCCGTCACGGTCGTGGATTCGTTGACATTGTCGTGTGGCACGTCATTTGCTGTGACTTCCGTCATCCTCTGAGCTGTAGCATGGCATCGATCCTCGCCGTCACCGACTTGACTTCCGCAAGCTACAAGCTCGTCGGGTTTGCTGCATTCATCGCAGCACCGCCGGGTGGAGAGGTGGTCCTGGTCTCGACCTACGGCGGGGGGGGAAGCCGGCCTTCGGATCCCCCGCTCAGCGGTAATACCGAAGGCTGGCGTGAGCAGATCGAGGCGAGGCTTCGGCAGGAGGGTCAGCTCCTCGAGCGGCAGCGGCAGTGGTGTGCCAATCGCGGTG
>Ga0210334_10774241_pt1 | contig 10874 bp, 4 predicted proteins | sample S306metaT_FD_164440 | JGI IMG/M metagenome (GOLD analysis project Ga0210334, IMG submission 164440) | Metatranscriptome of estuarine sediment microbial communities from the Columbia River estuary, Oregon, United States - S.306 (Metagenome... | ecosystem: Environmental > Aquatic > Marine >... | reverse complement strand
CTGCTGGCCGCTCCGACCGGTCCGCTCCACGGGGCGACGATCGCCGAGCTGCGTCGCCTGGCTCCGGCCCGGATCGTCATCCTCGGCGGCAGCGGTGCCATCTCGAACCCGGTCGCCGCGCTGTTCGAGTCGTATACGTCCAGCTGACCGGTCCGGAGCGAGACATCCCGGCGACCCTCGACCCCTGCGAGCGCCCGCAGCACCGTCCGCTCGATCGGCGACCTTGCCGACCCGTGCTAGAGTCGCCTTCCCCGGCCGGACCGCGAGAGGTGACGCGGGGCCCGGGGCGCAGAGGACGAGGGCTGCCGTGGCGCGCGCGATGTGGAAGGGGGCCATCCAGTTCGGGCTGGTGACCATCCCCGTCAAGCTCTACCTGGCGACGGAATCGAAGAGCACGATCAGCTTCAACCTCCTCCACAAGGAGGACCTGTCGCGCATCCAGATGAAGATCTGGTGCCCGGTCGACGAGGCGATGATCGAGCGCTCGGACACGGTCCGCGGCTACGAGTACGCCCCCGGCGAGTACGTCGTCATCACGGATGACGATCTCGATCACGTCCCGCTCAAGACCGTCCGCTCGATCGAGATCGAGCAGTTCGTCGAGCGTGAGGCGAACCAGGGCGCCGTCCGCTTCGTGAAGCAGGCGTACTACCTCGAGCCGGACAAGGTCGGGCGCAAGGCCTTCGCGCTCCTGCGCACGGTGCTGGCCGAGCAGGGGCTGACCGCGATCTGCAAGGTCGTCATCAAAGACCGCGAGGCGCTCGCGGCGCTCGATCCGTTCCAGGGCACGATGATGCTCTCGACCCTCCACTGGCCCGACGAGATCCGAGCGGTGGGCGACCTCGATCTCGGCGATGAGGAGTTCACGTTCAAGCCGGCCGAGAAGGCGATGGCCGCCCAGCTCGTGGCTGCGATGACCGGCGAGTTCGACCCGACCCAGTACCGCGACGAGTACCGCGAGGCCGTTCGTGGGGTGATCGAGGCCAAGGTCGAGGGTCGCGAGACAGTCGAGACGATCGAGCCCGACACTGGCGGCAAGCTCATCGATCTGATGGCCGCCCTCGAAGCCAGCGTGAAGGCGGCGGCCTCTGCGCGGGATGCCGGATCCCCGGCGCCAGTCTCCGTGGCCGAGGCGAAGGAGGCCAAGGCCGCTCGCGGCGCTCGGGCGAAGAAGACCGCCGAGGCCGAGACGAGTGACGAGGCGGCCGCCACCGTCGCCCGACCGCCGAGGAAGCGCAAGACAGCCTGATCCGCGGCGGCGCCTGGCGATCCGGCCGAAGGACCCGCCCGCCGCCTCAGCCGCCGCCGATGCGGACCGTCCCGCCCTTCGTGACCGCGATCGCCTCCGGCACCCCCTCCAGCTGCATGACCGCGGGCTCCCAGGCGTAGGTGCCCTCGTTCACGACTCGGGCCGCGTAGCGGAGGTGGCCGGTGCGAGCGTCGTTCGCGCCCGGGTTCGGGACACAGAACGTGACGCGCTGGCCGACGACGACGTCCGGCCAGATGATGTCCATCGTCCCGCCCGAGTCCCACTGGGCGGCGATCGGCGCCAGCCCGGAGGGAACCTCCTCCACGACCTCGTAGCAGCCACTGTCGAGCGCGGCGTCGGCGAACGTCACCCTGAGGTCGATCGTGACGAGCCGGTCGGTCGGGATGGGGCCGTCCGGCACCTCGGGCAGCGATCGCGAGATCCCGAGCGCCGGGTCCGGCCGGAGCGCTGACACGTCGGTGAGGGCACGCCAGGCGACGGCGACACCGATCTGGCCGGAGAGGCGCTCGACCACCAGGGAGGAGCGCTGCTCGGCCGTCAGCGACAGCGTCACCGATTCTCCGGGCTCCAGTCGGACGGGGGTGCGCTGCCCGTCGACGGTGTAGGCAAACGAGGCCGCCGTGGCCGGCGTCCGCTCGAGGATCCGCTGGATCGACGCCGCCAGGTCGAGGGCGTGGCTCGTCTCCCGCGACGGGTTGTTGGCGACGTAGTCGACCATGCCCGCCGCCAGGGGATCGCCGAGGCCGGCCGCGACGATCGCGAGGAGCGCGGTCGCCTCGATCGTATCGTCGCGCGTCGTGCCGTCGACGAGCCGGACCCAGGGACCCAGCTCCTGGCCGTGCTGCCGCAGGAGGTCGCGCTCGATCGACAGAGCCGAGGCGTCGTCGCCGACCGCCTGGAAGCCGATCGCCAGCCAGGTCAGCTCCGCGACCGTCAGAGCGGCTTGCGAGCGAGCGACCTCGAGATCCTCGATGACCGGCGCGCCGATGGCCGCCAGGCCCGCGACGCTGGCGATCCAGAGGTCGCGCTGGGTCGAGTCATCATCGCGGATCCGCTCGAGCGCTTCCCGGAGGGATCCGGTCGAGACGCCGTCCGGGGCCGTCGCGGCGACACGGGCGGCGAGCCACGGATCGACGTCGCCGTATGGCAGCAGCGCGACGCCGGCTCGGACGCGTCCGGTCTCGTCCTCCATGACGCCGATCTGGTAGCGAGTCGGGTCGAAGATGACCGGGGGGAGCCCCCCTTCGGCGTAGCCGAACATCTCGACCAGCAGGTCGCGGGCCAGGGATCCCGCCAGGCCGCGGTCGAGCCGGACGCCGGCGGGATCGGCGAGGGAGAGCAGGAGCGGCAAGTGGCGGCCGCGGCCGGCGTCGGTGAACGTGTACGTCGCAGCCTCCGGGGAATCCACGACCGGCAGCGGGTCGCCGATGGCGGAGTACGCCACTTGCCCGGTCGTGAGCCGGGAACGCACGACGGCGAACGTCCGGATGAGCCGATCGGTCAACGGCTTCCCAGCGCTGTCCTTGCGGGTCGGTGCCACGACCGTGATGTCGAGCGTCTGCTTCCCGAGCGCGAGTGCGGGCAGCGCGAGCGATACTTCGTCGAAGGCCGTGCCGGTGAGCTTCGTCGCCGCGAGTCCGAGCGACGTCGAGGCGATCGTGAATTCCACCGGATCTCCGGCGGTGAGCGCGTCACCGAACGCTCGCAGGCGGATCGACGGGCGATCCGCCTCCAGGTACTCGTCGGCGATCGTCGCGTCCACGAAGAGCGGCAACCCGACCGGGACGAGAAGCTCGCCCACCCCGGCCTCGAGTCCGGCTGTCATCGCGCTCGCGTTCACGTGCCAGGACGTCAGATCGTCCGACAGGCCGACCGTCGTGACGGCGCGTCCGGTGGCATCGGTCTCGAGGACGCGGGACACCAGCGTGTCGCGGAAGTCGCGTCTTCCGTCTCCGCCTCCTCCGGTGGTATCGCCACCCTCGCCTTCGATACCACTCCGCGTCGGCAGCTGGTGCGTCGAGGTCAGGCGGACGATGCCGCTGTCAACCTGTGCGTAGAGCGGATCGAGCGGTTGCGACGTCCACGCCCCGCCCATCGCATAGATCTTCTCGTCGATCGCCTGGAGCACGACGGTGGCCGCGATCGGTCGCCCCGCGGCGTCCGTCGTCCGGACCGTCAGCGTCACGTCCTCGCCCGGCCGATACCGCTCGCGATCGGCGGTGACGGCCACCTCGATCTTCCGCTCGGTCTCGTCGAACCTGGCCCATGCCGCCGCCTTCGGCGTATAGGTCGCGCCGGTGAAGCGGACGCCCATGACGAACACGCCCGGCGCGTCCGCTGCGGCGAACGTCCGCTCGAAGGTTGGTGAGTCGCTCACGACGGCCGAGCGAAGTCCGCGCTGGGCGACGATGTAGAGGTAGCGATCGGCGCCGTCCGCCGGGATCGGCGTGCCGTCCTCGGTCATCCGCCAGGAGACCCGGTCCCCGATGCCGTACGGCTCTTCGTCGGCATCCTTGCCCGACGGTGTCTGGAACCGGATGCCGGCGTTCTGCCACCAGAGGTCCAACGCTGCCCCAGCAGTGAGCGTCCGGCGGGCGACCCGACCGGCTGCATCCTGCGTCGTCAGGACCACCTCGTAGTCGTGCTTCGGGTCGGGTACCGCGAGGTCGAACGAGAGGCGCCCGTCGGCGCCGGTCCTGACCGTGAGAGTGCGGACTTCCTTCCGTCGCGTGTCGTACTCGTAGCGCGGTCGAGTGACCTTCTCGATGAAGTCGTAGTCGGTGCCGACCTGGCGTCGGACCGGGATGAGCTCCGTGACGACGGCGCGGACCGATGCAGCCGCGACCGGCGGGCCCTCCGGGTCCCAGTCGTAGGTGTCGGCCGCGATCGCCGCCTCGACTTTCGCGAGATCCACCTTCTCGAGCGAGCCGGTCACGCGGATCCGCGCGTCCTGCACGGTGCCAGCGGCCTCGAGGTCGTACGCCGACGGGAAGACGACCACGCGAGCCGAGGCGCTGATATCGCCCTCTTCGCCGACCCCTGGCCGGAAGTCGACACTCCACTCCCTCGCGTCCTCGGCAACCCCATCGGCGGGCGGCGCCTTCAAGGTGACCGTCGAGTGGCCGTTCGCGTCCGTTGCGCCAGCTGGAATCTCACCCTCGTCGGAGCTGCGGTTGAGCGGTAGCGCCGGCACCGGGGAACCATCGAAGAACGTCGCGGTCGCCGTCCAGGCGACCTTCGTGCCCACGATGACGGCCTGGTGATCGGTCGCCAGCTCGAGCTGGTAGGCGGGCTTGCGGACGACCGTGACGTCGAGCCAGCGACTGTTGACGACCCGTCCATCGACCACCGTCTGGAGGTTGTACGAGCCGAGCGGCGCGCGGACGAGCCGCAGCGTCGCGGCGAACACGCCGCTGCGATCGGGCTTCGCGCTCACGTGCGCGACGGCTGGCGCCTCGCCCAGGCCGAACGAGTCGGTGCTGATGACCCGCAGCTCGACGGATGGCGGGACGGTGTCGTCGTCGCGACCTCGGAGGTAGCCCCAGGCCTCGATCCGGTCGGTCGTCCGGTAGATGCTTCGATCGGTCTGCAGGAGCGACCAGAACGTCGGGTCGGCATTGCTGCCCTTCTCCCACCACTCGCCCCGGTAGAGCCCGCCCGACCAGTCGACCTCGAATGGGACCAGGACCGACGCGCCGGCCGCAGCGATGGTGAGCATCGGCGTCGGCTCGGACGTAGCGTACGGAGAGGATGGTGTCGCTGCGGCGGTCGGGTCGAGGCGCGCCGGGGTCGGGGCGACCATCAGGCCTGACGCGTCGCTGGTGCCGATCGCGGATCCGCCGGTGATGGAGACCTGCGCGTCCTTGACTGGTCGTCCGGTGGCGACATCGTTGACCCAGACGACGGTCCGGTCGGTCAGAACCGACACCCAGGCGGAGACCGGGGTGACCTGCAAGAAGGCATGAGTCTTGCGGGTGCCCTGGAGCTCGACGATGTACCAGCCCTCGTCGAGCGTGTCGGGAAAGCGGATGACGCGGATCGAGGAGTCGGCGCTCTCCTCTTCCGTCGACTGCGAGATGGGCTCCAGGGCCGCCGTGAAGCGAACGTTGACCGGGAGGCCGTCGGTCGGCATCAGCGGGGTGTGGAATTCGAACCCGCGCGGGGCCGCCAGGAACGCTGCCAGCGTGCCAGCGGCGGTGTCCAGCGAGGGCAGCCGGTAGACGGCGACATCGACCTCGGTCGGGGTCGGCACCGACTCGCCGTTCACCTCGTACCGAACGATCTCGACGCCCAGGACCGGAGGCTCGGCCGGGCTCGCTTCGGCGACGCTCCGCCCGGGGCGCACCCAGGCCTCCCTGGCCTGCTCCCCCTCCGTCTCGAAGCGGATGACGACGGCCTGCTCGAGCACGAGGTCCGTGCCCTCCCTTGGCAGGCCGGCCTTGATCGCGACCGTGTAGAGGGTCTTCGGCGCGAGCGCCTCGGGCACGAACACCTGGGTCCGTCCGTGACGCTCGAACCGGCCCTTCACGGCCGGGCTGATGTCGAAGTAGTCCGCGAGGTCGGCGGCGCCCTCCTGGTCGAACGTCACCTCGATGCCGGTGTTGACCGGCACCCCGCCGGTCCCCTCACCAGGGATCGTGTTGATGACGTGCAAGGGGGAGCGGACGCGAAACGCCCAGGAGGTCGCGAGGCTCCCATCCTCCGCACGCAGCGCGAAACGATACGTCGTGCCGGGCGTGAGGGCGGGCTCGGGCGTCAGCGTGACCTGCGTCGTGTCGGACGTGGTCCTGATCGCGAGCGCCGTCGTCGGGGTTACCTCGACGCGTTTCGCGAGGGCGATGGCCGTGTCGCCCGTCAGGCTCGTGAGGGTGAAGGTGGCGTCGGGCTGGACGCCGGCTGCGTCGCGCTGGCTCGGCTCGAGCGTGGCGGGGGCGACGAGCGGCTCCAGGTCGATCGGCTGCCAGGCTTCGACCGGGCTGGCGGTGGGCTCCGGGCTGCCGGGGGCGCCACTCGGGCCGGGTGAGGCGCCCGCTCCGGGCCCCGGATGGGTCCACGGTTGCCACACGAGCGTGGCGGTGAGCGTGAGGACCACGAGCGCGACGACGGCGATGGATTCCGGCCGCGATCGGATGGGACGCCCGGGACTCTCGGCTCCGGCCATTTCGACCCTCTCCCTCAGGCAGGCGTCATCGGCTGAAGATGTGCTGCCCGCGATGAGACGCTTGCGCGCGCGCCATGTTTCGCTCGGCCGCCTGCCGCAGGTCCCGGGCGGCCGGTACCTCTTCCTGCCGGTCGATTCGACCCGGGGAACCGGATGCGCTACCTCTCGACATCGAGCAGAGCTCTGACCCGCCCCTCGAAGCGGGCCATCCACGCCGGCGCCTCCGCCCGATACTCGGGCTCCTCGAGCAGCGCCACGTCGTTGGCGAGCACCAGGGCCCGCCCGGCGATGAAGACCTCGATCTCCCGTCCGGAGCCGTCGGGCCACGGACGGACCCGCTCGTAGCCCGTGCGGAACGCCGCGCGGACGGTCGGATAGTCATCCCTCGACTTGAGGTAGTAGAGCGCGATGGCCAGGTCCTGGACCGGCCAGCCCCAGGTCAGGTCCTCGAAGTCGATCGCGGCGACCGCATCCCGGTCGACCAGCACGTTCCAGCGATGGAGGTCGCCGTGGAGGATCCGCATCGGCTCGCGCGGTCGCAGGTCGTCGATCGCCTGCTGGACGAGCTCCGCCCCGGCCGCGAACACGTCGCGCTGCGCCTCCGAGACGAAGGTCGAATGGGCCGGGTCGAGCAGCACCACCGGCTCGTCGAACGGGAAGGTGCGGTCATAGCGGACGGGCCCGAACGTGGGTGAGGGCCGGAAGCTCCCGGCGTGCTCGTGCAGCCGGGCAAACAGGGTGCCGTACGCCTCCATGTTCCGTCGGGTCAGGTCGTCCGAGAGCAGCCGGCCCGGGAGCCAACGGAAGAGCACGCAGTTCCGCCGGTCCGGGACGCCCGGGACCTCGACCAGGGTGACCGTCGTGCCTGCGGTATTCGCCACCGGCACCGGCACCCGAACGTCGGTGTCCCGGTTCAGGGCCGCCAGCCACTCGATCTCCGACCGGACCTGGGCCAACGAGTGGCCGATGTTGCCGCCCCGGCCGACGCGCATCACGTACCGCTGCCCGTCTGTCGCCTCGACCCGGAAGATCCCATTCGTTTCGTTGGTCAGGAGGCGGAGGCCCGCGACCTCGACGTCGTACGACTCGAGCGCGGCCAGCGCCGCCCGGCGCGCGCGGCGAGCACGACCGGACGGCGTGAGCTCGTAGTAGCCCTTCACGATGCACAGTGTGATGCGCTGCGAGCGTGTCGGGGCACGCCCGCGCTCGGGCTGCCCAACCGCGACGGAGCGCAGCCGACCCTTCGGGATCGGGGCGTCGGGATCGGCACGATGGAGAGCTCCCGCGAACGTACCGCACGGCAGGGCACGTACCGCGCGCCAGGGCACGTACCCGCGCCAACTCGCCCGGCTTCGCGAAGAACCCGCGTCGATGGGCATGTCCACGCTCGAGCGAGCGTCGCGCCGAGGCCGAGCGCCAGCGGAACCGGACGGCGGCGGAGGAGTATCGGGACCGCTTGATATCTGCTAGGGTCACGAGAACCACCGAGGGAGCCCCAGTCGTCCCGATCGCATGCCAGCAGCGACCCTCTCCGGCGTCAGCAACGGCCCGTGACCGAGCCTGCCCACGGCATGAGCGCCGAGTCTGATCCGTACCAGATCCTTCAGGTCCGCCCCGACGCGGAGGAGGACGTCATCCGGGCCGCCTATCGGGCCCTCGCGCGGAATCTCCACCCGGATCATTCGGCCGATCCGGCGTCGGCGGAGCGGATGGTCCAGGTGAACCGGGCGTGGGAGATCCTGAGCGATCCCGTGCGCCGGGCGGCGCTCGACCGCCAGCGGACGAGCGGTCATTGGTCGCCCGGCAACGGCAAGGCGTCCGAGACTTCGACATCTCCTGACGGCGCGTCCGCTCATGGCGCGGGGTCGAACCAGGCACGGTCCAGAACGTCCGGATCCGGCGTCGACGGGGGCCCGCGGATCGAGCGCCGGACCGCAGACGGCCGGGTCGTCGCGTGGCGGACGGCCGCAGATGGGACCGGCGCTGCCGGGCCGCCGCCCGGTCGGCCCTCGGGCAGCATCCTCCCATTCGGCCGGTTCATCGCCTGGTCGATCGGCGAGGTGGCCCGTCACGACCCGGGGTACCTCGAATGGCTCGATCAGCGACCCGAGGGCGCACCCTACCATGCCGAGATCGACGCGACGCTGCAGCGCAGCGGTTGGCGCCACGGCGGGGTCTCGGGCGCCCGGTCGATGCGCGGTTCACGCTAGCGCTCTCGCCGCAACCTCCCCGGCAGCGAGAGGCGGCCTGGCCGGCCGAAACGCGATCAGCCGCGAGGGTCGGGATGCGCCGAGCGATCAAGCCGGTGATCGGCCGAGAGATCGGTGCCACGACTGGACCGTGCCGAACCGACGCGCGGATGAGTCGTGAGGCCGATATCTTGGACAGCTGAGCCGGGCAGCCGTCGCGTGCCCGCCGATGGCACACTCAGCGTCATGCCGCTCGAGAAGTACCAGCGCAAGCGCGACTTCGCGAAGACTCCGGAGCCGGCGGGAGTCCCCTCGCCGGCGGCGACGAGCGGCCGATTCGTCGTCCAGCGCCACCGCGCGACCCGCCTGCACTACGACTTCCGGCTCGAGATCGGCGGCGTCCTCGTCAGCTGGGCCGTGCCGCGCGGGCCGACGCTCGACCCGAGCCAGCGACGGATGGCCATGCACGTCGAGGACCACCCGATCGAGTACCTCGACTTCGAGGGGGTGATCCCGCCGAAGCAGTACGGCGCCGGCGATGTCATTGTCTGGGATTGGGGTACCTGGGAGCCCGAGGCGGAGACCCCAGACCCGGAGCGGGCCATCACAGACGGCGAGCTCAAGTTCCGCCTCCACGGCCAGAAGCTCGCCGGTCGCTACACGATCGTGCAGACGAGCGGCCGCCCTAACAAGGCAGAGCGACAGCGGAGACGGCGGGCGGCGGCCGCCCGCGAGACGAGCGAGACGAACGAGACGAGCGAGGTGAGCGGCCCGGCCAGCGCCCCGGCCAGCGCCCCGGGGAACGCTTCGGCGAGCGTCCTGGAGATCGCTCGGGAGGCCGCCTCGCCTCCGGCCCCGGACCACACCCCGACTCGCGCCCTCGAGGCCGACCAGGGTGGGCAGTGGCTGCTCATCAAGAAGCGCGACGAGGCGGCGCAGGACGGCTGGGATGCCGAGGACCACCCGCAGAGCGTCAAGACCGGCCGCACGAACGACGAGGTCAAGGCGAACGCCGACGCGCTTTGGATCAGCGAGGCGCCGGCGGCGTCCGCCGAGATCGACCTCTCGGCCGCCGAGCCCGCCCGGCCCGGCGAGCCACAATTCACCGAGCCAATGCTGGCCACTTTGTCGGATCGCCCGTTCGACGACGACGACTGGCTGTTCGAGATCAAGTGGGACGGCTACCGCGTCCAGGCGATCGTCTGGGAGGGCAGGTCGCGCATCTACACACGCAACGGCCACGACGCGGCGACGTACTTCCCGACCCTCCTGCCAGCGCCGAGGACCTGGATCCGCGCCGAGACGGCGGTGCTCGACGGCGAGGTCGTCGCGCTTGACGAAGAGGGCCGGCCCGACTTCGGGCTGCTCCAGGCGCGCATCTCGCAGACGACCCGTGGGCGCATGCCGGGGCAGTGGGGAAGCGGCGGACGACGCGGCCGGTCGCCTGAGGGCGGCGACACCGAGACCTCCGACGCCGACGACGCGGCCGCGCGAGCACCCCTCGTCTATCAGGTGTTCGACCTGCTCCAGCTCGACGGACGCTCGCTGCTGCGCGTGCCGCTGATGGACCGCAAGCGGCTCCTGCGCTCGATCCTGACGGAGGGCAGTCGAGTGCGCTTCGCCGCGCACATCGAGCGGGAGGGCATGGCGTTCTATCGGGCGGCTGCCGCGCGCGGGCTGGAGGGCGTCGTCGCCAAGCACCGCCGGAGCCGCTACGAACCGGGTCGGCGATCGACGGCCTGGCTGAAGCTCAAGCTGCGCCCGGAGCAGGCACTCGTCGTCGGGGGCTGGACACCTGGCGAGGGCAACGCGAAGGAGCTCGGGGCGCTCATCGTGGGCGTCCGCGACGGCGCGGGCGGCCCGCTGCGCTTCGCCGGCAAGGTCGGTTCGGGGTTCGACGCCCGGGGTCGGCGGCTCCTCCGCGAGCGGCTCGACGCCCTGGCCTCGGAGACCTGCCCGTTCGACCCCGCGCCCGCTCCCAGACCGGACCTGCGCGGCGCGCGGTGGATCGAACCGTCGCTCGTCGTCCGCGCCGAGCTCGGCGGCTGGTCGCGCGACAGGCTCGTGCGCCAGTCGGCATTCAAGGGCATCGACGATGGGCGCGATCCGGCCTCGGTGGTCCGCGAATCGCCGGTGGCCTCCGCGGCCGCACACGATGAAGCCGAAGCCGCGATCGGGCCGGATCCGCGACGTGCACGTCTGGATTCGCGCGCGGGCTCGGGGGACCCGGCCAGCGGGCCGTCCGGTGCCGCCG
>Ga0210334_10022375_pt1 | contig 10884 bp, 11 predicted proteins | sample S306metaT_FD_164440 | JGI IMG/M metagenome (GOLD analysis project Ga0210334, IMG submission 164440) | Metatranscriptome of estuarine sediment microbial communities from the Columbia River estuary, Oregon, United States - S.306 (Metagenome... | ecosystem: Environmental > Aquatic > Marine >... | reverse complement strand
GGCCTGAGGCCGCAGCAGCGCCAACCCAAAGGCCCGGCAATCCCGGGCCTTTTTGTTTTCCGGGGCGGGTTTCCTCTTATTCCCGGTAGATCATCTTCCGGGTCATGCCGCCGTCCGCCACGAAGTTCTGCCCGGTGACGAAGCCGGCCCGGTCCGAAATCAGGTAAAGCACCAGTTCCGCCACGTCGCCCGGAGTGCCTACGCGTCCTGCCGGATGCTGGGCGTGATTCTCCGGCGGCAGCGGATCCGTGCTGCGCCGGGAACGCTTTCTCCAGGACCGGGTGTCGATCCATCCCGGACTCACGCAATTGACGCGAACCTCCGGGCCGAGGCTGATGGCGAGGGCGTGGGTCAGCGCCACCAATCCGCCCTTGGACGCGGAGTAGGCCTCCGTGTGGGACTCCGACTGGAGGGCCCGGGTGGAGGCGATATTCACGATGGCGCCCCGGGCGGCGCGGAGATGGGGCACCGCATGCTTCGCCATGAGGAAGGCCCCGGTGAGGTTCGCCCGCAGGATCCGCTCCCAGTCGGCGAGAGGCAGATCCTCGACGGGAGCGCGGGGGGGATTCGCGATGCCGGCATTGTTCACCAGGGCGTCCAGGCGCCCGAAACGGGATACGGCGGCGGCAACGCAGGCCCGCGCATCGTCCTCCACGCCCACGTCGCAGGGGATGAATGCCACCGCCCCCGACGATTCCAGTTCGGCAGCCGCTTCGTGACCCGCCTCCGCATCGGTGTCGCAGATGGCGACCCCGTAACCCGCCTCCAGCAGCCGCAGGGCGATGCCCTTGCCGATGCCCTGGGCGCCGCCGGTGACCAGCGCGGTTCCTCCACCCATGAATAATGCGGGCGCCCCGGAGCCGTTATTTCTGGGGTGGGCTGCCCAGCCGGTTGAGGACGCCCTGGAGGGCGGCGAGCATCTCCACCGGCAACGGGAACACGATGGTGGAGTTCTTGTCGGCGGCGATCAGGGTGAGGGTCTCCAAGTAACGCAACTGGATGGCCTGGGGCTCCTTGGACAGTACCCCCGCGGCCTGAGCCAGCTTTTCCGAGGCCTGAAGCTCGCCCTCGGCGTGGATCACCTTGGCCCGGCGCTCCCGCTCGGCCTCGGCCTGCTTGGCGATGGCGCGCACCATGGTTTCGTTCAGGTCCACGTGCTTGATTTCGACGTTCAACACCTTGATGCCCCAGGCGTCGGTCTGCACGTCCAGCGCCTTCTGGATGTCCATGTTGAGCTTCTCCCGCTCCGAGAGCATTTCGTCCAGCTCGTGCTTGCCCAGCACCGAACGCAATATGGTCTGAGCCAGCTGGCTGGTGGCCATGAGGAAGTTCTCCACCTGGATGATGGCGCGCTGGGGATCCACCACCCGGAAATAGACCACCGCGTTGACCTTCACCGACACGTTGTCCCGGGAGATCACGTCCTGGGTGGGAACGTCCATGGTCACCGTCCGCAGGTCCACCTTCACCATCTGCTGAATGCCCGGAATCACGATGATGAGGCCGGGCCCCTTCACCTTCCAGAACTTGCCGAGCAGGAAAACCACGCCGCGCTCGTACTCCCGGAGGACCCGGAAGGAGGCCAGCACCACGGCCGCCACGATGATGAAGATGGTGCCAAAACCCAGGTTCAAGTCGAAAAACATCGCCTGTCTCCTTTGTTGAAAATTTCTAGTGCTCTTCCGCGCTCACCTCGAGCACCAGGCCTTCCATGCCGGTGACCCGTACTTTCTGCCCCTGCTTGAGCGGGGTCCCACAGCGCACCATCCAGATCTCGCTGTGCACCCGCGCCATCCCCTCGCCCTCGGCGTCCTCCAGCATCTCGCCGAGAGCGCCGATCATCTCCTCCCGGCCGCTGACCGCGGGACGCTGACGGGCCTTCAGGGCCATGCCGATCACGACGATTAGAAAACCCGCGCTGGCAATCGCGACGGCCCCAATCACGGGCCAGGCGATTTGCAGGCCGGGAATGTCCGAGTCGATGAGGATAACCGAGCCGATGACGAAGGCCACCACGCCGCCGATGCCGAGGGCCCCGAAACTCGGGATGAACGCCTCCGCCACCATGAAAGCGATGCCGAGCGCGATGAGCGCCAGCCCGGCGTAATTCACGGGCAGCATCTGGAAGGCGAACATGGCGAGCACCAGGCAGATGGCCCCCACCACTCCGGGCAGCACGAAGCCCGGGTTGGAGAACTCGAAGAACAGCCCGTAGATCCCGATCAGCAGCAGGATGTAGGCCACGTTGGGATCGGTGATGATGGCGAGGAACCTGGCGCGCCAGTCCGGCTCCACCCGCACGGTCTGGGCGCCCTCGGTGTCGAGAATCCGCTCGCCATCCACCACCTTCACCTTGCGGCCGTGGACCTTCTTGAGCAGCTCGGCGACGTCGCCCGCCACGACGTCGATGACCTTCTCCCGCAGGGCCTCCTCGGCGGAAAGGCTCACCGCCTCCCGCACCGCCCGCTCCGCCCACTCGGCGTTGCGGTCCCGGAGCTGGGCGAGGCCGCGAATGTAGGCGGCGGCATCGTTCACCATCTTCTTGGACATGGAGTCGCCGCCGGCCGGTTTTTCCTTCGGCTCCGCCTGGTCGCCCTTGGGCTCCTTGCCCTTTTCCTTGTCCTCGGGTTCGGCGGCGGGGGGTTTCCCGGGCTCCTTGGGCGTGGGAAGGCCGCCTATCTGCACCGGTGTCGCCGCTCCCAGGTTGGTGCCCGGCGCCATGGCGGCCACGTGGCTGGCGTAGAGGATGTAGGTGCCGGCGCTGGCGGCCCGGGCCCCGCTGGGCGCCACATAGGTGGCCACCGGCACGGGCGAGGCCAGGATCGCCTTGATGATGGAACGCATGGAGGCGTCGAGCCCGCCGGGCGTGTCCATCTCGATCACCGCCAGCGATGCGCCTTCCCGGGCAGCCCTTTCCAGCCCGCGCGCGACAAAGTCCGCAGTAGCCGGGCCGATGGCGCCGCTCACGGAAATCACCAGCACGGGGGCCGGCGGCGCGGCGGCGGCGAACACGGTCAACCAGAGGATAAACGCCAGGAAAAGCCGGTGCATGATGAGTCCTTTGACCCAAGGATACACCGATCCGTCATGCCGGCGTTCGGCCGCCTCCGGCCTCCCCCGAAAGGGGCCCGCCCGGGACTTGCGTCAGGACCGGTTTTGGCGCATAAAAGCGCCTTTCCAATCCGCCAGCGCCCATGCAGAAGCCGGTCAGCCGCATCCTGGTCATCAACGACGAAAAGCTCGTCCTGCGGGACCTGCTCAAGGGTCTCAACACGGCGGCCCGGGCCCTGGACAATCCCTTCGGCATCACCTTCACCGGCGTGACGACCGCCCGGGAAGCACTCAAGGCCATCGAGGACGACGGGGATGTCCAGGCGGTGGTGGTGGACGACAAGCTCTACAGCATCAAGTCCGAGGGCAACGGCAGCCGCGGCCTGCAGATGTCGGCCCTCAAGCTGGTGCAGAAGATCACGCGCTTCCGCCCCCATCTCGACATCTACATCCTGATCTCCCGGGAGCAGGAGGACGAGGTGGTGGACGCGCTGTTCAGCGAATCGGTGGACGGGTACTTCTACCGGGATGAGCGGGACTACCGGGGCTGGTACCGGATCCTCAACGCCCAGATCCAGGAGAAGGCCCGCACCCCGTTCTTCGATCAGCTCAAGGATTATGTGCTGATGGCGAAGGACCCCTGGCACACACCGGGGCACTCCTCCGGCGAATCCCTGCGGGGCAGCCCCTGGGTCAATGACTTCTACGAATTCATCGGCGACCACCTGTTCAAGGCCGACCTCTCGGTGTCAGTGCCCATGCTGGATTCCCTGATGGAGCCCACGGGGGTGATCGCGGAGGCCCAGACCATCGCGGCCAAGGCCTTCGGCGCCCGCCAGACCTTTTTTGCCACCAACGGCACCTCCACCGCCAACAAGGTGATCCTGCAGACCCTCATCGCGCCCGGCGAGAAGCTGCTGCTGGACCGCAACTGCCACAAGTCGGTGCACCACGGGGTAGTGCTCTCGGGCGCCCACCCCGTTTACCTGGACTCCTCCGTCAACCGCAAGTACGGAGTGTTCGGGCCGGTCCCGAAGAAGACCATCTTCCAGGCCATCGAGGACCACCCGGACGCCGAGGCCTTGGTGCTCACGTCCTGCACCTACGACGGCCTGCGCTATGACCTGAAGCCCATCATCGAGGCCGCCCACGCCAGGGGCATCAAGGTGCTCATCGACGAGGCCTGGTACGGGCACGCGCGCTTCCATCCGGAATTCCGCCCCACCGCCCTGGAGGCCGGCGCCGACTACGCGACCCAGAGCACCCACAAGGTGCTTTCGGCCCTGTCCCAGGCAAGCATGATTCACGTCAACGACCCGGACTTCAAGGAACACATCTTCCGCCAGAACTTCAACATGCACACCTCCACCAGCCCGCAATACGCCATGATCGCCAGCATGGACGTGGCGAGGCAGCAGGCGGTGATGGAGGGCTACAAGCTGCTGTCGCGCACCCTGGAGCTGGCCACGGAGCTGCGCGCCCAGATCAACTCCACGGGCGTGTTCCGGGTGCTGGAGCTGGACGACCTGCTGCCCGACGAGGCCAAGGCCGACAACATCCGCCTCGACCCCACCAAGGTCACCGTGGACATCAGCCGCTGCGGGTTCACGGTGGAGGAGCTGCAGAAGGAGCTGTTCGAGCGCTTCAACATCCAGGTGGAAAAGTCCACCTTCAACACCCTCACCCTGCTGCTCACCATCGGCACCACCCGCAGCAAGGTGTCGCGTCTCTACGACGCCCTGATGCGCATCGCCCGCGAGGGCCGCGCCCCGCGCCGGCTCTACCCGATGCCCGACGTGCCCCGCTTCACCCAGTTGCGCTACCTGCCGCGGGACGCGTTCTACTGCGGGGGCGAGCTGCTGCCCCTGCTGGACGAGCGGGACAGCGTCAACAAGGCTCTCCTGGACCGGGTCTGCGCGGACCAGATCGTGCCCTATCCGCCCGGCATCCCGGTGCTGGTCCCGGGCCAGGTCATCACCGAGGAGGTGATCCAGTACGTGGTGGGCCTGCTCCGCAGCCAGAAGCGGATGGAGGTCCACGGGATCGTCTACGACGGCTACCTGCCCTGCGTGCGCGTCCTCACCACCGGCGAGGAGCAGGCCCTGCGCAAGGTGGGGCTCGCCTGCGCCGATTGCCGGGAGGAAGTCGCCGAGGGAACTCGGCGCGCGGTGGCGGCTTCCTCCTGAAGAGGGACCCGCGGCCCAGTTGCACGGCTGGGGGTTTCGGCCCAGAATAGCGCCTTATTTCGCTCTGACAGACGCACGGCGGCCTCGGCCGCCGTGTGTTTTTTCCGATCATGTCGCATGTCATGAACACCTACTCCCGCCTGCCGGTGGGATTCGTCCGCGGCGAGGGCGTCTGGCTGTGGGACGAGGGCGGGAAGCGCTACCTGGACGCCCTGTCCGGCATCGCCGTGGCGGGGATCGGCCACGCCCACCCGCGGCTCGCGCGGGCGCTGGCAGAGCAGGCCGCCACCCTACTTCACACCTCCAATCTTTACCGGGTGCCGAAACAGGAGCAACTGGCGGACCGGCTGTGCGCCCTGTCGGGCATGGACAGCGTGTTCTTCTGCAACTCGGGCGCGGAGGCCAACGAGGCCGCCATCAAGCTGGCCCGGCTCCATGGCCATCATAAGGGCATTGACGTGCCCACCATCATTGTCATGGAGCGCGCTTTTCACGGGCGCACCATGGCCACCCTCACTGCCACCGGCAGCCGCAAGGTGCAGGCGGGGTTCGAGCCCCTGGTGGCCGGCTTCGCGCGCGTGCCCTATGACGATCTCGATGCCATCGCCCTCGCCGGCCAGCACAATCCCAACATCGTGGCCGTGCTGGTGGAGCCGTTCCAGGGCGAGGGCGGCGTGCAGGTGCCCCAGGCCAAGTACCTGCAGGGAATCCGGCACCTTTGCGACCAGCACGGGTGGCTCATGATGCTGGACGAGGTCCAGTGCGGCATCGGGCGCACCGGAACCTGGTTCGCGTTCCAGCACACCGGCGTGATCCCGGACGTGATGACCCTGGCCAAGGGCCTCGGGTCCGGGGTTCCCATCGGCGCCTGCCTCGCCAATGGCGCCGCGGCCGAGATTTTCAAGCCCGGCAACCACGGCTCCACATTCGGCGGCGGCCCGTTCTCCTGCACGGCGGCCCTCACCACCCTCGACATCACCGAGGACGAGGACCTCCTGAAGAACGCGGCGGAAATGGGCGACTTCATGCTCAGCGGGTTCCGCTCCCGGCTGGCCGACCAGGCCGGGGTCGCCCACATCCGGGGCCAGGGCCTCATGCTGGGCATCGAGCTCACGAAGCCCTGCGGCGACCTGGTCAAGCGGGCCCTGGAGCGCGGGCTCCTGATCAACGTCACCCAGGATACGGTGATCCGCCTGCTGCCGCCCCTGGTGATCCAGCGGCCCGAAGCCGAGCGGGTCGTGGACGGGGTCTCGGCCCTGGTGCGCGAGTTTCTCGCCGCCTGAGGGGGGCTTCCATGGCGGTCCGGCACTATCTCCAGTTCAGGGACCTTTCGCGGGAGGAGTGCGAGCACCTGTTCCTGCGCACCCGCTGGATCAAGGACCGGTTCAAGCGCTACCAGCCCTACGCCCCCCTGGCGGACCGCACCCTGGCCATGATCTTCGAGAAGCAGTCCACCCGCACCCGCCTCTCCTTCGAGGCCGGCATGCGCCAGCTCGGCGGCACCGCCATTTATCTCAACACTCGGGACACCCAGCTCGGGCGCGGCGAGCCGGTGGAGGACGCGGCCGAGGTGATCTCGCGCATGGTGGACCTGGTGATGATCCGCACCTATGAACAGGACATCATCGAGCGCTTCGCGAGCCATTCCCGGGTGCCGGTGATCAACGGTCTCACCAACGAATACCACCCGTGCCAGATCCTGGCCGACATCTACACCTTCATCGAGCGCCGGGGGCCCATCCAGGGCAGGACCGTGGCCTGGATCGGCGACTCCAACAACGTCTGCCACACCTGGCTGCAGGCGGCCGCCCTGCTGGAATTCAACGTCCACATCTCGGCTCCCCCTGGGTACGAGGTGGGACCGGAGCCGGCCGGTCTCCATGACACCGGGCATTTCCGCTCCTTCGCCGACCCCATGGAAGCGGTGCGCGGCGCCGACCTGGTGACCACCGACGTCTGGACCAGCATGGGCTTCGAGGCCGAAAACGAGGCGCGGCGGCGGGCCTTTCAGGCCTGGCAGGTGGACGCCGACATGATGCGCGCGGCGAAGCCCGATGCGCTGTTCATGCACTGCCTTCCCGCCCACCGGGGCGAGGAAGTGGCGGCCGAGGTGATTGACGGGCCCCAGAGCGTGGTGTGGGACGAGGCGGAAAACCGCCTGCACACGCAGAAAGCGCTGATGGAGTTTCTTCTGCTGGGCCGGGTGAACGAAAAATGAGGACGCGTGGGCATGGCAAGAGTTGGGGGAGGCTGACGCGCGCGCAGCGCGGGTCAAGCGGTGATGACGCGGCCGACACCAGAACCTTTGAGCACACCCAGAAGGCGATCATGGAATTCCTGCTGCTGGGAAAGGTCGGAACCTGATTTCACCACAGAGACACAGAGGCACCGAGGACGAATCAGTTTGATGTTCTCCGTGTCTCTGTGCCTCTGCGGTTAGCTCTTAGGAAATTGCCATGGCAAAAGTGAAGAAAGTGGTTCTCGCCTACTCGGGCGGGCTGGACACCTCGGTGATCCTCAAGTGGCTCCAGGACACCTACCGGTGCGAGGTGGTGACCTTCACCGCCGACATCGGCCAGGGGGAGGAAGTGGAGCCCGCCCGGGAGAAGGCCCGGCAGGCCGGAGTCAGGGAAATCTTCATCGAGGACCTGAGGGAAGAGTTCGTCCGGGACTTCGTGTTTCCCATGTTCCGCGCCAACGCGGTGTACGAGGGGGAGTACCTGCTGGGCACTTCCATCGCGCGCCCCCTGATCGCAAAGCGCCAGATCGAGATCGCGCGCAAGGTGAAGGCCGACGCGGTCTCCCACGGCGCCACCGGCAAGGGCAATGACCAAGTCAGGTTCGAGCTGGGCTACTACGCCCTGGACCCCAACATCAAGATCATCGCGCCCTGGCGGGAGTGGGACCTGCTGTCCCGGGAAAAGCTGCTGGCCTACGCGGACAGGCACGGCATCCCGGTGGACTTCAAGAAGCGCAAGGGCGGCGCCCCCTACTCCATGGACGCCAACCTGCTGCACATCTCCTACGAGGGCGGCGTGCTGGAGGACCCGGACTTCGAGCCCGAGGACTCCATGTGGCGCATCACGGCCTCCCCGGAAAAGGCCCCCAACAGGCCGGAGCAGGTGGAGCTGGGCTACGAAAAAGGGAACATCGTCTCCATCAACGGCAGGAAGATGACCCCGGCCCAGGTGCTAACCGAGCTGAACCGCCTTGGAGGCAAGCACGGCATCGGGCGCCTGGACATGGTGGAGAACCGCTACGTGGGCATGAAGTCCCGGGGCTGTTACGAGACCCCGGGCGGCACCATCATGCTCAAGGCCCACCGCGCCATGGAGTCCATCACCCTGGACCGGGAGGTGCTGGCGCTCAAGGACGACCTGATGCCGCGCTACGCCCGCCTGGTCTATAACGGCTACTGGTGGAGCCCGGAGCGTAGGCTGCTGCAGAACCTGATCGACGAGTCCCAGCAGGTGGTCAACGGCACGGTGCGGGTCAAGCTCTACAAGGGCACCGCCATGACCGTGGGCCGGGCTTCGCCCAATTCGCTGTTCGACCCCACCATTGCCACCTTCGAGGACGACAAGGGCGCCTATAATCAGCAGGACGCCGAGGGGTTCATCCGCCTCAACGCGCTCAGGATGCGGATTGCAGCCAACTTGGCCCGCAGGCGCAGGAAATAACCAACCCCAAGGAACTCCAGCATGATAATAAGCCGGTCCATCCTCGCAGTCGCCGCATGGGCACTGCTCCTGGCGGGTATGCCCGCCTCGGGCGCGGACAAGCCCGCGGGGGAGCAGAAGTCGGAAGAAGTGGAAAAGAAACTCACCCCTGAGGAGAAGCAGAAGCGGCAGGATGCGATCCTGAAATTCGCCGACGAGTCACTGCAGAAACTCTATGCAATGAAGCCGGAGACGCGCAAGAAGGTCGAAGAGGCGGTGGGCTACGCCGTGTTCGATCTCAGCGCGGTCAATATCATCCTGTTCGTGGGCCAGCGTGGGAAGGGCGTGTTGATCGGCAACAAGACCCAGAAGCCCACCTACATGCTTACCGCCCGGGCCGGCACCGGACCGGGGCTGGGCTACCGGGAGATCCGCCAGATCATCCTGTTCAAGAGCCAGGCGGCCATGGACCAGTTCATGGTGGGCGGCTCGCTCGGGGGGGATGTCAGCGCCGCCGTTTCCGTGGGCAAGGAAAGCGGCCAGATCTCCGTCAATCCGTATATCGATGTTTACCAGATCACCGACAAGGGGCTGGCCGTGGAGGCCCAGTGGGGCGGCACCGTGTACCGGGTGGATCCCGACCTCAACTGACCGCGAAATTCCGAAAGTTCCCGGGAGGATAAATACGTGCCCCAGACCAGCCAGTTCGACAACGTCGCCGTGGTGAAAAAGGCCAACGTCTATTTCGACGGCAAGTGCGTGAGTCACACGGTGCTGTTTCCCGACGGCACGAAGAAGACGGTGGGGGTGATCTTTCCCAGCACGCTCACCTTCAGCACCGGCGCACCGGAGGTAATGGAGCTGAACGGTGGATTGTGCCGGGTCCGTCTCAAGGGCGAGCAGGAGTGGAAGGTCTACCGCGCGGGCGAATCCTTCACCGTCCCCGGCAACTCCAGCTTCGACATCGAGACCGCGGAGCTGCTGGACTACGTCTGCCACTTCGAGTAACCGGGGGCCCCATGCCTTCCTTCGACATCGTTTCCGAGGTGAACCAGCAGGAGGTCCGCAACGCGGTGGACCAGGCCAACAAGGAAATCGCGAACCGCTTCGACTTCAAGGGTTCCGACGCCCGGGTGGAGCAGGCGGAACTCCAACTCACCGTATTCGCCGATGACGATTTCAAGCTGAAGCAGGTGCACGAGGTCCTGGCGGGAAAGCTCACCAAGCGGGGCATGGACCTGCGCTCCCTGGAAAAGGGTGGTGTCGAAAAAATTTCCGGCAACAAGGTCAAGCAGGAAGCCACGGTGAAGACGGGCATCGCCACGGAACAGGCCAAGAAAATCGTCAAGGTCCTCAAGGACAGCAGGCTCAAGGTGCAGGCCAGCATCCAGGGCGAAGCCGTGCGCGTGTCGGGCGCCAAGAAGGACCTTCTGCAGGAAGCGATTCAGCTGGTGCGAAAGTCCGTAACCGAAATCCCCCTGCAGTTTACCAACTTCCGGGACTGACCCCGGTCAGCCTGCCCGGTCCGCCCGGGACCTGGCCTCCAGCAACGCTTTGAGCTCCCGGATCTCCCGGCGCAGCGCGTCCAGATCGGCGTGGGCTGCCGCGGTGATGTCCTGGGCGGCGTGCTCCAGGGCGGCCTCGGTCTTCTCCTGGCGCACCTGCTCCTCGCTCTGGATCGCGCTCACGATGATACCGATGAACAGGTTCAGCATGGTGAACGTGGCAATCAGGATGAAGGGGATGAAGAAGACCCACGCGTAGGGGTACTGTTCCATCACCGGCCGCACGATGCCCATGGACCAGCTTTCCAGGGTCATGACCTGGAACAGGGTGTACATGGAGCGGCCCACCGTACCGAACCAGTCCGGGAAGGCCCCGCCAAACAGGTTGGTGGCGATCACCGCGAACACATAAAAGATGAGCCCGATGATGATGGCGATGGAGCCGATCCCGGGAATCGCCGTGAGCAGCGCCCCTACGACGCG
>Ga0210334_10374302_pt1 | contig 11114 bp, 9 predicted proteins | sample S306metaT_FD_164440 | JGI IMG/M metagenome (GOLD analysis project Ga0210334, IMG submission 164440) | Metatranscriptome of estuarine sediment microbial communities from the Columbia River estuary, Oregon, United States - S.306 (Metagenome... | ecosystem: Environmental > Aquatic > Marine >... | reverse complement strand
GTGGCTCCCAAGCAGCTATCGATCGTGTCGTACGGCAAAGAGCGGCCGGTCTGCACCGAGCATGCGGAATCCTGCTATTCACAGAATCGCCGTGGTCACGTCGTAGTCAAAACAGGCAAGTAGCCAGTCGGATCACGGTGGCGGCCTTTGTGGAGTTTTTGCACGGAGACATACGCGAGGCGGAGTGCGTGATATGATTCTCCATGGGATCATATGAAGAATGAGGAGGTCACCGGCGTATGAAACATGCTGAGGCCATAGTCGTCGTTGCCGTGTTTGCCTTTCTATCCGGTTGCGTGGCTCAACAGGCCGATCTGAAACAAACTGAGAAGGTCCTGCAGCAGCGCATCAAGCAGCAGGATGACCAGTTTTCTCAGACCCGGGCCAGACAGAGCCAGGAAATATCCACTCTGCGCGATCAGGAATTGCCTCAGCTACGGGGCGAATTGGAGAAGGCTCTGTATCTGACGCAGGATCTTCAGGCGAAACAAGAGGATCTCAAGCATCGGCTGGCGCAGTCGGAACAGCAGGCGAAGAAACTTGAGCAATTGGCCGCGAAGATGGATGCCGACAATACGACGCGGCATGCCTGGGTCCAGAAAAGCCTCGATACCCAAGATGCGAAGGTTGCGGCCAAGCTCGACGAACTTTCCCGGGCGATGGAACAGGCCATGGTGGCGCTCAAGAAAGATATCGCCGATGTCGTTCAGCGCACGAACGACACCCTGGCGAAACGTGTGGATGTCAGGTTGGAAGAACAGCAAAAGGAATTTACCAATAATCAGGAGCGGATCGAGCAGGTCTCGCAAAAATTCGTTCAATTCAATCAGGCCCTGACAGGATTCCGGGAAGCGCTCACAAGTCTCGACGATCGGGTGGGCCAAGGAGAACACACCGCTTCCGCGTATGCGGCCGATGTCAACAAGAGTATCGCGTCCGTGGCCAAGACACTGGAATCTGTCGGGCAAAAGGTTACCGTGCGGCTCGATGAGCAAGACCACCGGATCGAATCTCTGGCAAAGACAACCGGGCATGCCAGCCAAAAACCAGGCGCCCGTCCACAGGCAACGAAACCGGCGCAACGATCCGCCGTCGAGCCCGGTGCCGGCGCGGCGCCGGCGGGGCAGGTTTCAAGCGCCGCTGCGGCGTCTTCATCAGTGACCATTGCTGCGCCGCAGGAATCATCGGCGCCCGCATCTGCGCAGGGCAACGAGGAACCCATCGATCGGGCGCGTTATGAGCGGGTGCTGGCCTTATTTCGAGACGGAGATTTTGAAGGCGCCCGCCGTGGATTCGCCGCGTTTCTTTCGGAGTATCCCAACTCCGATTTGGCGCCCAATGCCCGGTATTGGCAGGGCGAATCGTATTACGGCAGAAAAGATTTTGGGAAAGCGATCGATGCCTACGATCGGGTGGAACTCGATTATCCCCGCAGCGAGAAGGCGCCCGCCGCGATTCTGAAGAAAGGCTACGCCTATTTGGCCTTGAAGGATATGAAGCGGGCCTCCTCGGCATTTAAGCAAGTGGTGACGTTGTATCCGAAGAGTCCCGAGGCGGGAAAGGCGTCGGACAAGCTGACGCAGCTCAAGGACGTTCAGTAAGCAGTATGGAGGATTGTCGTATGCCGGTTGCCATCGCATTCTGGGCGCTTGTTCCGATGGTGCTGTTGACCGGTTGCGCCAAGCACGCCGATTTTATCGAGGTGCGCGACCAGCTCTCCACGATCTCTCGATCGCAGGAGCAGGACCATCAGCGGGTGGACGCGGCGTTGCGCCGATTGGAGTCGGTGGAACGGGGCAAAGACGCAGACCCTGGCCGGCAGCGTATCGACGAGGTTGCCGCCCGCCTCCAAAAGATCGAGAACAGGCTGGCAAAGCTGGAAGAGACAGCGGGGCAGTCGGCGGCGAAGTTCGATCCCGCGCTCTTCGATCCGCGTCTTCCCAGGCCGGCGAAACCGGCTCAATCGGTGGAATCGGGAACGGCTATGCCGGTTGTGCCGGGGATCACGCCGACGTCCGCCTTCAATTTGGCGTATAACGATTACCTCAACGGCAAGTATGAGCTTGCGGTGGCCGGCTTTCAGCGCTTCGTCAAAGATTTCCCTGGCACGTCGCTGACTCCGAATGCGCAGTACTGGCTCGGCGAGTCGTATTACAACTTGAAGGACTATGGACGCGCTATTCAAACATTCGAATATCTGGTCACGGAATTTCCGGGCAATGAAAAGGTCCCCGCCTCATTGTATAAACTTGGATTGGCGACGGCGGAAACGGGGGATCTGGTCAAATCGAGAAAGAGTCTGAAGCGTGTGCTCGAAGAATATCCCGCATCCGACGAATCCAAACTGGCGAAGAACAAGTTGGCTGACATCAGATGATCAGCACGGCGTCTTGCCGCCCCGCCTCTTTTCGCTTTCATCGTTCTTGAGGAGTCTCATGCCGTGCTGACGACCGGCGGCAGTGGGAAGATTCATATCTTGCCGGATGACGTCGTCAGCCGCATTGCCGCCGGCGAGGTTGTCGAGCGCCCGGCGGCGGTGGTAAAGGAACTCGTCGACAACAGTGTGGATGCCGCCGCCGGCTCGATTACCGTCGAGGTTGAAGACGGCGGGTTGGGCCTGATCCGCGTCACCGACGACGGCGAAGGGATGAGCCGCGAAGACGCGCCGCGCGCATTCGGACGGCATGCCACAAGCAAACTTCGATCCGATCAGGATCTCTGGTCCATCCGTACGATGGGGTTTCGGGGTGAGGCGTTGCCGAGCATTGCCTCCGTATCCCGTGTCCGTATTGCCACGGCCCAGCGTTCGGCCGAGGTCGGCATCGAGTTTCGGGTTGCGGGCGGCAAGTTCGGCAAGATTGTCGAGGCTCCTCCGATAGCCGGGACCAGCATCGAAGTCGCGGACTTGTTTTACAATCAGCCGGCTCGCAAGAAGTTTCTCAAGTCGATTCCCACGGAGTTTTCCCATATCAGCCGCGTGGTGCAGCAGGCGGCGCTCGCCTGGCCGTCGGTTCACTTCCGATTGACGCATAATGGAACGGAGGCGGTGAATTACCCGGCTGTGCCGTCGGACAAGGATCGAGTCAGCCAGGTGTACCGGCATGTGTTTTTGGACCACGGTGTCATGGTGCAGGCGGTTCTGCCGACGGCTCGGCTGGACGGATACATTATCGATCCGTTGCATGCGAGAGCGTCGCGCATTCCACAGGAATTGTTTCTGAACCGTCGCCCTGTCCGCAATGCCGCCGTGTTTCATGCGGTTGCGGAGGGGTATGGATCGTTTCTTCCCAAAGGCCGCCACCCGCTCTTTGTGTTGTTTCTTGACGTCGATCCCGATCGTGTCGATGTGAATGTTCATCCCACCAAGCGAGAGGTCAGGTTTGCGGAGCCCGACATGATCCATCAACTCGTCAGGCGGGCGATCAGGCAGGCAATGGGCACGGTGGAACGGCCTTCGATCGAGCCGGGATCTTCGGTCATACGCCATGCGCCGGAGCATGAGCGCTCGTGGACTCCGGTCTCCGGTATTTTTCAAGGGCAGATGAAGCGTTCTCCCGCCGGCGTCCAAGGCACGCCGTCATCCGGTGTGATCGATCGGCAGGCCGATATGCCGTCCGGACCAGAAGCACAGCTCGGGTTTGTGAGTGAGACGGCGGAGCCCTATATCAACGTTCCCTCGGGGGAAGTGGTTGCGCTGGGACAGCTCAATCGGACATTTCTCATCGTTCAGGTCGGAGGCGATCTGGCCGTGATCGACCAACATACCGCGCATGAGCGGGTCCTCTTCGAGCGGCTGTATCGCGCGTGGACCCTCCGCGGCATTCAGTCTCAGCCGCTGCTTCTCCCGGCCTCAATCGAGTTGTCGGCTCCCCATGCCTCGTTACTCCGTCGCTATCAAGACGAGCTGGAGAAGTTGGGGTTGGAGCTTGAGCCCTTCGGGGCATCGGCGGTGTTGATCCGAGCCGTTCCCTTGGGGCTCGGCAAGATCGATCCGGAAGCGTTTCTCCAAGATGTGCTCGACGATCTGGCCCAATGGGACCATGCGTCGACCGTGGAAACGAAAGTTCGGCCGGTCTTGGCGTCGCTGGCATGCCATGGCGCCGTTAGAGCCGGACGCCCGATGGAGTTGCCGGAGATCAAGGCGCTGGTTGAGGATTGGAGAGCTGAAGGGGAAATGACGACCTGTCCCCATGGCCGGCGCACGGCGTTTCGGCTCGGTACGGATGACTTAGAGAAAATGTTCGGACGGGTTGGGTGGTAGGGGGCGTAAGGTCAAGGTTGAGGCTGAGGTGAAGGTGAAGAGAGTGAACATCGTTCGGCCTGAACTTCAGCCGTAATGTTCTCAGCAGCCGGAAGATCGCACATGCTGAAGTTATCTGAACCTGTGTGCCGCCGCCGACCGCTTGTCGTGCTGCTTGGCCCCACAGCCGTGGGCAAGAGCCGTCTCGGCGTGCAGGTAGCCCGGCAGATCGGTACGGAGGTGCTTACGGCTGATTCCAGGCAAGTGTACCGCGGCATGGATATTGGGACGGACAAGCCCACTGAAGACGAGCGCCACGACGTGCCGCACCGGCTCATCGATCTGGCCGATCCCGATGAGACGTTCAATACCGGATGGTACCGGCGGGCGGCGCTTGCGGAGATCGACCGATTGTATGCGGCAGGCCGATTGCCTTTCGTAGTCGGAGGAACAGGGCTGTATATCCGCACGTTGGTGCGGGGACTGTGTCCGGCTCCTCCGGCTGATCCGCTGGTGAGAGGTGAATTGATGCGCATGTGCAAAGAACAGGGGCGGGATGGTCTCTATGCGGAGTTGGCGCATGTCGATCCTGTGACGGCGGCGTGGCTGCATCCCAACGATGAAGCCAAGGTCATGCGAGCGTTGGAAGTCTATCGGTTGTCGGGACAACCGATGTCAGCGTTGCAACGGCAGCATGGATTTCAGGAGGCCCCCTTCTCCGCACTTCTGATCGGGTTGCAGCGCCCGAAAGAGGAGTTGTACCGGCGGATCGAGGAACGAATCGATTGGCAGTTGGCTCATGGAATGGTACAAGAGACTCGCGCGCTACTCGATCGCGGGTATGGGCGGGAGTCCGGCGCGATGACGGGGTTGGGGTATCGGCATGTGGCGGCTCATGTGTCGGGAGAATACGATTACGCAGAGATGGTCCGGCTGTTCAAGCGGGATACCAGGCGATTTGCCAAGCGGCAGATGACGTGGTTCCGAAAAGAGCCGGGCGTCCGGTGGATTGCGATGGAGCAAGATCAGCCGCTTGCGCACACGGTTCGGCGAATCGTCTCGCTTATCGAAGAGTTTCTTGGAACAGTGGAGTCAGGCGCGATGCCGGCAACTGTAGCAGGAAAGGGACAGGCATGAAGGGAACGCAGATGCGCGGACAAGCGGCAGTCGGAGTGATTGGGGGAAGCGGGCTCTATGAGATGGAGGGGCTTCAGTCGGTTCGGGAAATTCGTGTTCGCACACCATTCGGGACTCCGTCCGATGCCGTCATTGTGGGTGAGATCGAGGGTGTGGGGGTGGCGTTCCTCTCCCGGCATGGGCGCGGCCACCGGTTGAATCCCGGCGAGATCAATTATCGCGCCAATATCTATGCGCTCAAGTCGTTGGGTGTGTCTCGCGTGATTTCCGTGAGCGCGGTAGGGAGCATGAAAGAGTCGATCAAGCCGGGCGATGTGGTGTTGCCCGATCAGTTCATCGATCTCACGAAGCGGCGCGTATCCACGTTCTTTGAAGGCGGGATGGTGGCCCATGTTGCCTTCGGCGAACCGGTCTGCGCCGGCTTGGCGGACACTCTTGTCTCGTCCGGCCAGCGGCTGGGGGCGACGCTCCATCGCGGCGGCACCTATCTGTGCATGGAAGGTCCGCAGTTTTCAACGAAAGGGGAGTCGAAGCTCTACCGGCAATGGGGCGTCGATGTGATCGGCATGACCAATATGCCGGAGGCAAAGCTGGCGCGTGAAGCGGAACTCTGTTATACGACGATGGCGCTGGCGACTGATTACGATTGCTGGCATGAGACGGAAGAGGCCGTCACGGTCGAGGCCATTCTGGACACGCTCCATCGAAACGTGGCATTGGCCAAGCGAATACTGAAGTCGGCGCTGCCGGCGGTCGCCGGCACGCAGGAGTGCGCCTGCCATCAGGCGCTGAACTATGCGGTGATCACGGATCGAAAACAGGTGTCCGCCGCCGTCAAGAAGAAGCTGGCGTTGCTGACTCGCCGTGTGTGGTCGCCGAAGAAAGGAGCGCGCTGATCATGGGGAAATTATTGGTGGTGGGGTCGGTCGCCCTCGATACGGTGAAAACTCCCTTCGGCGAAGGAACCGAAGTGCTCGGCGGGTCGGCGACGTATTTCTCGACGTCGGCCAGCTTTTTTACTTCGGTGGCGCTCATTGCCGTCGTCGGCGAGGATTTTCCTCAGCAGCACATCACGTTTTTGAAAAGCCGTGGCATTGATGTGACGGGCCTGGAGCGGCGTCCCGGCGCAACCTTCCGCTGGAAGGGTGAGTACACACATCAGCTGAACGAAGCCCACACGCTGGACACTAAACTCAACGTCTTTGAAACCTTTCGCCCCCAAATCCCGGATGCCTACCGGTCTCCGGACGTGCTGTTTCTCGGAAACATCGATCCCGAGCTCCAACTCGATGTGCTTCGAAAAGTTGAGCGCCCGGCGCTGGTGGCCTGCGATACGATGAACTTCTGGATCAACGGCAAGCGCGAAGCCCTCTGGAAAGTGCTGGAGCAGGTGGATGTGTTGATTATCAACGACGGCGAGGCGCGCGCGCTGGGGCAAGATTCGAACTTAGTCAAGGTGGCGAAGCTGGTGCTGTCGCGCGGCCCCAAACATCTCATCATCAAGCGCGGCGAATACGGGGTGCTCATGTTCAACGGGAGTCAAGTGTTCGGCGCGCCGGCCTTTCCTCTGGAAGATGTGCGCGATCCTACAGGGGCCGGCGACACCTTTGCCGGCGGGTTTTTGGGTTATCTGGCGGCGACGGGGAACCGGTCTCCGGAAGCCATGAAGCAGGCCATCGTCTTCGGAAGCGTTATGGCGTCATTTACCGTAGAATCCTTTAGTCTTGACCGATTGCGAATCCTGGATTACAAAGAAGTTCAGACTCGGTTCAGGGAATTCAAGCGGTTGACGCATTTCGAGGATATTCAGTGAAATCGACAATGTGGCTGAGAGAAGCGAGCCGTCCGTTCGCCGCGCGCGCGGCCAGACTCTGCTGTCTGTTGGCTTGTGTTGGATGGGCAAATGTGCTCGGAGGTTGCGCGGCCAGCGAAGAGATGGTCACGAAGTCGGAAGGTTATTATCAGGAAGGTGTGGCCAATCTTTCTGGGGACCGCCAACAGGCCTTTGTCTCGTTCCAGAGATCCGTTCAGTTGAATCCCAACAACAAGAAGTCGCGGTATGCGCTGGGGCATGTGTATGCGCTGCAGGGAAAACTGGCGCGGGCCGAAGAGGAGTTTCGCGCGGCCATCAACATCGATGAGGACTACTCAGAAGCCCACACCTATCTGGGCCAAGTCCTTGCCAACCAGAATCATTGGGACGAGGCGATCAAGTCCTATCGCAGGGCGTTGACGAATCCGATCTATTCCACCCCGGACTTGGCCCGATTTCATCTGGGCCGCGCGCTGGCTCACACGGGCGACTTTCAAGGCGCGATGGAAGCGCTTGAAGATGCCATGACAGTGAGTCCGCCGAACGTTCCGCCGGCGATGACCCAGCTGGAGTTGGGCCGGGTGTATCACAAACTGGGATATACAGTCAGGGCTCGTGAAGCGTTAAAGAAGGTGACGGCGTTGGATAAGGGCGGGGAATATGCGGCGGCCGCCAACGAATTATTGGCTCGATTGAAGTAGCAGGGGGTCTATGGAGTCGGTCGGCGAGTTTTTCAGGCAAGTCCGTGAGACCAAGGGGCTGACCGTCGATGAGGTGGCGTCTAAGACGCGGATTCGATCGGACTTTGTCAAGGCGCTTGAGGACGGCAATTTCTCCAAGCTGCCCGATCAGGTGTTTGCCCGTGGATTCGTCCGTTCCTACGCACGCTCACTTGGATTGGATGAGGAAGATGCGATTCAGCGGTTTGCCAAGTCGGCGGGCACCTTTTACGAGAAACAGGATGAACGGGAACGTCTCAAGGTCCGTCAGGCCGAAGAGGAACGCAAGCGCCAGTCCAATCGAAAGGCGGTGGCAATCGCGATCGGCATTGCCGTGCTGACCTTGATTTTCCTTTTGAGTCGGGAGCAGTCGTCTGTGCTGAAGCGGGGGGAGCCGGAGCCGGTTTCTCCCAAACGCAGCGTTCAAGCGCTCAAGGATGAGCCCGTTGCGGTTGAACCCAGGGGGATTGAACCTGCCGCTGAAGAGGCGAAGCCGAGCGAGAGTGGTGCTGCATCCGCGCCGACTCCACCGCCGATCGCGGCCTCGAAGCCGGAGCCTGAAACCCTGTCGACGGTTTCGCCTGGAACGGACGGCCCGTTGGGTGGAATTTCTCTGGAAGCGGCTGAAGCGGTGGCGGATAACCAACTGGTGTTGGATTTGGAAGCGACCGAGTTGAGTTGGGTTGTTGTGCAAATCGACAATGGCAGCCCGCAAGAATCGCTGCTTCGCCCGGGCGAGAAAGCGCAGTGGAAGGGGCGGGACCAGTTTGTCTTGACGCTCGGCAACGCCGGCGGGGTCAAAGCCGAATTGAATGGGAAGCCGCAGAAGCCGTTCGGCCCCAGCGGAAAAGTCGCGCGCGAAATCCTCATCAAGCGGTAGAGCGATCGGCCCTCTCTCCTGTTTCCATCACGAACAGGTGTCGCCATTGTGACGCCATTTCCCCACATGATGAGGCATGAAGGACATGCCTGAGGCGCAAAGGTGTCACGAAACTAAGGCGGTGTCTGCCGCTATGTACGTAAGCGCTTAGATTGCCACGATTTTCATTTGGTGAAAGGTGGCATGACCTTTGAGCTTTACCAGGAGTGCTGGAAGGGCGGATCGAGAAGGGACGGAGGGGGGATTTCTTGACAGGAATTCAAAGGCGTTGGTATAGTCCGTTTGTTTTTTCCGACTTGAATGAGATGAGTTATTTAGCCAGCGGTTTCGTGCCAAGTTCATGTGCGGTGGGTTCAACACAAAGGAGGATGTGAGATGGGGTATTTGTCGAAGTTCTTAGGAGTGAGCGCAGCGCTGATGCTGTTGTCGGCCTCAGTGGTCGGAGCTGAGGAAAGAGATCCAGTGAAGCCGCGCGTTCCGGCCGATCAGATGGCTGATGCAAAGGCCATGAAAAACCCGGTTGAGGCGACACCGGAGAGCATTGCCAAGGGGAAGGCGTTGTACGAGGGCAAGGGAACCTGCTTCAATTGCCATGGGAAGGAAGGCAAGGGCAATGGCCCTGCCGGCACCATGCTGAATCCAAGCCCGCGTGATTTCACCAATTGCAAATTCCACAAGAAGCGGAAGGACGGCGAGCTGTTCTGGGTCATCAAGAACGGCAGCCCCGGCACGGGTATGGTGTCGTTGATCCCGGCTGCGGTCAACGATGAAGAAGCCTGGGCGATCATCAACTACGAGCGGAGCTTCTGCAAGGCCGAGTAATCGGTTCCAGAAGACTGTGTGTGATGAAAAGAGGGTGGGGAGGCGACTCCCCATCCTCTTTTTTTTGGAACCGCGGAACACCTGCGCAGGCTCGTTATCTGGCGCTTTGTGAGCCAATGCCCATCCAATGAGGGGAGCAATGTGCTGATCTGCGAGATCATTGGGGATTGCGTCTCGAACAAAAAAAGCGTATAGAAGCGCCGGTACAGACCAGTGTGAGGACGTGATCCATGACAACGGTCACGCCGGGAGATTAGGTGATAGCAAGCCGGTGGATGTCATGTTTAACAAGTAACGAATAGGAGAGCGACTATGCGCAGCTTGTGGCAGAGGGTGAAGTGCCGGGCGCGAGCGGCAACAGCAGCGCTCGTGATTGTGTTCGCAGGACTCCTCCCCAACATCGCCGTGGATAGTAGCTATGCCGGCGATATTGCCCCACCCCCCGGTGTCACGGCTGCCGACATTGAATATAAAGGCCGCATCACCGTCGATGGTCCCCCCGTTACCGCATCGATGAAGACCCCGAAAAAGAAAGGCTTGATGGTCTTCGAAGGCGTCGCCGGTCAGAGGATCAATATCGGCTTCAGCGGCGCCACGCTGACGCAAGGGCGTGCGTCGGTGTATCGCCCGGATGGCGAGGTGATGACCATTGTGGCCTCCCCGGTGACGCACTACTATTGGTCAGCCTATAAGCCTGCCGGTGATTCAACGGCCTCTAAGGGTGCTTCATTCTCACCCAAGGGCGGAAGTCTCGATTTGCCCGCACTTCCGTCGTCCGGCACCTATACGATTGTTCTCGAACCAGGTGAGCGCTATACCGGCGATGTCACCGTCACAGTTTCAACTGAACTGATGGGCGACATCACCCCTCAAGGTCCTGCCATGCCGATTGCTTTTGGACGCTTCGGACAGAATGCACGCTATACCTTCGCCGGCACCACCGGACAGACTGTGAGCCTGCAATTGAGCGGGGTCACAATCGAGAGTGGATATGTATCCATCCTTAAGCCGGATGGAGGCATTCTGGGCACGCCGGCCTCCTTCGGATCGCAAGGCGCCGTGATCGACACGCAAGTCCTTCCAACTTCAGGGGTCTATGCCGTTCTGATCGATCCAGGACACATCGATCTTGGCCGGGCGACGCTCGCGCTCTACAGCGCCCCGGATGTCTCTGGCGCCATCATGACCAACGAAGCGGCTGTGACATCGATGCTGATCGTGCCTGGCCAGCGAGCCCGCTATACATTCAGCGGCACAGCCGGTCAATGGGTGAACCTTGGACTCACGCAGGTCACGACTGCATCGAGTGTCGTATCGATGCTGAATCCGGATGGCACCACCTTGGTCTCGACAACAGTCGGTCCCAGCGGGGGCAGTCTCGATCCGGCGACGATATTGCCCGCAACGGGAGCCTACACGATCGTGGTCGATCCGGTCAGCTATTACACCGGCAGCATGACACTGACGCTCACGTCCCCGCTCGTCGGCACCATTGCGGTGGAC
>Ga0210334_10287391_pt1 | contig 11131 bp, 8 predicted proteins | sample S306metaT_FD_164440 | JGI IMG/M metagenome (GOLD analysis project Ga0210334, IMG submission 164440) | Metatranscriptome of estuarine sediment microbial communities from the Columbia River estuary, Oregon, United States - S.306 (Metagenome... | ecosystem: Environmental > Aquatic > Marine >... | reverse complement strand
TGGCTCTATCCCTCCTGAGCCGAGGCCGTCCCATCCGGCGCCGGCGTCCCACCCGGCGTCACCGACCCGGCCCCGGTCCGCTCCGCGGCCCTGGCTGCGACCGGCAGGGGCAGGCGCAGCAGGACCCAGGAGGCGGCGGCCGCCATCGCCATCAGGACCCACAGGTAGCGTTCGTACGACAGGTGCAAGAACACGGCCGTGAACAGGTAGGCGAGGACGCTGAACCAGAATGCGGTCGCCAGATCGGCGAGATCCGGGCGGATCCCCAGCCAGCGCCGCCTGGCGCGCCAGAGGCCGAGCAACGTCGCCCCGACCGTTCCCATGAACGCAGCGAGTCCGATGATGCCGAGGTCGGCCCCGGTCTCGAGGTACAGGTTGTGGGCCCGGCGATCGCCCTCGAAGTGCCGGAGTCCCAGCTCGTTGCCGTACTGGTTCGATAGCGCTCGGAAGTACTGGCCCGGTCCGACGCCGACGAGCGGGTGATCGATGAACGCATTGAGGGCGGCAAGATTCGAGGTGGCGCGACCGAGCACGGCCCCGTCGGGGTTCGGTGTCGTGTCGCCCACGAACGACGACACGCCGACGATCGATTCGATCCGCGTCAGGTACGAGGGTGCCACGACGGCCATCACCACGGCGCCGGCGAGGGTGACGGCGACAAGCTGGCGAAGCCTGATGTAGCGAAGCACCGCGGCGACGAGCACCAGGCCGACGATGGCCACGAAGGCGCCACGCGAGAAGGTCAGGAACATCGCCGCCGTGATGATCACCGTGCAGACGGCAGCTGCGATCCGAAGGGCCCGCCGCGGTTCGTCGATGACCCGGAAGAACCCGAGGGGCACGAGGACGATGAGGATCTGGGCGTAGCGATTCTGCTCGCCGATCGGCCCGGCCAGTCGCGGACGGAGGACCTTGTCGAGGGTGTCGCCGATGTTGAATCCGGCCGAGTTGATCTGGGCGAGGCCGCCGTAGTCGTTGCCATAGGTCCGGGTGACCTCTTGCCAAACGGAGAGGCCGCCCATGAGTGCTCCTGCGACAAGGAGCACCCAGATGGCCCTCCGGATCGCCTCCGGCGTCCGCAGCACGTTGCTGACGAGGACATAGAGGACCAGGCCCTCGGACATGAACACGGCGACCTCGTTCCACGACGAGGTCACGTTGGCCGACGCGAACGTCGACAGAAGCTGGGCACCGAGGAAGGCCAGCAGGAACCAGAGGGCCGGCGTCACGACAAGCGGTTCGCGCCGAAGGAGCACGTGACTGCCGAATGGCACGAGCAGGATCATCGCGAAGGCCGCCGCGATGAAGGGCGGCACGCCGTAGAACTGCGTCGCGATGACGGGCAGGTTCAGGTACAGCACGAACAGGAAGACCGGAGTCGCGATATCGGGCCGCTGGAGCATGACCACGCCGACCGCCAGTCCCGCCAGCAGCACGAGCGGGAGCGTCCCACCGACTGCGGCCACGCTCAGAGCCGCCACGATGGCTCCGACCCCGGCGATGCCCAAGACCGCCGCCTGCCCACCCGACGCGCGCAGCGATCGGCGGGCGAACCCGGCCAGGCCCTGACCGGCTGGGTTCAGGCCGGGTGCCGAATCACTCCCCGGAAGCGGGATGCCGTCGTGGGTGGTCACCGTCCCGACCCCGCGTCGTCATCGGCGTCCGCAGGTTCGAGACGCTCGGTCGGGTCCCACCGGTCGATCCGCTGGCCTCGCAGGACGTTCCAGGCCGCCCTGGCCGCCGCAAGGTTGGCAAGCACGAAGAAGGCCGGGAAGGCGGCCAGCTTGGAACGCGCGATCGATCGCTCGCCGCCGAGGCTACCCACGGCCGCCAGCCCGTAGAAGGCAAGCTGGGCCACGGTCGCGAGCCGGTAGACGTAGCCCTTCGACCAGAGCAGCGGGCTGGTCAGGGCCATCACCGCGAGCGGGATGACCATCAGGCGTCGCAGCAGCTTGTGCGTCGCGAGCTGCACGGCATAGAACCCCGAACGCCGCGGATCGAGAAGGGGAGCCCGCACGGCCACACCCCGGAAGCCGCGGGTCATGATCCGCACCTTGCGAGCGTACTCCTGCGCGCCGGCCGGAGCCACGCGCTCCCATGCGATCGCATCCGGGGCGAACACGAGCCGATAGCCCTGCGCCACCACGGCGGTCGACGTGGTGAAGTCGTCGGTGACGCCGGGCGGGACCGGCTGCACGAGGGAGCGACGGACGGCATAGATCGCCCCGGTCGCCGAGATGACGCTGCCAGCCCTGCTCTCGGCATCCTTGAGCTTCCGATCGAGATCCCAGTACTGGCGCTCGCCGGCGCCATCATCTCGGTCCGCGCCGAGGTAACGCTGATTGCCTGCCACACCTCCGACCTCGGGATCGGCGAGCGGTCGCACGAGCGCCCGGATCGCATCGGCTTCGTAGAGGCTGTTGGCGTCGGAGAACACGACGACCTCGCCGCCCGCCGCCTCGATGGCGGCGTTCAGCGCGGCCGCCTTGCCTACCCTGGGGAGGGCGATGAGCCGGACGCGGCGATCGGCGAAGGTGGTCACGATCTCGTTCGTTCCGTCGGTCGAGCCGTCGGAGGCCACGACGATGTCGAAGCGGTCGGGCGGATAGTCGAGTATCAGGGCGTTCTCGAGCTTCTCGCCGATGACCCGCGCCTCGTCATGGGCCGCGATGACCATCGTGACCGTCGGCTCGATCGGGGCGGCGGCGATCGGGCGCGGACGGAGGCGGGCGCGCACCAGGAGCACGACGGGGAAGGCAACGTAGGTCCAGCCGATCAGGCCGGCCGCACCCCACCACAGGCTGCGCAGGATCCAGGTCATCGGCCCGTCCCTCTCGCGACCGGGACCTCGGGCTGGGTCGCGGCCTTCGCCGGTCGGGTCGACAGCGATCGTTCGATGCGATCGAGGAGGATCTCCGCGTTGCGCTGCTGGTCGAAGCCCTCCAGCACGCGTGCCCGGGCGGCGGCCCCGAGTGCGCGCCGCCGATCGGGATCCAGGGCCAGCCCGGCGAGCACGTCGGCGAGGGCGTCGGGGTCGCCCGGCGGCACCAGGATCCCGCTCCGACCGTCCTCCACGAGCTCGGGGATGCCCGAGAGCCGGCTCGCGACGACCGCGACCTCGCTGGCCATCGCCTCCATGAGCACGACCGGGATGCCTTCCCGCTTGCCCCCGCTCGTGGGGACGCTCGGCGCGGCGAGCACGTCAGCCGACGCTAGCAACTCGGCGACCTCCTGGCGGGTCCGGACCCCGAGCAGCTTGACGCGGTCGCCGATCCCGGCGGCGGCGATCCGGGCCTCGAGCGCCGCCCGGTCGGGCCCCTCGCCCACCAGCCCGCAGCGGAAGGCGATGCCGCGGCGCGCGAGCCGCTTGCAGGCGTCCACGAGCACCGCCTGTCCCTTCACCTCGTGGAGGGTGCCGACGGACATGATCATGAGCTCGTCGCCCGGTGCCGCCGGCTGCCGGTCCCGACGAAAGCGGTCCGTGTCGACGCCGCAGTGGAGGACGACGACGCGCTCGGCGGCGGTCGGCCCGGGGCACGTCGCCAGGATCTCGCGGCGATTGTCATCCGAGATGGCGATCACGAAGGACGCCTCGTGGACCTTGGGACAGAGGAACGTCCGATCGACGTGCAGGTCCGAGCCATGGGCCGTGAAGCTGTAGGGGATCCCGACCAGCCGCCGGATGATGAAGCCGGCCATCGCGGGATGGTTGGCGAAGTGGCAGTGGACATGCTCCACCCCGCCCTCCGCCATCCGTCGCGCGGCGGTGCTGACCTTGGGGAAGATGCCGATCGCCCCGAGCAGGAAGTTCGGGCTCCGAATGGTGCCACGGAGCACCGTCGCCAGGGTGCCGAGGTACCGCCGCGGGTGGTGCGTCAGCCACCAGACCTGGCTGGCGATGATCGCCGGCGACAGGAACGGCGCGAAGTGGGCGCGAGCCACGAGTGGTCGAGCCTCCGGGTGCATGATTGCCGTCCGTTCGCGGAGGAGCGGATACAGCTCGACGGTCGCGCCGGCGCGCTCCACCGCCAGCAGCTCATACAGAACGAACGTCTCGGTCAGCTTGGGGAAGCGCGACACGACGTAGGCGACCGTCGGGCGGCGGATCTCGGCTCCCCGGTCGGCGCTCACGACTCGTCCCCGAAGCCGTCGGGGTGGCTCACGTGCCAGCGCCAGGCGCTCGAGAGGATCGCGTCGAGATCGTGGCGCGCACGCCAGCCGAGCCGCGCGGCGGCGAGCTCGGTCGAGGCCCACACCGCGGCTGGATCGCCCTCGCGGCGGGGCGCCGCTTCGGTCGGGATCGGCCGGCCCGTGATGCGCCGCGCCAGTTCGATCACCTCGATGACCGAGGCACCGGACCCCGTCCCGATGTTGCAGGTGAGTGAATCGCCACCGTCGAGGAGATGCTCGATGGCCCGGACGTGGGCATCGGCGAGGTCGGCGACATGGACGTAATCACGGATCGCCGATCCGTCCGGCGTGGCGTAGTCGGTGCCGTTGATCCTGATGTCCGGACGGCGCCCGAGGGCGGTCGCCATCACGATCGGGATCAGGTTCGCCGCGTCGCGCAGCACCTCGCCGTTCTCTCCGTCGGCCGAGGCGCCGGCCGCGTTGAAGTAGCGGAGGATAACGGCGCGGAGATCGGTCTGGGCGGTCAGCCAGGCGAGCATCCGCTCGACCATCGCCTTCGTCTCGCCGTACGGGTTCTGCGGGGCGATCGCCGCCGCTTCATCGACGGGCAGCCGATCGGGCGTGCCGTACACCGCGCACGACGAGCTGTAGACCAGCGAGCGGACGCCGGCCGCGGCCATGGCCTCGAACAGGACCAGTGAATCGGCCACGTTCACCCGGAAGTAGCGAAGCGGTTCAGCGTTTGACTCCTCGACCGACTTGAGGGCAGCGAAGTGGACGACGACCTGGATCGCGTGCTCACGGAGGAGCGCCTCCACGAGTGCCCGATCGCCGATCTCGCCCACGATCAGGGGAGCCCCGCGGACGGCCGCTCGGTGTCCGCGGGCGAGCGAATCGAGCACCACCGGCCGGTAGCCGGAGGCGGTCAGCCGCTCGACGGTGTGGGAGCCGATGTACCCGGCGCCGCCGGTGACGAGGACCGGGACCCCGCGGGCCGACTCACCCTTCGCGCGAGTCATCCTTGCCAGTGCGGCTCGAGATGGTGATGCGCTCGGGCCCGCTGGCGAGCGGCCGAGCCTGCGAGATCGGTGGAGTCGGGTCGGCTGCCACCGTGGCGACGGCCGGCGCGACCGGTCCACGGCCACGCCGCCGCCAGCGACCGGAACCGACCCGCCGGCGCTCCAGGAGCACGACGCCGGCGACGGCGGCATCGACGAGGCGCAGACTCTCACTGGCATACGTGATCTGGTCGCGACCGGTCCGGTCCTCGATGGCCGTCAGCACGACCGCCTCGGCGACCCGAGCCCAGACGAGCGCCGCCGGCGATCCCTGCGCCGAACCACCGTCGATGACGATCGTTTCGATCCCGTCGGCACGGAGGCGCGCCACAAGCGCCGTCGCCCCATCCGGCTCGATCGTCGCGGCGGCACTGACCTGTCCGATCGGCAAGATCCCCAACCGAGGCGCGAAATCGATCGGCTCGATGTCACCCGAGCCGCTTGCCGCGTCACCGAGGCCCTTCTGGCTGGCCCAGCCGAGTCGGACCGACAGCTCGCCGTCAGCGTCGATGAGGGTGATCCGGCGGCCCGCCGCCGCCATCGCCCCGGCAAGGTCGAGAGCGACGCCAGGGCCCGGCTCGCCACGCTCCGCGCCCAGCACGACGACGGAGGCCGGGGGATGGTCGGTGCTCGAGAGCCCGAGCTTCGTGTCGATCAGCCGGTAGGCGGCGCCCGCCGGTGAGTCCACTGGGGCGATCGACGGAACCTCCGTTCGATCGCCCTTCACCTGCGGCACGGATCCCAGGTAGGTGAACCCGGTGAGACGGCGGAGGTCCTCACGTGTTCGGACCGTGTTCGCGAAGTACTCGATGAGGATCACCAGCAGCAGCGCAGCGACGAGGCCCCCGGCTGCCGCGACCAGCACGATGAGCGACACCTGGGGCGCGACCGAAGACGAGGGCGCATCGGCGAATTCGGTGACCTGGACCTCTCCCTCGGGGCGGGTCGTGCCGCTCGAGGTGAGCTGGATGAGCTCGCTCGCCAGGCTGTTGGCGATGTCGGCCGCGCGCTCGGCATCGCCGTCCTGCACCCGGATCGTCAGGAAGCGAGTGACGTCGTCGGCCGTCGTCCTCACGTCCGCGCGGAGCTGGCCTGCCGAGTACGGGAGGTCAAGCTCCTGGATGGTGGACTCGAGCACCGGCTGGCTCGTGACGAGCTCGGAGTACGTCTGGACCAGCTGGCCGCCCGCCCGGAGGGTGTCGAGGTCGGTGTTGATCGGGCCCACGAGCAGCTTCGTCTTGGCCTCGTAGGTGGGCGCGATCTGAGATGCGACGAGCCAGCCGGCCAGGGCGGCGATCCAGGTGGCGACAAGGAGCGTCCACCACCACCGTCGTCCGATCGAGAGATAGCTGGAAAGCGCCACCGAGCCCCTTTCGTCCTGGTTCAAGGATCGTCTGGTCGATATCGTCGAATGGCATCGCCGCACAGCGTGCCCGGGCAGTGTAGACGGTCGGTCACCGACGCCTGTTGCCCGCGAGCCACAGATTCCACCTGGGTCGCGGCAGGAGCTGCAGTCGCAAGAGCGGCACGGTGGTCGCGCCGCCGACGTTGATGCGGCGGAGGCGCAGCCAGTCGGCGGCGCGGAGATCGTTGCGGCCGCGTTCCGTCGTGAAGGCGAGCTCGTATCCGGCGTCGGCCGTCGCCCGCACCACCTGGTCGTCGTGGGCGCCGCTCGGGTAGGCAGTCGCGACGGCGTCGATCCCGAGCCGATCGGCAAGGTCGGCGCGCGAGCCGGCCAGCTCGCCGGCGAGCTCCTCGGGTCCCACGCGCGTCAGGAGCGGATGGGTCCGGGAGTGGGGAGCGACAGCGAGTCCATCGGCCGCCAGTCCGCGGAGCTCCTCCCAGTCGAGGGTCGCTGGCACCGCGGGCGCTGCGTCGAGAACCGCGCACAATCGATCGACCTCGGTGAGCAGGCGGTCGTGCGCCATGCCCTTGAGCACCGCTCTCGAGGCTCGGAAGGCGGCGGCCCGGCTGGGTCGGTCCGAGAGCGTCGCGCGACCACTGGGAAGCTCGACAGACCCGGACGGCGCCCCGACCAGCGCCGCCCACAGGCGGTCCCACCAGAAGGCCCGAGCCGCCCCGGGCAGCGCCGTCGGGACGAATACGGTCGCCGGCAGCCCGAACCGACGGAGGATCGGCCAAGCGACCTCGGCGAGGTCCCGGTAGCCATCATCGAATGTGATGGCGAGCGCCCTGGGAGGCGGGGCCAGGGCGCGACGGCGGAGGTCGACCAGCTCGTCGAGCCCGATGACCCGATGCCGGCGGGCGACGTGACGCATCTGCGATGCGAACGCGTCGGGCGTCGCGCTGAGCAGGCCCGGGTAGAGGTCCGGTCGCCGCCGCGGATCATCCACGCGGTGGTAGGTGAGCACCGGCAGCTGCCAGGGTGTCCGGCGGGCAGCCCGCTCGAGTCCGGTCGCCACGGCCCCGAGCATCGCGTCCGCCGGCGGCGTTGCGATCGCTGCTCGTGTCCCGTCGCGGATCACCGACCGGGTGATTCGGACGGCGCCGGCGGCGGTGGCCGACACCGTTCGCTCAGCCATGGCGCTGCTCCGCACCACCCCGGATCTTGCGCCCGACCTTCCCGGCGACCCTTCCGGCCAACGCAAGCCCGGGTCCCGGATCGCGCAGGCTGAGCACGTCGTCGGCGACCCGGGGATCCAGCAACCCCCCGAGCGCGCCCAGTGCGGCACGCCGCGGCGGCGTCGGCCGGAAGGGATGGCGCCGCTCACCGCGCAGGACAGAACCGATCCAGACGATCTCGAGCTCCAGGTTCCGTCCGCGAAGCCCGACGCGATAGTCGGTCGCGGGTGCGGACGGGGCCGGACCACCGCGTCCGAGCTCGAGGTCAAGCAGCCGGGCCGGGAAGTCCATGCCGGCGTGGACGGCCAGGGGCAGCGAGCCCCAGATGCGCCCGTTGACCTCCATGAGGAACGGTCCGTCGGGACCGACCCTGAACTCCACCATCGCCAGCCCGGTCCAGCGCAGCTCGCCGATCAGGCGGGCAGAGTGCTCCAGGAGCACCGGATCGAGCGGGACGCTCTCGCGGAACGAGCTCGCGCCGCCGGTGATCGGCACCTCGTGCAGTCGATGATGCTGGAACGCGGCCAGGACCCTTCCCTCCGAGGCGAGGAGCTCGACCCCGTGTCCTTCGCCGGCAACCGGGGCCTGGAGCAGGACCTCGACGCGTCCGTCGAGGGATGCCATCCGCCGGGCCAGCCCTGCCGGATCGGCCGCGTAGGTGACGGAGAACGCCTCGATCCGACCGCCGAGCGGCACGCGGGACGTCCGCGGCTTGACGACCAGCGGCCAGCCGATCTCGCCCGCTCTGACGCTCGCCTCCGCCGCATCTGCGACGGCGATGGTGGGCGGGATCGGGACGCCGAGGCTTCGGGCAAGGTCGAGCGTGGCCCGCTTGTCGGTGACGGTGGCGAGGGCCGCCGGATCCGGGAGGGCGATCCGGGCGCGACAGCGATCCCGCGCCTCGGCCAGAGGGAGGCCCATCTCGTCGGTGACCGGCACGATGAGGTCGATCCGATAGCGCTCGACGGCGTCGAGCACGGCTGCGGCGGCGCCTCCCGGATCGAGGACCGGCGAGGGGTAGCGGACCCGGGCGCTGGTCGCTCGCGATCGGAACGCAGGAGCGGACCGATCCGCGGAGGCCGCGACCATGAGGGCCCCCTGGCCCGCCATCGAGCGGATGATCGCGAGCGCGCTCGAGCGCTCGGCGTCGGTGACAAGCACGCGCGGCGCAGAGTCGCGAAGCGAGGTCGTCATCACCCTTCTGGCGCGGCGGTGTCGGGCCCGGAATCCTGCGCTGGCCCGGAATCCTGCGCGGGCCCGGCGTCCCGACCGCCGGCCGCGAAGGCCTCGATGCGGGCGACGACCTCGTCCGTGACCGTCTCGAGCGGGCGAGTCGCATCCACGATCTCGAAGCTGGGCACGAGCCGGCCGACGGTCAGGTAGTCGGCGCGCCGACGCTCGAGCGAATCGAGCGTGCCCTCGCCCTTCCGGGCGAGCAGCACCTCGGCCGGGGCGTCCAGGTAGATGGTGAGGTCCGGCCGCGGGTAGAGATGTGCCAGTACCCAGCCGTGGATCCTCCGACGGGCGGTGCGGTCGGCGGCCACGACGTCGGCCGCGTGGTAGTCGACGAAGAAGTGACGGTCGAGCACGACGATCCGCCCCTGGCGGACGTCCCGCCAGACGATCCCCTGGCGATACCACTCCTCGGCCAGTCGGTTGGCCAGCTTGAGCGGAGCGGCAGCCACGCGGACGATCCGCTTGAGCCGACTCCGCGGTCGCGGCCGGTTGCCCGTGGCTGTCGCGGGTCGCCCAGGCCGCTGCTTCACGCGCTGGGCGAGCCGGGTGGTGGGCAACAGGTGGCTGCTGGATTCGACGGCCACGCCCATGTAGACGTAGCTCGTCGGCCGCGACAGCCTGCCCCGCATCCGGCGGGCGATCGTCGTCTTGCCGGCGCCGTCGGGTCCGATGAGCGCGACCGAGAAGCCTCGGCGAGGGCGCACCCGGCTGATCATCGGTCGCTGCCGGCGGCGGCCCGCCGAGACGCCGCCGGGTGGCCCTCTCGCGTCCGGGCTGCTTCGTCGATCAGCCGCGACAGCCGCTCGCCGCCTCGTCGCCACGAGAAGTGCTCGGTGACGTAGGCACGAGCGGCCCGATCGGGGGTCGCATCCCGACGCGCCGCCAGAAGCCGATCGACGAGGCATCCCGCCACCACGTCGGGATCGTCGGCGATCTCGATCGGCGGCTCGGTGGCGCCATCGACGCGAAGTCCGCCGGCAGCCACGGTCGAGGCGACGACCGGGACCTCGAACGCCATCGCCTCGAGCACCTTGTTCTGGATCCCTGCCCCGAACCGCAGGGGCGCCGCGGCGACGGCGGCCGACGCCATGTACGGTCGCACATCGTCGACGTACCCTGTCACCGTCACGCCGTCCGCAGCGCGCCCGGCCTGCAGCAGGCGCGGCGTGGGATCGCGGCCGACGATAACCGCCTCGGCCTCCGGTACGCTGGCCCGGACTCGCGGCAGGAGGGCCTCGACCAGCACGAGCGCCGCGTCCTCGTTGGGTGGGTAGTGCATCGCACCGGTCATGACGATCCGGTCCCGCCCGAGCGGCGTCGCCCCTCGGTCCCAGAACTCGAGGTCGATGCCGTTGGGGATGACCGCCACCCGCGGGTCGTTCGCCGCTGCCGGACCGAGGAGCGCGTCGCGATCGCGGGCCGACGCCACGACGAGCCGCGCCGCCGTCGCGGCAAGCCTCGTCTCGACCCGTCCGACCCGCCAGGCATCCCAGCGCAGGACCGCTCGACGAAGCGGGTCGGCGTGCTCGATCTGGCCGCGCAACCGGAGGGTCGTCGCATCGCACAGGTCCGCCACGACGGGCACGCCGGGCAGCGCGTCGAGCACCGGTGCCGTGGCCTTGCCGCTCACGACGACCGCGTCGAACGGCGTCTCGGCATTGAGCCGGGCGGCCGTTCGGGCCATCTGGCGGACGGCCGGCTCGACGCGGAGTCGGCGCGTCAGGGGCCGGAGGACGCTGCTGGTCCGCTGTGTCGGGAAGGCCATCGTCTGGCGCGTGTACGGCGCCAGCGCAGCGGCGTGCTCGGGGCGGTAGCCACGACCCGCCAGGGACAGGAGGGTCACCTCGTGGTCGCGCGCGAGCTCGCGGACGAGATGGAAGTGGCGAAGGTAGCCGCTCGTGAGCGGGAACGGGAAGCCGTTCGTCAGGTAGCAGACGTGCATGGATCCGATCTTGCTGGTGGAGGCTCGAGCATGGTAGACCCTCGCGGGCGTGCCCAGCCCTCGGACGGTGCTCCCGGGCAACGCTGCCGCGTCAGGCGAGATGCCCAAGCAGCCTGACCCAGGCGACGGCATGCCGGTCGGCCGCCAGCCACGGACCGGGCGTCCGGCGGGCGCGCGCCGG
>Ga0210334_10075561_pt1 | contig 11160 bp, 7 predicted proteins | sample S306metaT_FD_164440 | JGI IMG/M metagenome (GOLD analysis project Ga0210334, IMG submission 164440) | Metatranscriptome of estuarine sediment microbial communities from the Columbia River estuary, Oregon, United States - S.306 (Metagenome... | ecosystem: Environmental > Aquatic > Marine >... | reverse complement strand
TGGAGTAACGGCGATTGATCTCCAACATGCGCGAGGCGACGGATTCGAGAAAACGGCGATCGTGGCTGACAACGAGAAAGGCCCGCACTTCGGTTTTTAGAAGCGATTCAAGCCAGAGAATGCTTTCGACGTCCAGATGGTTCGTCGGCTCATCCATCAGCAATACGTCCGGTCCAGGCAGGAGGGCGCGGGCGATCGCAAGCCGCTTCCTCCATCCGCCTGAGAGGGTGGCCACAGGCTGATCGGCCTTTGGAAATTCGCCGATGCTGAGGGCTTTGGCGATTCGGTCTCCATGCTCATGGGGGTCTAAGCCGTCGTCGATGAGCACTTGGGCGAGGACATCCTCGATAGTCTGGGTCTCCGCGAATGCAGGTTCCTGAGGCACGTATCCCATACGCGTGTGCCGTCGAATCGATCGGGTGCCGGAGTCCGGCTCTTCGAGCCCTGCCAATATTTTGAGCAGCGTAGACTTGCCTGATCCGTTGGGGCCTACGAGGCCGACCCGATCGTTGTCGCTGAGCGTGATAGACAGATCGCTGAATAGGGGCTTGACGCCGAAGCTTTTGTCTATGGATTCGCAACTGAGCAGAACGGTCGGTGGCATCGGTGATCTCGGTATACGTGGAGTAATCCGGGTTAGCGGCGGTGGGACGATCAGAATATCGGGTGGGCCGTCGTGATCGAATCAACGCGTCTGTCGGTGGCAGTGTAGCAGGAGTTGGGTGGCTTCCGCCAGTTGGGTATTGCGGAGGAGAGGGCAACTATCTCAAGGCCTTGTCAGTCAGGAGGAAGTGATCGTATTTGGATAGAGCTGACACCATCTGTCCGGCAGGGTCCGTTTGTGGGGTTTCGCCACGGTTCAGGATCTGCGTTGATCCGACACCCGCGAGAGAACGCCGGCAATAGATCTCTGGGGAGCCGTTAACGCTTCATAGGCCTGGCTCACGGACGCCACCCTGAATACTTGCGTGAACGCCGGCGTGCTCCCTTTTCTCTCGTCCGTTGATGGCACAAGAACCATCTGTAGACCGGCCTGGCGAGCTGCGAGCACTTTCAACGCCACCCCGCCGACCGGCCCGATTTGGCCGTCCAAGGTGACGGTACCCGTGATGACGCGATTGCGCGGAATCAATTCACCCTTTGCCATCGCGGCGACGGTGAGACCGACCATGGCCGAGAGGCTGTCACCCTCGATGATGCTTGGGTCCTGTACGGACAGGCCAACGCTCCAGGAGTTGGTGGACAGGCCGAGCGCTCGTGCCGTGCGAGCGATCGCTTGCACAGTGGCGGCTTGCGTCGATTTTGAAAACCGACCTGGGCCGGTGATGAAATGGACATCGAGGCCCCCTGCGTCGTCCCGCATCACGAACAAAACCATGAGATAGATAACTGAGCCGGTGGGGTTCTCCCCTCTTGTGACACAGAGCACCGGGACGTACTGCTCACGCGGGTCGCCCTGAGCTCCGGCCGTATCGACAAAGACCGCAAGGCACAACACACCCAGCAGCAGTGCGATGCATCTCGTCATTGAAAGAGCGCGGGTTACAAATAGAAAAAACCGTCGGCATCGTTCCCACGCGGCAGTTCCGTTGTTCATGGCTCCCCCTTCCGGATATCCATCTGTGTCCGTACTAATCTATCGGCAACTTCTTCATGCCGATAGAGGAAGCGGTCCGATTCTTGGGTCAGACGGAGTGGGCGTTGGGTGTCCGAACTCGTCTGACAGGCCTACGAGGAGTGAGAACAGGGCTGGCCGATGGAGGGGAGAAGGCCGTGATTGTCATTGCGCGACTTGCGTGAGCCATGTATGGTTACCGAGTATGTATGTTGCCTTTGTGTATTTTATTCGAAATGACGCTGATTAGAAGTGTTTGGTTTAGAGAACGAAGTTTCTCGATGCGTCCTCTCTTCGGTGTGGCTGTTCAGGGAGTGATTGCGGATTGCTTGTGGGGGAGGCAGGTGTCGGCTCGCGCGTCCAACAGTTGCCTTCCCGGCTGATTCCGAGCTGGACCCTGGGTCGCACCGCATATAGCCTCCCAATTTGACACTCGTGGATTTGAACGACGCCCATCGCACGGACAATCCTATGCCGTATTCGTCAATGAGATGCGGATGGTTCGTGGCCTTATGAGCACGAGCGCACCGCTTCGACAATTCCTGCTGCAGGGCGTCATCCTGGCGGTGACGGCCGGTGGCTTTGTGCTGGATCTGCTGACTCCGCTCGGCTATCACCCCTGGCTGTTGTATCTCCTGCCGATACTACTCACGTTGCACACACGCCGGCCGATGGGCTGGGCGTTGGCTCTTGCCGGGCTCTGTTCGATCCTCATCGGAGTCGGCTTCTATGCCTCGTCGCAAGGCGTGGCCGTCTCCTTTGCATTGGAAAACCGCCTGATCGGTCTCGCGCTGCTCTGGGCGGCCGCAGTCGCCGTCGTAGCGGCCTCGGTGGATGATCCGGTGCACGAACGACTGATCTTCGGCCTGAGCCGCTCAACCATCAGCAATCTTACGAGTGGCTGTCTCGTCATGATCCTAATGGGCTTCATTACATTTAGGACCACGTTGGAAGCCCAGGAGTCCGAGCGATCTGTCGCTCGCGCCCATGAGGTCCTGACCGAGCTGGTTCTGGTTCTCTCACGTCTCAAGGATGCGGAAACCGGCCAGCGGAGCTTTTTGCTCACCGGCCGGAACGAGGATCTAGAACCGTACCAGGAAGCTGTGGAGCAGGTCCGCGGGCCGCTTGATCGCCTGAAGAGCCTGACGCAAGAAAACCGGCTCCAGCAGGGCCGACTTCTGGATTTTGAGGCCACCATGGAAGAAAAGTTGGCTGAGCTTCAGGAAACAATCACAGCCCACCGCAATGAGGGGGCGGATGCCGCCCGGCGCATCGTCGAGAGCGGTCGGGGGAAGACCATCATGGACAACCTCCGCCGCAGAGCGGCCGAGGTGGAGGAGGCCGAACGGGATTTGCTGGATCAATGGGCCCGGCAGGCGGCGATCCTATTCCGGTCACAGATCCTGAACCTCATGCTGGGCGGGTTTGCGTTGACGGGGTTGTTGACCGCCTCCGTTCTGCTCCTGCGGCGGGAACAGAGCATACGGCGGGAGCATGCGGCGGCCCTCCAGCGGACACTCACGATGCTGGATACCACTACCGACGGCATGTTCATCTTCGATCCCCGGACGCTGCGATTCAGCTATGTCAATGAGGGGGCCGTGACGCAGACGAGTTACAGCCGCGAGGAACTGCTGCGCATGACGCCGCTCGATATCAAACCGGAATTCGACGAGCCGCGGTTCCGGGACATGCTCGCGCCGCTCGTGAGCGGGGCGGAGTCGGCCCACAGCTTCACGACGGTCCACCGGCACAAAGACGGCATGGACGTGCCGGTGGAGATCAATCTGCAATGTGTCGGCGCCGGCACAGAACAGGCGCGCATGGTCGCCATCGTCCGCGACATCAGCGAGCGCAAGTTGGCCTCCGAGGCCTTGCGCAAGGCCTCGGAGGAGATTCGCGATCTCTACGACCACGCGCCCTGCGGCTATCACTCCTTGGATCAGGACGGTCTGTTCCTGAACGTCAATCAAACAGAGTTGGACTGGCTCGGCTTCACGCGAGAGGAGCTGGTGGGGAAGAGGAAATGGTCGGATGTGGTCACGCCCGAGAGCGCCGCCCGCTTTCGGGCCATGTTCCCGATATTCAAGCAGCGAGGCCGGGTGGATGATCTGGAGTTTGACCTCATCAGGAAAGACGGGTCGCTCATGCGGGTCTCGCTGAACGCGGTCGCGGTCACGGACGAGGCCGGCGCCTACGTCCACAGCCGCTCCACGCTGTTCGACATCACGGCGCGGAAGCGGGCGGAGGAGGCGGTGAAGGAGAGTGAACAACGACTCAGTCTTGCTTTAGACTCCGCTCAGATGGGTGCGTGGGAGCTGGATTTGATCAACGATACGGCGATTCGATCCCTGAGGCGTGATGAGATATTCGACTATCCGTCACTCCAACCCGCATGGGGTTCCGAAATCTTCTTGACCCACGTGGTTCCTGAGGACCGGGATCTTGTGAAAACGAGGTTTGAAGAGGCATTCGCAACCGACCGCTTCAGCCTGGAATGCCGAATCCTGTGGCCGGATCACTCTCTTCATTGGATTACCGCCCAGGGCCGTGTTTATCGGAATCATCAGAACAAGCCCGTCCGAATGATCGGCGTGGTGACCGACATCACCGGACGGAAGCAGGTGGAGGAGGAACTGCAGAAGCGCGATGAATTGCTCGAAGCGGCCAACAAGGAACTGGAGGCCTTCTCCTACTCCGTCTCGCACGATCTGCGGGCCCCGCTGCGGAGCCTTGACGGGTTCAGCCAGGTGCTGCTGGAAGACTGCGCCGGGAAGTTGAACGACCAGGAGAAGGACTACTTGAACCGGATCCGGGCGGCGAGCCAGCGCATGGGCCATCTGATCGATGCCCTGCTTGGCCTGTCGCGCGCGACCAGGGTCGAACTGCGGCGTGAACCGGTGGACCTGAGCGCCGTGGCCCTGCGCAGCGCAGAGGAGGTGCAGAAGTTGTGGCCGGATCGGCAGGTCGAGCTGGTCGTTGTACCGGACCTCCGCGCGCAGGGCGATTCACAGCTGCTGCGGATCGTCTTCGACAATCTGCTCGGCAACGCCTGGAAATTCACGAGTAAACGCGCGCAGGCGAGGATCGAGGTCGGCGTCATGGCTCACCACGGGACAATGGCCTATTTCGTCCGGGACAATGGAGCCGGGTTCGATATGACCTACGCCGCGAAGCTCTTCGGCGTGTTTCAACGGTTGCATGCCATGACAGAGTATCCCGGCACCGGCATCGGGCTGGCGACGGTGCAACGCATCGTGGCGCGCCACGGCGGCCTCGTGTGGGCGGAAGGCCAGGTGGACGAAGGCGCGACGGTCTACTTCACGCTCGCCGAGTAAGGCCATGATGAGTTGACGCAAGGAGAGTTTTGGATGAATGGGTGTCAGAGTGGCGCCAACGGTGGACTGTGAACTCAGCCGTTCCGCTCATCGGCTGCCGCTGATTCCTTTGAGTCGGTGACCTGGCCGAACCGCCAGGTGAATATGACAGTAAAGTCAGTTGTATATAGCATGGGCTGTGTTGCCGCTATCTCGGCGGGCTGGGTGTTCACGAGCGGATGAGCGCGGACGACGATCGAGGTCGGCGCAAAGGCTGCAGACGGTACCTGCTTGTATGTCATCTTGGGAGGGTAGGGATGAAGAACAAAATCATCTTATTGGTGGAAGACAATCCGGACGACGAGTTATTGACACTGCGGGCCTTGAAGCAGGGCAATGTCGTCAACAAGGTCGTGGTGATGCGCGATGGGGTGGAGGCCCTGGACTATCTGTTCGGCGCCGGGTCCCATGAGAGCCGCGATGTAAGCGACTTGCCCCAGGTGGTCTTGTTGGATTTGAAACTCCCCAAGATCGACGGGCTCGAAGTGCTCCAGCGGGTTCGCGAGGATCCCAGGACCAAGCTTCTGCCGGTGGTCATCCTGACGTCGTCGAAAGAGGAGCAGGATATGATCAGAGGGTACAGTTTGGGCGCCAACAGCTACATTCGCAAGCCGGTGGACTTTGCGCACTTCACAGAGGCCGTGCGTCAATTGAAGCTCTATTGGCTGATTCTCAACGAACCGCCGCCGGACAACGGAGGGTTGGGATAGGCGATGGCCCGCCCCCTTCGAATATTACTGGTCGAGGATCAGGATGACGACGTGGCCTTGATCCTGAGCGAGCTGCGGCGCGGCGGCTATGAGCCGGTCGCCCGGCAAGTGGAAACACCCGCCGGCATGCACCATGCGGTGCAGCAGGAGAGCTTTGATGTCGTGCTGGCGGACTGGAATCTGCCGCAGTTCAGCGCCCTCTTTGCGCTCGAAATGCTGAAGTCTCAGGGTTTGGATCTGCCGTTCATCATCGTGTCGGGCACGATCGGCGAAGAGGCCGCCGCCTCGGCGTTGAAAGCGGGCGCGCACGACTTCGTCGACAAGCGGAACATGCAACGGCTGGCGTTGACCATCGAGCGGGAACTGCGGGAGGCGGACGACCGCCGGGCCCGCCGGAAGGCGGAAGGGGCCCTGGCAGTCAGTGAAGAGCGGCTGCAACTGGTCTCGCGCGCCACGAACGACGCCGTACGGGACTGGGATCTGTCCACGAACGCCATATGGTGGAATGCAGGATTCTCCGCCTTATTCGGTCATCCGCTCCAGGACATCGATGCCGGCGTCGAATCCTGGTACAGCCGCCTGCATCCGGAGGACAAAGACCGCGTGATTGCCGGTTGCTACGCCGCCATCAACGGCGGGGCGACGACGTGGTCCGAGAGCTACCGCTTTTACCGGGCGGACGGGATCTATGCCGAAGTCCTGGACCGGGCCTATATCGTTCGGAATATTCGCGGCCAGGCCCTGCGCCTGATCGGTGCGATGACGGATTTCACCGAGCTCAGGAAAGCGCATGCGGCGCTGGCAGAAAGCGAGGCGCGGGTTCGGATGGTATTGGAATCAGCCCTGGACGCTATTATCGGGATGGATCAACAGGGAACGATCATCGACTGGAACCCGCGCGCCGAAGCCATGTTCGGATGGAGCCGTACCGAGGCGCTGGGGCGCTCCCTGGCCGAGACGATCATTCCGCCCGATCAGCGTCAGGCCTACCGCCATGGACTGTACCGCTTTGCGGCGACCGGCGAGGGGCCGATGCTCAATCGGCGGCTGGAGGCCACTGCCTGGCGGAAGGACGGTTCCGAGTTCCCCGTCGAGCTGTCGATCGTGCCGGTGAAGGAAGGCGAGGGGCATCGCTTCTACGGGTTCATCGCCGACATCACCGAGCGGAAACGCGCGGAAGAAAAGTTGTGGCACACCGAGGTGCAGCTGCGGCAGGCGCAGAAAATGGAAGCCGTCGGCCAGCTCGCCGGCGGGGTAGCGCATGACTTCAATAATCTGCTCACCGTCATCGGGGGCTATACCGAACTCATGGAGAACAGCCTGTCGGCCGACGCGCCGATGTTGGCGGACCTCCGTGAAATCATGAATGCCACCGAACGCGCGGGATGGCTGACACGGCAACTGCTGGCGTTCAGCCGCCGGCAAATTCTTGCGCCGCAGGTCTTGGACCTCAACACGCTGATTGCCAACTTCGAAAAAATGCTGCATCGGCTCATCGGCGAGGACGTGACGTTGCGAACCGAACTGGCTCCCGCGCTCCCGCCGATCAAGGCCGATCCGGGCCAGATCGAGCAAATCATCATGAACCTCGCCGTCAACGCCCGCGACGCCATGCCGGCTGGCGGGTGCTTGACCATCGAGACCGACATCGTACGAGTGGACGATTCGTATCCGAAAAAAGTTGCGGAGGTGCCGCCGGGCCGCTATGTCCTGCTGGCGGTCAGCGACACCGGAACCGGAATGGATGCGGAGACACAGAGGCGGATTTTCGAACCGTTTTTCACGACCAAGGAGGCCGGCAAGGGCACCGGGCTCGGCCTCTCGACTGTCTACGGGATCGTCAAGCAGAGCCACGGCTTCATCTGGGTCTACAGCGAGCCGGGCCACGGCACGACGTTCAAGGTCTATCTGGCGGCGGTCGATGAGGAGATTCCGGCGGCGAAGAAGACGCCGCCGGCGGTGCAGCAACGGATCGGAATGGAAACCATTTTGCTCGTCGAAGACGACGGGTCGCTCCGCGCTCTGACGAAGAAAGTCCTCGAACTGAACGGGTACACGGTCTGGGCGGCGGCCAACTTGGATGAAGCGCTGAAGGTCGCGGGAGCGCATCACTGGGCGATGCATTTGTTGCTGACCGACGTGATCATGGCGGGCGGCAGCGGGCCGGCCGTCGCAACCCGTCTCACAGAACGGTGCCCGGATCTTAAGGTGCTCTATATGTCCGGCTATACCGGCGCGACGATGGCCCATCAAGGGATTTTGGCGTCCGGAAGCCAGTTGCTGCCGAAACCGTTTTCGCCCGACGCTCTTCTGTCGAAGGTACGCGACGTGCTCGACGAGCCTCGGAAGCGAAAAACATGAAGCCCCGGCAAACCGAATCCGCACCATAAAGAGATCCAAGAAGAATTTCCGTTTGCGTGCTTCCTGATAATCCTTGCATGTATCGCAGACGGCGATAACATGGAGACCTAAGGATAATCCGTGGGAGGAATACGATGACTGCTCAGGAACAAACGGGAGTGAGCTTGCGGGTGCTGCTCATTGAGGATTGCGAAGACGACGCGCTGCTCCTCGAACGAGAATTCACCAGGGGCGGGTACCGTCCCGTGGTGAAGCGCGTGGACAGTCCCGGTGCCATGCACACGGCAGTGCGTGATCATATGTGGGATCTGGTGCTGTCGGACTGGAATCTCCCGCGGTTCAGCGCCCTCTTCGCCCTCGAAATGCTCAAGTCCAACGGCCTCGACCTTCCTTTCATCATTGTCTCGGGCACGATCGGCGAAGAAGCGGCGATCGTGGCCATGAAGGCCGGCGTCCATGACTACGTGATGAAATCCGATTTGGGGCGCCTTATGTCTGCGGTACGGCGTGAACTCCGGGAGGCGCAGGTGCGCCAGGCGAAGAAACGGGTGGAAGCGCAGCTCGCGGCTACCGAGGAGCGGCTCAAGCTGGTCGCGCGGGTCACGCACGACACGGTCTGGGACTGGGATTTGACCACCCAGGGCTTCCAGTGGAGCGTGGGCCTGCGGCAGTGCTTTGGGTATCAGGATTATGACTGCCGGCTGGGCGCGGAGTCTTGGTACTGCTGCCTGCATCCGGAGGAAAAAGAACGGGTCGTCGCGGCCCGTTTTGAGGCGATCAACGGCACGGCGGAGACCTGGTCGGACCAGTACCGCTTCCGCCGCGCGGACGGCGTGTACGCGTATATCCTGGACCGCGGCTATGTGTTGCGCAATGAGGAAGGCCGCGCGATGCGGGCGGTCGGCGCGCTGATCGATCTGACCGAACGGAAGCGGGCGGAGACGGAGATCGCCGCGGCCTACGAACGCTTGCGCGATCTCACGGTGCGGATGGAGCGCGCGAAGGAAGAAGAGCGGAAGCGAATCGCCCGGGAACTCCACGACGAATTCGGCCAGGTGTTGACGGGGTTGAAGCTGGATCTGACGTCGCTGGGCAAACGTTTCGCAAACGGGGGTGGCGCGTCTCCGGATCTGATCGAGCGGGTGCAGTCGATGGTGGCGAGCGTGGACGATTCCATTCAGCTGGTCCGCAAGGTGGCCTCGTCGCTGCGGCCGAGCGTTCTCGACGATCTGGGCCTGATCCCGGCATTGCAGTGGCAGGCCCGTGAGTTCGAAGCGCGGGCCGGCATCCTGTGCGAGGCCGAATTGAGCCCGCAGTTGGCCCAATGGGCCTTCGATCCTGACCAAGCCACCACGCTCTTCCGTGTCGCGCAGGAGCTGCTCACCAATATCATGCGGCATGCGTGCGCTTCGCGCGCCAGGCTGAGCCTCAGAGAGGAAGGGGACGGGCTGCAGCTGGAAGTCACGGACGACGGCTGTGGCATCCGTGAGCGGGATTACGTCGAGCCGACGACCCTCGGGCTCCAGGGCATGCAGGAGCGGGTTGCATTGTACGGCGGACGGCTGGAGATAAAGGGCGAGCCGGACAAGGGCACCATCGTCAGAGTATGGCTGCCGCACAAACACCCCCATGAGGAACACCGTGCCTCACCAGCCGCCTAGCATCCTTGTCGGCGACGATCATGCCATGGTCCGGCGCGGTCTGCGGCAGATCGTCGCCGAGACCTGCGCGGGGGCTCGTGTGGAGGAGGCGGGGACCGGCCAGGCGGTGATCGATGCCGTCAGGCGGCAGGCGTGGACGGTCGTCATCCTGGACATCAATTTGCCGGACAAAAACGGATTGGAGGTGCTGAAGGACGTGAAGGCGCTTCGCCCCTCCCTGCCGGTGCTGATCCTCAGCCACCATCCCGAAGAGCAATATGCGGCCCGCGTCTATAAAGCCGGCGCTTCGGGCTATTTGACCAAGGACAGCGCGCCGGACGAGCTGGAACTCGCCCTCCGCAAAGTGCTCGCGGGAGGGCGGTATGTCAGCCCCTCGTTTGCCGAGCGGCTGGCCGGGCATCTGACCGGGGAGCCGGCGGCGGCCCCTCATGAGGCCCTCTCCGATCGCGAGCACCTGGTCTTGTGCGAAATCGCGCGGGGCAAGCCGGTCTCACAGATCGCCGATGATCTGGCCCTCAGCGTGAAGACCGTCAGTACCTACCGGGCGCGCCTGCTCGAAAAACTTCAGCTGGCGAACAACGCCGCATTGATGCGGTATGCCCTCGACCATCGGCTGGTGGAATAGCGTTCGTTTCGGTGCCCCTGCACCTGTAGGCGCGTCCTCTCCCGATTCCGTATTCTTTTCCGTCGCCGCATCCCGTACAGTCTGCTTCCCATTCGCTGTAGGACCGACGCCGACAGCCGTATCTGTGTGCGTCCCGCATCACTATCAGACCGACGCGCATCCCGAAACGGCGGCGGCGGCGCTATACTCCCTACATGACGAACGCAATGGAATCCGCCACCCTCACAGGGCGCGCCGCCGTGAGAGTCGTGATCGTGGAGGATTCTCCGCTTGTGCGCACCCGGCTGAAAGCCTTGCTGCACGCCGACGTCCCGGATGCCGAATTGGTCGGGGAAGCCGAGGAGGCTCAGGCGGCGATTCGGCTCATCGCGGACACCGGCCCGGACGTGGTAATCCTCGATCTCCAGCTGGCGGTCGGAAGCGGGCTGGAGGTGCTGCGGGCGGTGAAGTCCGGCCCCCACGCGCCCGTGGTCATTGTGCTGACGAATCGGGCCTCGCTCGAATATCAGAGCACCTGCCTGGAGGCCGGCGCCGAGTTCTTCTTCGACAAATCCTTCGGCTTCGAGCGGCTGGCGGAGATTCTCCAGCATCTGGCGCGGAAGCGGGGGCCCGCCTCCGAAGAAGGGACGATCTGATGACGACCATCGGTCTTCCCAATGTCCCTGTGCTCGAGGGAGGAGCGGACCCGGCCCGCCTCGACGGGCAGGATCCTCAATCGCGCCGGATCGATGTCTGGAGAGAACACGAAAGGAAGGGCGCTATGTCCCGCGTACTCATTATCGACGATGAATTGCCGATCCGCCAAGTGCTG
>Ga0210334_10698205_pt1 | contig 11174 bp, 9 predicted proteins | sample S306metaT_FD_164440 | JGI IMG/M metagenome (GOLD analysis project Ga0210334, IMG submission 164440) | Metatranscriptome of estuarine sediment microbial communities from the Columbia River estuary, Oregon, United States - S.306 (Metagenome... | ecosystem: Environmental > Aquatic > Marine >... | reverse complement strand
GGCAAGAGATCGAGCAGCGCCTCCCGTCGTGACGGCTACTGGGGTTCCAAGACCTGGTTGGTGTATGGGCCGTGCGACGGCAGACTTCCGAACAGAGTGGTAGGTTCCATCCGTGGAACCGCTCACTCCGATCGCTGATGACCTCTGGAGCGTGGCTCGACCGTTGCGGTTTTGGGGTCTCGAGACCGGAGCCCGCATGTCCGTCGTGCGCTTGCTCGATGGCGGCCTGTTCGTGCACTCGCCTGTGCCGCTCGACGAGGGACTTAAAGCCCAGGTCGACGCGCTCGGTGCCGTCGAGGTGGTAGTCGCGCCGAGCCGGTTCCATCACTTGGCGGTGGCCGAATGGAAAGATGCGTATCCGCAGGCGATCTTCGGATGCTGTCCAGGGCTCGACAAGAAGAGGGCGGACTTCGCGTGGGACCGTGTCCTAGGCGATCGGCCGGAGCCCGAATGGGAAGGCGAGCTCGATCAGGTTTGGTTTGCTGCGCGGACGATGGAAAGTGAAGTGGTTTTCTTTCACCGTCGGAGCCGCACGATGATCTGCGCCGATATGATCTTCAATCTAACGGAGCACCCCGATCGTTTGACGCGAGCGGTCGCACGGCTCACGGGCAATGGCAAGCCTGGCGCCACCTGGCTCGAGCACCTCACGATCCGCGACCGTACGGGGGCGCGGGCGCAGGTCGATCGGATGCTCGCTTGGAAGCCGGAGCGCATCTTGCTTGCCCATGGCCGATGCATCGAGGGCAATGGGGAGGCGGTGCTGCGAGAAGCCTACGCGTGGTTGTGAGGGGGTGGCCATCTTCTTTATCGGTTCCAGTCCTTGACAGAGTCCAGAAATGGACCAGAGCCGGTTAGTGGCAGAACTCCCGATCGACCTAGCGAGCCTTCTTCGCCGACGTGGCATGCAAGTCACCGCCCAGCGCCTGGCCATTCTGCGGGCGATCTCGCGCCGGCCCCACGGCACGGCGGACGACATCGCCGAAGCCGTCCGGTCCGAGATTGGCGCCATCTCCCGCCAGGCCGTCTACGACGCGCTCGGCATCTTGGCCGACAAGGGCCTCATCCGCCGCATCCAGCCCGCTGGCTCACCAGCCCGTTTCGAGGACCGAGTCGGCGACAACCATCATCATCTGGTCTGCCGAACCTGCGGACGGATGGTCGACGTCGACTGCGCGGTGGGGGCCACCCCTTGCCTGACCGCTGCCGACGACTCGGGCTACCAGATCGATGAAGCCGAGGTCGTCTACTGGGGTCGCTGTCCCAATTGCGTCGCGGCAACTCAGCGTTCGGCGGACGCTTGAAGCGCAACCACGCAGAAACATCAGGAGGAAGAACGTGACACAAAACAGCATGGGCAGATGCCCGTTGTCGGGCGCAAAGACTTCGATAGGGGCCAGTTCGAACCAAGCTTGGTGGCCGAATCAACTGAACCTCAGCATTCTCCACCAGAACGACCCGCGCGCCGATCCCATGGGCGAGGATTTCCACTACGCCGAGGAGTTCAAGACCCTCGACTTCGAGGCCCTGGCCAAGGACGTCGACGCGCTGATGACGACGTCGCAGGACTGGTGGCCCGCCGACTACGGCCACTACGGACCGTTCTTCATCCGGATGACTTGGCACGCCGCGGGCACGTACCGCACCGCCGACGGCCGCGGCGGTGGCGGGTCCGGTGCGCAGCGCTTCGCGCCGCTCAACAGCTGGCCCGACAACGCGAACCTCGACAAGGCGCGCCGGCTGCTCTGGCCTATCAAGCAGAAGTACGGCCGGAAGATCTCGTGGGCCGACCTGCTGATCTTCACCGGCAACCGCGCTCTCGAAACGATGGGCCTCAAGACCTTTGGCTTTGGCGGCGGTCGCGAGGACATCTGGGCACCCCAGGAGGATGTCTATTGGGGCCCGGAGACCGAGTGGCTGGGCGACGAGCGCTACAGTGGTGATCGCGAGCTCGCGAACCCGCTCGGCGCAGTGCAGATGGGCCTGATCTACGTCAACCCGGAGGGTCCGAACGGCAACCCGGATCCGCTGGCTTCCGCACGCGACATCCGTGAGACGTTTGCCCGCATGGCCATGAACGACGAGGAGACGGTCGCGCTCATCGCCGGCGGCCACACGTTCGGAAAAACGCACGGGGCAGCCAGCGACAAGAAGCACCTAGGTCCCGCGCCTGAGGGTGCCAGCATCGAGGAGCAGGGTTTCGGTTGGAAGAACAGCTTCGGCAGCGGCAAAGGCGCCGACACCATTACCAGTGGGTTGGAGGGCGCGTGGACCACCCACCCCACCCAGTGGGACAACGAGTACTTCGAGAACCTGTTCAAGTACGAGTGGGAAAAGACCAAGAGCCCCGGCGGTGCTTTTCAGTGGACCCCAAAGAACCCCGAGGCGCAGGGCACCGTGCCCGATGCGCACGACCCGTCGAGGAAGCACGCGCCGATGATGGCGACGACAGACCTCGCGCTGATCGCGGATCCCGTCTACGAGAAGATCTCGAGGCACTTCTACGAGAACCCCGACGCCCTAGTGGACGCCTTCGCGCGGGCTTGGTACAAGCTGCTGCACCGCGACATGGGACCCGTTGCCCGGTACCTCGGCCCGTGGGTGCCCGAGGAGACGCTGATCTGGCAGGACCCAGTCCCCGAGGTCACGCACCCACTCATCGAGGACGCGGACATCGCCGCGCTCAAGGTCCAGATCCTCAGCTCCGGCCTGTCGATCTCCCAGCTGGTCTCCACCGCCTGGGCCTCGGCCTCGACGTACCGTGACACTGACAAGCGCGGCGGTGCGAACGGCGCGCGTATCCGGCTCGCGCCTCAGGCAAAGTGGGAAGTCAACGTGGTTTCCGGCGTGTCGAAGGTGCTGGACGCCCTCGAGGGAATCCAGCGGGAGTTCAACGGCGCGCAAAAGGGCGGGAAGATCGTCTCGCTTGCCGACCTGATCGTGCTGGGAGGCTGCGCAGCGGTGGAAAAGGCAGCGAAGGAGGCCGGGCACGCTGTGCAGGTCCCGTTCACGCCAGGTCGCACCGACGCCACGCAAGAGCAGACCGACGTCGAGTCGTTCGCGGTGCTCGAGCCGACCGCCGACGGCTTCCGCAACTACCTCCAGAAGGGGCACAAACTCCCGGCGGAGCAGCTCCTGGTGGAAAAGGCGTTCATGTTGAAACTGTCCGCTCCGGAGATGACTGCCCTCCTCGGCGGCCTACGCGTCCTGAACGCCAACGTCGGCCGGTCCCCGCTTGGCGTTTTCACCAAGCGTCCCGAGGCGTTGACCAACGACTTCTTCGTCAGCCTGCTCGACATGAGCACGAAGTGGCAGCCGTCGTCCACGTCCGAAGGCGTGTTCGAGGGACGCGATCGCGTGACGGGCGAGCCCAGATGGACCGGCACCCGCGTCGATCTAGTCTTCGGTTCGAACTCACAGCTCCGAGCGATTGCCGAGGTCTACGCATGTGACGACTCGGAACCGGCATTCGTGCGTGACTTCGTGGCTGCCTGGAACAAGGTCATGAATCTCGATCGATTCGACGTCGCCTGAGCAAACAACCCGCGCTCCTTCCTGAAGCAGGGAATGAACCTTGATGGGGTCGGCTTTCGCGTCGCGAAACCGAAACGCCGGGCTCAGCGCTTACGACACGTCACGGGTCTTCGGGGGCAGGCTGGGCTCCCTCCACGACCTCATCGATCGGCAGCTCAACGGGTCCACTTGGGGGTGCGCTCTCTTCGGGAGCTGGCACGCATGTCTCGTTCGCTTCGGTAGCAAGCTCCAGCACACCTGGACCGGAGAACACCGGATGGACGAACGCGGCTCCAGACTCGGGTCCACCCCAGGTCCCACAATCGTGCATGGTTTCGCCGATTTCGAGGGCTCGCACGACGTCGCTTCCGTCGAAATCGAGACGAATCGCCCCATGGGGCAGACCCTCGTCGACGCTGAGCATGGCGGACTCCGCTATCGCAGGTTGTTGAAGCGTCATCGATCCTCCGCGGACTGCGACGTCGCCGCTGCCCAGCGCGGTCGGCGACGCGACGATCAAGTCTGCGGACTCCACGGTTACGCCTCCAGAGAAATCGTTCTCACCTTTCAAGACGAGCCGTCCGCCGGCGAGACGAAGACCGCCTTCGCCAGTGAGTTGGACTGGCGCGTCCCCATAAGAGACACCATCGAACTCAGAGGGAGTGTTCTCGAAAACGCGCACCAGCAGAGCGCCTCCATCATCCAACATCGCCTCGTCCAAAGAGATGCTCGCGCGCAGGCGGGCAGCACGGGCAAGCACTGGGCGATACTTCTGCCTGGGGCCCAGACGCCGCTGCAGGACGTGCCCCTCTTCGCTCAAGGCGAACCAAATCGTGCCGGTGCCCAGGCCGCCAGCTCTCGCGCGCGAATGAGGACGGAACTCCGGCAAGGAGTAATGCCCTTTCCCGTTCTTCCTCGAATCGGGATCGAAGTGAACGATTGCGCTCGAATCGACGACCGGTACGGCGATGACTTTCGCCGCGTCCTCACGAAGCGTTCCGCGACCTTCGTAGCCTTCGGTGGCCGGATCGACGACGGCTGGCGGACCCACCACGACGAAGACGTGTCCCGTATCCGTAGGCGTGGGACGGCTCTCATCGGAAGGCTTGGCGTAACGTCCCATCGCGTAAGCACCAATGTCACCGGACTGCAAGTCCTCGAAGTTCAGAACGGGCTCAAAGCCGGTCGCCGTCGCTTGGTCAGTCCGAAAATGATCCGTGACGACGAATGCTCGCGCCCATGGTCTCCGGCTTTCCCGCAACACGAAGTCCTCGGAATACGCGCGGTTGTGCTCATGCCGGTGCCGCTGCGACTGCAGGACGGCTTCATGCAGAGGCGAGACCGTGTTGAGAGCGAAGCTGAGCCAACCGGAGCAGTCGGTCGACGCCAGAATGGAGTGTACGTCGGTCGACTCCAATTGGATGTGTGGCTCGCCGGGCGGCTCTCTCCGGCCCAAGAACCTCTGGTGACTATAGCTGTTGCTTGCAGGCGGCTTCGCGTCGCCGTCGTTCAAGGCCTTGATCACCGAAGTCGAAAACCGAACCATGTCATCGGACAATTGCTCGGACGAGTCGATCCTCGCATCGCTTGGTCCGACGTCCTCGACCGCGGTTAGCCCGCGGTCCGTCGAAGTGCCCGATGCGACGAAAAAGAGTATCGCAATACGTGTTCTAAGCAGCACGACTCGTTCCCTGTTCCCTGGGGCCAATACCCGGCCATCCAACAGGTTAGGGGGATGAATCGCCTTCTCCAAAATCTCTGACGCCCTGTGGCCAACTGTGCGACGTTTTCTGGCCTCGTGACCGTCGTTCCGATCCCCAACCCGACGGCTTCAGTCTTGGGTCGCCGCTACCGGAGCACGCGGCGCCGCTCGTCGGCGTACACCCGGAGCGCGAATTGGCCCGCAGGATGGGTACGCACTTCGTGAATGAGTGCCTGCGCTTCATCGTCGAGCGAGGCCACGTCGGGGAGGACCGCGCCGAAGCCCTCTTCGGGCGTGAGGCATAGACCCGGTGCGAGGAGCGCAGCGAAGGTGAGGTCGGCTGCGGTGAACCGATCGCCGCAAAGATAGTTGTGACGCTCCAACCTCGATGCGGCGGCGTCGAGCTCCTCGCGCACGCGCGCTAAAGCACGATCGTGACCCGATTGGGTGAGGTTCAAGGCGCGCGTCAGCCGAGACCGGACCAATGGCACGACTCGTTCGAATACCCATGCTTCCCGGCGGCCTACGTTGTCCGCCGCCAGTCGCTCGATCATTCCTGGATGGCGGCCGAGATGCCAATACGCCAGCAACCGCGTGTATGGGCCTAGCTGGTCGCCGTAATGATGCACGAGCTCCGAGACTTCGCTGCTTGGAAACAAAGAGTCGTCCCGACCTGCAGCGAAGCGAACGATGTCGGTAGAGTCCGTCAGGGCACGCCCATCGTTCAGAACGAGGACCGGCGTCGAATATCGGGATGATGTGCGGTCCGCTGCACCACCGCGGCCGCGAGTCGCGACGGCCACCGCCAACGAGCAGATGAAGGGCATGTGCGGTTCCTCACGATAGGGGACTGCATATCGATCGAGCGCCCATCGAGCCTTCTCGTTGTAATGAGAGAAAGCAAGGGTGATCAATCGATGCGAGCCAGGCGAAACGACACTCTTATCCACGGCCTGCGGAGCATACCGGCGTGGCGCCCGAGGTGGAACCTGATTACCACCACCAGACGACGATCGCGGTGGCTGCATGTGTTTTGTCCAAGCATCCAAAGTGTCAGCGCCAGGCGATTGACTGCTGCGATCGGCTCTCGTCGCCGATTGGTCGCATTTGGTGGTTCCAATTGGGTGGTACTAGATGTCAGGTCGAGTTGCAGGTTGTTGCGCCAGGCCTCGCCTGCGGCTCGGGATCGCCGCATCCTTGCAAGTCTTGGGCTCGAGTCGATCGAGGAGTCCTTCGACGACGCGATCGTGAATGGAGGCGATCTTGAGGAGCCAGACCGGGACAAACCACCAAGCCAAGTCAGCCTCGAGCACGTGTTTGGCGTCACACCCGCGCGGCGTTTCGGTCAACTCGAAACCGTGAGTCCCCGTGAGGAACGGCTGGTCGGCGCGCCACACCATGCGCCTGCCCGCTTCGAACTCATCCAGGACGGCGTGGATGATCCCGTGGCGCTCGTGGGTCAACCCGATTCGCAATGGGCCGGGCGTTCGTTGGAAGGGCATGGAAGGGGCGGGCCACACGGTGTCCTCGTCGGTCCCAAGCCTCTCGAGGTCGTGGAAGACTTCGGCGGCAGGACGATCGATCGATCTGGCGTGCACGTTTCGGATTCGCATGAGGCCTCTCCTTTTGAAAAACATACGGTAGCGTATGGTGTCTAGATGCACCGGTTGCCGAAGTCAATACGTCACCGTATGGTGGTGCCATGTCGGAGCGGTTGAGCGCGGATGCCTGGACCGAGACCGCAATGCACTTCCTGGCCGACCAGGGGATCGAGGGGGTGCGCGTCGAGCGCCTCGCAGACGCTCTCGGGGTCACCAAAGGAAGCTTCTACTGGCATTTCGCCGACCGTCGTGCGCTCCTGGGCTCGGTTCTCGATCAGTGGGAACGACGCGCGACGCTCGAGGTCATCGACACGGTCGAGGCGGCATCCCCGGACCCGAGCGACCGCCTGCGCGAGCTCACCCGGCTCGCGTTCCGTCATGGGGCGGCGCTCGACCGAGCCGTTCGGGCCTGGGCGAGCCACGACGAGTCCGCGAGGAAGGTCGTGGCGCGGGTGGACCAACGGCGCCTCGGGTTCGTGTCCGGCCTTCTCGAAGCCTGTGGGCTCGAGCCATCGACCGCCGCCATGCGCGCACGCCTGCTCCATACCGCGCTCATCGGCGAGCAATACACCTCGTCGAAGATGAGCCGCGACCGTCGGGTGGAGTGGGCACTCCACAACGTCGAGTGGCTCCTGGAACCAACGTGAAGAGGACTGCAGCGCTCAGCGGCCTCGTTGCGAACCGCACGGAGAGGGCCTTTGTTCTGCCGGCGCCCGTACGGTAGTGCCGACAGGACCTAGTCCCGCGGGGCTGCCTTCTTGACGATGTGGAATTCGACGCGTCGATTCAGCGCGCGTTCCTCGTTCGTCCTTGCGTTGGGCACGAGTGGACGCTTCGGACCAAAGCCCTGCGCGACCAACCGTGATGGGTTCACCTGACCCCGGCCGACGAGGTAGCGCACCACGGTGTTGGCGCGTTTCTTCGACAGGATCATGTTGTAGTTGAGGCTACCCGTCGCATCGGTATGCCCCTCGACCCGGATCTTCTTGATCTCGGGGTGGGCGATCAGCACCGCCGCGACGTTGTCGAGCAGCGCCCAGGAGCGCTTCTGAAGCTTGGCGCTGCCGGTCTTGAAGAAGACCTTCTCGAGAATCTCGAGCTGGCCGTCGCCGATGACGACGAGCTGCTTGGCCTGGCACCCTTGATTCTCCACCGTTCCCGGTTCATCCGGGCAGTTGTCGATTCGGTCGGGAACACCGTCGCCGTCGCGATCGGGATCCGGACAGCCCTTGTTCTCGGGCGGACCGGCCTCGTTCGGGCATTTGTCATCGACGTCGAGAATGCCGTCGCCATCGTTGTCCGGATCAGGACAGCCATCGGCATCTTCGAAGCCGTCGATGTCCTCTGCCTCGTTCGGGCACTTGTCGTTGGCATCGAGAATGCCATCCCCGTCGTTGTCCGGATCAGGACAGCCGTCCTCGTCCTCGAAACGATCGAAGTCCTCTGCCTCGTTCGGACACTGGTCGGTGGCATCGGGAATGCCATCTTTGTCGGCATCTGGCGCTTTTTCTTCGGCAGGCATCGTGTAGCCGAGCATGCCGAACACGCGCCAGTCGGGTGCGCCGTAACCCGACGTCACGCCTGCGCTGCCGCCCACGCCGAGCGTGAACCCGAACTCAGGAAGCCACTTGAAGCCGCCGAGCACCTCGACGGGGGTCCCCGTCTCGGTCCAGAAATTCACGGTGCTGTTTGCCTGCGTCCGGCCGAAGGCCTCCGCCGAAAGCATGAAGTGGTCCTGACCCAGCATCAGCAAAATGCCGCCGCCAAAGGTGAACTCGTTTCCGATGAAATCGCCAGCGGCAGGGCCAACCTGACGCTCCGTGCCGAGCTTGTAGCCCACTTGAAGGGGAATTCGCACGAAGTCGCCCGCGTTGAAGTCGAGAAGCAGCTCGAACCAGCCGCCGATGTGCGGGCTCGTGTCGGCTTGGCCAGCGAAGGTCTGCCCACTGCTCGCGAGCGAGGCGGTGTTGACCGTCAACGCGGCTTGCAGGGCGATCTGAAAGACGTCGTCGCGCGTGCCATAGAGGTTTCCGCGTGCGCCGAAGTAGAAGTCGCCGAGATTCTGGTCTTTGAGGTTCGGCACCGCATTGTTCTCGTCCCGGATGATGAAGTGGTACGGAAGGTCCGCGAAGAGCACCAGGTGATCCCAAAGGCCGAGGTTCACCATGAGGTGTCCCGTGAGCTGCTTGTGGACGATATGTTGGCCGGCGATCTGTAACGCGTCGTCGGAGTAATCCATCCAGACCATGAAGCCGAACCGGGCATGTCCTTGGCCGTCGGGCGTGCTCGTAGCAAAGCCGTCTGTCGACAGCTCGCCCGGTCGAAACTGGTTGAGATCGACCTGCGCGCTCTGTGCCACGGCGCTCGAAGACGACCCCATCACCAAAGCCAGCAGCGCCGCGGCCGAGCCCCACGGCCGCATTCCCCGGTTATTCCGATTCTTCACGCGTCTCTCTCGCTTTCCCCCTCGCAGCGCGCCCAAGCGTCCGCGAGCCGCCCCTGTCTAACACTTTTCGGCGGCAAATGGGATTGGATTGCGCTTCCAGCTCATACCAAAACGCTCTCCTGGCCAGAATCCTGCGTGAAGATGCAGGAGGAACGAGACTTCTCGACTGCCTCCCGGACGAACTGCAGGGCGGACCGGTTCTTGGGCAATCCGAGGATGTCCATGTCCGACTGGGGGGCCTCCGAAAGACAAGTGAAGAGGTCTCCCTTCATGAGGAGAGTCTTCGCGGAGTCGGGAATCCTGCAGAGCTCCCGAAGCTCGGTGAGGTAGCGCAAGGCGTTGGGGTCGTTTTCGCTCGGACCCGCGCTGATGCGACGTCGCGTCCGACGTCGTGCGACAGCGTGAGCGCCAGGAGATTGGGATGAAAGAAAGCGCTCTTCAGCGCCTGCAATCCCGTGATGATGCCCTGTGTATACCCAGCGCTATCGATGATCGACCAAGTCATGAACACATCCTGTTGACGAAACTGCTCCCCGAGTCGAGCGATGCGTGGAGTGACATCATGCACGGTTTCCGGACGTTCGAGCGTCGGACTGTCCCGCCACATTCGTTGAACGACCCCAACGGGCCGCGAGCGCCTCGAGGGACAAGCTCACGGACAAACTGGGACACGAGAATGAAAAGCGCAGTGAAGGCGAGCCCTTACTGGCTCCAGCGGTAGGACTCGAACCTACGACCAAGCGATTAACAGTCGCCCGCTCTACCAACTGAGCTACGCTGGAATGGCTGCGAGAGATAGCGTGCCTGTTGCGCCTGTCAAGCACAGGAATTCGCTCTGGATTTTCGTCGCGCAGATTCTGAATCGCGCGTTACCGATCGGCGTTGGGCCGGTCGCCGCGAGCGGGCTCCACATCCGTTGTGGATTCGGTTTCGGTATGGTGGCCGCTCCAGTGAGCCATCGACGTGTCTGCTCCAAAGAGATGAGAGATTCGGTCGTAAAGCTTCGTCGGCAGCAGGTCGCGCAAGAGCGGGGTGATCCTCACCATCCAAGGCTCCATGACGTATACGGTGTCGTGCTCGACGGCATGCAGGACTTTGTCCGCGACGAAGCCCGGCTCGAGGATGTGCGTGGTCTTGGGAGCCTCGGCACCCTCGAACATGCCCGTCCCAATGTAACTCGGGCAGACGATCGTCACGTGGACGTGCTCGTGGCCGAGGACGTAAAGCTCGGAACGGATCGACTCGGAGAAACCGATGGCGGCCCACTTGCTCGATGCGTAAGTCGACCCGTAAGGCAGGCCGATGAAGCCCGATGCGCTCGCAATGTTTACCAAGTGCGCATCCGGGCGAGCGATGAGCTCCGGCAGAAACGCGTGCGTCATGGCGACTAGCCCCAAGATGTTGACTTCGAAGGTCTTGAAATGCCGGTCGAGAGGCGTCTCTAGAAATGGTCCGCCGAACACGACGCCGGCATTGTTGACCAGCACGTCGATCGGGCCCGCCTCTGCCGAAACCTGGGCCTTCAACGATGCGATGCTCGCCGGGTTGGTCACGTCGACCGGAAAGCCCCAAGCCGACACGCCCAGTGCTGCGATCTTGGTCCTGGCCTCGCCGAGCTTCGTCCGGTTGAGATCGGCGATCACGACGTCCGCACCCCGCCCGGCGAACTTCGTCGCCATCTCGAGGCCTATGCCCTGCGCACCGCCGGTGATCAGCACGCGTTTTCCTTGGAGTGTTTTCATAGCGGACTGAGAATATCAGATTTCCAAGGCCCCGGCCTTCTCGTCATTCTTCAGGCGGCAGCAGGACGGCGTCGATGACGTAGAGCATTCCGTTCTCGGCAGGGATCGCGGCGATGATGTTTGCGCCGTTGATCGTGACGTTCCCATCCTTCACGCCGATCGTCGTCTTC
>Ga0210334_11025062_pt1 | contig 11227 bp, 8 predicted proteins | sample S306metaT_FD_164440 | JGI IMG/M metagenome (GOLD analysis project Ga0210334, IMG submission 164440) | Metatranscriptome of estuarine sediment microbial communities from the Columbia River estuary, Oregon, United States - S.306 (Metagenome... | ecosystem: Environmental > Aquatic > Marine >... | reverse complement strand
TCCGGACCGCCGCGGTTGAAGATGACGGACACCAGGATGACGTAGACGACCATCTGGAGCAGCGGATCGAGGACCCACCAGATGTTGCCGAGCACGGTGTCCGCGCCGTGGCGGTGTAGATCGGCCTGCACGAGGTAGCGCGTCAGACGACGTCGCGACCAGATCTCGCGGACGCCCTCGGCGATGAGCTCGAACGGGCTCGGGTGCTCGGCGGCCCGGAACGTGCGGACCTGCGCGCTGCTGGACATGCGCGCGGGAGCGTAGCACGACGAGACCCGGGACCTCACCCGGCCGCCCGGCTAGAATCGGCCGGATGTCGCCCGCCCTCGAGGCTCCCGCCGCCAGGGTCGCGCACGTTGCGCGGCGCCTGCGCACCGTGACCGGCTTCGATGCCGCGTTGCGAAAGATGAGCCGACCGCCCCTGCGCTCCCTGCCGACCCTACCCGACGAAGCGATCCGCGTCCTGCTCTACTCACCGGCGAACCTCAACCAGGTCGATGGGTCGACGATCTGGGTGCAGAGCGTCGTCGAGACGCTGCTCGCCGGGCCACGAGTGCACGTCACCGTCCCGCTCCGGTCGCCCGAGCGGCGGACGGTGGTCAGCGGGGCGCTGCGGGGGCTCGATCGGGTCGAGGTGGTCGATGCGCACCCGCGCCTGGCCGCCCGTGCGTTGGGCCTCACCACCACCCAGGCGCTCGACCTCATCGAGCGGCTCGATGATGACCGACGGTACGACGCGATCGTCCTGCGGTCCTTCCAGCTGTGCCTGCGCGCTACCGAGCGAGCACGCCTCCGGGGCCGGGTCTGGAGCGCCTACATCCTGGAGCCGGAGCGGGATCCCGACGACGCGACGTACCGGGCCGAGATGGCCCGCATCGCCGAGTTCTCGCGCCATGTCGTCGTCCAGTCGGAGGCGATGCGCCGGTTGCTCGAGTCGATCGTGCCGGAGGCCCGCGGAAGGACGGTCCTCCTGCCGCCGGCGATCCCATCCCAGCCGCCCGTGCGGGCCGACCCGCGCCATCCCGTCCACCGGCTTCTCTACACTGGGAAGTTCCACCCCTTCTACCCGGTCGACCGGATGATCGACATCGCCACTCAGCTACGGGCCGAGGAGTTGCCCGACCTCGAGCTCCACGTGGCCGGCGACAAGATCGTCCGGTTGGCCGACGACCCGGCCTATGCGCCCGCCCTGGAGCGGCGGCTGCGGGGCACGCCGGGCGTCGTCTGGCACGGCGGGCTGAGCCGCGAGGCAACGGGGCGGCTGCTGGGCGAAGGTGGCGTCGCACTGTCGCTCTGGGACTATCGGCACGGGTCGCACATGAACGACCTCGTCGTGTCGACCAAGCTCCTCGACTACGCGGCGGTCGGGTTGCCGGTCGTGCTCACCCGGACCCCGACCCAGGTCGAGCTGCTCGGCCCCGACTACCCGCTCTTCGTCGATGACCTCGACGACGCGGCCTCACTCGTCCGACTCGCCCTCACCGACCCCGCCACGTACCGCGCTACAGCCGAGCGGACGTTCGCCGCCAGCCGCGCCTTCACCTACCCGGCCATCCACGCCACGATCGCTCCTCTCCTGGACGCGGCGACCTCGGCCCGGCCCGGCGCGGCAGTGGCGCTCGCGGACGGCGGCTGACCGATGCGCATCCTCCACGCTGCCCGCAACATCGCCAATCAGCCGGCCGAGACCGTGCGCGCGCTACGGTCCCTGGGCCACGACGCGGAGGTCTGGGAGTACGGCGAGAACCCCTTCGGCTTCCCGGTCGACCGCACGATCCTCCTTGACCGCGAGTCGAAGGATCCGACCGTCTTCTGGCGGACCTTCCTCGAGGCAACCGAGCGGTTCGATATCCTCCACTTCCACTTCGCGCGGTCTCTCTTCCCGAACCAGTGGGCTGGACTGCCGCCCTTCTGGGACCTGCCGATCTACCGGATCCTTGGCAAGAAGGTGTTCTTCACCTTCCACGGCACCGACATCCGGATCCGCCGGATCCACGAGCAGGTCAATCCCTGGAGCTACTACCGGTTCAGCGACCTCGAAGCCGACGACGAGCGGACCGAGAAGGTCATCGAGGTGTGCCGGACCTACGCCAACAGGATGTTCGTGACGTCGGTCGACTACCGGCACTTCGTGCCCGAGGCCGAGGTCATGCCCAGGGTCATCGACCTGGCGAGATGGCCCGAGCAGCCGCCCGACCAGCGCGAGGTGCCGGTCGTGCTCCACGTCCCGTCCCGCCGCGGGACCAAGGGTACGGACCGGATCCTGGCCGGCCTCGAGCGCCTCCGGGCCGCCGGCCTGCCGTTCGAGCAGCGGCTTCTCGAGGGCGTCCCCCACGACGAGGCACGACGCGCGATCGCGGACGCCGACGTCGTCATCGACAACGTCCTGACCGGCGACTACGAGGTGGTCTCGATCGAGGCGATGGCGGCCGGCCGGGTGGCGGTCGCCAACGTCGGCGAGGCCGCTCGGACGGCCTTTCCCGACGCCCCCGTCTGGTCGCTCGATCCCGACACCTTCGACGAGCGGATGACGATGCTGCTCACCGACATCGGGCGGCGGCGCGAGCTGGCGGCCGCCGGGCGCGCCTACGTCGCCCGCGTCCATGACGCTCCGGTGATCGCCCGGCGCCTCGTCGAGGCATACCAGGCCGACTACCCGCCGGTCCCGATCCGCGCCTTCCCCGACTGGCTGAGCCTGGAGCCCTCACGCCGCATCGAGCGCCTGGAGACGCAGCTGGCGCGAGCCCAGATCGAGCTGGGCCGCACGCGGGTGCGCGAGGAGGATCTGCGCGCAAGGCTCGGCCTACCGTCGCTCGGCCCGGTCACCGATGCCGTGGCGCCGACGCTGACCGATCGCCTGCGGACGACCCTTCCCGAGCCGGTCAAGCGGCCGCTCCGGCGCCTCCGTGCGCGGATCGGCGGCGGACGGCCGCGCCGCTGAGCCTGTCGCCCGTGCCCGACCGCAGCGCCCGCCGCCCGGTGGCGATGCTCGCCCATTCCTACTACGAGGAGGACCCGCGGGTCCGCCGAGAGGCCGAGACGCTGGTCGCTGCGGGCCGCCCGGTCGATGTCTACGCGTTGCGCCGACCCGGCGACCCGCCGGCCGCCGAGCTCGACGGGGTGCGGATCCTCCGGCTCGACGTCCAGCGTCACCAGGGAGCCGGCCTGCCCCGCTACCTCGCCGAGTACGGTGCCTTCTTCGCCCGCGCCGGCTGGGCGGTCAGCCGGGCCCACCCCCGTCGCCGCTACGCGCTCGTCGAGGTCCACTCCCTGCCCGACTACCTCGCCTTCGCCTCGCTGCCACTTCGCCTTGTCGGGGTACCCCTGGTGCTCGATCTCCACGAGGCGATGCCGGAGTTCTTCCGGGTCCGCTTCCCACGGGCGTCCAGCCCGGTCGCCCACGCCCTGCTGCGGGCCCAGGAGCGCGCGTCGATCGCCATCGCGTCGGCCGTCCTCACCGTCAACGATGCCCTGGCCGATCGCCTGGTCGACCTCGGGACGCCACGGCACAAGGTCACGGTCCTGCGCAACACCCCGTCCCTGGCTCGCTTCGACCCTCAAGCGCAGCCGGCTCGCGCCTTCATGGCCGACGGTCGGCTGCGTCTTGTCTACGCCGGTGCCCTCTCGCCGATCTACGAGCTGGACATCGCACTCGAGGCCCTCGCCGCGATCCTGAGGCAGCGGCCCGAGCTGGATCCGAGCCTCGCGCTGTACGGCCGCGATTTCGGCGAGGTGGATCTGCCGGCGGTCGCCCGCTCGTTCGACATCGCCGACCGGGTGACCTTTCACGGCCGGGTGCCGATCGAAGCCGTGCCGGCGGCCATCGCGGCGGCGGACATCGGGTTGGCGCCGACTCGTCGGAGCGCCTTCACCGACTTCAGCCTCTCCACCAAGCTGTTCGAGTACGGGGCGATGGGCAAGCCGATCGTGGCGTCGGCGCTGCCCATGGTCGAGCGCACATTCGCGCCCGACACGGTCCGCGCCTACCGGCCGGGGGATGCCGCCGACCTCGCCGCCGCCGTGCTCGCCCTGGTCGACGACCCGGCGGACCGTGACGGCCGGGTCCGGCGGACCGCCGAGCTGGTCCGGGCACTGGCCTGGGAGCACGAGGGCGAGCGATACGTCCGGTACATCGAGGGACTGGCCGCGGACGGGCTATCCTCGGCTCGGCCGGGAGCCCTCCCCGGCGATCAGAAAGGGACGCAGGCGTGACACGGGACCAGGACATCGCGGTGGTCGGCCTCGGCTATGTGGGGCTGCCCCTCGCCATCGCGTTCGTCGAGGCTGGTTGCCGGGTCGTCGGCGTCGATGCCGACGACGTGCGGGTGGCCGAGCTTTCGGCCGGACGCTCGCCGATCGACGACATCACGGACGAGCGACTGCTCGCAGCGCTGGCGAGGGGGTTGTCGATCGCGCCCACCGAGGCGGCCGATCTGGCGACGCCCGACGTCGTGTTCGTGTGCGTCCCGACACCCCTCAACGAGGCCAAGGATCCCGATCTCGGGCCCGTGCTGGCTGCTGCGGCGCGCATCCGGCGCGAGCTCCGAGCCGGCCAGCTGATCGTGCTCCAGTCGACGACCTTCCCGGGTACGACGAGCGGTCCGTTCCGTGCGGCGCTGGAACGCGACGGCCTCCTCGGCGGCCGCGACTTCGACCTCGCCTTCGCGCCCGAGCGCGTCAACCCCGGCGATCCGGCCTCCGCCATGCGTACGGTGCCCCGCCTGGTCGGTGGCACCACCCCCGCCGCGACGACGCGGGCCGGCGCCCTCCTGCGGCACATCAACGACGACGTGCGCGAGCTGACCTCGCCCGACGCCGCCGAGCTCGCCAAGCTCCTCGAGAATGTGTTCCGCAACGTGAACATCGCGCTCGTCAACGAGCTCGCCCTGCTCTGCGAGCGGATGGGTCTCGACGTCTGGGAGGTCATCGACGCTGCCGCGACCAAGCCCTTCGGCTTCATGCGCTTCACCCCGGGGCCCGGGGTCGGCGGGCATTGCATCCCGGTCGACCCGTACTACCTGTCCTGGCGGGCCCGCGAGTTCGATTTCGTCGATCGCTTCGTGGAGCTTGCGGGCGACATCAACCTGGCCATGCCGCGGCACGTCGTATCGCTCGTCGGGACCGCCCTCAACGAACACAGCCGAGCCGTCAAGGGGTCGCACGTGGCGGTGCTCGGGGTCGCCTTCAAGTCGAACGTGCGTGATCCGCGCAACTCGCCGGCCGCCGACATCGTCGCCGGACTGGCAGAGCTCGGCGCGATCGTCGACTATCACGATCCGCACGTTGCCCGGTTCCTGGATGCCGACGGCACCTGGCGGGACAGCCGGCCGCTCGACGAGCTCCTGGCCGAGGCCGACGTCGTGGTCGTCGTGACGCCGCACCGGGCGATCGACTGGGGGCGCGTCTACGACCGGGCGCCGCTCGTCGTCGACACGACGGACAGCTCGCGGGGTCACGTGCGGCGCGATCGCCAGGTGCTCCGCCTCGGGGCCGGCTGGACCGCGCCAGGCGGCTGAGCGGTCGCCATCGTTGCGACTCCGCGCCGGTCGTCGGGCGGCGGTCGCCATCGTGGCGCGTGCGCCAACGCCACAGCGGCAGCGCGACGGTCGTCGAAGCATCGGACGCCCCAGCGCCCGGCCCTCCGAACGAGTCCCTGCGGGACGATGCGGTAGGATGTCGCGCGGCCCGGCGCCCGTCGTCGGCACCCATCAACACCGGAGTCCGGACGCCCCATGACCTTCCGCGCCAAACCCGTCGCGAAACGCTCCAACCGACCGTCTCGGGAGCAGCAGAACCGGCGGTCCCTCTACATGAACATCGGCTTCGGCCTCGTGGTCGTCGCCGCCATCGCCATCCTCGTCATCGGGGCAGGAGCGACCTGGTACGCCGACGCGTACGGCCAGGTGGCCAGCGTCGACGGCGTCTCGATCTCGCGGACGGACTACCGGGCGCGCTACAAGATCGAAGCCTGGCGCTATGACCAGGCCGAGGCCCGGCTGCGTGACGAGTTCAACGCGGGACGCCTGACCCAGTCTGAGCGCGATTCCGGCATCTCGGCGATCGAGTCCCAGAAGCAATCCCTGTCCGCGATCGTGATGGAGCGGCTCGTCGACGCCGAGCTCCAGCGGCAGCTGGCCGATGAGCAGGGCCTGACGATCGCCGAGGCTGACATCGACGCCCGGTTGGTCGAGGAGGCGACCCGCGCCGAGCAGCGTCACCTCTGGGTCATCGAGGTCGCGCCCGAGATCAGCGCCGGCGCGACGGAGCCGACCGCCGCACAGGTCGCTGCCGCGAAGGCGACTGCCGACACCGCGGCCGCCGACCTTGCGTCCGGCAAGGCCTGGGAGGATGTCGCGAAGGCCGTCTCGACGGCCTCGTCCGCTGCCCAGGGCGGGGATCTCGGCTGGGCGACCTCTGAGACGACGCTCGATGAGGAGTTGCGCAGGGCGCTGTTCGCCGCCTCCGTCGACACGCCGACGGTCGTCATCGAGGGGTCCGACGGCACCTTCCGCATCGGCCGCGTGTCTGAGATCGCGCCGGCGACGGTGGATGAGGAATACGAGCAGAAGGTGGCCGACGCGGGCATCTCGATGAGCGACTACCGCGTCGCGGTGGCGGCCGATATCCGCCGCCAGAAGCTCGACGACGCGATCACCGCGGGCGTCGTGGACGCCGCCACGCCCCAGCGCCGCGTCAGCGAGATCTACGTCGCCGAGGCCCAGGGCGTGGGCGACCAGGTCAAGGTTCGCCACATCCTGTTCGCGCCCAACGACAACGTCGACCAGGCGGCGCTCCAGGCCCTGGCCGAGGACGATCCCGCCTGGGATCAGGCGAAGGCCGACGCCCAGGTCGCCTACGACAAGCTGAAGCCGTCCGTGGGCACGCCCGAGCTGGATACCGAGTTCGAGGCGCTGGCCAAGGCCGAGAGCGATGAGCCGGGTGCCGACACGAGCGGCGGCGATCTGCCGTACTTCACTCGGGATCAGCTCGATAGCGGCTTCGGCGACGCGATCTTCGCGCCCGGCCTGAAGGCCGGCGACCTCCTCGGCCCGGTCCGCTCGCAGTTCGGCTGGCACGTCATCCTGTTCGAGGATCGCAAAGCCGACCCGCAGGGCCGCATCGACACCGCCAAGATCCGCGCCGAGCAGGCCGGCGGCGACTTCGCCGCCATCGCCCGCGAGGTGTCGGAGGGCCCAGAGGCGACGACGGGCGGCGACATCGGCTGGGTGGCCAGGCTCCAGCTCGACAAGGCGCTCGAGGACGCCATCTTCGCGACACCGGTCGGCAAGACCAGCGACGTCGTCTCCGTCTCGGGCGATGGCCTGTACCTGTTCAAGGTCACGGAGGAGCAGACCCGCAAGCCCGATGCCGACCAGGCGCAAGGGCTTCGTGACACCGCCTTCCAGAACTGGTACACGCAGCAGAAGGACGCGGCGGACATCACCCGCGAGACGGATCTGCCGCAGGTCACGGCCTAGGGTCCGCCGGCGACGTGCTCGACGCGCTGCTGGCCGAGGCGAGGCTCCGTTGGGGGCTGGATCCGACCGCCGGCCTCCAGGTGGTCCCGGCGGAGCGGCTCGTCGCCTTCCCGGTCGATCCCGCGCGACCGTTGCTGATCGTCCCCCTCGAGGCGCTCCGTTCGACGGCGGCGCCCGAGGCTGTCGTTCCGACGCCGCTGCCCGGTCGCCACGGACCGCTGGGAGCCGATCGCGTCGCGCAGCTCCGGCGCCTCTACCCGCCGGAGCACCTCGTAGGCCGAGCCGGCTCCGCGGATAGCACTGCGATCGCCGCTCTCGTCGAGTCGGACCTCGCGACTCCGCTGTATCTCCCGCCCCTCGCGGCGACCGAGGCGTTCGCCTCGCCCTGGGGGATGCCGGCCATCAGCGAGCGCCTGCGGCGCCCGGATGGCTGTCCCTGGGATCGCGAGCAGACCCACCAGTCGCTCCGCTCGCACCTCCTCGAGGAGGCGTACGAGGTCTATGACGCGCTGGAGGCTGGCGCGACGCCCGCGCTCGCCGATGAGCTCGGCGACCTCCTGCTGCAGGTCGTGCTCCACGCCCAGCTCGCCGCAGAGGCAGGCGTGTTTGACCTGGCCGACGTGCAGGCCGCCATCGCGAGCAAGATCGTCCGCCGTCACCCGCACGTGTTCGGGGACGCCGAGGCACGCACCGCCGGTGACGTCAATCGCCAGTGGGAGCGGATCAAGGCGGACGAGCGGGCCGCCGCGGCCGACGAGGCCGGGGGCGCCGAGCCGCCGCGCAGCGCGCTCGACGGCATCAGCGTCTCGATGCCGGCGCTGGCCGCCAGCCAGGAGATGCAGGAGCGGGCCGCCCACCTCGGCTATGACTGGCCATCCGTGGACGGCGTGCTGGACAAGGTGAGCGAGGAGCTTGCCGAGCTCGCCGCCGCCGGCGGCCCGGAGGAGCGCCACGAGGAGGTCGGCGACCTGCTGTTGGTCGCCGTCAACCTGGCGCGCAAGCACGGCGTGGACGCCGAGGCGGCCCTGCGATCGGCCAACCGGAAGTTCCGGGTCCGGTTCCGGGTCGTCGAGCGGCTCGCCGTCGAGCGCGGCGTTGCCCTGCGCGACCTGTCCTTCGCCGAGCTCGATACGCTCTGGGATGCCGCCAAGCTGGAGACCGGGCGGATCGCCGCCGAGGAGGGATCGCCATGACCATCGGCAACCGCCCCACCGTCCGGGCGGATGGCCGCGCGCCGACCGCGCTGCGCCCGGTGTCGTTCACGCTGGGCGTCCAGAAGTGGGCCGAAGGGTCGTGCGTCATCCGCGTCGGCGACACCGAGGTGCTCTGCGCCGCGACGATCGAGGATCGGGTGCCGCCGCACCTCCGCGGCAAGGGCACCGGCTGGGTCACCGCCGAGTACTCGATGCTGCCCCGGGCCACCGCCGAGCGCAGCCCACGCGAATCGGCCAAGGGCCGGATCGGCGGTCGGACCCACGAGATCCAGCGGCTGGTCGGACGCTCGCTGCGCGGCGTCGTCGACCTCACCCGCCTGGGCGAGCGAACCATCACCGTGGACTGCGACGTGCTCCAGGCCGATGGGGGGACGCGGACCGCCTCGATCACCGGTGGCTACGTCGCCCTCGGTGCCGCCCTGACGACCTTCGGCATGGAACGCCTGCTGCTCGCCAAGATCGCGGCCGTGTCGGTCGGCATCGTCGACGGCGCGCCGTACCTGGATCTCGACTACTCGGAGGATTCGCGCGCGGACGTCGACTTCAACGTCGTGGGCACCGATGCGGGCACCTACGTCGAGCTGCAGGGCACGGCCGAGGGCCGCCCGTTCGACCGGGCCGCCATGGACGCGCTGCTCGACCTCGCGAACGCCGGCCTCGAACGACTGTTCGCGGCCCAGGCCCAGGCGCTGGCGTCGGTGCGGCGCTGATCCCTCACGGTCCCGGATGACTCTGCCCAGCCCGGATCGCCCCCGTCTCGTCGTCGCCACGCGCTCGGCCCACAAGCTGCGCGAGCTTCGCGAGCTGCTCCATCCCGCCCGCGCCGAGCTCGTCTCGCTCGACGACCTGGGCGTCGCCGAGGAGGCCGTCGAGGAGGGCGAGTCCTTCGCGGCCAACGCCCGCCTCAAGGCCCGCTTCTACGCCCGCCTCTCGGGCCTGCCGACCCTGGCCGACGACTCGGGGATCGAGGTGGACGCGCTCGACGGCGGACCCGGGGTCCGGACCCGGCGATTTGCCGGCGAGTCGGCGACCGACGAAGACAACAACGCGCGGCTGCTGGCGGCGCTGGGCGACCTGCCGCCGGAGCGTCGTGCAGCTCGCTATGTCTGCGTCCTGTGCCTGGCGATGCCGGAGCGCGCTGGACCGCGCGGCGGCCTACCCATCGTCGCCGAGGCACGCGGCACCTGTCGCGGACGGATCGCCCGGGCACCCAGGGGCCACGGCGGGTTCGGCTACGACCCGATCTTCGAGCCCGCGGCCGAGCCGCCCGGCGGGCGGACGATCGGGCTCTACTCCGCGGCCGAGAAGCACGCCATCAGCCATCGCGCCCGGGCGGCCCGGGCCATGGCAGCGCGGCTGGCGGCGCTCGGCTTCTAGGATCCAGGGATCCGCCAGGCTGGGGGGCCGGTTCGCTACGGGCTCGGGCTCGGGCTCGGGTTGGCGGGTGCCTTCGTCGCCTTGGGCGCCGGCCATGGAGACGGTGCCGTGCCCGGCGCCGGGAGGACGACCTTCGCCATCGCGCGGATCTTCTTCAGGTCGGGCACCTGGACGGAGCCATACGGGCGGCGATGCTCGCCATGGACCAGGGGCTTCTGGATGACGATCCTCACGGCCGACGCGCCGTCGATCCCCTCGGCCGCGGCCGCCAGCCTCGGCAGCATCGACGGCGGGAGGTCGGTCCGGACGGTATCGCCGAAGATGTCGAGGAGCTCGGGCAGCTGGAACAGGAGGCCGCCGCCGCCCATCAGTCGGTCGCGCAGCGCCACCAGCACTTCCTGCTGGCGGGCGGCCCGGGTGAAGTCCGAGTCGCCGACGCCCAGGCGCGAGCGGACGTAGGCGAGGGCCTCGTAGCCATCGAGGTGATGGTCGCCCGGCTCGAGCCTGAAGCCCCGGCCCTGGAGGCCCAGCCCGTCGTAGCGCGGATCGTCGATCAGCCGCTTGTTGTGGACGTCGACCCCGCCGGCCAGGTCCACCATCCGGACGAAGCCGACGAAGTCCGCCTCCGCGTAGTAGTGGACGCGGACGCCCAGGAGGGCGCCGACGGCGTCCTGCAGCGCCCGCATCGGCCCCTGGGGGAACTCGTCGGCGTGCCGGGCGGCGTACTGGTAAAGCGAATTGAGCTTCGGGCCGAACACGTCGCCGTTGCCCAGCGGCACGTCGACGAGGTCGCGCGGGATCGACACCAGCGACACGGTGCCGAGCTCGAGATCGACCGAGGCGAGCATCATCGTGTCAGTCAGCGGAGCGGTCCGGCGCGTTCCGATGATGAGAACGTTGAGACGCTCGCCGTCGTCGGGTGCCAAGGCGGCCGCGGCCGCGGCCGGCCCCCTGCCGCCCGCCGCGAGGTCGATCTCGCCGCTGAAGAACCGTCCGAATGCCGATTCGGCGGCCGAGCCGTACCAGTGGGCCAGGGCGTGCGGCGCCGCCACGAGCCCCAGGATGAGCGCCAGCCCCGCGATCCCGATCAGGCCGGGGCGACGCGGGTAGGCGGGCCCGAAGAACGCGTGGACGACCGCGATCATGCGCCAGGCCATC
>Ga0210334_10470449_pt1 | contig 11281 bp, 15 predicted proteins | sample S306metaT_FD_164440 | JGI IMG/M metagenome (GOLD analysis project Ga0210334, IMG submission 164440) | Metatranscriptome of estuarine sediment microbial communities from the Columbia River estuary, Oregon, United States - S.306 (Metagenome... | ecosystem: Environmental > Aquatic > Marine >... | reverse complement strand
CCCGAAAGTCCCGGTCACGGAAGCGCTTCGCGTCGAGAGCGAGCATTTCGTCGACTGCATCGTGAACGGCAAAGCACCCGAGACCGACGGCAAGCTTGGCTGGCGGATCGTGGAGCTGATCGAGGCCGCAACCAGCTCCATGCGGGGCAAGGGCGAAACTGTTTACCTGCAGCGCAAGGGAGAAGCGTGATGGTCCCGTTCGTAGACCTGAAGACCCAGTACGCGAGCATCAAGACGGAAGTAAACGCCGCGATCCAGGGCGTCCTGGATTCTTGCCAGTTCACGCTGGGCCGCGAGGTGGCGAAATTCGAGGAGGAATTCGCCAGCTTTTCCGGCGCGAAGATGGGAATGGGCGTCAACACGGGCACCAGCGCGCTGCACTTGGCGCTGCTTGCTGCCGACGTTGGACCCGGCGACGAGGTCATCACGGTGCCGTTCACGTTCGTGGCGACAGTGGCGGCGATCCATTACACCGGCGCCAAGACGGTGTTCGTGGATATCGATCCCAAGACGTTCACCATGGATCCGGCCGGCGTCGAGGCCGCGATTACTCCGCGGACCAAGGCCATCATCCCCGTCCACCTCTACGGGCAATCCGCGGACATGGACCCGATTGTCGCCGTCGCCCGCAAACACGGACTGGTGATCATCGAGGATGCGTGCCAGGCCCACGGCGCCGAGTACAAGGGCCGTCGCGCCGGCAGCATGGGCGACATGGGCTGCTTTAGTTTTTACCCGGGCAAGAACCTCGGAGCCTATGGCGAGGGCGGCATGGTTGTCACCGACAACGCCGAATACGCCCGGACAATCCGCATGCTCCGCGACTGGGGCGCCGAAAAGAAGTATCAGCATGTCCTGAAGGGATACAACTATCGCCTGGAGGGAATTCAGGGTGCAATATTGCGGGTGAAATTGCGCCACCTTGAAGCGTGGACCGAGGGCCGGCGGGCGGCCGCTGCCCAGTATGACCAGTTGCTGGGCGGCAGCGGCGTCCCGACCCCGCAGGCGATGCCTCATAACCGCCACGTGTATCACATCTACGCGATACGTACGGGAAAGCGCCAGGCATGGATGGATGCGCTGCAGGCGGACGGCATCCAGAGCGGCATCCACTACCCGATCCCGGTGCATCTGCTGCCGGCGTATGAAGACCTCGGCTACAAGGCGGGCCAGTTTCCGCATTCCGAGAAGGCCGCAAACGAGGTGCTGTCGCTCCCCATGTTCCCCGAACTGACCCCGGCCCAGTGCGAGACGGTAGCCAACGCGATCCGGAAACTGGCGCAGGCCGGTTAGAGGCTTCGCTCGATTGAGCGCTGGAGGCGGCTTTGCCTGATCCGCAGCCTCTGTTGATCTTTCCCTGCAACGGGAACGCCATAGAGGCTCTGGATTGTCTCGGCAGCGCTTTCAGGCTCATCGGCTTCATCGATGATACGCCTGAGAAGCAGGGCAGGGACGTCCACGGTTTCCCTGTCCTTGGCCGGGAAGCGCTGAAAAGGCACCCCGACGCCCGCGTTCTCGCGGTTCCCGGGAGCCCAACGTCCTACCGGGCCCGGCGGGAAGTCATAGATGGGCTGGGAGTCGCCTCGGATCGCTTCGCCCGCGTCATCCATCCGACGGCTGCCATTTCCCCCCTGGCCCGCATCGGCCGCAATGTGCTGATCATGGCCGGGGTCGTGATCACCAGCAATGCGGTGATCGGGGACCATGTCTGCATCCTGCCCAACACCGTGATCCACCACGATGTTGTGGTGGGACCATGGACACTGATCGGATCCAACGTGTCCATTGCCGGCGGAACAGAGATCGGCGAGAACTGCTATGTGGGAAGCGGCTCCCGCATCATCAACGGCATACGGATCGGGGAGCGAGTCCTGGTCGGCTTGGGCTCCAACGTCATCCGCGCCGTGAGGCCCGACGCGCGAGTCGCGGGCAACCCCGCCCGCGAAATCTGACGGCACGCCGCGGCCCGGCGCGCCGGCGCTCAAAATTTGGCGTCCCGCAGGACCTCCACCTCGCCCAAGTAAAGCACCATGGCGTAGTGCTCAAAGTAGCTAGCCTGCAGGTGCGCCGCTATGGCCCGGGCCGCCGGCTCGTCGCAGATCACTTCAACGCGGATGTTTCCCGAGGCTGGCCAGCCCGCTTCGCGGGTCCCGCGCGCGCCGCGTCCCCGGGCGTCGCTGACCGTGTAGCCATGGGCGCCCAGACGCTCAAGGTCGGCGCCGATGCGCGCTTCCAGCCCCGCCTCGCAGATAATGGTCACCAGCTTCTTGCGCGCGAACTCCATGCTCAGGCCCCCAGGCTTTTCGCCGCCCAATGGTACAGCGGTATGCCGACGAAGATGTTGAACGGGAAGGTGACGCCCAGGGAGGCGCCGATGGAAAGGGCCGGATTCGCCTCCGGCACGGCAAGGCGCATGGCCGCCGGCGCCGCGATGTAGGAGGCGCTCGCGGCCAGCACCGCCAGCAGGGTGACACCCCCCGGGGAAAGGCCGAGCAGCATCCCCACCGCCGTGCCCGCCGCCGCGCCCGCCAGGGGCATGGCGATGGCGAACCCCAGCAGGAAGGGGCCGACCCGCCTCAGGTCACCGAGCCTTGCCGAGGTCACCAGCCCCATCTCCAGCAAAAACAGCGCCAGCACGCCCTTGAAGGGATCGAAGAAGAAGGGCGCCATGGGCTTGATCCCTTCGGGTCCCGCGATCCATCCCACCAGCAGGCCACTCAGCAGCAGGAACACGCTCTTGCCCAGGACTACCTCCCGCAGCAGCTCGCCCCAGGGGCCGCCGCCGGCGCCCCGGGCGAGGAGAACCCCCACAAGGATGGCGGGGGCCTCCATCAGCGCCAGGAACACTGTCGTATAGCCCTCGTAGGGCACCCCTAGCCGGGACAGGTAGGAAGCCCCCACCGCAAACGTCACCACGCTCACCGAGCCGTAATGGGCGGCGATGGACGCGGCATCCGGGCGGGGCAGCCGCCCGATCCGGTGCAGAACCGGAAACGCCGCCAGCGGCAGGACCGCGCCCAGGATGATGACCGCGAGGGAGGGGACGAGCAGAGTTCCGAGGGGGTGCCTGGCCAGCTCCACGCCGCCCTTGAGCCCGATGGCGAGGAGGAGGTAGATGCTCAGCGCCTCGTAGATGGAAGCCGGAATCTTGAGATCGGAACGGGCGACCCCGGCCAGGATGCCGAGGAGGAAGAACAGTACGATCGGGTCGAAAGTCATGGCGCAGAGCCCTGGGCGCCCTGGGAGGCGCGTCAGGCTTCAGACCGGCGCCGGAATCGGGGGTTCAACGGCCGGTCATTCCGCCCCGCCATCCCGCAACAGCCGCCTCCCTCGGAACCTCCGCTCCGGCTTACCCAGGGGCCGGGATCTTCCTAGGCGTGCGCCATATCGCTCGCCCGCACCCGGGGATTGACCAGCGCCCGGCACATGGCATCCACGTGCCGGTGGTCGGTGCCGCAGCAGCCGCCCACCACCGCAAGTCCCGGCAGCGCCACGTGCAGGTCGCGATAGTGCCGGCCCAGCTCCGCCGGGTCGCCGGCATCCAGTTCCGTGCATCGATCCAATTCGGCGTGGCTGAGCTTGGATGCATTGGCCCGCAAGCCGCGCAGGCGCTTCACCCATCCCTCCCCCTCGCGCAGCACCTCCTCGAAGTGAGTGGGATGCGCGCAGTTGATCATGTAGTAGACGGGGTAATTCCCGGTCTCCCGGTCCGTGCCCATGATGGCCTCGGCCAGGGTGCTGCCGGAGGGCAGCCGGCCGTCGGTTTCCAGGGTGAAGGAAATCGCCACCGGAATTGACCGCGACTTGGCCGACCGGGCGATGCCTATGGCCTCCTCCATGTAATTCATGGTGAGGGCCGACACCATGTCCGCTTCGGTCTCCACGAAGGTCGCGATCTGGGGGGCGTGGTATTCCTCCGCTTCCCGGGCCGTCATGCGGAGGCTCGGGTTGTAGCCGTCTCCCCGGGGGCCAAGGTTGCCGCTGACGACCACCCGGGTGCGGGCAGACTCGAACGCGGCGCGGGTCTCCAGCAGCAGGGCAATGGCCCTTCGATTGGCTTCCGCAAGGCCCGTTGCGTCGTACCCCAGCTTCGCGCCCCAATCGGGGTTGGCGCGCCAGGTGGGGCTTTCCAGCACGATGCCGATGCCGTGGGAGCGGGCAATGGCCCCATAGCGGGCGTAGTACCGGCGCAGGATTTCAGTCCCCTTTTCATTCTTCAGCAGATCGAAGGCGGCGAAGTGGGGCAAGTCCATTCCCGCGTGGTAGATCAGGGTGGTTTCGAGCCCGCCGTCGGTCGTGAACACTTCGTCCCCGAGCTGGGGCAGGTGGTGGCGGTACTTGCTCATATACGTCTCCTCTCGGCGTGGGTTTGGTTGGGCCGCTGGGGTGGGTCGGCTATATTTCCCCGATGGACACAGCGTACGGCAGGCGCGCCGAGGGGACTAAGGCGGTTTCGGCAACAAACCGGACGATTCGGCCATGAACAGCAATGAGCCGCCTGTCAGCGTCGCCATCCTCGCCTTCCCCGAGGCCACGGCCTCGGTCGTGTACGGGATGTACGACCTTTTCCTGTCGGCGGGGCGGGACTGGGGACTGATCGTGGAGGGCGAGCCCGGCCCCCAGCTATTGCAGCCGAGAGTGGTCGCGCGCCGGGCGGGATCCATTCCGGCGGGCAACGGCGTCCCCATCACCGCCGAAGCCGCCCTGGAAGATTGCCCGGTCCCCGAGGTGGTTTGCGTGCCCGAGGTGGCGGTGCCGCCGGGGGAGCCCCTGGAAGGCCGGTTCACCGAGGAAATAGCGTGGTTGAAGCATTGCCACGCCCGCGGCGCGCTGCTCGCCACCGCCTGCTCGGGCGCGATGCTGCTGGCCGAAGCGGGGCTCCTCGACGGCCACGAGGCGACCACCCACTGGGCCTACTGCGACGTGCTGCGCAGCCGCCATCCATTGGTGAAAGTGCGGCCGCAACGGGCGCTGGTGGTCACCGGCGAGGGGCACCGGCTGGTGATGGCGGGGGGCGGCACCTCCTGGCTGGACCTGGCGCTTTACCTGATCGCCCGCTACACCGGCGTCGATGCCGCCATGCAGGTCGCGCGCATCAACCTCATCGACTGGCACGACATCGGGCAGCAGCCCTTCGCGCGCCTGGCGCGCTCGCGGCAGGTGGAGGACGCGGTGATCGCGCGCTGCCAGGTGTGGATCGCGGAACACTACCGGGAGCCATCACCGGTGGCCGCCATGGTGCGCCTGAGCGGCCTTCCTGAGCGCTCGTTCAAGCGCCGCTTCCAGCAGGCCACCGGAATGTCGCCCCTGGAGTACGTTCACACTCTGCGGCTGGAGGAAGCCAAGCAGATGCTGGAGGCCGGCGATGAGCCCATCGAGGCCATCGCCGGCGAGGTGGGTTACGAGGACGCGGGATTCTTCAGCCGCCTGTTCCGGCGCCAGGTGAGCCTCACGCCCGCCCAGTACCGCAAGCGCTTCCGCTCCATGCGCAGGGCCCTGGAGGGCCCCGCGTAGTTCACCCCCTCAGGCGGACCGGCGGTCAGGTAACCGGCGTGAGCACGATCTCCACGCGGCGGTTCTGGGCCCGGCCCTGGGGCGTGTTGTTGGTGGCGATGGGCTGGGTCTCGCCCATGCCGCGGGTGATGATGCGCTGGGGAATCACGCCCTGGCTCTGGAGATAGCCGCCCACGCTGGCCGACCGCTGCTCCGACAGGCGCTGGTTGAAATCCGCCTTGCCGCTGCTGTCCGTGTGGCCCACCACTTCCACGTAGGTCTGCTTGAACTCGTTGATGACCAGCGCCACCGAGTTCAGCACCGGATAGAAGCCGGACGCGATATCGGAGGAATTGGTCGCGAAGGTGATGTGGCCCGGCATGTTGAGGATCACCTGGTCGCCGACGCGGGTGACGCTGACGCCGGTCCCCTGCAGCTGGGCCCGGAGCTTCGCCTCCTGCTGGTCCATGTAGTTCCCGACAGCCCCGCCCGCCAGGGCCCCGATGCCGGCGCCGATCAGCGCGCCCTTGGTGTCGCCGATGATCGCCCCCGCCACCGCGCCGCCCGCGGCGCCGATGGCCGCGCCGGTGGTGGTCTTGCTGACCTTCTGCTCGCCGGTGTAGGGATCCACGGTTTGGCAGCCGGCGGCGGTCAATGCGATTGCCGTCACCGCGAGAATGCCAATGCCAGTCTTTTTGAGGGAATGACGATGAAAAATAGTTACTGCGTTGCTCATGGTATGGGTCTCCTTGCAAATGCTGGAATCGGGGCCGCGAATCGGGCCTGGGGCAAACAGGACGATGGAGCCCTAATGATAAGCCGCTCGCCTACCCAGGAAAACCGGAAAAATCACTCTCGCGGAATAAGGCGGCACCCGATGCGCCACCCGCAGTGGTCGGATGGTTCCGGTTGCTAGGCCGAAGCTTTATCGTTCGTCTTCTCGCTGCTCAGGCGATTCAAAATGTCCGGCACAAATCTTTCCGAAAACCCTGCGATGAATCCCCAGACGATGGCCTTCGCATATTCGGCGGCATCCTTGGGGCTCCAGTGCGAGACGAATCCGCGGAAGTCAGTGCACTCCCCGGTGGCGCAATGGAATTCCGGGAACAGATCACCCTTCAAGAGCCCCGCCGCAAACATCAGGTAGACCATTACCGCGCCAATCATTCCGACGATGGCGGGTACAAGCGAATAGGCGACGACGTAGAAGTTCAGCTTTCGAAACAATCTCACATATTCGCGGCGCGGAAAGATGTCCCCGAAACTGTACAGGCGCCGCAGGCTGCTGACGAACCCTCCCCCGGCCCCCGCCACGATAACGGCGACAACGATGGTGATGCCCCCGCGGCCCGTCATGTCGAAATAAAGGACGAGCGCGAGAAATCCCAGTCCGACCGCTAGCGTGGAGATGAACAGCCACATCACCAGCAGGCGATGGGCATCGAGGGTCGCCTGATCGGTTTCCAGCGATGCCCCAGTCCCGATTTCGTTGCGCAATTCGTGCATTGGCTGCCTCCGACGGATCTCGCGCGGCTTAAGCCGCCGCGGCCTATGATTTCATCATGCAATGCTGGCTGCAAGCGGGACTCTGCGTCTCCTGGTGCGGGCCGGACGCGCGGTCAAGGTCCTGCTACGGAAATACAGGTAACGTCATACGTCAGCGACGGGCGCTAGAGGAGTTGTCCGCGCCGTGACCGGGGCGGGTGGCCAGGCCGCCCGCAGGCGAAGCCCCGCCAAGTAGCGGGAGGCCACCGCCGACGATCCAGAGCAGCAGCACCGCCACCAGTAATAATGCCTGCGCGATGGAGGTCATGGGCGCGCCGAGGACCAGTTTCGGGAGACCACGGAGCGGCGGTGGGCAGGCCCGGTTGTGCGGCACGATGCAGCCAGCCGCCGGAATTCGATCTCCAAACTCCGGGGAACGCCGGCTCATCAGGATTCGTAGGCAATCAAGTCCACGTCAGCCGCCGCATCCCGCAGGGGGATCAGCGCCCGGTAAGCGGGAGATTCAAACCAGCCCCGCGCGGCTGCGATAGCGGGAAAGCGGATGACCACCGTGTCAGTGTGTGCATGGGTCCCGCTCAGCACCGTCGCGTTCTTCCCGCGGAACACCAATTCGGCGCCCCAGGGCTTCAGGGTATCGGGGACCCTGTTCCGGTAGTCGGCCCATTTCTCCGGGTCCCTGATGGTGATGTGGCCGATCACCCAGGCGGCGTTCTCACTCATGGCCCCGCCCGCGTCGAGGGTTCACTTCCGGACTCAACGGGGCCGGGCCTTGTGCATGGCCTGGCTGATGCGCTCGAGTTCCGCCTGCACCTGGGCGCGGCTGCGCTGGTAAACGATCTCCCGGCCCATGGCCTTGCCCACGTAGGCCAGGCCGTTGCGGGTGGGCGTCAGGTCGCAGCGCACGCTGTGGACCCCCTCTCCCAGCACCACCTGGATGCGGTCGGCGTACTTGCTCAGCACCACCACGTCCAGGTTCTTGCCGGTCTCGGTAACGGTAATCCTGATCTTCTCTTCGTTCATAGAACTCCCGGAGGCAAATTGAACATGGTCCCCTTCAGGGGACTTTGGCCGAATTCATCGGAGGAAATTGGGAAGCATTAGACACCGTGCCAGCGCCCGTTGTCATCCTCAACCCATGACGACGTAGGCTCGCATCCCCGGCACCCGGGACTGGCCGCGTTCCGGCCATCCCGGTCGCCAGGGAACACTACTTCATCTTCGAGGGCAGCTTGATGGTCCGTCCGGCGACCATGAAGGAACCGCGGCCGCGATGATGGATGGTCCGCGGGTCTTTCACGGAGGTATCCAGCCAGGCCTGGACCACTTCGAGAACAAAGAAGCAATACCTGGCCACCATGCGCGTGTCCACGACCCGGCACTCCAGATTCGCGAAGCACTCCCCGATCAGCGGCGCCCTTACCTTCCGGGCGGGCAGGGGCGTCAGCCCGAACGCCTCGAACTTGTCCACATCCGCCCCGGAAGCGTTGCCGCAGGCCATCACCTTCTTTGCCAGGTTCCTGGCGGGGATGTTGATGACGCATTCCCGGGTCGCCTTCAGGGCTCCGAAGCTGTAATCGCGGTCGCTCACCACGCAGCCCACCAGCGGCGGCTCGAACTCCATGGGCGTGTACCAGGAGAGTGTCATGATGTTGGCCCGCCCCTTGCGGGCGGTGGTGAGCAGGACCACCGGCCCCGGCTCCAGCAGCCCATAGACCCTGGACAGGGGGAAAGATCTTCTTGCCATGCCGCCGCGTGTGTTTCGACCTGAAAAAGCGACCTTTGGCGGTTATCTCGGTGGAAGTGGCGCCACGCCACTACTCCCGGATTTCCGCCTCGACCAGCTTCGCGAGCAGAATCAGGGATTCCTGCCACCCCAGGTAGCACGCCTCGACCGGGATGGCATCGGGAATGCCCTCCTGCACGACGCTCAGTTCCGTTCCGCAGGACACGTCTTTCAGCGACACCGTCGTTTTCATCACGCCGGGCAAGTTGGGGTCGTCGAACCTGTCCGTGTAGCGGAGCCGCTCGTTCGGGACCAACTCCAGATATTCGCCGCCAAAGCTATGGCTTTGCTGCGTGGTGAAGTTCGTGAACGACATCCTGAAGGTGCCGCCTACCCTGGCATCAAGGTGGTGGACCTTGCCGGTAAAGCCGTTGGGCGGAAGCCACTTCGCCATCGCGTCGAGATCGAGGAAGGCCCGATAGACCCGATCCGGTGGGGCACGGAGCACGCGGTGAAGGCGGACGGTGTTTGTGGGCATGAATGCTTTACCTATCGGTCATCGTTGATCGCCGATGAGTGAGATGTAACGTTTGCGTTGAGCGGCGGCCGGCGAGCGCAGCGAGGACGGCCGTCCGCTCGAACGCGGGGTTGGACGGCCGCGCCTGCAACCTAATTCTTCTCGTCCTCGAAGCCAATGCTCCAATGGGTACCGTCGCAGTACGGTTTGTTCCTTGATCCACCGCAGCGGCACAATGTGTAGTGCTCCGTTGACGCTCCCTGGCCCCACGTCTGATCCAAGAGGGCGACCGCACCGACGACCGCGTACGGTCCGTCTTTGGTAACCGTGATCGCAGGCGTGCGCTGTTGGCTGTGCTCTTCAACCCCATTAATTGAGTAACTCAACGCCCCAGATGGACACTTGTGGATGGTCTGAACGATCTGCTCGACTGCGGCGCCATCGGGGTCAATCCACGGCTCGCTTCCGTACTTGAAGACTGAGGCGAGACCTGCCGTACAGAGTCCCGCGTGCGCACAGAGTGCCCTGTTGTCGTGAATGGTAATACCGAGAGCACGGTAGTCGCGCCGCGCGTCGGCACTGGCATCACTCAGCTTCGTCCCAGAGAAGCCGTTCTTCTGGTGCGTGCCGTCACAGAACGGCTTGTTGGCGGATCCGCCGCAGCGGCAGAGCGCCATTACGGGCTTGGTTGGAATGATGGCTCCGTTCGACTTTCTCAGGTCCTGGAGATCCTTGACGAGATACGGCCCATTCGCCTTGCATTCGATAGTCGGTGTTTGTGTCATGTCGAATCTCCTACGAGGGATCAACCGCCGCCGTCCAACGCTCTTGCTCACCTGCCCGGCGGCATCCGCAAGCCATGAACTCCCAGTAAACTATCATGCCGACGGGTCAGGTGCAGTGCCTGGTTCTGTTGCTAGAAGCTGTTTTCCACGATGAGTTGCTCAAGCGGCAACTGGCCAGGTTTGGGCCAAGTGTCCTTAATACCTTTCCCAATGGCAACCATCGGTCCCATGACATGATCTTTAGGCAGATTGATCAGTTCAGCGACCTTCTCAATATCGAAGCCGATCATTGGGCAGGACTGGTAGCCAAGTTCCTGCGCAGCAAGCATCAGCGTTTGCATTGCCATGCCGATTGATCTTTGTGCTTCGTCCCTTTGAAGCCATTCCCGCCCTTCGTGAAACGGTCCCATCCAGCCTACAAGTAAGTCTGCGACATTCTTCGGAGCATTCGCCCAGTATCGTTCGGGTTGCTTTTGCCACGCCTTCGTATCGGCCGTGAAAAGCACCAACAGCGAAGCGTCAGTCATCTGGGCCTGATCATTGCCAAACTCAGTGCGGATCCGTAACCGCAATTGAGGATCGCGCAGAATTACGAAGCGCCAATGTTGGATATTGAAGCTCGTTGGGGCAAGGATTGTAGCCTCAAGCAGCTTGCGTTCCTCCGTCTCGGACAGAGAATGGTGGGGGTCAAAGTGCTTGATAGCGCGCCGATTACGAATGGCTTCTAACGTGTTCAAGGCGATACCTCCATGTTTGCAACAGAACGTCTTAGTTGAGCGGCCCGCCTCCGCTGCTCGGCCAACGAAGCCGCTTGCCTGCGGGTCCACTCGAACGCCGCGTTAGGCATCGTTTACAGCTCTGGCACGAAAACTGTCACTGCGGGACGATCTTGTCGATCACGGCTGCTTGCTCGGCGGTCGCAGCAGGAGGTGTCCTAACAGAGTCGGCCTTCTTCTGGAGTTTCGCTTCCTTCTTCTGCTTCTTCGCAAGGTCTCTCTGACGCTTCGCAAACGCGTAGTTGGGCGTTGCCAATTTATCACTCCTTAGTGAGTTGAAACGCTCAAGGGTACGCGAACCTGGCTGTTTGGTCAGCACGACCACGAACTCGATCAACCTCTCGAGTAAGGGCGCGATGCCTAACGAAGCTGTACAAAAAGCCGTCTGACGCGAGCAATTCGCTCGCGCCGGAACGCCGGTAATCGAATTCTGTCGCTCGCGGCGGTCATCGAGGCCTTTCGATGGCGGAAGGAGCGCGAT
>Ga0210334_11095395_pt1 | contig 11284 bp, 5 predicted proteins | sample S306metaT_FD_164440 | JGI IMG/M metagenome (GOLD analysis project Ga0210334, IMG submission 164440) | Metatranscriptome of estuarine sediment microbial communities from the Columbia River estuary, Oregon, United States - S.306 (Metagenome... | ecosystem: Environmental > Aquatic > Marine >... | reverse complement strand
CCTGAAGCACCCGACTTGGGCCGCCTTGCCGCCTGGATTCCGGGCCTCCAACAGTTTTTCCCCTTCCTGCGCTGGCTGCCCCGCGTCAGCGGACAGTCGGCCCGCGCCGATCTGATCGCGGGGCTCACCGGCGCGGTGGTGGTCCTGCCCCAGGGCGTCGCCTTCGCCACCATCGCCGGCATGCCGCCGGAGTACGGCCTTTACGCGGCCATGGTTCCCGCCATCGTCGCAGCCCTGTTCGGCTCCTCCTGGCACCTGGTCTCCGGCCCCACCACCGCCATCTCCATCGTGGTGTTCGCCACCGTGAGCCCCCTCGCCGAGCCCGGCAGCGAAGCCTACGTCCGCATTGTGCTCACCATGACTTTCCTCATGGGCGCGTTCCAGCTGTTCATGGGGCTCGCCCGCATGGGAACTCTGGTGAACTTCATCTCCCACACGGTGGTGGTGGGGTTCACCGCCGGCGCCGGCATCCTCATCCTCGCCAGCCAGGTCAAGAATTTTTTCGGCATCTCCATTCCCCGGGGCGCCCACATCCCGGAAATCGCCACCGCCATGTTCCAGCAGGCGGGAGACATCAATCCCTACATCACCGCGGTGGCGGTGTTCACCCTGGCCGCCGCGGTGCTGGCCCGGCGCTTCCTGCCGCGCCTCCCGTATATGATCATCGCCATGGTGGCGGGCAGCCTGCTGGCGATGCTGATGGACCTGCTCCTGGCGAACCGCACCGGCATCGCCACGGTGGGCGCCCTCCCCGCGACCCTGCCGCCCCTGTCCCATCCCGACCTGTCGCTCTCGGCCATCAAGGCCACCGCGGGCAGCGCCTTGGCGGTTACCATCCTCGGCCTCACCGAGGCGGTGTCCATCGCCCGGGCCATCGCGGTCAAATCCGAGCAGCGCATCGACGGCAACCAGGAATTCATCGGCCAGGGGCTTTCCAACATGGCGGGCAGCTTCTTCTCCGGCTATGCCTCCAGCGGCTCCTTCAACCGCAGCGGCCTCAATTACGAGGCCGGCGCCCGCACCCCGCTGGCCTCGATCCTCGCCGCGGTATTCCTGGCGGTGATCCTGCTGCTGGTGGCGCCCCTGGCCGCCTACCTGCCGATCCCGGCCATGGCGGCCGTCCTGTTCGTCGTGGGTTTCGGCCTCATCGACTTTCACCACATCCGCGGCATCCTGCGCGCCAGCCGGTCGGAAACCGTGGTGCTCGCCGTGACCTTCTTCGGCACCCTGTTCCTGGACCTGGAGTTCGCCATCTTCGCGGGAGTTCTGCTTTCCCTCGTGCTTTACCTCAACCGCACCTCACGTCCCACGGTCCAGGACGTGAAGCCCGCCACCGAGAAGGGCGCCTACCATTTCTCCACCGTCACGGGGCTCCCCGACTGCCCCCAGTTCAAGATGGTGCGGGTCCACGGGTCCCTTTTCTTCGGGGCGGTGGACCACGTGCAGCAGATCCTCCAGCGCATCGACGAGGAAAACCCGGCGCAGAAGCACGTCCTGCTCGTCGCCAGCCGGGTCAACTTCGTGGACGTGGCCGGCGCCGAGATGCTGGTGCAGGAGGCCCGGCGGCGCAAGCGCGGCGGCGGAGGGCTGTATCTGTACCGGCTGCGGAACAGCGCGGTGGATTTCCTGAAGCGGGGGCATTATCTCGATGAAATCGGTCCCGACAACGTGTTTCCGGTGCGGGCCGACGTGATCGGCACCGTCTATCCCAAACTGGACCCCGAGATCTGCCGCGATTGCAGCGCCCGCATCTTCCGCCGCTGCCGGGAGCGGCTGCCCAACGGCGAGCCGCGGCCCGACGCCTTGATTCACGAGTCGGATTGACCGACCGCCGCCTCATTTACGCCGCCACCTTCCTGCGGGCCCTGGCCACCGGCCTGCTGGGAGTGCTGCTGGGCGTCTACCTGGCGCGGCTCGAATTCTCCCCCGCCGAAATCGGCCAGGTGCTGGCGGCCGGCCTCGCCGGCGCCACCGCCGCCGCCCTGGCGGCAACCTTCCTGGGCGACCGCCTGGGGCGGCGCCGGCTGCTGATGGCCCTCGGCGTGCTGGCCGGACTTGGCGGGATGGTCAGCGCGTCCCTGAGCGCGTTCCCCGCCATAACGGCGGCAGCCTTTCTGGGAATGATGAACGGCATGGGGCGCGACCGGGGCGCGTCCCTCATCCTGGAGCAGGCCATTTTGCCCGCCACCACCGGGGATGCCGGGCGCACCGGAGCCTTCGCCTGGTACAACGTGCTGCAGGACCTGGGCCACGCCCTGGGGGCGCTCCTGGCCGCGGCCCCGGCGCTGGTGCTGGGCGACGGGCCCGCCTCGGACCTCCCGCAGCTGCGGGCCGGCATCGGCGCGTATGGGCTCCTGATGCTGGCGTCGGGACTGCTGTGCCTCGGGCTCGGCCGCGCCGTGGAATCCACGCCGCGGTCATCGGCCCGCCCTCCCCTGGCGCCCGAGAGCCGGCGGGTGCTGACGCGGATCTCGGCCCTGTTCGCCCTGGACAGCGTGGCCGGCGGGTTCCTGGGGGCGGCGCTGCTCTCCTATTTCTTCTTCGAGCGCTTCGGCGTTGGAACCACCGCCATCGGCGCGCTGTTCTTCGCGGCGCGGGTGCTCAACGCGCTGTCGCACCTGGGCGCCGCCTGGCTCGCGCAGCGCATCGGGCTGGTGAACACCATGGTGTTCACCCACATCCCGTCCAGCCTGCTGCTGGTGACCGTGGCGTTCGCCCCCAGCTTCGAGATCGCCGCGATCCTGTTCCTGCTGCGGGAGGGCTTGGTGGAGATGGACGTCCCCACCCGTCAGTCCTATGTCATGGCGGTGGTGCGCCCCGAGGAGCGCACCTTCGCCTCCGGCGTGACGCACCTGGTGCGCCTGGGAGGGTGGGCGGTGGCGCCGGCCTTCGCCGGCTGGCTGATGCAGGGCCTGGCGCTGGCCGCGCCCCTGGTCGCCGGAGCGGGAATGAAGATCGCCTACGACCTGATGCTGTGGCGCGCCTTCCGCCACATCAAGCCGCCGGAAGAACAGGGGACCCCACAGTGATGCAGTGGCGGTGGCGACTGGCGCGGCGCAGCGGCGGGCCCTTCTGACGCAATAAGCGATTCTTATCCAAAGGGCAGGTTCTTCGATTGGGAAGATCTGCCGCCATGGGTTAGCATTCGGGCCTCTCGCACTTCGCCGGGCACGCTGCAGGGAGGCAGCGCGCCAGCGCCGGCGGGTAACCGCCCTTCCGCCAAGAAAATGTCAGACCGAGGAAAAGAAACCGGCAGGCTCATCGGGTTCGGCGCCGTGACGGCGGCGCTTTACGTCCTGCTGTTCGCGTTCGAGGACCGCATCCTGGAGATCACCGGCCAGGGGGGCTGGACCTTTGTCATCCCCGTCGCCATCGCCTTCATTCTTTCCTACACCCACGGCAATTTCACGGCGTCCTTCTGGGACTGGTTCGGCATCAAGGCGAAAAGATAGGCGGAATGCACCATGGATGCCGCCAGCGCCAATTTCATTGATCTCGACCTGGCCAACGTCCTGTTCCTGCTGGCCGTGGGCTTCGTGGGCGGGATGGTGAGCGGCTTCATCGGCTCCGGCGGCGCCTTCGTCCTCACCCCCGCCATGATGAGCATGGGCGCCCCCGGCATCGTGGCGGTGGCGAGCAACATCTGCCACAAGTTCCCCAAGGCCCTGGTGGGCGCCATGAAGCGTGCCAAGTACGGGCAGGTGGACCTGAAGCTCGGCATCATCATGGGCGTCTCCGCCGAGGCCGGCATCCTCTACGGCGCCCATATCCAGGAATCCATCAAACGCAGTTTCGGCGACGCGGGCTCCAATCTCTACGTGAGCGCCGCCTTCGTGGTGGTGCTGGCCATCGTCGGAGGCTACGTGCTGTGGGACGCGGTGCGCATCTACCGCAGCGGCACCCAGCACGCGGAAGAGAAAGTCACCGGGCTCGCGCGCTGGGTGCAGTCCCTGAACATCCCCGGGACCATGGTTTACTTCCCGAGCATCAAGGCGAAGGTCTCGTTTCTGGTCACCATCCCCATAGGCTTCGCCACCGGGATGCTGGCCGCCACCATCGCCGTCGGCGGCTTCGTCGGGGTGCCGTCCATGATGTACGTGCTGGGCGTGCCCTCGCTGATGGCATCCGCCACCGAGCTGGTCATCGCCTTCATCATGGGCGTGGGCGGCACGATCAAGTACGCCTGGAGCGGCTTCGTGGACATCCGCCTCGCCGTGATCATCCTGGCGGGCTCCCTGTTCGGGATCCAGCTCGGGGCCATCGGCACCACCTACGTCAAGCCGTTCATGGTCAAGGTGGTCATGGGCACCATCATGATCATCGTGCTGGTGTCCCGGGCCATCGTGATTCCGGTTTACCTGTCGGAACTGGAGATCATCGCCCCAATGGCGGCCGGCACCGCCAAGGCCCTCAAGACTGTGAGCTTCTACGTCATGGTGCTGGCCCTGGTCACTGGCGCCTTCATCATCCTGCGCGCCCTCATCGGCGGCATGCGCGCCCACCGACTGGAGCTGGCCGCGGCCGCCGCCGCTGCTCCGGCCGAAGCGCCGGCGGCCGCCCCGGTGCCCACCCGGCTTTCGCCGGTGGGCCGCTTCGACAAGGTGCTGCTCGCCACGGACGGATCGGAGTTCAGCGCCGGCGCCACCCGGGTCGCCTTCGAGATGTCCCGCAAGTGCAATGCCGAGCTCACCACCATGTCCATGGTGCTGGTCGGCACCGAGTCCGAGGGCAACCCGGTGGAAGTGCTGCGGCAGGCGGAGGCCGGGGCGCGCCGGGTCCTGGAGGAAGTCAAGGCGGAGGCCGCCCGCGAAGGCTACGAAACCAGGACCGAGCTGCGTAAGGGCACCCAGCCCTACAAGGAAATCGTGCGGCTGGCCGACGACATCCGCGCCGACGTCATCGTCATGGGGCGCCGGGGACGGCGCGGACTTGCCCGCATGATGGTGGGCGAGTCCACCCGCAGCGTCATCGGCTACGCGGACTGCAGCGTCCTGGTGGTGCCCAAGGCCGCCGGCGTCTGGCAAAAACGCATCGTTCTCGCCACCGACGGCTCCCGCCACAGCGACATGGCGGCGGTGGTGGCGGGAGAGCTGGCGAAGAAATGCGCCCTGCCCATTTCGGTGGTGTCGGTGCTGCGCCCGCAGTTCGACGACAAGCGCCGGGCCGAGGGACGCGCGGCGATGGAGCGCGTCAAGGCCGCCCTGGCCGCCGAAGGAGCGACCGTGGAGGGCGCGGTGCTGGAAGGCGATCCCGCCAGCCAGATCATCGAGTTCGTGCAGACCCGCGGCGCCGACCTCGTGGTCCTCGGCAGCCACGGCCGGACAGGCCTCGGCCGGCTCCTGGTGGGCAGCGTGTCGGAGCGGGTGATCGGGCAGGCGGCCTGCCCGGTCATGGTGGTCAAGGCCTGATCCCCCTTTAGCGGGGCGAATACCCCGGCGCTCGTGTTGTCTCCCAGGGCCCGGGGCTCTAGACTTACGCGACCACGCGTCCCGCACCCACCCATGGCAAGCCTCGCCCGCCTTCTTCCCTTCCTCGCGTGGTTCCCGCGCGATCCCGCGACCGTCAAGGCCGACCTGGTCGCCGGTATCACGGTGGCCCTGGTGCTCATCCCCCAGTCCATGGCCTATGCCCAGCTGGCCGGGATGCCCCCGTATTACGGGCTGTACGCCGCCTTCCTGCCGGTCATGGTGGCCGCCCTGTGGGGCTCCTCCGCCCAGCTCGGCACCGGGCCGGTGGCGGTGGTCTCCCTGCTCACGGCCTCGACCCTGGCGCCGCTGGCGGCCACCGGCTCGCCGCAATTCGTCGCGCTGGCGATCCTGCTGGCCCTGATGGTCGGCGCTTTCCAGCTGGTGCTCGGCCTGCTGCGGCTCGGCGTGGTGGTGAGCTTCCTCTCCCACCCGGTGATCGTGGGCTTCACCAACGCGGCCGCCATCATCATCGGGCTGTCCCAGGTGAGCAAGCTGTTCGGGGTGCCCATGGGGCGCAGCGAGTCCTTCCTGGCGGACATCCTCGGCGTGCTGCGGCAACTGGGGGAAACCCACCTTCCCACCCTCGCCATGGGAATCGCCGCCATCGCCATCATGTGGGGGCTCCGCAAGTACGCGCCCAAGCTTCCGGGCGTCCTCATCGCCGTGGTGATCACCACCGTGGTGAGCTGGGCCACGGGTTTCGAGCGCAAGGGCATGGCGGCCATCGACGCGATCCAGAATCCCGACGTGCGCGCCCTGGCCCAGGACTTCGGCCGCACCGAGGACCGGGTCGCGGACCTCAATGCTCGCATCGCCCGGGAATCCGCCAACCTCAAGGCCCAGCAGAAGGCGGGCCGGGAGGGCCAGCAGATCGCCACCCTGCAATACGAGATCGAGCTGCTGCGGCTGGAGCTCAAGGACGCCCAGGCGGAGAACCGGACCCGGGCGAGGGATCTGCGCAAGTTCTTCTTCGAGCGCGTGGAGGGCCAGGGCGGCGCCCCGGCGCGGCTGTATCTCGAGGGCAACGTGCCTTCCGGCGAGCAGTCCGACGGCCGCGTCTGGCGCATCGGGAAGATCGGCGGCGGCGAGATGCGGCTCATCGGCGGCGGCGAGGTGGTGGGCGCCATTCCGCCGGGGCTTCCCAGCGTCAAGATGCCGGCGGTCAGTCTCGACGCCATTGGCTCGCTCCTCTCCGCGGCCCTGGTGATCACCCTGGTGGGATTCATGGAGGCGATCTCCATCGCCAAGGCGCTGGCGGCCAAGACCAAGCAGCGCATCGATCCCAACCAGGAGCTGATCGGACAGGGACTCGCCAACCTGGTGGGCTCGGTCACCCAGTCCTTTCCCGTGTCGGGATCCTTTTCCCGGTCGGCGGTGAACTTCAACGCCGGCGCCCGCACCGGCCTCAGCTCCGTGGTCACCGGCCTGGTGGTGATGCTGGTGCTGCTGTTCCTGACGCCCCTGCTCTACCATCTGCCCCAGGCGGTGCTGGCGGCCATCATCATCATGGCGGTGATCGGGCTGGTGAACGTGAAGGCCATCCGCCACGCCTGGGCGGCGAGCCGGCACGATGGCGTTGCCGCCATCGTCACCTTCATCGCGACCCTCGCCTTCGCGCCCCACCTGGACAACGGGATACTGGTGGGCGCCGGCCTGGCGATCGTGCTCTATCTCTACCGCACCATGCGGCCCCGGGTGGCGATCCTCGGCCGCCATCCCGACGGCACCCTGCGCGACATCAAGGTTTTCCCCGACTTGCCGCGGAGCGAGCAGATCGTCGCCCTGCGCTTTGACGGCCGCCTCTACTTCGCCAACGTGCCCTACTTCGAGGACGCGGTGCTGGAAGCGGTGGCGGCCAACCCCAAAGCCAAGCACCTGCTGGTGGTGGCCGACGGCATCAACGAGCTGGACGCCTCCGGGGAGGAGGTCATCCACCACCTGGTGCAGCGGCTGCGGGAGAACGGCGTCACGGTGATGTTCAGCGGCCTCAAGAAGCAGGTGCGCGACGTGATGCAGGCCACGGGGCTGGAGCAGGCCATCGGGCCGGAAAATATCTTCCCCAGCGAGGACGCGGCCCTCGATGCCATCGCCTCGGCCCTGGGCCGGGAGGTGGTGCAGCCGCTGATGAACCCGGCGTTGGCGGAGTCCCGCTGGTGAAATCACGGTGCTGCTGAGCGCGCTGCTGCTGGTGCCCCTGGCCGGCGCCGGCGCGGTCCTGCTGCTGCCCTCCCGAACGCCGCAACTGGTGCGGGCAGCGGCGGTGCTTGCGTCAGGCACCGCCCTGACCCTCGCTTGCGCGTTGCTCGCCCTGTTCGATCCCGCCGGCGCCTCGATCCAGTTCTTCGAGACCTACCGCTGGCATCCGCGCTTCGGCACCTCGTTTTCCCTGGGGGTTGACGGCGTTTCCCTGCCCCTGGTGGCTCTGGCCGCGCTGCTGGGCCTGGTGGCGGTGCTCGCCTCCGGCGGTGTCGGCAAGCGCGTCAAGGGCTATTTCGCCCTGCTGCTGCTCCTGGAGTCCGCGGTCCTGGGAGTATTCACCGCCCGGGACTGGTCCCTGTTCTACATCTTCTGGGAGCTCACCCTGATCCCCCTGTTCTTCCTCATCGACCGCTACGGGGGAAGCGGCCACGGAGGGAGCCCCTCGGCCGACGATCCCGGGCGCAACCGGCACCGCGCCGCCATCAACTTCGTGCTCTACACCATGGGCGGCTCGGTGTTCATGCTGGTTTCGCTGCTGGTGCTGTTCGACGCTTCCCCGGGGCACAGCTTCGACATGGCGTCCATCCGCGAGGGCGGGCGCGGCCTGGCGGCCGCCGCCCAGGTGACGATCTTCCTCGGCCTGCTGGTGGGATTCGGGGTGAAGATGCCGGTGTTCCCGCTCCACGGCTGGCTGCCCCTGGCCCACGTGGAAGCGCCGAGCCCGGTTTCCATCCTGCTCTCGGGCATCCTGCTCAAGATGGGCTCCTACGGCCTGATCCGCGCCGTGGAGACCCTGCCCCTGGCGGCGGGGGCCCTCCAGGGCTGGCTTGCCGCCCTGGCCCTGGTTAGCCTGATCTACGGCGGCGTGCTGGCGTGGCGGCAGCGGGACCTGAAAGCCATGGTGGCCTACTCTTCCGTGAGCCACATGGGCGTGGTGCTGCTGGGCATCGCCGCCCTCAACCAGGCGGGGCTCACGGGCGCGGTGATGCAGATGGTGGCCCACGGGCTGGTGGCCGGAGCCCTGTTCCTGCTGGTGGGCCAGCTCTACGAGCGCACCCACACCCGGGACGTGGCGGCCTACGGCTCCCTGATCCGGGTCACGCCGCGTTTCGCGTTCTTCATCGTCATCGCCTTTATCGGCGCCGTCGGCATGCCCGGCACCGCGGGATTCATCGCCGAGATCCACGCCCTGGTGGGGGGGTTCGAGCGCTGGGGCGCCTGGGTGGCGGTCATGAGCCTGGGGGTGCTGGTGAGCGCCGCCTACTCGGTTCGCACCGTGGGCCGGCTGCTCACCGGCCCGCCGCGCCCGGAAATGGCGGGCATCGCCGACCTCGGGCCGGGCGAAGTGGCCACTGCCGCCGTGCTGTGCGCCGGAATCGTGGTCCTGGGTTTCGTGCCCGCCCCGGTGCTGAGCCTCATCGGACCCGCGGTCCGCGACCTGAGCCGGGTGTTCGCGCCATGAGCGGGCACCGCCCGGACGAGGGTCCGGCCCGGGACATGGGCGCCGCCCTGCAGGAAGCGGTGGCCCACCTGGACCACGTGCTGCCCGGCCAGGCGCCGATCCGGGACTTCGTCCACCACAATACCCTGCACGGTTTTCAGCACCTGCCCTTCCGGGAGGCGGTGACGGCCGCCGCCCGCCGCCTGGGCACCCGAGGTTTTCTTCCGCTGCCCGAGTTCCGGGAACTCCACCGCCAGGGCCGCATCAGCGATCACGACCTGCGATCCGCCCTCGGCGCCCAGGCGGCGCTGGCGCCCGGTGGAAGCATTCCTTTCGCCGGGCGCGAGTTGCGCCGCATGGACATCTACCTGGCCGCCCTGAGTTTTCCCCTGGCGCCGGTCTCGCCGCCCGCCCTGCGCTTCGCCATGGAGGAGTTGGGAGCGGACGCCGGATTCCAGGAGGGCGTGCCGGAAGCGTCCCGCGAACGCATCCTCCAGGAGGACCCGGACCAGGCGAGGGCCGTCTCCAGCCTGTGGCGTGCCTGTCTCCAGGCCCTGGGCCTGGAGTACGCGCCCCGTCATCCCGAAGCGCTGGTGGAGAGCGCCCCGGTGCTGGATGCGGCGGAGATGCGCCAGCAGGCCCATGCCCTCCTGGACCGGCTCATCGCCCGGGTGGGCGATGACTGGACCCTGCGGGACCTGATGCGCGCCCTGGCGGGGCAGGACATGATGGCCTACATCCGCCCGCTGCTGCTCCGGCACCTGGCCGCGCACATAGACCAAGGCATCGCCCCGTGGCGGAATCCTCTGCGCGGCCGCGGCTTCTACGCCGCCTGGCGCGAGAGCGCCCGGGACGACCGGATCTGGGGCCTGGTGGATCTGCCGGAATGGGAGCAGATCCTGGAGCGGCTGCCGGACGATGCCCTGGATGCTGTGATTCAGGAATTGCGCATCCTCGGCCTGCCGGAGGAGAAGTGGCAAGCCTACCTGGAGCGGCTCGCCCTGGAGCTTCCCGGCTGGGCGGGCATGTTCCTGTGGCGGGAGCGGCGCCCCGGCTACGCCGGCATCGGCGACGCGCCGGTGTCCCTCATGGACCAGCTGGCGGTGCGCCTGGTCCTGGAACGCCTGTTCGCCCATGGCATGTGCCGCCGCCGCTGGCGCATCGAGCCCACGCTCCCTGCCATCGCCTGGCACTTCCGCCACCATCCGGCGGAACTGCTGGTGCGCCACTCCCTTTTCGGCGAACGGCTGCCGGAGCATCTCCAGGCGGCCGCGCGCCAGATCTCCGAGCAGGCCACCTTCTCCGTGGAGGAGGTGAAGGACGCGGACTGGGAAGATCTGGCGGATCAGATCGCCACCTGGCGCAGCGTCGCCGCGGGCGACGGCCGCCGGCGCTCTCCCCACGCCGCCGCCTGGCCCCTGTTCCTCCTTTGCCAGCATCTCGGCATCCCGGCCCGGGAACTGGCCGCGGCCGGCGAGGCCGGCGCCGAAACCCTTCTCGAGTGCCTCGAGCGCCTGGACGGCGACAGCGCGTCCTATGTCTGGCTCCTGGCCTACGAGCACCATTACCGGGACGAAATCCTGGCCGCCCTCGCCGCCAACCACGGCCGCAGCCCGTGGGAAACCCGGGACCCGGCTCCCCAGGCGCAGGTGGTGTTCTGCATGGACGACCGGGAGGAGGGCATCCGGCGCCATCTGGAGGAGGTCAATCCGGCCCTGGAAACCCTGGGCGCCGCCGGCTTCTTCGGCGTGGCGGTGAACTGGCGCGGCCTCGACGATGCCGCGGTCACCCCCCTCTGCCCCATCGTGGTCACGCCGGCCCACGAGGCGCGGGAGGTGGCACGCCCCGACGCCGAGGAAACGCTGGGCATGCACGGCCATCGCCGCGCGCTCCGGATCCAGTGGAAAACCCGGCTTACGGAAGGCACGCGCCGGGGTTTGCTGGCGCCCACGATCCTGGCGGGCGCGGCGGCCCCGGCCGCCCTTGGGGCCCTGGCCGTCAAAGTGCTGGCCCCGGCGGCTATCGGGCGATTGGCCCGGCGGTGGCGGGAAAGGTTCGACGTGACCGTGCCCACCGGGGTTGCGTTCCAGGCGCCCGCCGGCAGCCCGCCGGCGACGCCGGCCGTCCCGCGGTTCGGGTTCACCGATGACGAACAAGCTGACCGGGTGCAGGGACT
>Ga0210334_10158724_pt1 | contig 11316 bp, 9 predicted proteins | sample S306metaT_FD_164440 | JGI IMG/M metagenome (GOLD analysis project Ga0210334, IMG submission 164440) | Metatranscriptome of estuarine sediment microbial communities from the Columbia River estuary, Oregon, United States - S.306 (Metagenome... | ecosystem: Environmental > Aquatic > Marine >... | reverse complement strand
TTCGACGACGACGGCAACCTGGTGCGGGTCATCGGTTCCCGGGGCGAGGGGGAAGGGCAGTTCAACTATCCCACCCATCTGGCCTTTGCCCGGGGCGAGCTGTACGTGACGGACACCATGAACAACCGGGTCCAGGTGTTCAACGGCGACGGGGAGGTGGTGGAGCGCGCCTTCGGGCGGCGGGGCCTCTACGTGGGCCAGATGGTGCGGCCCAAGGGAGTGGCGGTGGACGACGAGGGGGACGTCTACGTGGTGGAGGGCTATTACGACCACCTGCTCGTTTACAATGGCGCCGGGGAATTTCTGCTGGGCATCGGCGGTACCGGGGCCGGCGTCGGCAAGTTTTTTCTTCCAGCGGGAGTCTGGGTGGATTCCCACAACCGGGTATTCGTGGCGGACATGTTCAACGGGCGCATAGCGGTGTTCCAGTTCCTGGGAGGGTTCGGTGGCTGAGGGCGGCCGCTACTCCTGGTGGCGGATTCTGGCGCTTGCGTCCGGCCTGGCGATGCTGGCATCCGGCGCTGCCGACGCGGAACGGGTGTCCGATGTCCGCTCCACCAAGCACAACCTTTCGGCCAGCGGCCCGGGTACGGTGCGCGCCACCACGGAAAGCCAGGTCTGCGTGTTCTGCCACACGCCCCACGGGGCGACCCAGGGCGTGACGCCCCTCTGGAACCGGCAGCTTTCCAACCAGACCTACACGCCCTACACCTCGTTCTCCCTGGATGCAGAGGCCATCCAGGGCACTCTGGACCAGCCCGGCGGCAGCTCCAAGCTCTGCCTGTCCTGCCATGACGGGACCATGGCCATCGGCAACGTCAACGTCCTGAACGGTGTGCCCAACGTCACCATCGCGATGCAGGGCACCGGCGCCGGCGGCACCATGCCGCCCGGAAGCGGGGTTACCACGGGATTCACCCGGAACCTGGGGGTGGACCTCACCAATGACCATCCCATCTCCGTGAATTACACCTCCGCCCTGGCAGATCGTGACGGTGAACTGCGCCGCGTGGACGCCCAGCAGAAGTGGCCGGTGGGGACGGGAACCGTCATCGGCGTCAAGGTGGCCGGATCCAAGCCGCTGCTGCCCCTGGAGCCCACGGGCGCGGGCAACCTGGGGCAGGTGCAATGCGGGACCTGCCACGATCCCCATCTCCACGAAACCAATCCCGCCAACGGCAACCAGAAGTTCCTGCGCCAGAACCGCTTCCAGGATCTGCCGCCCACCGGCGCCCAGTACGACGCGGCCAGCGACATCATCTGCCTCGCCTGCCACGACAAGAACCTCGGCACCGGCACCTGGGCGTTTTCCGCCCACGCCAACCAGCTGGTGGCCAACGAGACCTACTCGGCGGCCTCGGCCACGCTGCGGGAGTTCCCGCCCAACCTGCCCGTGTGGCGGGCCTCCTGCATGAACTGCCATGACACCCACACGGTTCCGGGCGCCAAGCGGCTGGCGCGGGAGGGCACCGACAGCACGGCCACTCCCAAGGCGGGCGGCAATTCCGCCCAGGAGGAGACCTGCTACCAGTGCCATACCACCAGCGCCCTCAGCGCCGTGACTGGAAGCGGCACCTCCGTGCCCAACATTCGCAGCGACTTCCTGCTGGCGCGCCGCATGCCCATCACCACCCTCGACCAGGGAGGTGGCACGGAGGTGCACGAGATCGGCACCGGGCCGGCGCCGGGATTCAGTGAACTGGGGGTTGATTGTTCCACCACCAATGCCACCAATCGCTGCGGCGCGGATTTTCTGGAGCCTCGCGCCCGGCTCCAGAGCCGCCACGCGGAATGCACCGACTGCCACAATCCCCATCGCGTGATCAAGTCCCAGAACGGGATTCCCGGCGCGCTGAATGGCGCGGTCACCAACGCCAAGGCGGGCACCCACCGGCACGAGGATGCCGCCGGTTACACCCACACCAATATCGTCTCGGGAGTATTGCGGGGCGCCTGGGGGGTGGAGCCCGTGTATTCCTCCACCTCATTCCACGATTTGCCCAACGCCAATTCGTTCCAGGTGAAGCGGGGCGATCCCGGCTCGTCAGCGGCCACCGATGTGGGCTCGCCCTACGTGACCCGGGAATACCAGATCTGCATGAAATGCCACTCCAATTACGGCTATCCCGACGACAACAACACTTACCCGAACACACCCACGCGTCCCCAGTTGGGCGGGCCGGGCCTGACCCCGGTGTCCCGGCCCAGTGATTTGCGGAATCACACTACCTACACCAATCAGGCCAAGGAATTCCAGGCCCCCTTAACCCACCAAGGGACCGTAAACAGTCGTGGAACTGAGGCCGGGGCTGCCCCCGCCTACAACAACAACAATCACCGCAGCTGGCATCCCGTGATGAACACCACGGGCCGTACCGCGGCCGCCCGAGGCGGAAATACCGGCCCCTGGCGCACGCCCTGGAGCAATGCCGTGGGGACCCAGACCATGTACTGCTCCGACTGCCACGGCACCGATACCGGGGCAACCACGGTGATGCCCAACGGAAACACCAACACCAACGAGGACGGCAATCCCTGGGGACCCCACGGCTCGGCCAACAACTTCATTCTCAAGGGCACCTGGAATCAGCTCTCGGGCACCGGCCAGGCCAACACCCTGTGCTTCAAGTGCCACAACCCGGCCAACTACGCCGACCGTAACGGTGCGGGCACCGGGTTCAATACCGACCGGGGCGACGGGCACGGAATTCACGCCGACCGCATCGGCAACCGGGTATTGCGCTGCTCTTGGTGCCATGTGGCGGTGCCCCACGGGTGGAAGAACATGGCGCTCCTGGTGAATCTGAACGACGTGGGTCTCGAGGTGGGCCTGCCTGCTGGCACCCAGGTCCGCAACAACACCACGGCCGCTTACAACAACGGCCCCTACTACATGAACGCCATGAACAAGGTCCGCAACTTCCGCTCCAGCGGGCAGTGGGTGGAGACCGACTGCGGGTCGGCGGGGGCGCCGGGCAACGGCCAGAGCGGGCGGGACTGGATGCGCGACAGCAACGAAAACTGCGCCAATCCACCGTGATCGAATCCGCCACGCCGGAGGGAGGACCGGCCGGTGGTTCGCGCCCAGGCGCGCCGCTATCAGAAACCTCCGTCACCGCTGATTCTTCCATGCAGGCACGCATCGAGACTGCCCTCAAGGCGCTGGCCTCCCTCAAGCTCACCCTCGTCATTCTTGTTGCCTTGGCGGCGGGCATCGTCGTGTCCTACAACAGCGAGGTGCGCACCACTTGGGCCCTAGTGGTGCCCCTGGTGATGTTCGCCGCCAATCTCGCCGCAGCGGTCGCCACCAACGGGATTTTTCGCCGGCAGACGGCGCTGCTGGTGTTCCATCTGACCCTGATTACCATCGTGCTGCTGGTGGCGGCGGGGCGCCTCACTTACCTCAAGGGGCAGGTGGAACTGACCGAGGGAGAAACCTTCTCCGGCGTGCTCAAGGAGAAGGAGGCGGGGCCATTCCATTGGTTCCGGCTGGACCGGGTTTCCTTTATCAATGAGGGCTTTCGCATCCAGTACGCCCCCGGCGTGCGCCGGGGCCGTACCGAGAACCTGGTGGCCTGGCGGGATGCGTCGAATCAGTGGCAGCGCGGCGTGATCGGGGACCAGGATCCCCTGGTGCTTCGGGAGTACCGCTTCTACACCAGCTTCAACAAGGGGTTCGCGCCAACGTTCTTGTGGCATCCGAAGGAGGGCGGCGAGCCGCAGTTCGGGACCATTCACCTGCCGTCCTATCCGATCCACGAATACCGGCAGGCACTGGAGTGGCAGCCGCCGGGAAGCCGCCAGACCCTGTGGACCCAGCTCCAATTTGACGAAGTGATCCTGGATCCCGAACGCCCTTCGGAATTCCGACTGCCCCGGGATCACACCCTGGTGGTGCGGGTTGGCGAGGGGCGCCGGGAACTGAAGCCGGGCGACCGCCTCGAACTTCCGGAAGGCACCCTGGAGTACCGGGGACTGCGGAGCTGGATGGGATACACGGTGTTCTACGACTGGACCCTGCCTTGGCTGTTCGCCGCGTGCGCGGTGGCGGTGGGCAGCCTCGCTTGGCATTTCTGGCGAAAGTTCGCGTCCCGGCCCTGGGACCAATAGCCCATGGAACTGGAACTGGGTGTCCTGTGGGCGGCTGTTGTCTTCTATGTCCTGGGAGGTTCCCTGGCGATCCTGGGCGTGGTGCTGAAGAAACGCCCCGAGCGCACGGTGCTTGCCCTGCTCGCTGTGGGCCTCGCCCTGCACACCCTGTCCCTGGGCGTGCGCTGGGACCGGGTCGGGCACGGGCCGTTCATTACCATGTTCGAGATCCTCTCCAGCAACATCTGGAGCCTCTCCCTGGCTTTTCTCCTCGCCTATTGGCGCATTCCCCAGGTCCGCCCGGCCGCGGCGGTGGTCATGCCGATCCTGTTCGTGATGATGGGCTGGCTGATGCTGACCCATCCGGGTGAGGGGCACTTCCCGCCCACGTATCGCACGGTCTGGCTCTATATCCACATCGGTTTCGGCAAGGTGTTCATGGGCGCGGTGCTGGTGGCGGTGGGAATCTCCGGTGTCATCCTGCTGCGCTCGGCGGGCATCGGCGTGGAGAAGTTTTCGCGCCTTCCGGACAGCGCCCGGCTGGACGAGCTCTCCTTCCGGCTCATGGCGGTGGGTTTGATATTCGAGACCCTGATGCTGGTGGCGGGGGCCATCTGGGCCCAGGACGCCTGGGGCCGCTACTGGGCGTGGGATCCCCTGGAGACCTGGGCGTTCCTGACCTGGCTCACGTTGGCCTTCGCCATCCACGCTCGCCTCACGTTCAAGACCCGGCCTCAAACGGGCGCGGTCATGGTCATAGCGGTTTTCGTGCTGGCGTTTCTCACGTTTTTCGGAGTGCCCTTCATCTCCACCTCTCCCCACAAGGGAGCGGTCTAGGGGCGAACCCTCTCCGTGTTTTTGTTAGCTGAAGACTCGGCGGCGCGCCGTCTGGCAACCGGCTGGCTGGCGCTGGCCGTGGCCGCCCTTGGCGCGTCCGGCGTGTTCGCCCTGCTCCTGGTGCTGTCGCGCACGCCGGGCCTGGGCGGATTCTTTCCCGGGCACGACTTCTTCTATCCGGCCCTGGTCCTGCACGTGAACCTCTCGGTGGTTATCTGGTTCCTCTCCTTCGCGGGGGTGCTGTGGAGCGCCGGCTTGGCGCCGCGGGCCCTTGCGCTGGGATGGACGGGACTCTGGTTTTGCGTTGCGGGCACGGTGCTGGTGGTGGTGTCGCCCCTGGCCGGAGCCGGGGAGGCCCTGGTGAACAATTACGTGCCCGTGCTTCAGAATCCGGTGTTCCAGAGCGGACTCGCCCTCTTCGGCGCGGGATTTGTGGCGACCCTGGCGCGGACCCTGTGGGCGGGGCGTCAGCGTGCCGCCGGTGTCGCCCAGCCCTATCACACCGGTCTCATGGTGGGAGCGCTGGCGGCGGTGCTGGCGACAAGTTCCCTCGCCTGGTCGGCGGCGGCATTGCCGGACTTCCTGCCTCCTGCGGCCTATTTCGAGGCCCTGTTCTGGGGGCCGGGACATGCGCTGCAGTTCATGCACACCCTGCTGATGTTGGTGGTGTGGCTTGGCCTGGCATCGCGAAGCGGCGCCGCCGGGCGGGGGGCGGTGGTGCTGCTGGTGATCGGCGTGGTTCCGGCGTTGCTGGTGATCTGGATCCACGCCAGCTATCCGCCCGCGAGCCACGAGTTCCGCCACGCTTTCACCCTGCTCATGTCCTGGGGCACCTGGATCGCGGCGGCGCCCCTGGGGCTGGCGCTGGCGTGGCGGGCCTTCAAAGAGGGTCCGCTAGAGGACGGAGCGAGCCGGCTTGCCCTGCTTCTGTCCATTGTTCTATTCGGATTCGGCCTCGCGGTGGGAGCCATGATCCGCCATGACAACGCCATGGTGCCCGCCCACTACCATGGAGTGATCGGGGCGGTGACCCTGGCGTACATGGCTTTCGCGTTGCGCCTGCTGCCGGCTTTGGGCTTGCGCGCGGCGCCGGCCCGGGCGGTGCGCCTGCAGGCCTGGGCTTACGGCGGCGGCACCCTGCTCATGGCGGCGGGACTGGCCTGGTCCGGCGGGCATGGCGTATCGCGCAAGACGGCCGGCGCCCAACAGCTCCTGGACGGCGTCGCCGAGACCGCGGGCATGGCGGTGATGGGGCTGGGAGGCTTGGTGGCCGTGGCCGGGAGCCTGCTGTTCGTGACGCTGGTGTTTCGCGCCATGGTGGCGCGGCGGGAAGCGGTTGCAGGCGGTTCGGGGCCGGGGCGCGTGGACCGGCGTCCTCTCGCCCTGGGGCTCACCCTGGGCCTGATCCTGGTGAGCGGCACCGTGGTCACCCTGTTGCCCGGCGCGGGAGTGGGAACCAGCATCATGGTTGACGCGCCGCCAGCCGATCCCCAGCGCAATCCCGGCGGCCACGCATTGGAGAAACGCCGCGCGGAGATCAGGGCAAGGTTCGAACAGGCGGTGGTGATGCTCCACGCCAAGCAGTACGAGCACGCGGCGGCGGCCCTGCACCGGGTTCTGGAGCTGGATCCCACCATTCCCGAGGCCCACGTGAACATGGGATTCGCCATGATCGGCCTCCGGCGCTTCGGCGTGGCGCGGGATTTCTTCGAGGGCGCCATCGAGCTGCGGCCCATGCAGGCCAACGCCTATTACGGCCTCGCCGAAGCCCTGGAAGGCACCGGGGACATGGAGGGCGCCATAGGCGCCATGCGCACCTATGTTCACCTTTCCCCGCCCGAGGATCCCTTCCTGCCCAAGGCCCAGGCCGCGCTCTGGGAATGGGAAAGCCGGCGCGATGCTGCACGGGAGCCTTCCCCGTCCTTGGAGCAATCCCGCAAGTAACTGTCGGGAATCGGGAAAATCCTGCCGCAGGGAGCCTCCCGTCGGGTATAATTGCGGACTTTTTTGATTGGGACTTCACGGCATGCTGGAAGTGGCTCAACTCGAGTGCGTGCGCGGCGATCGCCGCCTGTTCTCGGATCTGAGCTTTGCGCTGGGCCCCGGCGAGTTGCTGCAGGTGCGCGGCCCCAATGGCGCGGGCAAGACCAGCCTGCTGCGGATGCTGTGCGGCCTGATGCTCCCCGCCCACGGCGAGATCCGCTGGAAGGGATCGCCCGTCAAGGAACTCGGCGAGAACTATTACCGGGACGTGACCTATCTCGGTCACCTGCCCGCGGTCAAGGACGAACTCACCGCCGAGGAAAACCTGCGCATCGCCAGCGGGCTGGACGGCATCGAGATCGAGCGCCGGGAGGCTTACGCCGCCCTCAAGACCATGGGGCTGCAGGGACGGGAAACGCTGCCGGCCAAGGTGCTGTCCGCGGGCCAGCGCCGGCGCGTGGCCTTGGCGCGGCTTCTGGTTTGCGGCACCGTGCTGTGGGTGCTGGACGAGCCGCTCACGGCCCTCGACCGCTCCGCCGCCGGGCTGGTGCAGTCCCTCATCGCCGGACACCTGGAAAAGGGCGGCGTCGCCGTCCTCACCACTCACCATGACCTGCATCTGCAGAGCCGTCACCTCGAGCTGGGAACGTGAGAGTCGAAGGCACGCTCTCCCTGGTCGCGTATGTGATCCGGCGCGATCTGCTGCTGGCCATGCGCCGCCGGGCCGACGTGCTGACGACCCTGTTTTTTTTTGTGATCGTGGTGAGCCTGTTTCCCCTGGGCGTGGGGCCCGATCCCAACCTCCTGCGCACCATGGCGCCGGGCGTGGTGTGGGTGGCGGCGCTGCTCGCCTCCATGCTTTCCCTGGGGCGGCTGTTCTCGGCGGATTACCTGGACGGGACCCTGGAGCAGATGATGCTCACGCCCCAGCCCCTGTCCCTCATGGTGCTGGGGAAGGTGGTGGCCCACTGGCTGGTGTCGGGGGTGCCCCTGGTGCTGATCGCGCCGGTGTTGGGCATCCAGTTCAATTTGGACCTGGAAGCGCTCATGGTGCTGGTGGTGTCGCTGATCCTGGGCACCCCGGTGCTGTCCATCATCGGCGCCATCGGCGCCGCCCTGACGCTGGGGCTGCGCGGCGGCGGCGTGCTGCTGTCGCTGCTGGTGCTGCCCCTCTACATCCCGGTGCTGATCTTCGGCGCGGGTGCCGTGGATGCGAGCCTTTCCGGCCTCGCGTTCCAGGCGCACCTCTCCCTGCTCGGCGCCTTCACGGTGTTCGCGCTGCTGTTCGCCCCCTGGGCGACGGCCGCGGCCCTTCGCATTTCCATGGAGTGACATGGCGAAAATAGCCTGGTTCAAGTATTCCTCGCCGGCGAGCTTCTACTTTCTCGCGGGCCGCATGATTCCCTGGTTCGCGGCCCTGGCCGCGGTGCTCACAGTGGCGGGCCTGTACATCGGCTTCTTCAGGGCGCCCACGGATTTCCAGCAGGGGGAGGCCTACCGCATCATCTTCATTCACGTGCCTGCGGCATGGATGTCCATGTTCATCTACGTGGTCATGGCGTGCTGGGCCGCCCTCGGCCTCGCGTTCAACACCCGGCTCTCGTTCATGATGGCCAGCGCCCTGGCGCCCACCGGCGCGCTGATGACCTTCCTGGCCCTGTGGACCGGCTCCTGGTGGGGCAAGCCCATGTGGGGCACCTGGTGGGTGTGGGATGCGCGCCTCACTTCCGAGCTGATCCTGTTCTTCCTGTACGTCGGATTCCTGGCCCTGCAGGCCGCCATCGATGATCCGAGGCGGGCGGACCGGGCGGGGGCGGTGCTGGCGCTGGTGGGCGTGGTCAACGTGCCCATCATTTATTTCTCGGTCCAGTGGTGGAACACCCTGCACCAGGGAGCCTCCATCAGCATGACCAAGGCGCCGTCCATGGCGGCCGTCATGCTCACCGGCATGGCGGTCATGGCCTTCGCGTTCTGGATGTATTCCATTGCCGTGACCTTGTACCGGGTGCGGCTCATCATCCTGGAGCGGGAGAAGAATTCCCAGTGGGTGCGGGAGCTCCTGGAAGGCCGGCGCACCGATGACCGCGGCCTGGACGCCGCCGCCACGGAGGCTCGATAAATGGAATGGGGCAGCTGGTCTGAATTCTGGGCCATGGGCGGGTACGGCCTCTATGTCTGGGGCTCGTACCTGGTGACGTTCGTCGGCCTCGCCGCCGAGGTGATCATCCTGCGGCGTCGCCGCCGAACTTTGATGGAGCACCTCAGTCTCACCACGTTGGATACGCAATCGGAGAAGTCTCATGAAACCAAGGCATAAAAAGCTTGCCATCATCATCGGCGGGGTGGCGGGCCTGGCTGTCGTCGCCGCCCTGGTGCTCAACGCGTTCCAGTCGAACCTGGTCTTCTTCTTCAGTCCCACCCAGGTGGTTTCCGGGGAGGCGCCCCAGGGGCGCAGCTTCCGCCTCGGCGGCATGGTGGAGGAGGGGAGCGTGAAGCGCGCGGGGGACGGGCTGACGGTGGAATTCAAGGTCACCGACACGGCCAAGAGCATTCCCGTGACCTACAAGGGCATCCTTCCCGACCTGTTCAAGGAAGGGAAGGGCGTGGTGACCGAGGGCAAGCTCGGCGCCGACGGCGTGTTCCGGGCCGATCAGGTGCTGGCCAAGCACGACGAGAACTACATGCCCCCCGAGGCCGCTCATGCCATCGAGCAGGCCCAGAAGGCCCAGAAAACCCTGATCACCAACTGACGGAGAGCGCCATGGTCCCCGAGGTCGGACAGTTTGCGTTGATCTGCGCCCTGATGCTGGCGCTGGTGCAGGGAACCCTGCCGCTGGTGGGCGCCCAGAAGGGCATCCGCTCCTTCGTCGCCCTGGCCAAGCCCGCGGCCCAGGGCCAGTTCGTGTTCGTGGTCATCGCCGCCGGCTGCCTGGTGTACTCGTTCGTGAACAACGATTTCTCGGTCCTGAACGTGGCCACCAATTCCAATTCCCAGTTGCCGATCCAGTACCGGGTCGCGGCCAGCTGGGGCTCCCACGAGGGCTCCATGCTGCTGTGGGTGCTGATGCTGACGGTGTGGACGGCCGCGGTCACGGTGTTCAGCCGGCACCTGCCGGACGAAATGGTGGCACGGGTGATCGGGATCATGGGGCTGGTGAGCGTCGGCTTCCTGCTGTTCCTGCTGCTGACCTCGAACCCCTTCGACCGCCTGATTCCGGCGGCGCCCGACGGGCGCGACCTGAATCCGCTGCTGCAGGACCCGGGCATGGTGATCCATCCGCCGCTCCTGAACATGGGCTACGTGGGATTCTCGGTGGCCTTTGCCTTCGCCATCTCGGCTCTGCTGTCGGGCCAGCTGGACGCCACCTGGGCGCGCTGGTCCCGGCCCTGGACCACCACCGCCTGGATCTTCCTCACCCTAGGCATCATGGTGGGAAGCTGGTGGGCCTACTACGAGCTGGGCTGGGGCGGCTGGTGGTTCTGGGACCCGGTGGAGAACGCGTCGTTCATGCCCTGGCTGGTGGGAACCGCCCTGGTGCATTCCCTGGCGGTGACCGAGAAGCGGGGCGGGTTCAAGATCTGGACCGTGCTCCTGGCCATCAGCGCATTTTCCCTCTCGCTGATGGGAACCTTCCTGGTGCGCTCGGGGGTGCTGACCTCGGTGCACGCCTTCGCCACCGATCCCAAGCGCGGCATCTTCATTCTTGGATTCCTGGTGCTGGTGATCGGAGGCTCCCTGCTGCTTTTCGCGTGGCGCGCCCCCAAGGTGGGGCTCGGCGGCAAATTCGACCTGGTGTCCCGGGAATCCATGCTCCTGGGCAACAACGTGCTGCTGCTGGTGGCCGCGGGCTCGGTGCTGCTGGGGACTCTCTATCCGCTCGTCGATCTGGCGCACTTGCCGTGTTACCGGGCACATGGCCTGGAAATCGTCGGCATTACCGACCTGCGGCCGGGGCGGGCGCGGGAGGTAGCTGAACGCCACGGCATTCCAAAGGTGTACAGCTCGAACGAGGAAGTGGCCGCCGATCCGAATGTCGCCGTAGTCGACATTGCCGTTTATCCCTGGGTGCAATACGGGGTTGCCGCGCCGATGCTGGACGCCGGCAAGGACCTGCTGTGTCAAAAGCCTATTTCCTATGATTACGATGAAGCTGAGCGGCTTGTGCAATACGCCAAAAAGAAAAGACGCATGATGGCGGTCAACCAGCAGATGCGTTTCTCGGAGAGCGTGGCGGCGGCCAAGGCCATGATCGACCAGGGCTGGATTGGCGAACCCATCGAGGTGAGCTGGGACTTCCATGTGTACACGCCCTGGGAGGCCTGGGACTGGGTCACGAACCTGCCGGGGCTCTGGTACAAGAACGACCTGATCGAAGCGGGCATCGAGGCTTGCCACTACACGCACCT
>Ga0210334_10380597_pt1 | contig 11337 bp, 8 predicted proteins | sample S306metaT_FD_164440 | JGI IMG/M metagenome (GOLD analysis project Ga0210334, IMG submission 164440) | Metatranscriptome of estuarine sediment microbial communities from the Columbia River estuary, Oregon, United States - S.306 (Metagenome... | ecosystem: Environmental > Aquatic > Marine >... | reverse complement strand
TCCGGGCTTGGCGCGCATCATGGCCGGCATGTCTTTGGCACCGCGGCCGTCGATCTTTTTCAGCTTGCCGTTGGCTTTCGCCACATCGTCGAGGTAGTCGTCAAATTTTGCGAACTTGCCGGTTGGAACGCTGCTCGCCTCCAGCATGCCCCCGGGTACGTCCACGGAACCCAATACCCCGTTGAGGGCGTGCACGGCCATGGCCGCGTAGGTGCCGCGCGGGTTCATGGCGACCCCGGGCCCCATCCACACCGCGGTTTTCGGCGCCGCCTTGCCCATGACGCGGGCGACGCGGACGATCTGGTCGGCGGGTATCAGCGTCTCCTTTTCGGCCCAGGCCGGGGTGCGGTCCTTTAGTTCCAGATTCCACCATTTCACCAGGCCGTGGGTTTCCTTTTCGGCGAAAGCCGACTCCTCCACGGCCTGGCCGGCGACAAAGCGGTTCCTGCCGTCCGTGAAGTCGCCGACGAATTCGCGGCTCCAAAGGCCTTCGGTCAGCAGCACGTGGGCGATGGCGCCTGCCAGCGCGCCGTCCGTGCCCGGTTTAACCGGCACCCATTCATGGGCCTTCGCCGCCGAGGTGGACATGCGCGGGTCAACCACGATGATCTTGCCGCGGCCCATGATCTCGCCGAAGTGATGGATCGTGTTGGGCACCTGGCGGTTGGACGCCAGCGGGTCGCAGCCCCAGATGACCAGGCATTGGGTGTTGGCGAGATCGTAGTCGCGATAGCCGAAGAAGCCCTGGGTGAGCCCGGACCCCATTTTCTCGGCTTCGGCGCAGATGGCGCTGTGGGAAATGCCGTTCGGGGTGCCGTAGATCTTGGGCAGTGTCCCGTAGAGCAGATTGGTGCTGGTGGGTGAATAGCGGCCGCGCATGTAGAGCAGCTTGTGCGCTTCGCCGTTCTTGCGCAGTTCGATCATCCTGTCAGCGATGGTTTCGAAGGCTTCGTCCCAGCTGATGGGTACAAACTTGGGGTCGATGCCGCGGCCCTTGGCGGGGTTTGTCCGCTTAAGTGGCGTCCTGACCCGGTCGGGGTCGTATGCCTGCTGCGGGATCAGGTGTCCGCGCGGGCACACGTGACCATGGTTGGTCAGGCTCAAGGGGTTCCCGCGAACGCGCACCGCGCGGCCGCCCTCAACGAATACCTGGATGGCGCACCATTGCGTGCAGCCCTGGCAGGTCGATGCCACCCATTCTCCCTTGGCAGGTGCGGCGGCTTTCGGCTTTCGCCTTGCCATGGCGCTGGTTTCAGGCGCTTCCGGTTGTGTCGCACAGCCCGCAGAAATGAGGCCGGCCGTGGAGGCTGAGGCCTTGAGGAATGCTCTCCTTGTCAATTTCATGTTGATTTCTCCCGTCTCGTAGCCTTCATGGATGTGGGCCAATGCCAATAACCACATCAATAGTAAGGTTGCGCCTCGCGACCTTGCGGGATCTTGATGTGGATCAAGCAATCAATTCACCATTGGTTGCGGTGCCGGTGCCGCCCCGCAGGGTTTGTTGCCCGGGGATCTGGATGGGAGAGCAAGGAACCGCGATCAGACTCCTCGAGGGCAGCAAGGGGGGCGGGGTTCCCCGGCGCCATGTCATAATTTCCTCATGGATCCCGGCACCCCCGTCGTTACAGCCATCGGCCCCGATGCCCGGGCGTGGATGGAGAACTTTGCTGTGGGTCTCGAGGTGGACGAGGCTCGCGTGGTGCGCCGCGCCCTGGAGTTTGCCCTGGGGCTATACGGCGGCCGGACCATGGCCACCGGGGAATTGCTCTCCGAGCACGCCCTGGGCACGGCGGCAATTCTGGCGAGCCTGCGCATGGACCACGAGAGCGTGGCCGCGGCCATCCTCCAAGGCGTGCCGGACTGCCTGGCCGGCTGGACGGAGAAGATTCATCGGGAATTCGGCCGCGGCGTGCTGAACCTGGTGGAAGGCGTGGAGCGCATGAGCCAAGTGCGCCTGCTGCCGGACGCCTCGGCCGCCAAGCCCAGCGGCGCCGCCGCCCAGGCGGAGGGCCTGCGCAAGATGCTGCTGGCCATGGCCGAGGACATCCGGGTGGTCGTCATCAAGCTCGCGGAGCGCGCTCAGACCCTGCGCTACGTGGTGGGGCGGGAGGTTCCGGGGCGGGAGGAAATCGCCCGGGAGACCATGGAGATTTTCGCGCCCCTGGCCAACCGCCTGGGCGTGTGGAAGGCGAAATGGGAGCTGGAGGACCTGTCGTTCCGCATCCTCAAGCCCGACGTCTACAAGCATGTGGCGAAGCTTTTGGACGAGCGGCGGGTGGACCGGGAGCGGTACATCGCCGAGGTGCTGGGCATTCTCAAGCGGGATCTGTCAAAAACGGGCATCCGGGCCGAGGTGGCTGGACGGCCCAAGCACATCTACAGCATCTACAAGAAGATGCAGCGCAAGCAGGTGGAGTTCGGCGAGATCTACGACGCGCGGGCGGTGCGCATCCTGGTGGACGATGTGAAGGACTGCTACGCGGCTCTCGGCGTGGTGCACAACCTGTGGACGCCGATTCCAAAGGAATTCGACGATTATATCGCGCGGCCCAAGGGCAACGACTACCGCTCGCTGCACACGGCGGTGGTGGGACCCGAGGGCAAGGCGCTGGAAGTCCAGATCCGCACCCAGGAGATGCACCAGCAGGCGGAGATGGGATTCGCCGCCCACTGGCGCTACAAGGAGGGTGCGCGCCACGACGCGCGCCAGGACGAGAAGATCGCCTGGTTGCGCCAGTTGCTGGACTGGAAGGAGGAAGTGGCGGACGCCCAGGAGCTGGCGGAGCAGTTCCGGGCCGGGCTGTTCGAGGACACGGTGTACGTGCTGACGCCCCAGGGCCGGGTGATCGACCTGCCCAAGGGCTCCACTCCCATCGATTTCGCCTACCACCTGCACACTGATCTCGGCCACCGCTGCCGGGGCGCCAAGGTGGACGGCCAGATCGTTCCCCTAACCTATCAGCTGAAGAACGCCCAGCGGGTGGAGATCGTGGCCGCCAAGCAGGGGGGGCCGTCCCGGGACTGGCTGAATACCGCGGCGGGCTACCTCAAGAGCGGCCGCGGCCGGGCCAAGGTGCGCCAGTGGTTCAAGAACCAGGAACACGACCTGGCGCTGGCCCAGGGGCGGGCGGCGGTGGAACAGGAAATCCGGCGCCAGGGGCTCAGCGCCGTCAACTTCGACAAGCTGGCCGAGCGGTTCGGGTTCGCCAAGACCGAGGAGTTCCTGCTGGCCGTGGCCCGGGGCGACATCAAGAGCCCCCAGCTCACGGCCGGATTGCGGGAGGACGCGCCTGCGGAAGCGGGGCCCGAGCTGGTCATGCGGAAGTCCGCGGCCTCCTCGGGACAGGGCGTGCTGGTGTCCGGCGTGGACAAGCTGCTGACGGTGCTGGCCAAATGCTGCAAGCCGGCGCCGCCGGATCCCATCATCGGCTTCGTGAGCCGCGGGCGCGGGGTGACGATTCACCGGGAAAGCTGCCCCAGCGTGGCGCGGCTGTCGGAGTCCGGGCGGGAGCGGCTGATCCCGGCGGATTGGGGAACGGCCCGGGGCGCCGTCTATCCCGTGGCCATCCGGGTGGATGCCCATGACCGCCAGGGACTGCTGCGGGACATCTCGGACGTGCTTTCCCGGGAGCGGATCAACGTGACCGCGACCCAGACCCTGAGCCGCAACGAGCGGGCGCGGATGCATTTCACGGTGGAGATCACCGACGGCGCGCAATTGTCCCGGGTGCTGCTGCAGATCCGCGAGGTGCCCGGGGTGCTGGGCGTGGTCCGGGTGTGAGGCCGGCGTCGCCCTGAATCAATGAAGGAGGACGGATGAACCGATCAAGCAGTTGGAGCGACGCCATGAGCGCGGCCTTCACGCGCGTGGCCGAGAGCCTGGTGCAGTATCTGCCGAGCCTGGTGGGGGCCGTTCTCCTGTTGCTGGTGGGATGGCTGGTGGCGCGCCTGCTACGCGCCATCGCCGTGCGCGGCATCGGCCTGCTCGACCTGCTGCTGCACCGCCTCGTCCGTGGCCGCGGTCGGGAGGCGCCGGAACTGCCGGCCCACTCGGTGGAGATCCTGGGCACGGTCCTGTTCTGGCTGGTGATCCTGTTCTTCGTGGCCGCCGCCACCGAGGTGCTGGGGCTGGACGTCTTCTCGTCGTGGCTCAGGCAGCTGGTGGCCTACCTGCCGACTTTGCTTGCCGGCGGCCTCATCATCCTGGCGGGATTCCTGCTGGCGGGCCTCGCCCGGGACCTGGTGCTGGCCGCCCTTGCCGGAACGCCCCAGCCCCAGCGCGTGCTGTTCTCGCGCCTCGCCCAGAGCAGCATTCTCATCACCGCGGTGGTGGTGGGCGCCGACCAGATCGGCATCCGGGTGACCTTCCTGGTGATCATGGCGGCGGTGGCCCTCAGCGCCGTGGTCGGCGGCGTCGCCATCGCCTTCAGCCTCGGCGCCCGCAGCTACATCAGCAACCTCATCGGGGTCCACTACCTGCGCCAGTCCTACGGCATCGGGCAAACCCTGCGCCTTGGCGGATTCGAGGGCAAGATACTGGAATTCACACCCGTGGCGGTGGTGCTTGAGGTGGACGAAGGCCGGGTGACGCTGCCCGGCAAGTTGTTCAACGAAGAGCCGAGCGTGCTGATGCTGCCCAGGGCCGGAAACGGCTGACATGAAGCGGCTCACCCTGGAATTCGTCCAAGCCCATCCCGAGGACGCCGCGCGGGTGCTGGAAGCGCAGTCCGCGGCCCAGGCGGCCGCCTTCCTGTCGGAGCTTCCCGCCCCGCTGGCATCTGGGATCCTGCGCCGCATGGCGACCATGGCCGCGGCGCGCTGCCTGGAACGCATGGAGGAGGATGCCGGCGTCGAGGTGGTGTCGGCCCTCGGTCCGCAGCCCGCCTCCGCCATACTGCCCCTGCTGCCGGCGGAGCGCGAGAGAGCGCTGATGGAGCGGGTGCCTGCGGCGCTGGCGCTGGCGATCCGCATCATCATCGGCTACCCGAAAGATTCGGTCGGCGCCCACATGGATCCCTGGGCCCTGGCGGTGAAGCCGGATGTTACCGTGGCTAGAACTTTGGAGCAGGTGCGGGGATTCGAGGGCGATCACCTGGATTGCGTTTTCGTGCTGGGGGAGGGCGACCGGCTGGATGGCCTGGTGCCCCTGCTGGACGCGGTGCGGGCCGATCCCCAAGACCAGATGGCGAGACTGGTTCATCCGGCCCGGCACCGGCTCTCGGCGCTCGCCATGCTCTCGGCCGTGCAAGACGATCCGGGGTGGGAAGAGTTCCGGGTGCTGCCGGTGGTGGAGCGCGAGGAGCGATTCATGGGCGTCCTCAGCCGGCGGGTGCTGACGAAGGCGCCGCGGGAGGCGTCTCCCGTCAGCCCTGATGCGGCCTCCGACGTGGTGGCCAGCCTTGCGGGCGCCTACTGGCGCGGCGTCGCGGGGATCATAGAGGCGACGGTTGCCCTCCTTCCCGCCGGCCACAACAACGGGCGAGGCGATGACCGTGGCCGCTGACAAGACCGCGGTGGAACTGGCCCTGGATGCACGCTATCTCTCGGGTTACCCCCGCGAAGCCGCCCACCACCTGGAGGCGCTGCCGCTGGACGAGGCGGCGGGGGTGATCGCCCGGCAACCGGTGCAGGTTACGGTGCCGGTGTGGGAGGCCCTGGCCTCGGATATTCGCGAGGCGCTGATCGAAAGATTGCCCGACGATGTGCTGCGCCAGCTTCTGGCGGAGATGGATCCGCCCATCGCCGCAGAACTGCTGGGCCGGCTGGATGCGGAGTCACGGGCGCGCTGCCAGATGCTGCTGGGAGAAAAGGCGGCCCAGGCCCTGGTGGCGCTCACCGAGTACGCCGAGGACTCGGCGGGGCGCCTCATGGATCCGCGGATCGTAGCGTTTCGCCCGGACATGTCCGTGGCCCAGGCAGTCGAGCGCATGCGCGGTTTCAAGCGGGCGCGAGGGCTGCGGGAACTGTTCCTGACGGATGACGAGGGCGCGCTCACCGGTCGCGTCGAGATCCAGGACGTGGCCATCGCCGGCCCCGACCAGCGGTTGCACCAGCTGGCGCGCCCCATTACCTCCGCGGTGCTGGATACCGCAACCAAGGAAGAGGTGGTGGAGAAGATTGAAGCCCACCGCCTGCCGGCGATCCCGGTGGTAAACGTGTCCGGGCGCTTCATCGGCGTGATTCACCAGGCTGCGTTGGTGGCGGCTGTCCAGGAAGAGGCGAGCCTGGACATCCAGACCATGGTGGGCGCCAGCAAGGACGAGCGCGCTCTCTCGAAGGTCTCCTTCGCCGTGACGCGGCGTCTTCCCTGGCTGCAGATCAACCTGGCCACGGCGTTCCTGGCCGCAGCAGTGGTGGGCCTGTTCGAGGACGTGATTGCCAAGTTCACGGCCCTCGCGGTGCTGCTGCCGGTGGTCGCCGGGCAATCGGGGAACGCCGGAGCCCAGGCCCTGGCGGTGACCATGCGGGGTCTTGCGCTGAGGGAAATCAGCGTCCGCCAGTTGCCTCGCATGCTGTTCAAGGAAGTCAACGTCGGCTTCCTGAACGGGGTGGCGGTGGCGGCCACGACCGCCATCGGCGTTTATGTCTGGAGCGGTTCCGCGGGGCTGGTGCTGGTGATCTGCGTCGCCATGGTGGTGTCCATGGTGGCGGCGGGATTTTCCGGCGCCTTCATTCCCATCGCCCTGACCCGCCTGGGGCAGGACCCGGCCCAATCGTCGTCCATCGTGCTCACCACCGTCACCGACGTGGTGGGATTCTTTTCCTTCCTGGGTGTCGCGACCGCCCTTCAGTCTTGGCTTTAGGGATTAGGAGGCGAGACGCGAACAAGATCTAGCGCGAGGTTGGGAGGCGCGTTCCCGTCGTTTCAGCTGGTATTCTTCAGTAGCCGCCAACGGGCCGCGGCGGTGCGATGCTGGCGGGCGGGGTGGGCTGAACCGCCTCGCTAGCCGGCGCAGCGCGTTCCTGAAGCAGCTCGTATATGCGATTGAGCACCGGTTGTTTGCGGGCTTCGAGTTCCTTGATGTTTGCGAGAATCCGGTCCATCTGATCCGTGAGTTCCCGATCTCGACGCTTCGCTTCCCGTTGCCGCTGCTTCACTTCCTCAAAGTCCTGGATATCGGGGGCGTACACATATTCCTCGGTTTCGCCCTCAAGCGCCTTACGTCGCGTTTGAATCACTATTTGGTATTGTTCATAAGCCGCTTGAATTTCCTGATTAATTACTGCGAGCATGGTCTGCAAGCGCTTTAGCTCCGCATCTTCCGCCCGGGCGCCAACGGAGAAAGAAATCAGCGCTAACAGGGCGGCCAGCAGGAGCGCCATCGACGGGATTCGATGAAAAGCGGATGGGGCGCTCAAATCAGACATTGATAGGGGCTTCCTTGTTGGCGGCCTTTTCCCGCTCTTGTGCCCGGACCAACGCCGGACGCTGACGCAGGCGCTCCGAGTATTCCAGCAAAGGCTCCTGCTCAAGGGAGATGTTCCAGGCTTGGGCCCAGGCCAGGGTATGGCCGATGAGGATGTCCGCCACGGTAAATGTTTCGCCCAGCACGAAGGGACCATTTCCGAAGCGCGCGCTGAGGGCCTTGGCGGCCACAGTGAATTCCCACTGGGCGGTGTCCAGGATGGCCGGCACCCGCCGCTTCTCCGGCAGCGCGAACCGGTGCTTGACCATGGTCCACAGGGGCTGCTCCAGTTCCGAGAGCACGAAATAGCACCACCGGTCGTGCAGGGCACGCTCCCGGGTTCCACAGGCGGGGGTGAGCCCGGACGCCGGGTGCATGTCGCCCACGTAGCAGCAGATGGCGGCGGACTCGGTGAGGACCAGGTCACCGTCCATGAGGGTGGGTACTTTGCCGCCGGGGTTGATGGACAGATAGGAGGGCCTGCGGCCCTCGCCCCGCATCAGGTTGACCGGGACATATTCGTAACCGGCTCCCGCCTCCTCCAGAGCCCACACCACGCGCAGGGAGCGGGTGTTGGGCCAGCCATAGACCTTGATCATTCCTGTTTCCCTTCAATCCGGTCGCGCCGGACGCGGCCGGGCGGAGTTTCCAAGTCTGGTTGCGTCGGGGCGTTACGGTGGTGGGTCAGCCCGGGATCAGGGCAGGCGCCGCCCCCATGACAAAAAACCATTCTATTACATTCAAGGAGCGCGGGACTCGATGGCGCCGGAAACTCGCAGTGTGATGGACGTGACGCCCGCTTCCACCGGCGGTGCCACGCCTTCGGCCATCATGGCCAAGCGGGGCGCGGGCGGTGGAGGCGGCGGGCGAAATCCCTCGCTGTGCAGCGTCATGTCGCGAATGCGAAACTCGCCGAGGCCCGCGCTGTTGGCCACGATGGCGGCCCGCCGCCGAAACGCTGCGACGGCGTCCTCAATGAGAGCCTCCTCCGCCTTGGCGCGGGCGCCGGCCGACACCGAGAAAACCAGGCTGGAAACCTGCGCCACGGACTGCATACGACCCGTCAGTTCCGAAAGCCGGTCAAAGTCCCGGCTCTCCGCCGTGAAATCGTAGCGCGATCGCCAGCGCGCGATCCGGTTCGACTTATCCCGCACCGGGTAGGTGTGATAGCCGGACGTCTCCACCTCGACCCCCTTGATCTCCCTCGCCGCGGCCATTGCTTTCTCAGCGGCGGCGTTAACGCTCCGCCCGAGGCGCGCCGGATCGGTGTCCTCCATCTCCACGAAGAATCCGACCCGCATGAGATCATTGGGAACTTCCCGCATGGCCTGGGCATCCAGGGATACCACTGTGCGCGGGGGAGGTGGCGGCGCATCCGCGGCCCGGGCGCCGGCGGGCATCCCGAAAATAGCCACAGCAGCCGGCAAACAAAGCCAAAAAGTCCTTCGGATCATGGGGAATGAACGGGTGCCGTGAGGGGATTCCGGAGATGGTACGCGACGAGGCTGGCGCGCGCCAGCCAAGGTGGTATTTGAATCGGTGTCGGCTTTTCGGCTAGAATCTCAACCCCTTAGGCGCGTAGCTCAGCTGGTTAGAGCATCACCTTGACATGGTGGGGGTCGTTGGTTCGAGTCCAATCGCGCCTACCAACAACATTGCTGGAATGCGGAGTCAGGGACCGGAATCGTGAAATAACTGGTCTCCTGGCTCTTGTCATTTTCCGGGCTTGAAAGCGGAAGAGGTACCAGAGTGCCGGTTGTCAGTTTGCCCGACGGTTCGAAGAAGCGCTTCGACGGTCCGGTGGCGGTCGCGGAAGTGGCTGCGTCCATCGGCGCCGGGTTGGCGCGCGCGGCCGTCGCGGGCAAGGTGAACGGCAAGCTGGTGGACACCTCCTATTCCATCGAGTCCGATGCCGACGTCACCATCGTCACCGACAAGGATGCGGAGGGGCTGGAGATCCTGCGGCATTCGACGGCCCACCTGCTGGCCCACGCGGTGAAGGAATTGTTCCCCGACGCCCAAGTGACTATCGGGCCGGTGATCGAGAACGGTTTTTACTACGATTTCTCGTTCAAGCGCCCCTTCACCCCCGAAGACCTGGCCGCCATCGAAAAGCGGATGCACGAGATCTCCAAGCGGGACCTCAAGGTGGAGCGGGCGGTCTGGGACCGCTCCGACGCCGTCAACTTCTTCAAGGACCAGGGCGAGCACTACAAGGCCCAGATCATCGAGGCGATTCCGGGCGAGGAAGCCATCTCCCTCTACCGCCAGGACAACTTCACCGACCTTTGCCGCGGGCCTCATGTTCCGTCCACCGGGAAGCTCAAGGTCTTCAAGCTGATGAAGGTGGCGGGTGCCTACTGGCGCGGCGATCCGCGCAACGAGATGCTGCAGCGGATCTACGGCACCGCCTGGGCAAGGAAGGAGGAACTGGACGAATACCTGCACCGGCTGGAGGAGGCCGAGAAGCGCGACCACCGCAAGCTGGGGCGGCAGCTGGACCTGTTCCATACCCAGGACGAGGCGCCGGGCATGGTGTTCTGGCACCCCAAGGGCTGGACCATCTGGCAGCAGATCGAGCAGTATCTGCGGCGGGTGCTGGGGGAGAACGGCTACCGGGAGGTGCGTACCCCCCAGGTGATCGACCGCGCGCTGTGGGAACGGTCGGGTCACTGGGAGAACTTCCGGGAAAACATGTTCACTACCGAGTCGGAGAACCATGTCTTCGCGGTGAAGCCCATGAACTGCCCCGGCCACATCCAGATCTTCAACCAGGGCGTGAAGAGCTACCGGGATCTGCCCTTGCGACTGGCGGAATTCGGATCCTGCCACCGCAACGAGCCGTCGGGCGCGCTCCACGGACTGATGCGGGTGCGCGCTTTCGTGCAGGACGACGCCCACATCTTCTGCGCCGAGGAGCAGATCGAGTCCGAGGTCATCGCTTTCATCGAACTGCTGCAGAAGGTGTATGCGGACTTCGGTTTTCGGGAGATCGGCGTCAAGCTCTCCACCCGTCCCGACAAGCGGGTCGGCAGCGACGAGCAGTGGGACCGCGCCGAGGCGGCGCTGGATACCGCCCTCAGGCACAAGGGCCTGACGTTCAAAGTGCAGCCGGGGGAGGGGGCGTTTTACGGCCCCAAGGTTGAGTTCGATCTCAAGGACTCGATTGGCCGCGTCTGGCAGTGCGGCACCGTGCAGCTGGACTTCTCCATGCCGGCGCGGCTGGGGGCGGAATACGTGGCCGAGGACAACAGCCGACGAGTCCCCGTCATGCTGCATCGCGCCATCCTGGGCTCCATGGAGCGGTTCATCGGGATCCTGATCGAGAACTACGCGGGGGCCCTCCCGCTATGGCTGGCGCCGGACCAAGTGGTGGTCATGAACATCTCCGAGCACCAGTTGGAGTACGCGGCCGGGGTCGCGGAACGCCTCCGCAAGGCGGGCTTCCGGACTGTGGCAGACTTGAGGAATGAGAAAATAAACTATAAAATTCGAGAACATAGTCTGCAGAAGCTGCCCTTCCAGCTGATTGTCGGTGACAAGGAAGTGGCGGCGCAGAAGGTGGCCGTGCGCACCCGCAAGGGCGAAGACCTCGGCCAGATGACCCTGGAAGCGTTCTTGGAACGGCTGCGGGGAGGTCTGGCTGGCGTGGGTGGCGCGGCCTGATTTTTGAACGGTACGGGAGAACCAGCTCATCGCTCAGGAAAAGGAACCGCGCATCAACGCGGAAATCACGGTGCCGGAAGTCCGGCTGATCGGAGTCGAAGGCGAGCAGATCGGTATCGTGAGCGTCGAGTCCGCCAACAGGATGGCGGAAGATGCTCAAGTGGATTTGGTGGAAATCGCCCCGACCGCGAAACCGCCCGTGTGCCGGCTCATGGATTACGGGAAGTACAAGTACCGTGAGAGCAAGAAGCGGCACGAGGCCAAG
>Ga0210334_10107112_pt1 | contig 11342 bp, 6 predicted proteins | sample S306metaT_FD_164440 | JGI IMG/M metagenome (GOLD analysis project Ga0210334, IMG submission 164440) | Metatranscriptome of estuarine sediment microbial communities from the Columbia River estuary, Oregon, United States - S.306 (Metagenome... | ecosystem: Environmental > Aquatic > Marine >... | reverse complement strand
CCTTAATGGATTTCGAGCCGCCGAGCCGGGTGAATTCCTTGGTCTCCAGCGTCCGGAGGAGATCGACCTGCATCTTCGGGTTGATGGCTCCGACCTCATCCAGGAACAGCGTCCCGCCGTCCGCCATTTCGATACGGCCTTTGCGCCGATGCTGCGCCCCGGTAAAGGCCCCCTTCTCGTGCCCGAACAACTCGCTCTCGAGCAGCTCGTTGGGTACGGCACCGCAGTTGACCGGGACGATCGGGAAATAGCGCCGTGCGCTGTTTGCGTGGATGGCCCGGGCGATCAATTCCTTTCCCGTACCGCTCTCACCGCGAATGAGGACCGTCGCGTCGGTCTTGGCGACGTGGCGGATCAATTCGAGCACCTTGAGGATGGCAGGGCTCTCGCCCACGATCGTGTCGGCGGCCCCGATCTCGTCAATGGTTTCCCGCAGCTGCACGTTCTCCTTTTGGAGTCGCCGCTGCTCGAGTGCTCGTTGGACCAAGTGACTCAACTCGTCGGGGTCGATCGGTTTCGTGACGTAGTCGAAGGCACCCTGTTTGAGGGCCTGCACAGCGGTCTCGACCGATCCGAACGCGGTGATCATGATGACGGCGATCTCAGGGTCAATCGTGTGGATCCGTGACTGGAGTTCCATCCCATCCATGCCGGGCATCTTGATGTCGAGCAGAATGACGTCGAACGCCTGGTCTTGAAGGGCGCGCAGCGCTTCGGCGGCATTCTCGGCCGCGTGGACATGGTAACCGTCTTTGCGGAACCAATTGTAGAGCGAGTCCCGGACAGCGAATTCGTCGTCCACCACCAGGATGTTGGCCTCATGCGTGCTCATGGGGGTCGTCTCCTTCGGGCGTCGCGCCACCGGCCGGGTGCAGTTCGAATTCCGGGTTGGCGGCAGAGAAGCCGCTTGCGTCCGGTGGCCGCTGGCGCGGCAACCGCATGGTGAACTTGGTGCCCAGGCCCGGCTCGGACTCCACATCGATGGTTCCACCGTGGCGCTGGACGATGCCGTAGACCACCGCGAGACCCAAACCGACACCGCTCTCCTGATCCTTGGTTGAGAAGAACGGCTCGAAGATGTGGGGCAGGACCTCCGACGCAATGCCGGGGCCGGTATCGGCGATCTCGAGTGTGACCTCACCGTCAGAGGCGTCCAACCGCACGCTCAAGACGCCGCCGACGTTGCTCGCTCCGCCCATGGCCTCGACCGCGTTGACCATCAGGGCCACCAAGGCCTGCTGGAGTTGTCCTCCGTCGGCGACGATCATGGCATTGCCCGTGAGGGGCCGGGTGCTGAGTTCGATGTTGCTGACCCTGAGATGGTGTTGCACCAACATCAAACTCCGCTCCACGATCTCGTTGAGATCGATCGGCTCCATGTCGGCTCCTGTGCGCCGCGCGAAGAGCAACAGGTTGGTGACGATCTTGCCGCACCGGCTGCACTCCTTCTGGAGGAAATGGAGGTACCGTCCGAGTTCCTCGCGTGCGTCCGGATCGAGCGGCTGCTCCTCGAGGCCGCGCTCCACCAAGCGGCTGTAGTTGAGCATCCCGCTGATGGGGTTGTTGAGTTCGTGGGCGACCGTGGCCGAGAGCTTGCCGAGCGACGCCATCTTCTCCATGTGCAGCACCTGGCGCTGAGCCCGTTGGAGCTCACTGGTCTTCTCCTGGACCTTGGCTTCGAGCTTCTGCGACCACCCCTTGAGCTCCTGCTGTGCGGTGCTCAAATCCTCCGACATGCGGTTGAAGGCGTGGGCCAGCTCGGATAGTTCGTGTTGGCCGCGTACGGAGATCCGGGTCTCCAAATCCCCCGCCGCGATGCGTTGCGTGCCTTCATGCAACGCTGCCACCGGTCGGTGGATCACTCGATTGAAGAACACCACCGACACCACGCCGATGATGAGAATCAAGGCCAAGGTCGTGGCGATGATGCGCTGCTGGGCCGCCCGGAGGGTGGAATCGACCGGCAGCATCGACATCTCCACGTCGAGGACCCCCAGGATCCGCTTCTGGCCCGGGGGGTCGTGACAGCCGGCTGTCGCACAGGCCGGCTCATTGGGGATCACCGACAAGTGGCGGAGCACTTCGACCCCTTCCGGCATGCGTGCCAACCCGCTGCGCTCGAGTTCGCCCACGTCCGAGGTATGCTCCTGCTGGTGACAGCTCACACAGGTCTCTGAATCGAGCGCGATATAACGGCCGATTTCCTCGCGATGGGCCGAGAGCACGATCACGCCATGTTTGTCGTAGACCCGAATTGCCGCCACACCGGGACCCTCGGCCAAACGGGTGATGAGCTCTTGGACGTCATCGAGCCGGTTGAGCAGCATGCCGTCATGGGTGGCGCGACGAATGAGGTCGCTGTCGTTGTCCGCCGCCGAGCGGAGGAACCCCAGGAGGTCCGCCCGCGTGGATCGATAGTTCACCAGAGAATGAATGGCGAAGACGATGCCGACCGTGAGAGCCAGCGGAAGGAGGAGGCGTATCCCGAGCGATCGACGCGCCCTGAGCGTCGGGGTCATGAATGCTCCCGCGTACCGTTATGGACGCGGGCATGCAGGTACCTCAACGGTATCGAGCGATGTAGGAATTTTCAATGAACCGTTGATGAATTCAACGATACTGGAGCGACGGTCCCTGCGCGTCGGGGCTTAAGCCCGTATTGCTGGCTTCGCCAGCCCGCCATCGCCTGGCTCCCGACTTGCTATTTGGTCGCGTGAGGTTGGGAGGCGGATCGACACGACACCGACGCTGGTTTGCCTCCCGGCCGCGACTCGGAAAGGGAGAGCGGCCAATGGTGATGAGCTCAGAGCAGCACCGGATCCTGCCGGCAGGCGCTCTGCCCTGCGTGTGGATGAGCGCGGGGTTGGTGGCCTACCGGCTCTGCGACCGCGCGTTCGATTGTGACGGCTGCGCGCTCGACGCAGCGCTCCGTGGAGGGAACGCTCCACCCGGTCCCCGGTCGGACCGCACGACCGACCTTCCCAGTCGTCACGCCGCTCAGTTCCCGGAGGATCGGCGGTACTCAACCGGACATCTCTGGGTCCAGGCCTGTCCGACCGACGGCGCAACCGTGAGAATTGGGCTCGACGGCTTTGTCTCCGATCTCATCGGCGAGTGCGTGGCGGTGCACTGTGGCGGCATCCCTCGCCGCCTGAACGGTGGCGATCTCCTCTTCGAGATCGAACTCGCTCAGGGTACGCTCCCAATCGGTTCCCCATTCGGCTGTTGTGTCATGCGATGGAACGGAGCGCTGGCCGAAGACCCGCGCGCCGTGCGCGCCGATCCCTATGGCGAAGGCTGGATCACCGAACTCGACCCACTCGATGGCATGCTACCGGGAGGGCTCCTCAGCGCGGAGGACGCTCGGAAACAGGCGGAGCTCGACCTGCGCGGGTTCCGCCGCCGCGCGGCCCTCCACCTCCTGGCCGACACGGCGGAAGTCGGCTCGTGCCTGCCCGACGGGGGCGAAGTCCTGACCGACATGCGCCAGCTGCTCGGCAGTGAACGCTACCTGCAACTCCTGCGGGAAATGACGGCCTAATATCATGTTGATCTTCTCAACGGTCCTGTTGACGAATTCGTCAGTCTGCTGGATATCTGGTCGTCGGGCGAGCCAACGAACGACAACGCAAACGATTGTAAATCATGGACTTCCATCATTGGCCCGAGATCGGGCCGGTGTGGTGCGGTGTGTGCATTGAAGAGAATTGGTAACTAGAGCGAAGGCTCGGAGGTCTGCACCATGCGAACCGGAAACCGATGGTATCGAACGGCGCTCACAATCGGGGCCGCCATACTCGTGATGGCTCTCTTCGTCGTCGGATTGCCGCTCTTGGGCCTCGCCGCGCTGATGGTGCGGACCGGAGTCGTGGTGTTCTTCGGGGTCGCATTGGTGGGTGGAATTGTGTCCTACGCAGTGAGCCCCTCGTTCCGCACGTGGTTCGGCGCGCAGTTCGAACCGATGCTGTTCCATAAGGGCTTGCGACTCGGCGCGAACGTCGCAGTCGCTTCCGGCCACACGTGGGCCCGTGTCAGGCGTGGCGAGGCGGTGGTTGGCGTGGACGATCTGGTTCAGGCCACCTTGGGCCCGGTCGACACGGTGATTCTGCCCGCCAAGGGCACCAGGGTCCGTCGCGGTCAGTCGCTCTTCCGCTTGCGCCAGGGTGAACGCAGCGTCGACCTGCGTGCGCCCGTGTCGGGCACGGTTGCCGGTCACAACGCGTCGCTCGGCCGGCGGCCGACGTTGTTGAACGAGGATCCCTACGGTGAGGGGTGGGTGGTGAAGCTCGAGGGGAAGGGACTCCGTCGAGAACGCCGGCGACTCCTTCGCGGCGATCAAGCCCAGGCCTGGTTCCAGCATGAGGTCGACCGGCTCATCAGTGCCTTGCTCGGTGAGGAGGAGATTGCGGCGCTGGCCGACGGGGGTATGCTGGTAAGTGAGCTGCATACGCACGTTGATGCAGTGGCCTGGGATCGACTGAGACAGACCTTCTTCGAGGTCGAGCCGGGCGAACCGTCGGTGCTTTAGAAAGCGCGTGATCCATCAGTCGTCTCCCTGCCGGAGTCCGGTCGGACTGGTATCCGGTTCATTCATATCACAGTAACTTGAACACCTTGGCTGGGCCGCCACGGGCGCCTGTCGGCCACAGGTTGTGGTCGTTTGCGCAATTCAGGAGCGACGCCACGGCGCCCCAAGGCATCGTTGTGGTAATGGGGTATGGACACCGGAGGTGACGAGCGTCGTGAAACGGATCCACTGCACGGCAGGCATGGGTTGGCTTCTCCTCGTCGCCCCGCTTGGTGCCCAACAGCGGGCCGTGACCTTGGCCGAGGCCATTGCCATGGCCCAGCGGTTCCAGCCCGCCGTGGTGCAGGCTCGCGGGGCGCTTGCGGTTGCCGGCTCGGATGTCCGCTCGGCGTACAGTGCCTACCTCCCGTCGTTGTCCGGGAACGCCGGCGCCGGCCAGTCGTTTTTTCCCCAGGCCCAATCGCGGCTCGACCCCCAAACGGGCGAGCTCATTACCGGCACCAACTCCAACAAGAGCGTCAACTTCGGGATCAACTCGAGCGTGATACTGTTCGATGGGTTCCGCCGTGAAGCCACCATTCGGTCAGCCAGGGCGGACCGCGAGGCGAGCGAGGCCTCGCTCGCCAATCAGGAGGCCCAGGTGGGGCTGGCCACCAGTTTGGAGTTCTTCAACGCGCTTGCTGGGCAGCAGTTGGTCCGGGCTCGGGAGGCGGGCATCACGCGCGCCGAAGAGCAATTCAAGATCGCCGTGGCCAAACTCAGCACGGGGGCTGCCACGGTGTCGGACTCTCTCCGCGCAGTGGTAACGCTGGGCGAGGCTCGCGTGCAGTTGCTCGAGGCCGAGCGGCAACTGGCCACGGCAGAGGCAAACCTGGCGCGCCTGATCGGCGCGCAGGGGCGGGTCGCGGCGGTGGATGATTCGTCGCTGTACTCGACCGACCTGGCTCTGGACCCGGCCGCCTTGCTCGAGGAGGCAATCGGGCAATCACCTCGGGTCCTGGCATCGGACGCCAGCGTCCGGGCAGCGCGCGCGCAAGTCACGGCCGCCAAATCCGGTTACTGGCCCTCCGTGAGCTTGAGCGCCAACACACAGCTTTCCGGCAGCCAGTTGGACGACTACAACCTCCAGCGGACCTCGAACATCAACCTGGGCCTCAACTGGAACTTGTTCGATCGATTCAATCGCGAGCGGCAGCTCGATCAGAGCGCCGTGTTGTTCGACAACGCGGCGGCCACACTGGCCGACGATCGCCGGCAGGTCGAGGCCAGCCTCACGGCCCAGCTCGCGGCCCTGAACACGGCGCGGGTCAGGATCGACGTGACCAAATTCAGTCTCGAGGCGGCGCAGGCGGATCTTCGGGTTCAGCTGGAACGCTACCGCTTGGGCTCGATCACCTACGTCGAAGTCCTAACGTCACAGGAGTCGCTGACACGCGCCGAGGAAGCGGCGGTGAGCGCGGGTGTCGACTTCCTGCGCGCCAGAGCGCAAATCGAAGCCATCATCGGACGGCCGCTCTCATGAATAACATGAATAAGGTGGACGCCCCCGGCCGGGAGAACTCTATGCACGTGTCGAATGTCAGGAGCTACTCCGGCGTCCTGCTGATTCTGGCTCTCACAGCGCTCGTGGTGGGATGCAGGGCCAAGGCGGCGGAGGGGGACAACGGGAACGGCGACGAGGGCGCCGACGCGTTGAGCACCCTGTCGCTGCCGGTGGTCGGTCAAACCGTCCGCCAAGGCGACCTGCTCTTGTCGGTGACGACGACTGGACAAGTCCGCTCCGAGGCGTCCGCGACTTTGCGAGCCGAGACGGCCGGGACGGTGCAGGAGGTGCTGGTGCGGCCGGGTCGCCGTGTGGTGGCCAGGCAAGCTCTGGTCCGACTGGATCCGCGGCCGTTCGAGCTGGCCCTCGAAGAGGCCGAGGCCACGCTCGACGAGGCGCAGCTGCGCTACGTCGACAATCTGTTGCCGGATTCGATCGTCTCGGGGCAGGCGCCGACGCCCGAGCGACGCGCGAACGCGGAGGCCCGTAGCGGGCTCAAGGCCGCACGGGCACGATACGAGCAAGCCAAGCTCGACCGCGAACGGGCGACCATCCGCGCACCGTTTGCCGGTGTGGTGGATCGGGTGGAGGTCAGCGTGGGTGAGCGGCTCGGTGCGAATCAAGAAGTCGCCGCCGTGGTGGATATGACGAACCTCCGGCTCGAGGCCTCGGTGCTCGAGCACGATCTTCCGCTGATCAAGCCGGGCGGCCAGGCCGTGATCACCACCGCGGCCGCACCAGATCGCCCGGTCGTGGGCCGGATCGCGAGCGTCCTCCCAGTGGTCGACAGCATTACTCGCACTGGCCGGGCGTTGGTCCAAATCCGGGGAGACGGCACCCTGCGGCCGGGCATGTACGCCGACGTACGCCTGGAGGCGACCCGGCTGGCCGACCGGATTCTGGTGCCGGCCCGTGCGGTGATCGAGCGGGACGGCCGCCCGCTGGTCTTCGTGGTGAAGGACGGCCGCGCCCAGTGGGTCTACATCACCCCTGGCCGTACCAACGGCGTCGACACCGCGGTGGAACCCGACTCGGTGTCAGGGCTGATCCCGGTTGCGGTTGGCGACACCGTGCTCATCGAGGGTCATCTCACCCTTACCCACGATGCGCCGGTGCGGCTCGAGACGGTCGCCGAGCGGCCCACCACGCCATGAGCGGGAGCCGTGCCGGCCTACAGTAGATCTGGTCTGCCGTGTCGCTGACACACGCGGCGGTCCGGCGGCCGGTCACCACGGTCGCGGCCGTGCTCGCCCTGGTATTGGTTGGCAGCGTTTCGCTCAGCCGGCTTCCCGTGTCGCTCTTGCCGGATGTTTCCCTCCCGCTGCTCACCATTCGGACCGACTACGAAGGCGCGGCCGCGACCGAGGTGTCGCGGTTCGTAGCCGAACCGATCGAAGAGGCCATCGCGGCAACTCCGGGACTGGTTGAACTGCGCTCGGTGAGCCGAAACGGGCAATTGACGACGACGGTACGCTTTGCGTGGGGCACGGATATGGCGACGACCGTGCTCAACGTGCGCGAGCGGCTCGACAACGTACGGTCGCAGCTGCCGGAACGGGCGACGCGTCCCACGCTCCTGACCAGCGACCCTGGTGAGCGGCCCATCGCCGTGATCGGACTCACGGGACCGGGCACTCTTCGCGCCATCGCACGCACCGGCGAAGAAGTACACGCCCGGCGGCTGGAGCAGTTGCAGGGCGTCGCCAGCGTTGCCGTGGTCGGTGCGCCCAAGGACGAGATCCGGATCGATGTCGATCCAAATCGGATGCGCGCGCTGGGCCTCTCGCCCTCCGATATCGCTACGGCCGTTCGGAATGCCAACGCGACAGCCCAGGGCGGGACCATTCGCCGCGGTCAGTTCCGGTTCTCGGTTCGGGCGCTGACGGAGTTGCAAGATGTCGACGAGGTGGGCCAGACGCCGGTCGGTCCGCCCGGCGGAAGCACCCGATTGCGCGATCTGGCGACGATCACGCTTGCGAGCGGCGATCCGGAAACCATGACGCGGCTGGACGGGGCGCCGGCCGTCGGGCTCGTGGTGTATAAGGACGCGGGCGCCAACACGGTGGCCGTGACGAGAGGCATCTACCAGACCATCGAGACCCTCTCGGAAGAATTTCCGGCCATCACGATGTCGGTGGTTGCTGCGCAAGCGGAATTCGTCACCGCGGCGCTTGCCAATCTTGGTCGCGAGATCTTTCTCGGCGGCGCCCTTGCGCTGATCGTCATTCTGGTCTTCCTGGGTCACATTCGCAGCTCGCTCGCCATCGGCCTGGTGGTGCCGTTATCCGTTTTGGTCGCGTTGGTGTTGCTCCAGCTGCTCGACGTGTCGATCAACATCCTCTCGCTTGGCGGCCTTGCCTTGGGCGTCGGTCTCCTGGTCGACAACGCGATCGTTGTGTCCGAGGCGACCGGAAGACTCGAGCACTCGGGCCTGCCGCCCGCCGAAGCCACCGTGCGCGCCACCGACGAAGTGGCCGGGCCGCTGATCGCCGGCACGCTGACGACACTGCTGGTCTTCGGTCCCATCGTGTTCGTGCGCGGACTCGCGGCCGCTTTGTTCCGGGACTTGTCCTTGAGCGTAGTGACGGCCCTCGGTGCGTCGCTGGTGCTCGCCTTGACGCTGCTGCCGGTGATCCTCGCCGGCCGCCGCCGCGGGACACCGCAGGCACCCGCTCGGGCGTGGGGCGAGGCCGCCGAGCCCACCGCGCGGCGCGAGGCGCTCAATGCCTTCGGTCGGCGGTTTGGAGACTGGTACGAACGCGGCCTCCTCTGGAGCCTGGCTCATCCGGGGCGGGTCTTCGCACTGAGCGGGGCCGCCCTTCTCCTCATGGTGATGTTGGCACTCGGGTTGCCACGAGAGATCCTGCCTCAGGTGGACGAAGGAGTCCTGGTGGCGGAACTGACCCTGCCGGATGGGACCACCATTGAAGAGACAGCCCGTCAAGTGGCGCGCATCGAGACGGCCGCGCTGGAGCTGGGGTCAACCGGGATCTACAGCCGCATTGGGAAGGCCACCGACGAGGAAGTGCTGTCCGGGGCACTGCCGGGCTCGTCGAGCACGGCCCAGATCATCGCCCCGGTCGCTGCCGGCACCGATGCCGCACGCTTCGCCGACCGCCTCCGCGCTCGCGTCCCCGACTTGGCGCACGGGTCGCTGGCCATCGACCTGGCGGGTCAATCGGAATTCGGCAGCCTGATCGGTCGCGAGGGGCGCATCGTGCGGGTTGAAGTCGGAGCAGCCCGACCGGATGAAGCGGAGGCATGGGCCGCTGTGGCTCAGGCCGTGCTCGACAGCATTCCCACACTCGCCGATGTGCGCGATGCCTACGGCGGCACCCAACCGGTGGTCGAAATCGAATTCCGTCGGGATCGCATTGCGGAGCACGGCCTCGGCGTCGAGGCCGTGGCAGACGCGTTGGCAGGTGGACTCGGCGGCGTCGAAGCCACGGAGCTCAGGGAGACCGACCGGCGAACACCGATTCGCGTGCGGCTCGCCGGAGCGGCCAACGAGGATCTGGCCACGGCGCTCACCACCCAAGTGGGCGGGATTCCGGTGGGGCAACTCGTTTCGGTGAAGGAGACCCGAGCGCCGATCGAGGTGGTGCGGGTCAATCAGCGTCCGGTGTCGATCGTCGAGGCCGGGGTCGAGCGCGGCGGCACGGCGCGCGCCGCGGCGGAGGTTGCCAAGCGCCTCACCGCGGCGGGCACGCCGCCGGGTGTCACCTGGGCACTCACCGGCGCCGACATCGAACAGCGACGGACCATTTCGGAGTTCGGCCTGGTGGCCGTGCTCTCGGTCGCCTTGGTGTTCCTGGTGCTGGCCGGAGAGTTCGCATCCTTCACGACGCCGCTCGTCGTCATGCTCACCGTGCCGTTGGCCGCGGGCGGCGGGATCGTCGCCCTCTGGCTCACCGGACAAAGCCTCAATGCGGTGTCGCTCATCGGCTTGATCGTCATGATCGGTATCGCGGACAACGATGCGGTGGTGAAGCTCGCCGCCATCGGGCGATTCCGAGAAGCGGGGCATCCGTTGGAAGAGGCCATTGCGTTGGGTGGGCGTCAGCGTCTCCGACCGGTGGTCATGACGTCGTTGACCACCATCGCCGGTGTGTTTCCCTTGGTGTTCGGGTTCGGCAGCGGCGGAGCGCTCTATCAACCGCTGGCCGCGAGCGTGATCGGCGGTGCGGTGAGCGCGCTGGTGGTGACCTTCTTCCTGATGCCGGCCGGGTACGTTGTCGTGGAGCGGTGGAAGGAACGTGCCGCGAGTCGGCGGCTTCGGCCCAACAGAGAAACCGCGGCGGTGGCCACCGCGCCCGGAGGGGCAGAATGATCCGGTGGGCCGTTGGGCGGCCGGCGGTGATTTGGGCCATTGCGGTCGCGATCATTCTCGCAGGAGCGGTGGCCTTCACGCGCCTGCCGCTCGCCACCAAGACGACGGTCGAGTTGCCACGGCTGCAGATCACCGTCGGATGGCCCGGCTCGGCGGCCGAACTAGTCGAGATGTATCTCACCGCCCCCGTCGAGGCGGCTGCCCAAGCAGTCCGGGGCGTCAAGAAGACGTCGAGCGAGTCCCGCGAAGGATTCGCGTCGCTCGAGGTGGAGCTCGAGCCCGACGCAAACGTGCAGATGGCACGCCTCGGAATCCTCGAGCGTCTCGAACTACTGCGACCTGACTTCCCGCCGGGCACGACCCCGGCGACGGTCACCAACTTCGTGCCCGAGGAACTGGACGAAGTCCCGCTGCTCGAGTACACCCTCTCCGGTCCCTATACTCCGGGCGCGCTCGAACGCATTGCCCGTGAGCGCATCCTTCCTCGCGTGAGCGCGATTCCCGGCGTGGCCGTCGGCGAACCGTCGGGCGGCGCGGATCTGGGCGTGTCCGTGTCGTACAACCCGGTCCAGCTGAGACAACTCGGCATCACCCCCGCGGAGCTCTTGCGGGTATTAGGCGAGTCGAGAGTGGTCCGCTCACTCGGTGAGGATCAGGCTGGCGCGACCGAACGACGCGTCGTGCTCCGCGATCAGCCCGGAGCGCTCGACGACCTTGGCTCGCTGCCGGTGCGCGGGGCGGGTGGACTGGTCTATCAGTTGTCGGACATCACCTCGATTCGACAGGAGGAAGATGCCAGAGGGAGCTTCTATCGAATCAACGGTCGTCCCGCCGTCTCGATGCGTATTTCGCGGTTGCCTGGCGCGGACGCGATCAAGACCGCGGCGGAAGTCCGGCGCTTGATGAATGAGCTCGAGCCGACGCTTCCCGAAGGCCTCCGG
>Ga0210334_10210708_pt1 | contig 11366 bp, 7 predicted proteins | sample S306metaT_FD_164440 | JGI IMG/M metagenome (GOLD analysis project Ga0210334, IMG submission 164440) | Metatranscriptome of estuarine sediment microbial communities from the Columbia River estuary, Oregon, United States - S.306 (Metagenome... | ecosystem: Environmental > Aquatic > Marine >... | reverse complement strand
GTGGATCGTCGATTCCGGCCTGAAGGTCAGCGAGCGTATCGCACTGGAAGGTCTGCAGCGCCTGCGCACGGGCATGAGCGTCGTGCCGACGGACCCGGAAGCATCCGTCACCGCAGAGCAGGAATAAACGATGGCTGAGTTTTTCGTTCGCCGACCGATTGTCGCCATGGTGATCGCGATAATCATGGTCCTCGTAGGACTGCTCGCGATGAACTCCTTGCCGATCGCCCAGTATCCCGAGATCACCCCACCGATGGTATCCGTCACGGCGAGCTATACCGGGGCCAATGCCGTCAACGTAGAGCAATCGGTCGCAACACCCATTGAGCAAAAGGTCAATGGCGTGGAAAACATGATCTACATGAAGTCGACCAACGCCAGCGACGGCTCGATGAAACTGGACGTCTCGTTCGAGGTCGGCACCAACCTCGATACGGCTAACGTGCTAACCCAAAACAGGGTATCCGAAGCGCAGGCATTGCTGCCCGAGGAAGTAAAGCGGCTCGGTGTGACGGTGAAGAAACAGCTCTCGTTCCCGCTGCTCCTCATTTCGCTGGTCTCACCAAACGGCACCTACGACGCCGACTACCTGACCAACTACGCGACCATCAATGTCCTCGACGCACTGTCGCGTATCCAGGGCATCGGCTCCGCCACGGTCGTCGGCGGTACCTCGTTTGAGTACGCAATGCGGGTATGGGTGCGGCCCGACCAGCTGGCCAAGCTCGGTATCACCGTGCCAGACATTACCAGCGCACTGCGGCAGCAGAACGTGCTGATACCGGCCGGCCAGATCGGCGGTCCACCCGCACCGCCGGGTACCGAGTTCACCTACACCGTGCAAACCCCCGGCAGGCTGGTCACGGCCGAAGAATTCGGCAATGTCGTGGTGCGCTCGAATCCAGACGGCTCGCAGGTCTTCCTGCGCGACGTAGCACGCATCGAACTCGGCACGCAGGCCTATGTCGTGTCAGCGAGGCTCAACCAGGCACCGACGGCATCGCTGACGATCTACCAGCTGCCCGACGCCAACGGCCTCGACGTAGCCAAGAATGTCTTCGCCGAGATGGATCGCCTCAAGCAACGTTTTCCGGAAGACCTCGACTACGTGGTCTCGCTGGATACAACGCGGCCCGTGGAGGCTAGTATCCGGGAGATTGTCATCACGATTTTCCAGGCGGTCGCACTGGTTATCCTGGTGGTCTATATATTCCTGCAAAACGCCCGTGCGACCTTGATCCCGACGCTGGCTGTGCCGGTATCGCTTATCGGTACCTTCGCCGTATTCCCGCTGCTCGGATTTTCCATCAACACACTGTCGCTGCTGGGCCTCGTGCTGGGGATTGGTATCGTTGTGGACAACGCCATCGTGGTCGTCGAGGCGGTCACAAAGAAAATGGAAGGTGGCATGAAATCGAAGGAAGCCACCGTCGAAGCGATGCGCGAGGTGTCGGCACCGATTATTGCCACGACTCTATCGCTGATCGCAGTTTTCGTGCCGGTAGCCATGATGGGTGGCATTACGGGTCGGCTCTACCAACAGTTTGCGATCACGATCGCGGTATCAGTGGCAATCTCCGCGATTAATGCGCTCACACTCAGCCCGGCATTGACGGCGGCGCTGCTTAAGCCACCGGGCGAACAGACGAGCACTTTCGACCGCTTCTTCCAGGCGTTCAACCGGGGGTTCGAGCGTGCTACAGAAAAGTTCATGGTATTCACGGCCTTTTTCACCACCAGTCTGATCCGTGCTGGCGCGCTGCTTGCTGCGCTGGTCATAGGCCTCGTCATGTTATTTGCCGCGCTGCCGGGCGGTTTCGTGCCGGAGGAAGATCAGGGCTACGTGGTCGCCGCGGTGCAGCTGCCGGACGCAGCATCGCTCGAGCGGACCGAAGCGGTTATGGCCGACATCGAGAAGATCATCGCGGAATTCGATGCCATTGAGAGCGCTACGGCCGTGAGCGGTTTCAGCGCGCTGACGTCGACGACCTCGTCGAACGCCGGATTCATTTTTATACAGCTCAAGGATTGGGACGATCGCCCGGACGAGCGCGATAACGCGCAGAACATCGTGCGACGACTCAACGAGCAGTTCGCCGCGCGGGTTACTGAAGCCCTGGCCTTCGCATTCGGGCCGCCGGCTATTCCCGGCCTCGGCACCGGGTCCGGCTTTACCATGATGCTGCAGGACCTGGGCGGCAATTCCCCTGAGTTCCTGGCGAACCAGGCCGACCAGTTCATCGCAGCGGCGAGTGCGCGGCCGGAAATTGCCAGTGTCGGAACGCTGTACCGCGCCGGTGTACCGCAGGTGGCCCTGGACATCGACAAGCCCAAGGCCCTGAAGCTCGGCGTACCACTGGCTGACATCAATACCTCCATCGGTGCATTCCTCGGCGGCGCGTACGTCAACGACTTCAATCGCTTCGGCCGTCTTTATAAGGTGTATGTTCAGGCAGAGCCAGAGTACCGCGCCAGCGAGAACGGTATCCGCAGTTTCTACGTGCGCAACAACGAGGGCAGCATGGTGCCACTGTCTACGCTGGTAACGACCGGGCCGGCGCAAGGCGCCGAGTTCACGGCGCGATTCAACCTGTTTCGTTCGGCAGAACTGACCGGCCAGCCTGCCGCCGGCTACAGTTCCGCCCAGGCCCTCGATGCACTCGAGGAAGTGGCCGAAGAAACACTGCCATCCGACATGGGCTATGCCTGGTCCGACATGTCCTACCAGGAAAAGGCGGCCGCGGGCACGGGCGCTGCGGTCTTCGTCATGGCGCTGGTATTCGTCTTCCTGATCCTCGCCGCACAGTATGAAAGCTGGGCGCTGCCGATCTCCGTGTTGCTCGGCACGCCTATTGCGGTTTTCGGCGCCGTTGGCGGGCTGTGGATTGCCCGATTGTTCAGCGAGAGCTACGTCAACAATGTGTTCGCGCAAATCGGCCTCGTGATGCTGATCGGTATGGCGGCCAAGAACGCCATCCTGATCGTGGAGTTCGCTAACCAGGAAATGATTGCCGGCAAGAGCGCCGTGCAAGCCGCCCTGGATGCGGCGCGATCGCGGTTTCGTCCGATCCTCATGACGGCCTTCTCTTTCATCCTCGGCGTACTGCCGCTACTCGTCGCTACCGGTGCCGGCGCGGAGGCGCGCAAAGTCATGGGTATGACCGTGTTCAGCGGCATGCTGGTAGCAACGGTCGTCGGGGTGCTGGTGATTCCCGCGATGTTCGTGTTCGTCGAGAAATACATCAGCAGGCGCGCCGTGCCGAGTGTGTCGTCTTGATGCCTCGCCGCTTTGCCACTCTGTCGCTGCTGTTGCTCGCGGGCGGCTGCGCGCTCGGTCCAGACTACGAACGTCCCGAGGTCGACATGCCGGAACGTTATGTGCAGCCGGTGCAGGAAGGCGAGAGCTTCGCCAACGCGCCGTGGTGGAATCTGTTCGCCGATCCGGAGCTGCAGAAACTGATCCGCATTGCGCTGCAGGAAAACCAGGACCTCGGCATCGCCGTGTCGCGAATTGAGGAGTTTCGTGCGATTCTCGGCGTGACCCGCGCCGACCAGCTTCCGAACGTTGACGTGAACGGCGGCGGCAACCGGGGGCGCGGCAGTAGCAACGTGTTCCCGGGCAATCTTATTGACGGCACGACGGAAAATTATCGCCTGGCTGCCGACGCGTTTTTCGAGGTAGACCTTTTTGGCCGCTTGCGGCGTTCAACCGAGGCGGCACGCGCAGAGCTGTACGCCGTTGAGGAGTCGAGACGCAGCATCACTATCAGCCTTGTCTCCAGCGTCGCCAGCACCTACATTTTGCTTCGCGACCTGGACGCCCAGCTCGCGATCGCCGAGCGCACGGAAACGGCACGCCAGGATAGCCTGAAAATTATCGCCGCGCGCTTCGAGAAAGGCACGGTGCCGCTACTCGACGTCAACCAGGCAGAAATCCAACTCGCGGTTGCCAGCGCATTAGTGGCGGTGGCCGAACGCGCGGTCGCACAGACCGAAAACCTCCTTAGCGTACTGCTCGGCCGAAACCCCGGAGAAATTACACGGGGTATTGCACTTGGACAACAACTGTTGCCTCCCAATATTCCGGCAGGACTGCCGTCGGAACTGTTGCAGCGACGGCCCGACGTGCTCTCGGCCGAAGCCCAGCTAGCCGCTCAGACTGCGAGAATAGGCGTCGCCGAGGCAGCGCGCTGGCCGTCGCTCTCATTAACCGGGTCGCTGGGTCTCGAAAGCGGCGAGCTCTCGGACCTCAACTCCGGCAACTCTGATTTCTGGAATGTCGGCGCAAACATCTTCGCACCCCTGTTCAATGCCGGCCGCAACCGCAATCGCGTTGCGATCGAACGGGCTCGCACCGAGCAGGCTTTGCTTTCCTATGAGCAGACTGTGCAGCGTGCATTCCTGGAAGTCGAAGATGCGCTGGTTGCGGTACGAACCTACCGCGACGAGCATGCCGCTCGGCGCCGGCAGGTTGAAGCTGCACGCAGCGCGGCGGTTCTCTCCCGCGCCCGTTACGACGGCGGCGTAACCAGTTATCTCGAAGTTCTGGATATCGAACGTTCGCTCTTCAGCGCTGAACTCGCCGAGTCAGAAACGCAGCGGCAGTCGATTATCGCGATCATTGATCTCTACAAGGCGCTGGGCGGCGGCTGGAATCCCGAGCCCTGAAGGACCTGCCGCTCGAGCTGCCGGCCGTGCAACAGTTGCTCGATGTCAACGCAGGCGATAGATGTAAAGTTCGTGAATTTCCCGGTCGTAACCAGGATAAAGCCCCGAAGGCATGCCCTTGATAATGCGCTCGCCGCGATTATTGAGGACAACCAATTCCTTATTCGCCGGATCGAAGTCGAGTCCCTCCACCTCACCGGCGCGACGGAACTCGGTGAAAGCCTTGATACGAACAGCTTTGTTTTCGTCGGCGACCGGATCGGCCCTTACCTGCCAGAGCCCGTCCGCCTCGGCTAGCTCAGCGTCGCCATCGTCCGTGGTGATGTAGAGGTAGCCCCCATGAACGGCGATGCCTTGCGGCGCAGACAGCGCCGGTTCGAGGCGCATCTTGCCGGAGTATTGTCCGCTGGTTAGTGAGTAGCGATAGATATAACCGCCGTTAGTCCAGTCGGTCATCCAGATGACATCGTTGCCAGTATCCACGGCAACTGCGCTCACCTCTACCTGCCCTGACGCCGGGTTCCAGTCAATCGCCCGTCGGTACTCGAGAGTCTCGGCGTCGTACACTGCAATCCGGATGTTGTCCGCCTCGCCGTCCATAAAGTGTTCGATGCCGGCATAGAGTTCGCCATCGTGGACACTGATGTCGCCAATGTGATTCGCTGCCGTCTCCATGCCGTCGAAGGGCGTTTCATTGCTGGCCAGCAGCTGTCCCTGTTTGTCATACGCGTAAAGCGCTTTGCTGCCGCTAACGAAGTATGCGTTACCGTCTGTCGCGACACCCTGGCGCCCCTGCACCTCGGTCACCCGAAGCAACTCGAATGCCGGCTCGCCCGATTTACAAGACCCGACCAAGGCCAGCGCGAGCGCCACAGTCATAGTGCAGCGCATGCCTGAGCTAGTCACAACGCTTGTCTGACTCGGCCGCAGTGAATCCCTTGCTATCGTGAAGGGCCTGAACCCTCTCGACGATCGCATCGCTAATCAACTTCGTTTGTTCCGGGCCAATTGAATCAATGGCTTTGTTGAGAGAGTCGTACGTTGCCATAACCAGGAAACGCAACTTCTTGAAGCCCGTCGGATTTTTCCTGCCGCATATGGACGCGTCATTCTTGATAATTCGCTCGATCGCGCCCGGGCCCTTCAGACTTACATCGCAGGCTATCGTGAGTCGCATGAGTTCTTCGGCAATGCCGTTAAGGTGGCGCTCCCATACTGGGTATTTTTTCGGTTCTGACATATCAGTTGCTCATCCCGGTAACCATCACGAGTCTAGCACGCACTATTGAACGGCAACACAAAATCCAATCATAAGCTCTCGCTGGCTATGTGCGGTAAATATGCCATCGCGTATACTCTGGGTCGTTTCTCCTTCAGCGCGCCGCCCCAATGCATCTGCGGACTTACAACATCTCGGTACCCCGGCATTTGAAAACGGCTATTTTCTTAACGGCTGTAGCTCTAATCGGCGTCGTATCCGCTGCGATGGCTGCCGACGGCGGAGGCTCAGACCTCGACTTTTTCGCGATGGGAATGGGCCTTTTCGGCGGCCTCGCAATGTTCCTGTTCGGCATGGAGCAGATGAGCGACGCACTGAAAAGTGCTGCCGGCAACGGCATGAAGACGCTACTCATGCGACTTACAAGAACTCGCGTCAGTGCCGCGATGACCGGCGCCCTCGTGACGGCAGTAATCCAGTCTTCGTCGGTGACGACGGTACTCGTTGTCGGTTTTATCTCTGCGGGCATGATGACGATGACGCAGTCGATCGGAATCATTATGGGTGCCAACGTTGGCACCACGATCACCGCGCACATCGTCGCGTTCAAAGTGACCCAATATGCATTGATGCTGGTCGCAATTGGTTTCGGCATGCTGTTTTTCGGCAAGTCAGACAAGCTGCGCGACTACGGCAACATGCTGATGGGCCTCGGCCTGCTTTTTTTCGGTATGGGAGTTATGAGCGACGGCATGGCGCCGCTCAGGGACTATCAGCCATTCATCGATCTCATGGTCACCATGGAGCGACCCTTGTTCGGCATTGCAGCGGCGGCAATATTCACAGCCCTCGTGCAGTCCTCATCCGCAACGACTGGCATCGTCATTGTCATGGCCACGCAGGGATTCATTACGCTTCCAGCCGGCATTGCGATGGCGCTGGGTGCCAACATCGGCACCTGCGTGACGGCAATGCTCTCCAGCATCGGCAAGCCCACCGAGGCGGTTCGCGCCGCCACCGTGCACGTGGTTTTCAATGTCGCTGGCGTCATATTGTGGCTGGGCATTATCGAGCAGCTGGCAGACATCGCCGTATGGATGTCGCCCATACACCCGGAACTGGCGATGGCGGATCGGCTGGTGGCCGAAACTCCCCGCCAGATCGCAAATGCGAACACAATTTTCAATGTCATCAATACAATCGTGTTTCTGGGTTTCTCCGGTGTTATCGCCAAGCTGGTCATATGGCTGGTCCCGGAACGCCACGAGCCGGAGACGGTGCTGGTTGAAGCGAAGTATCTCGATCCGCAGCTGCTTGATACGCCGGCGCTGGCACTGAACAACGTGCGCCTGGAACTCGGCCATATGGGTAGCCATGTGCTTGAAATGGTTGCCGGCCTGCGGCCGGCGCTGGCCAATCGCAACCTCAACGCTCTGCAGATGATCGTCAGTGCGGATGATAAGGTCGATGTGCTCCAATATCGCATTCTCGAGTACCTCGGCAAGATGCGCGGAAAGGCAATGTCCCAGCAGGAGGCAGATAATTTCCAGCGCATGATGAATGCCACTGTGCACCTCGAAAGTGCGGGCGATATCCTCGAAAGCGAGCTGGTACCACTCTTGCGGCGAGCGATCGAAAACGATCGGCAACTCTCGCCGGCAATGATCGAGATGTTGAACTCCCTCGGCGAGACGTCTACCGCGGCGCTTGGTCACGCGATCGATGCGCTTACTCGCGGGGACGAAAACCTCGCTCAGGACGTCATCGGTATGAAGGAACAAATGCGACTTGCGATGGATCGCATTTATCAGTACCAGGCACAACATCTCGACACGGTAGGCACTGAAGAGATCGCCATTGTCAGGCTACAGATCGAAATCTCGGAACGGCTCAAACGCTTGTATACTCTTGCCAAGCGCATAGCCAAAGAGGTACTGCCGACTGAGGTTGCTTTGAAGAGCGTCTGATCTCGGCGAGTGCGCAGGCCAGCAGATTCTCGAGCCCAAGGAAATTGCAGGATGAAAGAGAATAATTTTGCCTACCTGTTAGTGGCGTTGTTGCTGTTATTGATTGCGCCACCAGTGCTGGAAACGCTCTTGGGATGGAAAGGGCCGATAATGCGGGCCGCTCCGTATTCCCTCGTCCTGATCATGGGTGTCTGGAGTCTGCGCATGACCGGCAGGTGGTTTCACACGGTCGTCGCGCTGGCTTTCATCGGTATCGTACTGGAAGTGCTACACGCGGTTAGTCACCACAGCGCGTTCGCTTACCTGACATTGTTGAGTTTCTTGCTATTCCTCTGCTTGTGCACGTTTCTCGTGCTGCGCCAGATCCTGACCGACACCCAGGTTGGCCTTAATCGTATCGCCGGAGCCTTTTGTGCGTACCTGATGCTGGGCTTCATCTGGTCGGTTGCTTACATGATGTTGTTCGCGATGGATCAGAGTTCGTTTCAAGGGCTCCCGCAAACCACTAATGACCTAAGGCTCCTAGACTTGCAATACTTCAGCTTCGTAACGATGACGACTCTCGGCTACGGCGACGTGGCGCCGGTTTCCGATGTGGCTCGCGCGCTGGCCGCTCTGGAGGCCCTTATCGGCCAGATCTACCTCGCGGTTCTTGTCGCCGCCCTTGTCGGCGCTTACGTCGCCAAGACGAATGCCGGGCCGCAGCGGGGCGATTAATGCAGGTAGTCGCTTCTGCCCAGGGCCCGACGACTAACATCGGGGATTCGATAATTTCCGCGTAACGGCATCTCGACTATTGCACTGATTTTACGCGGCCGCCGAGCAGACTTGCGAATCGTATGATCAGTAATTCGTGCGCCTCGAGGTCGGCGCGCTGATCCCTGATCGATTTCGCCAGACCAGGCCGGTCGGTAATAATACCGTCAACGCCCTTGCTCATCATTGCCGAAATCTCCACTGGATCGTTGATTGTCCAGACCAGAACCTTGTGATGGCGCGAATGCACGGACTTGATGAAGCTGCGGGTGGCAAGCCGGCCGTTGACCGCAAGAAAATCGACATTCAATTGCGCCAGGTTGCCGAGCACAACCGAAGACAGCAGGCCCGTGTTCCAGCTCGGGCGCAGGGACTTGAGTGTTTCGACGCCCTGGTAGTTCAGTGACATCATGGCGATGTCCTCTTGCATTTCATGCGCCTCGATAATTTCTATGACGCGCTCCTCGAACCGAACCTCGCCACCGTAGTATTTCAACTCGACAATCAACTTCACCCGGTCCTTGCACAGGTCGAGCACTTCGGCCAGCGTCGCTACGCGTTCCTCACTGAATTGCGCATCGAACCACGAACCGATATCGACGCTCCGTAATTCGGCAAACGCGGCATCACGCACATTCATCGGGACGCCGGCAACTTTCATGAGATCGCGATCGTGTATGACAACGATGCCCCCCTCACGAGTCTCCTGCACATCGATTTCTACCCAGTCGGCGCGCTGGCGGATGGCCTCCTCGATCGCAGCCAGGGTGTTTTCCGGCGCATCCATCGAGGCACCACGGTGCGCGATAATCGCCGTATCCTGACCAGGGTCGACCTGGTCGACAAGGCTCCGTATCACGAATGCGGCGCCCACAACAAGAACCAGCAGGATTCCGGCAACCGCCAGCCACGAAACCCTGACGGCACCTTGCTCGTGTCGCGGCGCGAGGCCTTGGCCGACGTGCACGTCCATGACGCCGGGAAAAGCTTCCTTGTGCAATCGCAGCATGGCCAAGGCCAATATTGTGCTCGTGAAGAAGGTAGCCAGCAGGGCAACGAGCAGCCACAGTACCAGCAGGCCACCCATGAAGTAGGTGAGGATCTGCAGGGATTCGCCGGCAATCCGGATCGCGAATCCGGTCGCTATATCGAGTACCAGGCCTGCCGCCCCGAGCAGAATCGCGTTAAGTGCGATCCAGGCCATCAAGACAAAAGTGACGCGCAGGCGCATAGACGGCGACACAGATTTGCCGCGCCGGAATGCGGCCCCGGGCTTGTCGTTGGTTACGAGCAGCAAAGGCAATCCGATAAACCAGCGCGCCAACACGCCCATCATCGGCCACAGCATCAGCAGCAGGCACGCCACGATAGCACCGGCCGCCAGCCAGAGTTCCGGCGGCTTTTCCGCCAGGTAGTAGTTGATGTCGTACTCGGACAGGTAGCGGCCGATGATCCATACCAACGCCGCCAGGAACGGTGCGACAACGAGCGCGGCAAGGCCGATGGTCCGCAGCGCAAACAGGAAGATCGCCCAGGCGCGTTGCAGGAGGTAGCGACTCAGCGCGATCAGATTGATTCTCTGCCCGGCAGTGACGCGGTATGCCGCGAGGAACAATGCCGATTGTTCGAATACCAGCAGCGTCAGATACAGCGCGGTGACGATCAGTACGATCAGCAGGCCGAGCGGCGACAGCGCAAACAACAGGATATCCTCGTCGGTCAGCGCCGCATCCCCCGATGCCAGGATGAGCCAGCCGGTCAGAAGCGTATACAGTGGCGTGAGCACTGCCAGCGACAGCAGATTTGCCGCAACATGAATGCCGAGAAAGATTCTCCAGTGCTGTCGTATGGTCGAGAGAATTTCGCGCGAGGCTGTACGATATCGCATGGCGGTCAGTATAGACCAGCCGCTGCGTCGCGTCGTCAGAACGCTGCGACACGCTGCAGCACCCAGAAAGCCCCGAGACTCCCGATCACATACGGCGGCAGTGTTCGAATGAACGTTGTGGGCTGCAGCTCGAAACGCCGTGCAAGCCGCCGCACCAGTGCGGCGGCGCCAAGCGCGATTGCGACGAACAGCAGCTGGCCCGCCTCTACCCCAAGGTTAAAGAACAACAACGCCGCCGGGACAGCATTCTGCGGCAAGCCGATTTCGCCGAGCGCACTCGCAAAGCCGACGCCATGCAGCAGGCCGAAGGCGAAGGCGATGACCCAGGGCCACTGGCTCGTGAGGCTGCGGCCGCCGCGGCGCAGGTGCACGACCTCGGCCGCGACGAAGGCGATGGACAGTGCAATCAACGCCTCGATCGGCGCCACCGGCACCGTGATGACGCCCAATGTCGAGGTGGCCAGCGTGACGGAATGTGCCACCGTGAATGCAGTTACCGTGCCCACCAGGCGCCGCCACCCGGAGACCAGCAGCAGCAGCGCAGCAACGAAAAGCAAATGGTCGATCCCGCCGAGAATGTGGTCCACGCCCAGCCGGAAATAGGCGCTGGCGACCTGACTGGTACTGCGGCGACCCACCAGGATCGCTTCGGGCTCCGAGGGCGTGAGTCGCAGCGTCTCGACGCCGCCTTCTCCGTCATCGATGCGCGCCAGCACGTCGGTGGCGGTGCGCTCCAAGCCCTCGATCCGCAGGCTGCCTCCGGCAAGTCCGCCGGGGCACGTGGCTGTCCATCGTGAGAGATAAGCGGCGCCAGTCCAACGAAGCTCGCCCGGCGTTCGTGGCGCGCAGGATTCGGGCAGCAGCGCGG
>Ga0210334_10233749_pt1 | contig 11370 bp, 9 predicted proteins | sample S306metaT_FD_164440 | JGI IMG/M metagenome (GOLD analysis project Ga0210334, IMG submission 164440) | Metatranscriptome of estuarine sediment microbial communities from the Columbia River estuary, Oregon, United States - S.306 (Metagenome... | ecosystem: Environmental > Aquatic > Marine >... | reverse complement strand
TCCTCTGCGGGCAAGAAATCGACCGCGAAGATCAATCCAGGTCCTGCAGAAGCGTAAGTTCGTTGCGAAACAGCAACCCTTCTCCCCTGTGGCTGGGCTCCTCATTGCCGATGTAGAATCGCATCTGCAATCAAAGGGCTAAAGCATTTCAAGCTATCGTGTTGTCTCACGAGGAGAGCGAGCGCATGATCGAAATCTATACGGATGGCGCTTGCAGCGGAAACCCAGGGCCTGGCGGCTGGGGGGTCTTGCTGCGGGTCGGTGATGCTGAAACAGAACTCAGCGGCGGGGAGCCGGCCACGACGAACAACCGGATGGAGCTGCTGGCGGTCATTGAGGCGTTGCAGTCGTTCACGCAGCCGGTTGCGGCGCGCGTCTATACCGATTCGCAGTATGTGCAAAAGGGCATTAGCCAATGGATTCATGACTGGAAGCGACGCGGTTGGAAGACGGCGGCCAAAGAGCCGGTCAAGAATGAGGACTTGTGGCGGCGGCTCGACGCGCTGGCGTCCGGGCACAAGTTGGAATGGCATTGGGTCAGGGGACATAACGGACATCCGGAGAACGAACGGGTGGACGCCTTGGCTCGTGTCGGGCTTGAACAGTCGCGCCAAGCCGGCAAGGCGGTCAGCGAGACCAAGGCCGGCCCCAAGGTAGAGCCGGTGGTCTCTACGGCGCAGGCTCGTCCCATCCTCGACATCCAACATGCGACGGTCTACCGAGGCGACACCTGCGTCTTCTCAGATTTCTCCTTCATGCTGAGAGAGGGGGAGCATGCGGCGATTGTCGGTCCAAACGGAGCCGGTAAATCGACCCTGCTCAAACTTTTGGCGGGCGGTGTCCATCCGTTGCCATTGGATGAAACCAGGATCAGATTTTTCGGCGAGGAGGATGGGAATGTCTGGGAGGCGCGGAAACGAATCGGGATTGTATCGCACGATCTTCAACGGGACTATCTGATTTGCGCGGAGGGGTTGAATGTCATCTTGTCCGGCTTCTACGCGAGCAACGACACGTATGAGTATCAAGAGTTCAGCGAATCACAGATCGCTCGGGCGCATGGGGTGATGCAGGAATTGGGGATTGCGCCGCTGGCAGGCCGTCGGTTCGGCCATCTCTCAACCGGCGAACAGCGGCGGTTTCTATTGGGCCGAGCCTTGGTGCATGACCCGCCTGTCTTGGTGTTGGATGAACCGACGAGCGGTCTCGACCTGAAGGCCTGTTTTCAGTATCTCGATCTTCTGCGTGCGCAGATCCGAAAAGGGAAAACGGTGTTGCTTGTGACACACCATCTGCATGAAATTCCACCGGAAGCTGAGCGAGTGGTGTTGCTCAAGGGGGGAAAGGTTCTCGCCGACGGAGCCAAATCCGACCTGCTGACCGATCAGCGCATCAGCGACCTCTTCGACTGCTCGGCCAAGCTTGTTCAAGCCAACGGGTGGTTTCAGGCGCTTCCGAGTTGATCGCCTCATCACGCGTGAATATGGTTGGTGGAGAGGGGACGTAATCCTGGAAAGGTGTCGCACGCGGTTGGGTGCCGAACTCGGTGCAGTGCGTCATCCGGCCGACGGAAACAGGCGAGGAGGACGTCACTCCACGGTGATCGCCTCCTCGCTGGTCCTCTACTGGCCGCCTTGAGTGGAGGATTGCAACTCCTCTTTGATTTCCGTGAGATCTTTTGGGTACAAGATGATCTCAATGCGTCGGTTGGATGACCGCCCTTCATCCGTGTCGTTTGAGGCGACGGGGCGGGTATCCGCATGCCCGACCGCGGAGAGGTACTGCCGGTTCACGCCGCCATGGTTGATCAGATAGTGGACCACGTTGGTGGCCCGCGCGGTCGAGAGTTCCCAATTGGTTTTGTAGCGGCTCTGGAGCTTCGCGCTGATCGGCACGTTGTCCGTATGGCCCTCGATGCGGATTTGTTTGTCGTCGACCTTATTCAGAATGTCGCCCACTTGCTTGAGCACTTTGATACCGTCCGGCTTTACCTGTGCCTGTCCGGAATCGAAGAGCACGCGATCCACCATGTTGATGGTGAGCTTGTCACGGACTTGCTGAATTGTGATGTTGCCCTTGGAGATTTCGTCTTGGAGCGACTTGGATAACTCCTCCTGCGTTTGCGTTAGCCGCGCAATCTCCGCTTCCTTTGCGGCCCGCTCTTGTTCAAGCTTCGCGGCCAATCGAGCCTGTTCTTGACGCAGCTGTTCGCGCTCCTGCGCGATTTTGGCGGCCTCGGTTTCCATCGTCGCAGCCTGTTGCTGCAGCTTCGCGATTTCCTCCTGTGCGGATGCGCTGCCGCTCGCATGCTTCTGTTCCAAGTCCGTAATCTGGCTGCGCACGTTGGTGAGTTCGCCGGCCAACTGTTCGGAGCGAGATTGGAGGCCTTCCCGTTCCTTTTCCAGCGCGGCAACCTGTTCCTCGGCGGCCTTCCGTTGCGCGGCTTCCAGATCGAGGGACTCGCGCATACCGGTGAGTTGCAGTTGCTGTTGAGCGGTTAGTTTCTTGGCCGCTGCGAGTTCAGCCAACGTCTTCTTGTGCGTATCGGCGCTCACGCAGCCTCCCAGGGTCGCCACGCACAGTAGTGCGAAGGCAGACATTCCGAATGGCACGGTTCGATGACGTGATCTAGGGTGCATAGTTTCCTCCTATGAATGAGTGCGAGTGGAACACATCGAATAAAGCAAACTCGATGCCTGTCGGCTCGAAAGTTTGGCTCGAGAGAATTGCTTACTTCTCATCGTGTTAGTAGGGAAAGCATAGTCGAGTTTACGTATGCAACAAGAAAAATGGACTATTGTGCCGCACCGACCGTAGGTGGAGTCATACAGCGATGATATAGTAGCCGCGCGATGTGTTCCTCGGCTGTTTCTGATATGGGGGCGGCCAATTGGGATGCTTGTTTCAACAATAATTGCATCTGGAGTGTGTGTATGATTCGGGGAACCCGAATCGGAGAGCAGGGCGTGAGGGCGATACAGACATGTCGCACGATCGCGTTCAATAAGCCCTACGGCGTGTTGCCCTGTTTTACCGATCCAGGCGGACGTCCGACCTTGACGAACTATATCGATGTGCCGGGTGTGTATGCCGCGGGGCGGCTCGATCAGGACAGCGAAGGGTTGATGATTCTGACGTCGGACGGCGCGCTCGCACATCGCATCACTGATCCTCAGCACAAGCTTCCGAAGGTCTATCTGGCTCAGGTTGAGCGTGTGCCGAACGACGATGCTATGAGCCGGTTGCGACGTGGTGTGGTCTTGAGCGGTCAACGGACGAGACCTGCAGAGGCGCGAGTGCTCGCTGATGCACCGGCGCTGCCGGACCGTCCCGTGCCGATCCGGTTTCGGAAGAATGTGCCGACCTCGTGGATCGAAATTACGTTGCACGAAGGCATGAATCGGCAGGTGCGGCGCATGACGGCTGCGGTGGGGCACCCCACACTGCGCTTGATTCGAATTGCCATTGGGCCGATCCTATTACGCGACCTTTCTCCAGGCCAGTGGCGAGATGTGGCGCCGGACGAGATCGCGCAGATTTCTCGCAAGATGGAACGAGGGACGAAGAAGGAATCATCTCCAGACAGCCGTGTTCAGTGTATGCCCGATCCAAACCGCCCCAAGGCATCGCAGTTAGAGCTGAATCATGAAGAACGCACGCACACGCATCACACGGAGTAGCGTGAACGTGTGTTTTGATTTGGCGCCCCCCCCGCACGACGCGCGCCATCATGCAGCTGCCTTGCGAGATTGCCGAGACATTACGAAAGTGGGTAGACCGTGAGGGGCTGCCCCAGGCGCAGGTGGCCAAGCGCCTCGGTGTGGTGCAGCCACGCATTTCCGAGATCACGCGCAACAAAGTAGACATGCTGTCGCTCGACTAGCTGCAACCTCTCAGCGTCGCTCCATGCCCCACCTCCGGTTCCCTTCATACACCTAACTCGGTGTCTTTGAAGCCGGCAGCAGCCCGAGCCAATGCATTATCTCTGTACAGCCTGCGTGGATAAGAAAAAGAAGACAACATTGCAACCTAACGGCCGCCTTCTTCATTGCCCTGAATGCAACTCCAACATTGCCACGCGAGAAGCCACACCAATAACTGACAGCCGTAGCGGTGGATCGTGGATGTCGCGGTAACCCCCAAGCCCGCAGAAGAATTTTGGGCGCGTCTTGTTCCGTGCATGCCAGTCATACAGTTGATATGGGAGTCCTGAATTCGACTAAAAAGAAGCCTTTCCCTACCCATCTTTCCACAGGCAGCAACTCTCTGCCTCCGCCGACTTCCGTACGAGACTTTGCGAACAAGATGCAGGGTGTCGCGTCACATCGTGACCGATGGCCCTCTTGGACTCGACCGTTGCACTTGTCTACAGTCCCTTCCTTGAACACTGACCTAAAATGCCTCACCAGGTTTGCGGATTCCATGGTCATCGTGAGTCTTTCCACATAATTCCGCGCCAAAGAAGCTCTGCCTTCACCTCAGCCTCGCTTAGCCCCATGGCATGATCCCTGCCTTCTCTACGTATAAGACATGATGAGCGGACCATTGCCGTCATGAGCAGCGACCCAGCACCCGCGCACAACATAGGAGGGGTGAGATGCGTGTGAGAAACGCACTCGCTCATGCCAGGCTCGTTGTCTCGCGGGAGGCCCTAATGACCGGCGCTTACACGGAACCTGATAAGACATAATTCGGCTCAATAGAAGGGAGACCACGCATGGCGCGCAAGATTGTGACTCAATACGCGGTGTTTCATAACATCGGCGGGAGCTCGGACATTGTGTTCTACTACCAAGGCGGTGGGGCTGATTCGGTGACGAGCATCCCATTTGCCGAAGCGGTCTTTATCGTGGACTTGCTCCGCAACGAAAAGCCGATCTCCTACGATCACAGTCGGAGGCGCTTATCCACCTACAATCCGGAGCCTGTCGGCGAGGGAGAGTAGTTTATGGCCCGCAAGCTTGTCAGCACCTATGCCGTCTTCGAGAATCTCGGGGGGACACGGGACATCGTGTTCTACTATCAGGGTGGAGGCGCGGACTCGGTCAGTGGGGTCCTCCCTGCAGAAACAGACTACATCGTCGATCTGCTGCGCCATGAGAAACCCATTTCGTATGATCATGCGCTGAAGCGTGTGTCCACATGGAGCCCGGAGGAGGTGGGGGAGGCCGAGGTTTCCGTAACTCTCGACGCCTGGCTGAATGCCCGCTTGGCCATCGCCGCAAGCATCGTCTGGGAAGATGCAGCCGGCCCGCACGCGTGGTCGTCGTGGAGCGCGGGTTGGAAAGCTGAGCTTCGTCAGGCCTTTGAGATCGTCCGAAGTCGCGGCTCGATTTCAGTCACGGACGTCCCGCCCAATCAGGTCACGTTGGCTGACAACCAGCAGGTGATCACGGTTCTCAGTCCTTCGGACGCCTGGGCCTATTTCAAGGCGAGTGTGGCTCAGTCGCTGGCGGCCGAAATCGGGTCACACCTACCATGGTCGCTGCAATCCTACTCCCCGAGCCAGCTTGCCCAATTGTTCGACAGTCGTGAGATGTTCCGCTGGAACGCCTCGCCCGTCGGTTATCGAATAGACTCGATGCACGGCCACATTGTGCCCGCCCCACCCCTGCGCAGTTACGAGTTTCTGGGAACCTCGGATCTGATCGGAAGCACACGGCTGGACACGCTCGCCAACGTGGTTGACTGGTGCCGCGCAAATCTGGTCCATTTCAGCGGGAACACGGCTGCCGCGAATATGGAGGACCAATGGCAGTATCGAGGATTTCCCCCGATGAGCCGAGTGCTCGCCGGGACGATCCAGACTTCTCGCCCGGAGTTTGGCGCCATGCATCGCACCGCAGGGTGTTGGGGCACCACAGGGTTCCTGCGGGCGCTGCTGCGCGTCGTCAACATTCCGGTGAAGTTGGTCACCAACGCGGGGCATGCGCAGCCGTGGTTCATGGCCGACTCTCGGTACCTGAGTCATGGAGACGATCCCTATAACGCTTTGACCAAAGCAACTCCGCCAATTCCCGCAGCGCAGATCTTGATCGACCAGGCGAAGTTCAACTCATGGTTTGGACCCGGTGTTAGCGAAACTGATAAATCGAACAACATCGGCCGCCGAACCCGTGAATTGGCGATCACGTATCTCCCCAACTACCTGCTGCACGCCTATTGCCGCGATCTCAGTGCGGGCAACACGCACGGAAACGGTCAGGTGTTCGATATCTTCTCCAGGAACTATAGCGTGGCCCAGCTTGAAGCTGCGAATCTGTGGGGCCGAATGGACGCCAAGATCGCGGGCTTTGGCGGCTGTGCGCATGTGCCCTGAGGGAAGGTTCGAGATCAGCTAGTGGTCGGATAGGTCCGCAAGAGAGTTAGGGGAACCGTGCTTGACGTCGCACCGGTGAGTGTGTGGAGCGAGGGGGCGCCAAGGGGTGAGCTCTTTTCAGAAACTGGTGTGCCCATCGAAACGGCAGCAAACCCAAGACGACACAACTTGCAAGCAGAAAGGAGAGCACTATGCCAATCTCAGTTAAACAGGTTCAACGCCTTGCAGGATTCGAACTGAATGCGCTTCGCGCGACCCAAGTGCTCGGCGAAGAATTCGAAAAGGTCAAAGTGCCACGGACCGGAACACCCGTCTACGATGTCAACGGCACGCTCCTGTTCTACCGCCTGCCGTTGCGGCTCGGACGTGCGTTCTCCGGGTATGCCGACCTCGGCGTACACGAGGCGTTGGCCGAACCGTTGCTGGCCGTCGGCATGGGCGGCGCATGGGACGAACGGGCGATCCTGAAGGAGGCCGCCGCGGCGGCGCGCAAAAGACGCCGATTGCTCAAGTTCAACAGCATTCGTTTCGTCGCGTACAGTTTCCCCAAGCTGGCTCTTCAGTATCTCCTGGACGGGCGCGAAGTGCTCATGCTGGAGTGGAAAACCTGGACGGAAGTGCCGCCGTTGGCTTCCCAGCGTCAACAGCAGGAGCCGTCCAACTTCGAGCGCTGGAGCCTCATCGACGATATGCCGGCAGAGATCAAACGGGCCAGATTGCGCAGCTTCAAAAAGCGCCAAGCTATCTGGGCAACACCGGCCCTGAGCCGCCTCGATCCCACCGTCATTATGAAGAAGACGTTCGACTTGCCCAAGATCGTCATCAAACTCAAAGACACCCGTGAAGTCCACTACGCCCCTCGAGCGGCCGATCACCACCCCTGCTACGAGCTGCGTGGGCAACAGACCAATGTCTGGTGTGTGGCCGCCAGCGTGGAAATGCTCATGAATTTCTATCGCTACCAGTATGACCAGCCTCGCCTGGCCCAGGAAATGGACTTGGGAACCTGCGCCGTTCCCAACGGCCTTCCATACGGGCAGGAGCATAAGGTCGTCGATACGATCGAGAAACTGTCGTCGAACACGCTCAATGCCACCGCGATCGTGAACCCCGCCTGGGCTGTTTTCCAGACGGAGATCGCGGCCAACCGCCCGTTAATCAGTTTCATCCCCGGGCACTCGCGGACGGTCGCCGGATACACACGCACCTTGATCCATCTCCCCGGCCAGCTCCCCTTCAGGGGATTACTGGTCTATGATCCCTGGCCACCGACCGATTGCGCTCACCCCGAGGCGGGCGGCGTCATCACGAAGTGGGAGAACTTCGCCACACAAACCTACAGATACGCATTTACGGCGGTGCTCAAACACGTGTAGCCATGGCGGACGACCACGAAGCCGACCGAATCCGTGCCCACGCGCGACACCTGCTGCGTGACGGGACCATCGGGAACACCCTGGTCGCTACGTCCGGTCACATAGACGCGCCGATTGCGGTGCGGGCGCCGGACGGTCGGCTTCATTCGTGGTTTGTGCCGGTCACGGTGGGTAATCAACTTGCCGGCTTCTTTCAATTCCAGCGAGAGGGGACATACCTGCGCTTCTCGTCGTTCGCGCGCCGGCCCGGCGAGCTCGCTGGATGCCCGGCGGCCGCGGACTGGCTTGACCCCGATCGAATCCGGACACGTGCCGAAGTCCGGCGCCGACCGGATGAGACAAGCGGCACACCATTTCTTACCTATGACAGAACGCCGGACCGACTCGTGTGGGCCGTTCCTTTGACTGATGCTCACGGCGGGGTCCGGCTTGTCTTTGTCGTCGGCGAAACGGTGTACGCGCCGCCTCCCGAAGGAACATACGACTGATGGTGTACGGAATCCAAGAAACACGAGCGAACTGAAGCGCAACGGCGTCAGACCCTTTGACCGTCTTCATATGGCCGGTACCCGTGCGGGAAGAAGCCGTGCGTCCCTTAACCTACACTCTGATAATGTGAAGTACCGTCTCTGCCATCTGGCCGCCGATCTTGATATGACACCGGATAATCTGGCACCTCAACCGACGTCGGCGCTTCGGCCCACCTTCGGCTATGACCTGTTCTTGTCGCACAATCGTGCAGATAAGGACTGGGTCCGCGAGCTCGCCACTCTGCTCGCGGATCATCCGTACAATGGACGACCGCTCCGCCCCTGGCTTGATGAACAGGTATTGGACCCGGGGGAACTGGGACGGAACGCGGAATTGACGACCGCCCTCGACCGATCAAGGCTCCTCGTGGTTGTCCTGAGCCCCGAGGCGGTGGCATCCCCGTGGGTGCAATACGAGTTGCAGTACTTCCTGGCGACTCGGTCGCCTGGCGAAATCATCGCGATCAGGCGCAGGTCCTGTGAAATACCCAAAGCACTCGCGGGCCTGGATGTTCTGGACTGGAATGATGGCCCCGAACGCGAGCCGAACTTCTCGACACTCATCTCGCGAATCTGTCCAGGCTCCGATGTTGACTCCACGAAGATCATCCAAGAGGTGAAAGATGCCTGGTGGGAATCACTCATGTCGGGAACTTCCGGTCTCGATCCCACTCCGACGGCTGAGAACAGCGCCTTGTTGGCGGCGTTGTTGAAATACGACATCCGTGCCGCCGCCGAGGAGGGCCTGGCTCTGCAAGCGTTTGACCAGGCCGGCGATTGCATGCTGAAGCTCAATCCGGGTGACAGCTACGGAATGAAGATGCTCCTCGGCGAGATACTCGCGGCCGCTGTGTTGAAAAACGAGGCCTACCGACGGATCGCGCCACGGTTTCTCGCGCAGGAACCTGATGACGCACTGCACCCAGACCTGTCATTCGTCGTGCTGCGCTCCTTGTCCAAACTTGCGGAGATCGACGGTCGGCTCGTCGACCCCAGCGCCGTGTGGTCTGCCCTCGTCAAGCTGGACGGCGTCGGCAGACTGTTCCTCGAGCGGAAAGCCGCCGCTGTCCTCGGAGGCCGAGTTGTCGCCAAGATGCGAGGATCGGACCTCGGCGACCTGCTGATCCGTGCACTGACCACTGGCGGCGAGGCGAGCCAAATCGCCGCGATCGGCGGAATCACCATGGCAGAAGAAGGTGCGGAACCGGTTTTTTATCTACCGGAACTCGACGAGCTTGCACACAACAAACGTGTGCCCTCAGCCCCTTCTCTCCCTCCTTCACCACGTCTGGTTGCCCTGCTGGACAGGATTGACCGCGATACATCTGATTTCGTGCGGCAAGCACTGGCTAATGGCATCGCCGATCTCCAGCGCGCCTTCGGCGACCGCCGATCCGCGAACAATGATCAGTGGCAGTTGCTGCGAGAAGAGGCTCCGGCTCATCTAATTAAGAACGGCCCGATCATCGGGATCGTGCGACGGATCACCGCTTCAAACATGGAAGATATCGCGCCGACGCTGCGGATCGTCGATATTGCTTGTCTCACCGAACCGCGAATCGTCGACGCTTTGCTCGATCAATGCGGCGCCTTCATCATCGAGGAGCAAGACATCGCCTCGCCGCTGTGTCGACGGCTCATCGGCCGCAACCGTCGCTTCGCGATGCTGGAGAAACACCGCGTAGACGCCTTGACGGAGGGCGACCGTATCGCGCTTGAACCCCGCTGCACCACAGTGCTCCCGGGCAAGGCCATATTGCATGGTTCCGCTCACAATGGGTAAGGGCATCGTGCAAGTTGAGTCACGGTCGGCCCAACAAGTCATTCCATTCGGCCTGCGCCGACTTACCTCTCATGGTTGCATGTGAGAAGAGAATGGTCAGACCCCTTCACAATGAATTGGGCTCGCATCTTGTTCTCTGCATGCCGATTTTGCATACGGCAAAAAGCTGACCGCGCGCATACCATGATCGTCATTTACCTACGACGCAGCACGTTCAGGACTCATGACAATGTTCCAACAGGGAAGGCCCTGTAGGGGGACGGAGCACCTGATGGGTCGCGTCGGCATCATCTGTCCGAATGCACCGGGACACCTGAACCCGATGGTGGCGCTTGCCGACGCGACCCGCGCTCGTGGGCACAGGGTTACCTTCTTCCTGTTGGGCGATCCTCCCGCATCGGTCGCGGCAGCCGGGTTCGAGATCGTCCCTCTGGGTGGATCCGTCTTCCCTCCCGACCAGTACCGAGCCGGGATTCAGCAGCTCGGCTTGCTGCAGGGCAGGGCGGCGCTTAAGCACACCTTTTCGATCGGTGCACGCTCGGCTGACGCCATCCTGGAGGTCGGGCCGACCGCTGTTCGCGCCACCGGCTCGATTGCCCTATTGGTCGATCAGGCGTCGTCCCCCGGCGGTACGGTGGCCGACCAGTTGGGGCTCCCGTTCGCGACGGTTTGCAATGCACTCCTCCTGCACCCCGACCCCGCAGTCCCCCCGTTCTTCACCCACCGGCAACCCCAGGACACCGGGTGGGCGCGGATCCGGAACCAGATCGCGTGGGCGGGGCTGAACCGGCTGTACGCCCCAATCCTGACACGGATCCAAGCGCGCCGCCGCCGGCTCGGCCTGCCAGTCCCGGCACGGATCGTGGACGCTTGGTCCGGCCGGCTGCAGATCAGTCAGCAGCCAGACGCATTCGAGTTCCCTCGGCGTGAGCTGCCGCAGCACGTCCGGTTCGTCGGCCCCCTCCGGCTACCGGGAGGATACCAGGCGGTCCCGTTCCCGTGGGAGCGCCTCGATGGGAGGCCGCTGATCTACGCCTCGCTGGGGACGTTGCAAAACCTTGTCGCAGGGACATTCCGGGTGATCGCGGAGGCGTGCGACGGGCTTGATGCCCAATTGGTCATCTCGACCGGTCATGGTGTAACCCCTGAGGCGCTCGGAGACCTCCCGGGCCGCCCGATCGTGGTCTCCTATGCCCCCCAGTTGGATCTGCTCCGCCGATCCGCTGTCGCGGTGACCCATGCCGGTCTGAACACCGTCCTCGACGCGCTTGCTTCCGGTATCCCGATGGTGGCTGTCCCGGTCACGAACGAGCAGCCTGGGATTGCCGCCCGCGTTGTCTGGGTCGGGGCCGGCGAGGCCAT
>Ga0210334_10264820_pt1 | contig 11377 bp, 13 predicted proteins | sample S306metaT_FD_164440 | JGI IMG/M metagenome (GOLD analysis project Ga0210334, IMG submission 164440) | Metatranscriptome of estuarine sediment microbial communities from the Columbia River estuary, Oregon, United States - S.306 (Metagenome... | ecosystem: Environmental > Aquatic > Marine >... | reverse complement strand
GGAACCTTTAACCGTGTCGTACATGTGCCAGCGCCAGTCGTCTTCGCCCATATTGCCCAATGCGGCGCTGATGCCGCCCTGGGCAGCAACGGTATGGCTGCGCGTTGGGAACACCTTGGTCACGCAGGCCGTCTTGAACCCGGCCTCTGCAAGCCCGAAGGTCGCACGCAGGCCTGCGCCGCCAGCGCCGATGACGACCACGTCATAACTGTGATCAATAAATTCGTAGTCGCTCATGCGCCAAATCCAATTTTCAATATTGCGTATACCGCTGCGACCGCGAGCAGGGTGTGCACGAAGCGCGAAATTAATAATGCAGCGAGTTTGCTGCCCGCGCCGTGCATGTAGTCTTCAATGACCACCTGAACGCCGAGGTAGGAATGCCAGGCCAGTGTTAGTGATAGCAACAACAACATGACACCGTTAATCGGCTGGCCAATTTCAGCCGACACCGCGGCCCGACTGAAGTCCGTGCTGACGAACAGGCACACCATGAAACAGCTTCCCAACAACGCGAGCGCCAGACCTGAGACACGCTGCCCAAAAAAATGACCTGTCCCGTCCTTGGCACTGCCGTGCCCGAGTACCTTGCCCAACGGACTACGAAGACTCATGGTCGCAGCACCCAGAAGGCCGTTGTCAGTATCAGCGCGAGGACGAGGACAAACCAGGCTGATGCATTCGCCTGGTGCTTCTCAAAACCAAAGCCGGCATCCCAGACCAGGTGCCGTATGCCGTTCGACAAATGAAAAAAGAATGCAAAACTCCAACCGATCAGGCACACGCGGCCCGGCACGGAATCAAGAGCAGCAAGAATCAGCGAGTAGGATGCGTCATCCGACGCAGCGCTGAACAGCCATGCAACCAGCACGATTAGCCCAACGCTCAGCGCCAGACCCGTCGCCCGGTGCAGGATCGAAAGCGTCATGGTGATGGGCCAACGATAAATCGAAAGGTGCGGCGACAGTGGCCTGTCGTTATTGCTCATGGAATCTCTTCTGGTTGTATGTGCTTGCCGTAAAGTAGGCGGCATTATCCTCAAAAATCGACACAGCGTCCTGCTTTTTCCCAGTCGCCATAGCGGGTGGGATCCAGGCCACCTCGGCCTCCGATCTCTTTTGGCGGCAGCTTCTCGGCCGGCGGGTTATTATTCGCGTCGGTCGCTTCCGTTTCAGCCTTATTTTTGGGGTCGTCGCTGCTCATGGCAAGAGTATGCCAGAGGCACCGGGGGGCTGCAGTACCGCTAACGAGGCAGAGAATTATGCACGCAATTTGCACTATCGAGGTTACCGGGCCCGACGCGCAGGCTTTCCTGCAAGGACAGTTGACCAATGACCTCAAGCGTTTGGATACGGAAGCCGAGATCCTGGCCGCGTGGTGTAACGCGAAAGGCCGTGTCATCTGGTTTGGCACCGTGCGCCCGATCGACGGTGGATTTGCCCTGTCAGCGCCCAGGGAAACCGCGAATGACATCGTTTCCCGGCTCACGACCTACCGGTTCCGCTCGAAAGTCGAGCTCGCGATTGTTGATGAAGGGACGACGGTTGGCGCGGATTTCCTCGTCGAACACGGCTATCCCTTCATCGGTGCCGGGCAGCTTGAACAATTTACGCCGCACATGCTGAATCTTGACCTGCTCGACGCGATCAGTTTCGACAAAGGCTGCTACACGGGGCAGGAAATCGTTGCGCGAACCCATTACAAGGGCGCCACCAAGCGTCGTACGCTCAGATTTGAAAGTACCCTGCCGGTCAACGCTGGCGACAAGGTCACGCTGGAAGGCCGCGATATTGGCGATGTCCTCAACGTTGCTGGCAACAACTTGCTGGCGGTCGTACCTGCGGATAAGTGGAACGAGGCCCTGCGCATCGGCGATGCGCGGTTAACCGCTATTCCTCTGCCGTACATGACACCGGATTCGAACCATTAGCAAACTGGCGAACCCAGGCTTGCGGCGGCGGCTTCAATGGCTCGTTGCAACATTGCTCACGCGCCAATATCTTCGTTCCATAAGGAATCGTTGTTCCGAATAAAATTTTGCATCAGTTCGAAGCACTCTGCATCGTCGACGATCTCCAACTCGACGCCACGAGCGCGTAAATAAGCTTCAGGCCCCTGAAACGTCCGGTTCTCACCGATGACGACGTGCGGAATCTTGTAAAGCAATATTGCGCCGCTGCACATGTCGCAGGGCGACAATGTCGAGTACAAAACTGCGCGCTGGTAGTCGCCGGCACTCATCCTTCCAGCATTTTCGAAGCAATCCATTTCTGCGTGAAGTATCGGACTGCCCTGCTGGACCCTTTGGTTGTGCCCCCGGCCGACAATCTCGTCATCGATCACCATGATTGAGCCTATTGGGATCCCGCCGCTACCCAAGCCCTTTCTGGCCTCCTGAATTGCAGCATCAAGGTATTTTTTCAACATATGGCATCAGTGTAGGACATCGAATGACGCAACTATACGTTATGGCTGACTGCCATTGCGATGAGGCATTCCGCTTAGTCGAACACCTCGGGACGCATGTGCGGAAACAGCAGGACATCACGAATGGAAGCCGAGTCTGTCAACAGCATCACCAGTCGATCAATCCCGATACCGATGCCGGCGGTCGGCGGCATGCCGAATTCGAGTGCACGGATGTAATCGTGATCGTAGGCCATGGCTTCATCGTCGCCGGCAGCCTTGTTCTCGACCTGGGCACGAAAACGTTCGGCCTGATCCTCGGGATCGTTGAGCTCTGAAAATCCGTTCGCGATTTCACGGCCTGCGATGAAGAATTCAAAACGATCGGAAACGAACGGATCTTCATCATTCTTACGTGACAAGGGCGACACTTCGGTCGGGTAATGCGTCACGAAAGTCGGCTCGCGCAGATGTTCTTCGCCTGTCGCGTCGAATATCTCAATCTGCAACTTGCCTTCGCCGTAGTTATCGTGCACGGCAATGCCGAGCTTCTTGCAATACTCGACGAGATAATCCCGGTCACGGATTTTCGACATGTCGAATTCCGGATTGTAAATCCGGATCGCGTCCTCGACCGTAATGCGCTTGAATGCCTTGCCGAAATCGAAGGTCTCGCCCTGGTAAGTGACCAGCGTGGTGCCGAGTACTGCTTCGGACATGCCATGCAGCATGGCCTCCGTCATATCGATCCAGTCGGTGAAGTCGGCGTACGCGCGGTAGGCCTCCATCATCGTGAATTCCGGATTGTGCTGCGTCGATACACCTTCGTTGCGGAAATTGCGGTTGATTTCGTACACGCGATCAAAGCCACCGACAATGAGGCGCTTCAGGTTCAGCTCAGGCGCAATCCGCAGGTAGAGTTGCATGTCGAGGGCATTGTGATGCGTTGTGAAAGGACGTGCATTAGCTCCGCCCGCCAAAATCTGCATCATGGGTGTCTCGACTTCCATGAAATCGGCGGCCTCGAGAAAGGAACGCATGTAAGTGATGATTTGCGATCGCGTGCGAAAAACTTCGCGACTGGATTCGTTGATAATCAGATCGACGTAGCGTTGCCGGTAGCGGGTTTCCTGGTCGGAGAGGCCGTGCCATTTTTCCGGGAGCGGTCGCAATGATTTCGTCAACAAGCGGGCGCTATCGGCCATTACCGTCAGTTCGCCGGTTTGGGTTCGGAACAACTCGCCCTGCGTCCCTACGATGTCGCCGACGTCCCACTTCTTGAATGACTGGTAAACACCTTCCGGCAGGCGATCGCGTTCCAACCGGATCTGGATTTGACCGGATCGGTCCTGCAACTTGATAAAGCTCGCCTTGCCCATGACACGCTTCGCCATCATGCGGCCGGATACGGCGACCTTGATGTGTTCATCGCGCAGCGCTTCGTCTTCGTGTGATTCGAAGGTCTGGTGCAATTGCCCTGCCAATGCATTGCGCCGAAAATCGTTCGGAAACGCATTGCCGCTTTCGCGCAAGGCATCGAGTTTGGCGCGCCTTTCGGCGATCAGCTTGTTTTCGTCTTTTTCTTCAGTCACGAGTACTTATAGTCCCTGTTTCAGGCTCGCCTCGATAAAGGCATCCAGCCCGCCATCCAATACTGCCTGAGTGTTACCGGTTTCGACGCCCGTACGCAAATCCTTGATGCGGCTCTGGTCGAGTACGTAGTTGCGTATCTGGCTGCCCCAACCGACGTCCGCTTTGTTTTCCTCGACGATGGATGCCGCCCTTCTGCGTTCCTGCATTTCCAGTTCATACAGCTTCGCCTTCAGCTGATTCATCGCCGTGGCCTTGTTCTTGTGCTGCGAACGGTCGTTCTGGCATTGCACGACAGTATTCGTTGGCAAGTGCGTAATTCGCACAGCGGATTCCGTACGGTTTACGTGCTGCCCACCCGCACCACTGGCGCGGTAGACGTCGATGCGCAGATCGGAGGGATCAATTTCGATGTCGATATCGTCGTCAACTTCCGGAGACACGAAAACCGAAGCGAACGAGGTGTGACGTCGATTGCCCGAGTCGAAGGGTGATTTGCGAACCAGGCGATGCACGCCCGTTTCGGTGCGTAACCAGCCGTAGGCATACTCGCCGACGATGTGCACGGTGGCACTCTTGATGCCGGCAACCTCGCCTTCCGATGCTTCGATCACTTCCGCTTTATAGTCGTGGTCTTCGGCCCAGCGCAGATACATGCGCAGGATCATCTCTGCCCAGTCCTGCGCTTCCGTGCCGCCGGCGCCGGACTGGATATCGAGATAGGCGTTGTTGGTATCCATTTCGCCCGAGAACATGCGCCGGAACTCCAGTCCCGCAACGACAGTCTCGAACTTTTCGACGTCCGACTCGACTTCGCCGACGGTGCCCTCATCGCCCTCGTCGATGGCCATGGCCAGCAACTCGCCAGCGTCTGCCAGTCCTGTTGAGAGCTCGTTCAAACTGGTGACGACCTGCTCGAGCCGGGCTCGCTCCTGCCCCAGCGCCTGCGCACGTTCCGGATCATCCCAGACACCGGGCTGCTCCAGCTCGCGCTCGACTTCCGTCAGTCTTTCCGCCTTGGCCTCGTAGTCAAAGATACCTCCTCAACGCGTCGGCGCGTTCAGTCAGGTCGACTATCGATAATTTGATTTGGCTGGTTTCCATGCTGGCTGCTTTCAACGATGTGGCGGAAAAGGCCGCGATCTTATCACGCGGAACGGCCACTAAGAGGCGCAATTTGCTCGACGATCAGCTGCGGGTTTTCGACGCCGCGAAATTCGTTCACATCCAGCGTGTAGGCCAGCTGAACTACGCCGCGGTACACATCGCCCGCCTGGCCGAAAGCGATCGCATCGACGACATTGCCACCTTCCGCCGAACGCACCCGTAATTTCAGATGATTTTCCCCGACCGTACGTTGTTCGACGATGTCGAAATCGCCACTCCACATCGGTTCGGGAAACGCCGATCCCCAGGGGCCAGCGTCGCGCAACGATCGTGCAAAGCTAAGGCTCAGGGCAGATTGTGGCAACGCACCATCCGTAACGATCGCACCGCTGAAGTCCGCGTCCGGATAGAGTCGCCGCATCTGCTCCGCCGCGATGCGCTTGAAGTCGTCCAGCGCAGACTCGGCTATCGTCAGGCCGGCCGCCATGGCGTGGCCGCCGAATTTCTCGATCAAACCCGGCCGCGCCGTTGCAATCGCTTCCAGCAGATCGCGGATGTGCACGCCCTGCACGGACCGGGCCGAGCCTTTCAGGTAGCGCGAATCTTCGCGCGCAAATGCAATGGCTGGGCGATGGCAACGTTCCTTGACACGCGCCGCGATCAGGCCAACGACACCTTGGTGCCAGGAACTGTCGTACACGCATACGCAATCCGGCCAGCGTTGTTGGCCTAAGCGGTCGACGTAACGAAATGCCTGCTCCCGCATGGTCGCCTCGATATCCCGACGCTCGCCGTTGATCTGATTGAGGATCCGCGCATACTCGTTTGCCGTTTCTGCGTTATCTGTCAGCAGGCATTCGATACCGATGGAAATATCCTCCAGGCGTCCCGCGGCATTGATGCGCGGGCCGACAGCGAATCCGAGATCGGTGCTCACACAGCGGGACAATGAGCGGCCCGATATTTTCAACAGCGCTTCGATGCCGACCACTGCCTGGTTGCCGCGCATGCGCATCAGGCCTTGCTGCACGAGCACGCGGTTGTTGTGGTCGAGCGGAACAACGTCAGCAACGGTTCCGAGCGCAACGAGATCCAGGTAGCGCGCCGGCACCTTCGCAGCACCGCTCTGCCCTGCCTCTTCGAGCAAGCGTCCAATACGCGCCATCAGGTAGAAAGCAACACCGACACCGGCAAGGTTGCGGCTCGGGAAGCGGCTGCCCTCAAGGTTTGGATTCAGGATAACCGCGGCATCCGGAAGTTCACTGCCGGGCAGATGATGATCCGTAATCAGCACCGGAATGCCGAGTTCGTTGGCCCGCGCAACGCCCTGGACACTGGATATGCCGTTGTCGACAGTGATCAGCAGCTCCGGTGAGCGCTGCGCCGCAACATCGACGATTTCAGGTGTGAGGCCATAGCCGTATTCGAAGCGATTCGGCACAAGGTACTCGACTTTCCTGAACCCGAAATCACGAAGGCAGCGCAGGACGAGTGCGGTGCTCGTTGCGCCGTCCACATCGAAGTCACCGATAACGGTGATACGCGCGTCGCGTTTCGCGATGACCAGCGCGGCGGCTGCATCGATATTTTCGAGCGCGCTCACGGGTGCGAGACGGGCCAGGCTGTAGTCGAGGTCGTCAACCGATGTCAGGCCGCGCATCGCGAATAGCCGCGCATGCAGGGGATCAATGCCACCCAGGTTCTCCACTGCCGATGGCGGCGGAGCCGGCCGGCATACGACGGGGCGGAGCTTATTCATTCGTCGTTCGCCGCATCGAGCAATCGGGAGCTGCGCCGCCAGACGCGCACTGTATGGGAGCGCCGCACATTTGCACGCAAGCCGTCGCGAAACAGTAGCGTCAGGCTACTGAGGCGTCCCGACCGCAACGCAGCATGTAGCGCATTCAGGCAGGATTCCAACATGTCCAGACCATCATCGAACTCCGGTACTACCGCAATGAATCCAGCGACGGACTTTTCGATGCATTTTTCAATCGTGCCGGGCCACGATTCAGCAACAGCGGTTGCCGAATGCCAATAACCACGCAACAAGCCGTCGTCAGAAAAAAGCGGCGGCTGCGGTCGTATGATTTGTTCGGGCGCAGTGCCACCTCCCCACAGCCACAGAGAATTTACCGGCAGTTGACCGGCAGCCTCACGCTCGAGGTTTGCCGCGTGCTCATGTAACGCCATTTCGATCTCGCTCTGCAAAGTGCGAAAACTCGCAGAGTCCTTGCCAACGGGAAGGTACTCGTCCGGTTTTTTTTGATCGACGACGTAGGCGGGTAAACTTGCGGTCGCAATTGGCCGGCTGGAACTCAGGTAACAACAGGATCCCAGCTGTAAAAATCCGAATCGTTTATCGCCCGCCAGCTTTGCCTGCAAGTGATCGATGAGTGCCCGCATATGTCCGGGATCCACACCTGCTTGCAGGAGTGCGTGCAGACAAAGGTGATCCAGACGAGGCTCCAGGTACACAGGATCGGCACCCGCAATCCAGTTTGTCGGACGATCACCGGTTTGCCCCCAGAGCCTGAGCGCGGCCATTCCCTGATCGGGGTACGGCAAGCCGATTTCCTGGATGATCCGAGCGAGCAGCTCTTTGGGGCCCGGCTCGTGTGTCAGATCCGATTGCGCCAGCCAGACTTTCAATTCGGCATTATTGAGACGGCCGTTCCCAACTGGGGGCAAAACGACAACGGCCGCGTTTTTATCATATGATGCGTTCATTAATGGCGCAGATGGTAAGGGATGCGCGGGTGAAATTCACAAGAGAATTGTCGGGGACACTCACTGTCCAGAGCGTAGACAGGGACGGAATTCGTATTAATAACCGCTACTGGTCCGAAACCATCGCCCTGACTCCGCAGGAAATCATCGACAACTGGATTCCGGTTCCTGTCCGCGAACTCGTTGAGGAGCATTTCGCGACTGTGCTCGCAAGCTCGCCGGAGCTGGTCATCGTCGGCACAGGCGCAAAAGCCGAATTCCCGCCCCGCGAGTTGACGTTTGCATTCGCACGTCGGGGTGTAGGCCTCGAAGTTATGGACACGGCCGCCGCTGCGCGGACGTTCAATGTGCTTGCCGGTGAGGGCCGCCGCGTCGCGGCAGTGCTGTATACAGGCTAGTCCGGAATGGCGTCGCCTGAAATGCCGTCGCTTTCCAACATGTCGCGCAGGTTCTTGAGCGCGTCGAGTTGAATCTGCCGCACACGTTCCCGCGTCACGCCAATCTCCTCACCGATTTTTTCCAGGGTTTCCCGGCGATGACCGTGTAATCCGAAACGGCGTTCGACCACGACTCGTTGTTTGTCGTTCAGCTCGCAGAGGCAATGGTCGACGATGCGGTGCATCGCAGCCTTATGGACCCTTCGCGGCGGCTCGATATCGCTGTCGGCGCGCAGCAGGTCGACAGGCTCGTCGCCTTCTTCGTCGGCCGACCCGGCGCGCAGCGTAACGCGCTGGTGCAGCCCCAACAGGTACTCAACTTCTGCGGGATCGCGTTGCATGTGTTTCGCGATGTCGGCGATTGTGGGCGCCTGTTCCGAATTCTGACGCAAATGGCGCGCCGCCCGTAAGCAGGAGTTGAGGTCCTTGATGATGTGTATGGGCAATCGCACCGTACGCGACTGGTTCATGATGGCACGCTCTATGCTCTGACGGATCCACCAGGTCGCGTAGGTCGAAAATCGAAAACCCCTTTCAGGATCGAATTTCTTCACCGCGTGAATGAGCCCGAGATTGCCCTCCTCGATCAGATCCAGCAGTGCCAATCCGCGATTGCTATAGCGTTTCGATATTTTGACGACGAGCCGGAGATTGCTCTCGATCATACGTTGCCGCGCGGCTTCATCGCCCTGTTGCGCAAGACGCGCAAAACGTCTTTCGTCCTCCGCATTCAGGAGTGGCGCGACCCCGATTTCACCAAGGTACTGTCGCGTCGGATCCAGCAGTTGTCCCATGCAGTTCCCCTCTGCAAGCAAGACTGCATGGGGATAATCAGATCGTTACAGCGGCTCGATTCATCTCGCAGGCAAAAACTGTCGCGGGTTAACCGGCTTGCCGTTGCGCCTGATTTCAAAATGCAGTCGCGCCTTGCGTTCCGGACCCTCACCCATGGTCGCGATCTTCTGGCCCTGTTTGATTTGATCACCTTCTTTGACCAGCAGCGACGCGTTGTACCCGTAGGCACTAAGGTAGGTGTCGTTGTGTTTAAGAATAATAAGCTTGCCGTATCCGATCAGTCCACTGCCGGCATAAATCACTCGGCCTGACGCCGCGGCGTAAATGGGCTGACCTGTCTTGCCATCAATCAGCACGCCCGTTCCCGTGCCAGGTTTTGCGCCAAAGTCGATATTGATCCTGCCTGCCGTCGGCCAGGCCCATTGCGGCGACGGCATCGCTGGAATGGACGGCAGCGGCCTGGCATCCGGGGGCGTGGGACGGCCGGACGTACTGGCTGTCGGGCGACTGGTGGTCGCAGGGCCATTAAGTTTCAGAACCTGTCCGGGGTAGATCAGCGAGCCGTTGCCGAGACGATTCCAGCGTGCGAGGTCTTCCGTATTCTTGCCATAGCGCCAGGCGATCGAAAACAGCGTTTCGCCCCTGCGTACGATGTGCGTCTCGGGATCATTCTGCCAGGTCGACTGCGTTCCACAGGCGGAAATGACGAGGATTATCAGGAGAGCGCTTGAGTGACGAAATGTCATTGTCCTCGCATCATAAACCAGGCTATCACCAGGGCCGCAATGACGGCAACGGCCCAGCCAATGCGCTCGACATGCTTCTGTAATCCGTCCTCGAAGGCCTGGCCGCCGGCCTTGACGAGACCAGCGACAAGGAAAAACCGGCCAGCACGACCGATGAGCGAAGCAATGAAAAATCCGGGCAGGTTCAAGACGGCAACACCAGCGGCTATCGTGAAAACCTTGTAGGGGATCGGCGAAAACCCGGCGACGAAAACCACCCAGACGCCATAGTCATCGAACCAGGCGCGGCTGGTTTCGTAGGCCTCCCAGTAATGCGACTCTCTCAGCCAGGGCTCGATGCTGTCGAACAGGCCGTAGCCGATCGCATACCCGATCAGCCCGCCGAGGACCGAGTACAGGGTAGCGATCGTGGCAAGACGCACCCAGCGATCCCGGGTCGCGAGCACCATCGGCGCCAACATGACGTCAACGGGCACGGGGAAAAAGGATGATTCGGCAACGCTCAAAGCAGCGAGGTAGCGTTCGGCGTGCCGATGCCGCGACCATTGAAGGACGCGCTCGTACATGGGTGCAAATAATCTCACGACAGTGCCGGAACGGGACGAATTAAGGTGATAATCAATTTAAATATCATCTGTTATGTATTGTTTATTAACGATTTATACGCCACGAACCAGGGGCACAAAACTGACAGCCCCCAGGGAGACCTGTTCGAAACGTTCCGGATGGTTAACCACCATGACGAGGTCCTGGCGCCCCGGTGGACCCACAGGCATGACCAGCCGCCCACCCGGAGCAAGTTGTTGCAGCAGCTTCTCCGGTATCGTCGGGGCTGCGGCCGTCACGATGATTCCGTCATACGGACCGTACTTCTGCCATCCTTCCCAGCCATCGCCCGGCCGAAATTTGACATTGTAGATATCGAGATCGCGCAGACGCTGACGCGTCTTGGTCAGCAATTCACGGACGCGCTCCACGGTGTAGATTTTTTTGACGAGCGGCGCGAGCACGGCGGTCTGATAGCCGCAACCCGTGCCGATCTCGAGGACGCTTTGCCCTTCGAAACCGGCGAGCAGCGCTTCGGTCATGCGTGCGACGATAAACGGCTGGCTGATCGTCTGGCCAAGGCCGATAGGCAATGCGGTGTCCTCGTAAGCACGGCTCGCCAGCGCTTCATCGACAAACAGGTGACGCGGCACATTGCGGATCTGCTCGAGGATGGGTGCCGACCGTATACCCTGGTCGATCAATCGCCGCACCAGGCGGTCGCGTGTCCGTGCCGAGGTCATGCCAATACCCTGCCGCGAATTCGACACCTATTTCCGCCCCAGCCAGCCTGAGAGCTCGTCTATGATTTCTTTTCGGGTCAGGTCCACCCTTAGGGGCGTCACGGATGCGAATCCCTGTTCGACGGCAGAGAAATCTGTGCCCTCGCCGGCGTCCTGCCCCGGTCCCGCAGGACCGACCCAGTAAATCGGCCGGCCATAGGGATCGGTGTCCCTGAGTATGGGCTCGGACTTGTGACGAAAGCCGAGGCGCGTGGCTTTTACGCCCTTAAGTTGCTCG
>Ga0210334_10242632_pt1 | contig 11382 bp, 6 predicted proteins | sample S306metaT_FD_164440 | JGI IMG/M metagenome (GOLD analysis project Ga0210334, IMG submission 164440) | Metatranscriptome of estuarine sediment microbial communities from the Columbia River estuary, Oregon, United States - S.306 (Metagenome... | ecosystem: Environmental > Aquatic > Marine >... | reverse complement strand
CGAAGCGGACGAGTGCGCCGCGGGCGCCTCGCCAGGCGCCGCGGCCGCCTCGTCGATCGGCGCCGTATCGGCGACGCCGCTGGCGATGAGTCGACGGAGGTGCCCGGCGCGGTCCAGGCCGACCAGGATCTCGCCAAGCAGGCGCTCGGTGCGGGCCGGCTCACCGCGCGCCTTCAGCACCTCGACCGCGGCCTCGGTCACCGTCCGCTCGGCCTCCCGGCTCGAGAACGGCCGCTCCTCGAAGCGTTCGGGCGGCGCGAACAGGCCGCGGCCGGGCATCAGGTCGGGATCGCCGGCACCGCCGGGCACCGGCTCGAGCGGGACGTTCGCTCGCGTCCTGGGTCCCGGCGGAATGGCCGCGCCGGGCGGCACCAGCTCGACGACGGCTGCCTCCTCGCCCGGTTCGGCGAGCCGGGTCGAGACGAGGCGGTAGCCTGCGCCGACGCCGCCGAGCACGGCAGCGACGATCGGCTCCTCGCCGCTCGGCTCGCAGAGGAGGACCGCCCGGCCGTCCCGAGAGAGCATCGGTTCGGCTGCCCCGAGCGTACGAGCGAGGGCCGCCGATTGCCAGCCCCAGGGCACCCGGAGCGGGGGCGCCGAGAGCGCATCGAGCGGCAGCAGGGACGTCGCCTCGCGGCCGAGCGCCCAGCCCGTCGCGTAGTAGGCGAAGGCCAGGCGTTCCGTCGAGGGCCGCAGCGGGGGCTGGGCGAGCACCAGGCGGACGCCGGTCCGACCGAGCGCTCGGGACGCGTCGCGCGCCTCGCTCGCGAGGGCGCGGTAGGCGGAGGCCGTGCCGATCCGCACGGACGCCGTCGCCGTCCCGTCGATGAGCGCCCGGAGGTCGTCGCCGAGCCGTGCCGGCAGGGGTCCGCTGACGCCTCCCTCGAGGCGCTGGAGGAAGCCCCGGACGATACGGAAGCCGTCCTCGAAAGCGAGCCAGGGGTTGCGCTCGCGCCAGCCGCCGGTCGGCGGTCGCACGTGGCCGCCGTGCAGCCGGATCGATCCGACCCGCCCCGGGAATGCGTTCAGCCGGCTCGCCGGCAGGAGGGCATGCAGCAAGGCCAGGCGGAGCGCGGCCTCGACCGGCGCCGCCCGCAGGTCGCCCTCGATGCGCTCGAGGATCGCGGCCAGCCCGACGAGCTGCCGTGCCGAGTGGAGCGCGAGCAGATCGTCGACCAGCGCCTCGCCGCCATCAACGACCGGGAATCGCTCGCGGATCGTTCGCCGGGCAGCGGCCGCGTCCTCGTCGTCGGCGCTCATGGCTCGCGCGATGTCGTCATCCGTCGGCGGCGCGTGGCGCTGCTCCCCACCACCGCGCTGGTCGCGGCAGAACGTGCAGCGATAGTGCCGACTCACGGGTCGCCCCGGCGCTCCCGTGCCGGGCGCGGGCGCCGAGTCGGGGGTCGAGTCGGGGGTCGAGTCGGGGGTCGAGGCCAAGTCGTCGGCCGCAGATGGATCACCGGCCGCGGCTGGATCACCGGCCACGGCGATGCCGCCGACCTCCGCCGTCCCGGCCGGCTCCCAGATCAGATCGTCGAGCACCAGACCGCGACCACACGTCGCGCAGCGGGTCGCGAAGCGGTCGCCGATCCAGAGCTTGAGGCTCGTGTCCCGGCGCGGCGAGGTTGCCATCGCCTGGAAGGCCGCGTCGAGATGGCGCAGGTCCGGCGGACGGAGGACCACCTCGGCCAGCAGGCGGGTCAGCGGCGACGACTCGAGCGAGATGGCACGGCGCTGCCGATCCACGGCGGCTCGCCCGATCCAGCCCCCGCGGCCGTGGAGGTCGAGCACGACATCGCCGGGCACCGTGTGCGCCTCGATCCGCCCGGCGACGACGTCGGGCGGGGGTTGCGGGGCGAGCCGCTCGAAGGCCGGCAACGAGGCGCCGGGCTCCGCTCGGACGAGGAAGGCGCGTCCGGCCATGCCGTCCCATCGTGCCACACGGCGCGGGCCACGACGACCTCGGACGTCGCTCGGCAGCGCTCGCCCGCGGCGCGCCGACCGGATCCGACCCGTCGGCCGGTCGATACCGGCGGCTGCGAGGCTGCGGGCACCAGCCCGCGGACCATCTCGAACCCGCAGCCGCCTGCCCGCGTACCATCCGAGCGAGACCGGAATCGCCCGACCCACCTGGATGGAGGCCGAGGGGTGATCGAAACGACCTGGGCAGCCCCTGACGGACGCGCGACCTGGCGCTCGCTCAGCGACGCGGTCGGCCAGGCTGTGATCGGGGCTGACGACGCGCTGCGCCTGGTCGCGGTCGCCCTGCTGGCGGACGGTCACGCGCTCATCGAGGATGTGCCCGGCATCGGCAAGACCCTCCTGGCCCGAGCCGTCTCGCGAGCGCTCGGCCTGCGGACCGCGCGCATCCAGGGCACGCCGGACCTGCTCCCCGTCGACGTCACGGGCGGGTCTATCCTCGAGGGCGGGTCGCTGCGCTTCGTCGAGGGCCCGGTGTTCACGAACGTCCTGCTCGTCGACGAGATCAACCGCGCGACCCCGCGGACGCAGTCGGCCCTGCTCGAGGCGATGCAGGAGCGCCAGGTGTCGGTCGAGGGCGTGACCCGCCCCCTGCCCGAGCCCTTCATCGTGCTGGCCACGCAGAACCCGATCGAGTACGAGGGCACCTTCGCCCTGCCCGAGGCACAGCTCGACAGGTTCCTCGTCCGCCTCCGGCTGGGCTACCCCGACGGGACCCAGGAGCGGGCCATCGCCCGTCGCTATCGCGAGGATGCGGAACCCCTCGAGCGAGTGCCCCAGGTGCTCGACGCGCCGGCCGTCATCGCGCTGCGCGACCACGTGCGGCGCCTCCACGTGGGCGAGGAGGTCGAGGGCTACGTCGTGGCCCTCGCCGTCGCTACCCGCCGGCACGAGCAGCTTCAGCTCGGCGCGAGCCCCCGGGCGTCCGTCGCGCTGTACCGGGCCGCCCAGGCGTGGGCCTTCCTCGATGGGCGCGACTTCGTGCGCCCGGACGACGTCAAGGCGATCGCGCAGGCGGTCCTGGCCCATCGCGTGGTGGTCGACCTGGACCAGGGTCTGCGCGGCGCCACCGCCGAGGCGGTCCTGGCGGACCTGCTGGCGACCGTCGCGGTGCCGCCCGAGCTGCATGACGCAGAGCCGGCGACCGTGGCGTCCCGGGCCCCTGGCGCCCCGGTGGGCGCCGCGACGCAGCCCCCGATGCGGGCGCCCGGCTCGTCCGAGCTGCCGGCCCGGGCGCCGGCAGGCCTCGATCGAAGGGCGGTCGCCGAGCCCGCGTCGGGCGCCGAGCCCGCGTCGGGCGCAGGGGACGCACATGACCGATACCGCCGCCCGCGCGACGAGCCCTAGGCCCCAGTCGTGACCGGCCGGGCCGCCTTGGGCGTGGTGCTCGCGCTGGGTGGCAGCCTGGCGGCCACGCCCGTCGTGGTCCTGCTCGGCCTGGCGATCGTCCTCCTCGAGGGCATCCGCGCCCTCTGGCGCCGACAAGGGCTGGAAGACGTCGAGTACGCGCGGCAGCTGTCGACCGCTCGGGCAGTCGTCGGCGATGTCGTCGGCCTCGACATCAGCGTCTGGAACCGCAAGCGGCTCCCGCTCGCCTGGTTGCGCGCCGAGGATGCCGCCTCGGCGGGGTTGGTCGTGCGCGAGCGTGAGCTCGCGCACAGCGAGACCATGGGTCGGGTGCTGGCCAACGCCTGGACTCTCGCCCCTTTCGAGCGGGTCGTCCGCCATTTCCACGTCGAGGCTACCCGGCGCGGCGTCCACGAGCTCGGACCCGCTCGCCTGACGGTGGGCGACCTCTTCGCCGGGCTGGCCGACGAGGCCGAGCACCGGGTCATCGACCGGCTGGTCGTCCGACCGCGAACGGTGCCGGTCATCGGCCTGCCGCCGCGCGCTCGTTGGGGTGGCGGCGAGCCTTCCCGACGCGGTCTGCTCGAGCACCCGCTCGCGTACGCCGGTGTTCGCGACTACCAGCCGGGCGATCCGCTGCGGAAGCTCCATCACCGGGCGTCGGCAAGGGTCGGACGGCCGCTGACGAAGCGCTTCGACCCGGCCCGAGAGCGCGAAGTGCTCATCGCGCTCGACATCCAGTCGCTCGACGGCCCGGCCTGGCAGCCGGTCTTCGACGACGACCTCGTCGAATCGCTGTGCGTGACCGTCGCGTCGCTCGCCCGCCACCTGCGTGACGACGGGGCGGCAGTGGGCGTGGCGGTCGCCGGATACTCCGGCGCCCCCAGGCCGGTCGCCGTGCTGGCCCCGTCCGAGGCGGCCGAGCAGGTACCCCGGATCCTCGACCTGCTCGCCCGCCTCAGCCCCTTCCCATCGGCCAGCTTCGACCGCCTGCTCGGTACCATTCCGCGCGGTCTCCGGCCGGGTACCGAGGTCGTGGTCGTCACGGCCCGCGACCCCAGCCCCTATCTCGCGGCGATGCGCCGACTCCGCTCGGTCGGCTTCGGCGTCACGCTGCTCGCGATCGGGCCGCGGGCCGGGTATGCGGTCGTCCGGACGCGGGGTGTCGGCCTCGCAGCTCGCCCCGCCCGGCTCGACGGCCCCTGGGCCGAGTGCCGCAGCCTGATGATCGCATGAGCCGGCTGATGGCCATGCTGCCACTTGCGCTGGCGGTCATCGCCGAGGGTGCGTGGGTGGCCGCCGTCTACGCCTTCGTCCAGGCGGCGGCGCACGAGGAGGCGCCACTCGGGCCGGTCGGCATGGCGCTGGCCGCTGCCGCCGGTCTGTTCGTCGCGCGACGCTGGGGGCCCGGGCTCGGAGATCGCTGGCCGTGGGTGCTGCTCGGGCTCGTGGGGCTGGCCGGCCTGCTCGGGGTGCTCGCCGCCCCCGATGCGATCGCAGCCCTGGCGACGGGCGGCCCGGTCGACGCCCTGCGAGCGAACCCTGGCGGCGCGCTCGTCGGCCTGGCGTTCCTCCGAGGCACGGCCCATGCGCGCGCCGCCACCTCGGAGGAGGTGCTCGGGAACCTGATGGCCATCGGGCTTCCTGGGCTCGTGATCCCGGTCCTGCTGGCGGGTGCGCTGCCGGAACCCTGGCGGACCGAGGCGACGACCGGCGCCGTGGTCGCCATCGCGGTGTTCCTCGTCGCCGGCACGGTCGGCCTGGCGGTCACGAGGATCTCGATGATCGGGACCGCCGCCGGCTTCGACTGGCGTCGCAACCGCGCATGGCTGGCGCTCGTCGCCCTGCTGGCCGTCGGAGTCGTGGTCGCGGCCATCCCGGCAGCGGTCGTCGTCGGGCCGATCGTCCGGGTGGCCGTCGCGGTGGCGGCCCTGCCCCTGCTCGCCGTGGGCGCCCTGGCCGGGCTCGGCCAGGTGAGTCGCCGGGCGGTCCTCTCGTTCCTGGTCGGCGGGATCGTGCTGCTGCTCGTCATCGCCTTCGCCGGGCCCGAGGATCCGTCGCGGGCCGAGCCGCCGGAGTCCCCCGGTCGCGGCAGCGAGCTGACCGATCCGACGGTCGTGACCTTCGCCGGTGGCGGCGTTCTCGTGCTCCTCACGGTCGTCGGGATCGTCGTGCTCGCCCGCCTTTGGATGCGCGAGGCCATGCGCCCGATCGATGGTGACGTGGCGGAGGAGCGCATGATCGACGCGGGCCGGCCAGAGCAGCGGACCACGTCGATGCCGCGCTCCGGTCGGCGAGCGTGGCGCCGTCACGACCCGACGGGCGCGGCCGGCGCCTACGTCGCCCTGCTGGACGAGCTGGAAGGGCGATCCACGGTTGCGCGTGAGGCCGCCGAGTCACCGGCCGAGCACGCCCGCCGGCTTCGGCAAGCCGGCACCGGTGCGATCGGGCTCGATCTGCTCGCCGCCGACTACGAGCTGGAGCGGTTCGCCGACCGCGAGCTGACACCGGGCGAGACGCGACGAGCACTTGCCCGCTGGCGCCGCCTTCGGGTGTCCCTCGGCCGCGGCGACTGAACCATCGTGGTCAGGCGATCCCGGAGGCCCAGGGTCCGTCCGCCGGTAGGGCGGCCCGCCGACCCACGGTCGCCGGCAGACCCCAGGAGACGCGCACCGGTGGCGCCGTGGTTTCGATCGTGTGGCTTGACGAGGGCCGGCTCGCGCGGGACGAGGGTCGGAGCCTAGGACTCCTCGAGCTCGTCAGACTCCTCCTCGAAGGCTTCGTCGCTCGTCTCCTCGGGCGGGAGCACGCGCTCGAGGTCCGAGATCTCCTCGTCCTCCTCGTCGTCCTCGAGGTCCTCCTCGAGCTCCATCTCCTCGCGCACGAGGGTGCCCTTCGTGTACGGGCGTAGGTCGGTCGACTTGGCCGCGGTCGGGAAGCTGACCTTCCCGTAGTTGCGCGGGTCCTGGGAGATCTCGCGGATGATCAGACGGACGTCCACGTCGCCGAGCGAGGTGACGCCGGCGGCGTACTTGTTGCCCTCGGCGATCAGCTTCAGCAGGCGCGCCGCCACTCGGGGCTCGACCGAGCCGATCCGGATGCCGTTGCTGAAGGCGATGAGGTGGTTGCCTTCGGGGGTGAGCTCGACGTAATCACCCGGGTTGACCTGGGCGAGCTTGGCCGGCGAGGCGAGGTCGACGAGGTACGCGAACCCGGTCTTGCCGGTCTCCTCGACGAAGATCGAGACCGGCGCCTTGCTGCCCTCGTTGGCCGGCACCGTCTTTTCGCCGGCTTCGACGAGCAGCATCCGGAGGCGGTCGATATTGCGCTCGGCGATGCGGTTCGTGGGGTCGAGCGCGAGGGCGATCTGGTAGTGCTCGCGAGCCGCTCCCAGCTCGCCCAGCTCCCAGAGCGCCTTGGCCAGGCGGTTCTCGGCCTCGACGTCCGGGCCGAGCTCAAGGAGGCGCCGGTTGGTGTCGGCCGCGTCGGACCAGCGGGCGGCGCTGGCCTCGGCGATCGCCTGCTCGGCGAGCTGGCGCTTGATGCGAATCGTGTTCGTCGGGCCCCCGGTCTGGGACTCGAGATCGGAGAAGGTCAAGTGGGGTCGTCCTTTCGGGGCGTCGAGCGGTGCTGGTGCGTCGAGCGGTGCTGGTGCGTCGAGCGGTGCTGGCCGGCCGACCGCGCGCCGCCTCGGCGGCCGTCGATGGGGGCCGAGCGTTTCTAGCACCGTGCCGCCAACCTGTCAACGCAGCGCGCTCCGGCGCTTCCGTCAGCTTCAGTCCCGAGCATCACGGTGGCCGGCCCCGCGTCCGGTGACGCGGCTCCCCCAAGCGCCCGCCCGCGGCGGTGACGCGACCCCCCGGCCCTGCGCCCGGTGACGCGGCTTCCGGCCCTGCGCCCGGCGACGCGGCTCTCGCGCGGGCGACGCGGATCTCGCGCGGGCGACGCGGCGTTCGTCCGGGCGACGAGGCTCCCGTCCGGGTTACCACTCTGGCTGGCGGTAGGGACGTGGCAGTCTAGGTCGCAGGCCGGGCTGGCCCGTGTTTGCACGATCGCACCGCGGCTCGCGTCCGGGCGCCGCGGCTCCCGTCCGGGTGACCACTGTTGCTGGTGGTACGGACGCTCTTCGTCGATCCCGGGTTCGTAGTGCCACCAGACCGACCGAGCGTCACCCGCAGCACCACTGACGGTGGTACCCCGGACTGGCAGGGGACTCGGACCGGCCCAAGGGCGGGGGCACCGAGCCGGCGGGTCGGTCGAGCCGGCGGGGCGGTCGAGCCGGTTCGCCTCAGCTCCCCAGGCGGACGTTCAACGCGACGACCAGCACTCCCAGGGCGAGGAGCAGGGCGATCTCCCACAGCCAGCGCGGATCGCGCCGCCCCGCCGGCGCCGTTCCATGGAAGGCGTCCCACAGGAAGAGCACCAGGGTCAGCAGGGCCGGCCCGAGCAGGAGCGGCAGGGCAAGGGCGCGCAGGGCGCCGGCGGCGATGGCGATGACGATCGCGTAGCTCAAGGCGGACCAGGTCACGTCGCGGACGGTGGTCAGGCGGAGCGCGGACAGGCGGTAGCCGAGGAGGAACGCGACGAGCGCATCGCAGAGTGCAAGGACGACGAGCTCCGGTCCGCTGAGGCCCGTGCCCTGCGCCGCCCCGTTGCTTTGGGCGACGATCCCGCCCGGGACCATGGCGGCGATGCCGGCGAACGCGGCGAACGCCACGATCATCGTCAATGTCACGACCTGCGATCGATCCTCCGCGCCGGGCGGCGCGATCGCCCCCTCCAGCCGCGCCTCGAGGGCGAGGCATCGATCGATCACGACGCCGGCCAGGGCCAGGGCGGGCACCAGACCCAGCCCGATCGGCACGAGGCGCAGCGCCCCGATCGCCGCGACCGCCGCCACCGCGGGCAGCAGGAGCGACTCGATCGGGACGCCGCGCGGCTCGCCCTCGCCGAGCACCTGGAGCGAGCCCAGCAGCATCGCCACGAGCAGCAACCCCGCCGCGAGCCAGAGCAGCGGGCCGTCGGCGAGTCGGGAGAGACCCGCGATCGCGACAGCGAGGAAGACGAGATCGCGCCGGCCGGCGCTGCGGGGATCCATCGCCCGGGATGGTACCCCCGCCCCGGGCCGAGAGCCGCTCCGGCTCGTTGTCCCGCCCAGGCCGACAGCCGCCTCGGACCGCCTCCGCCTCAGACCGAGACCCGCCGCCCCTCGCCGATCACGCTCGCCCAGGCGAGAGCCGCCCCACGCTGAGGGCCGCCCCAGCCCGTTGCCGCCGCCTCAGGCTGGGCAAGCCCCCTTGTCCCCTACCCAGGCGAGGAGCTCCGCGCGTGAGCGCGTGTTGAGCACCGTCCCCGCCGTGACCCACGCACGCCTCGCCTGCGATACGCCCCAGCGCAGATAGGCGAGCTCGTCGGTCCGGTGCGCGTCGGAATCGATCGACAGGATGCAGCCGGCCGCGACCGCCCGGCGCGCTCGCTCGACCGAGAGGTCGAGCCGGTGCGGCGAACCGTTCATCTCGAGGGCGGTGCGGGTCCGGGCCGCCGCCTCGAACACCGCCTCCCAATCGAGATCGAGGTCGTCGCGATCCTGGATCATCCGGCCCGCCGGATGGGCGATGACGTCCACGTGCGGACTGCCGATGGCCGCCAGGACCCGGGCGGTCAGCTGCTCGCGAGGCTGTCGCCGGCCGACGTGCAGCGCGGCGACCACGAGGTCGAAGCGGGCGAGCACCTCGTCGGGCAGGTCGAGCGAGCCGTCGGCCCGGATCTCCAGCTCGCAGCCGTGGAGCAAGCGGAAGCCCTCGGCTGGGGTCTCAGGCGGGGCCTCCCCGGCAGCCTCCTCGACGGCGAATCGAGCGTTCAGCTCATCGACGATCGTTCGCTGGGCGGCGAAGCGATCAGGATCGAGCCCGCGGGCGATGCCCAGGCTCATCGTGTGGTCGGTCAGCACCTGGTAGGCATGGCCGCGCCGCCGGGCCGCCTCGGCCATCGCCTCGATCGAGTGCACGCCATCGGACCACTCGGAGTGGGAGTGGAGGTCGCCGCGCAGGTCGGTCTCGGCGATCAGGGTCGGCAGGACCCCGTCGCGGGCCGCCTCGATCTCGCCCGCGGCCTCGCGCAGCTCGGGCTCGATGAACGGGAGGTCGAGGAACGCGTACGCCTCCGCTTCCGTCGCGAACGTCTGAAGCTCGGCCGCGTCGCCGGCGAGCGGCTCGCCGTCCTCACCGAGACGGAGGAAGCCCTTCTCTGACAGGCTCCAGCCGCGATCGCGGGCCAGCCCGCGCAGGCGGACGTTGTGCTCCTTGCTGCCGGTGAAGTGGACGAGGTAGGTGCCGGCCTCGCCGGGCGGCATGATCATCAGGTCGACCTGTGGCCCGCCCCGGAGCTGGACCGCGGCCTTGTGCGAGCCCGAGCCGAGCACCCGCTCGACGTCCGGAAGCGAGACGAACCGCTCGACGAGGGCGGGCGCGTCGTCGGTCTCGGCGAGGATGTCAAGGTCGCCGATCGTCTCGCGCCGGCGCCGGAACGACCCGGCCGGCTCGAGCCGACGAACGCCGGGCACATCACGCAGGGCAGCCAGCAGGCCGTCGACGATGGCGTCCGCGCGGTCGAGCAGGAGGCGCGATTGCCGCGTCTCGAGGTGCTCGATGCCCGCCAGCACCGACGCCTCGGTCTTGACCGACATGCCCCGAACCGAGCGGAGCATGCCCGCCTGCGCCGCCCGCCGAAGGTCCTCGATGGACTCGACACCCAGGGTCTCGTGGACGAGCTTGACCGTCTTGGGGCCGACGCCGGGCACCTCGAGCAGGTCGATCAGCGTCGGCGGGAATTCCGCGCGGAGACGTTCGTGGTAAGCCAGGCGACCCGTCCGGGCCAGCTCGTCAATCTTGTCCCGGATCGCCTTGCCGACGCCCGGGATGTGCGGTGGCTGCCCCTCGCGATACGCCCGGGCGACCTCCACCGGGCACTTGGCGATCGCGTCGGCGGCACGGTGGTAGGCGACCGTCTTGAACACGAGCTCGCCCTTGACCTCGAGGACGTCGCCGATCTCGTGGAAGACGCGGGCGAGCTCGTCGTTGGAGAGGAGCGGCGCGCCGGCCGGGTCATCGCTCACAGGTCGATGGTAGCGGCGCCGAAGGGCTGGGCGTGCCGCCGAGGTCCAGCCCGCGACCAGGGACCCGACTCCATGCCCATGCCGCGACGACCCGGCCGCGAGTCGAACCGGCCGCGACGCCGACGCCGCGACGCCTACGCCGCGACGACCCGGTCGCGGCCCGCCTTCTTGGCCCGGTACAGCGCCCTGTCGGCGGCCTCGATGAGCTCGGCGATCGGCTGATCCGGAGCCTCCTGGACCGCGACCCCGATCGACACGCTCGTGCCCGGCACCCGGAGATCGCGCAGATCGAGCGCGCGAACGGCGGCACGGACGCGCTCGCCGATCCCCTCGGCAACGGCTCGGCTCGGGTTCCGCAGCAGCACCGCGAACTCCTCGCCGCCGTAGCGGGCCGGCACGTCGTCCTCGCGGACGGCGCCGGCGATCGCGCCGGCGACGGCCCGCAGCACCTCGTCCCCGACCGCGTGCCCGTGGCTGTCGTTGAGTCGCTTGAAGTGGTCGATGTCGATCATCAGCACGCCGACGGCATCGCCCGCCCGGCGGCGACGGGCCAGCAGCCCGCAGAACTCGTCGAAGTAGCGCCGGTTCGGCAGCCCGGTCAGCCCGTCGGTCGAGGCCCGGGTCTCGGCCGCCCGGTAGCTCGTCGCTCGGGCGAGCGCGACCGAGGCCTCCGTCGCCGCCTCGTCGAGGAGGCGCTGGGTCGAGGCGGGCCAGGCAGCACCCGTCCGCCGGGACAGCACGAGCGCCCCGACGACCGCAGCGTCCGCCACGAGCGGAGCGGTGAGCGTGTTGCGCAGCGCGTAGACGTCGCTGACACGCTCGGTGATGCGCTCAGCGACCCGGTTCGCGACGGAGCCGTGGGAACCGGTTCGCGACACGTGCGCGCCCTCGAACCCGGCCGAGCCGAGTTCGCGCACGACCGGCCCGGCGGTCGGTGCGGT
>Ga0210334_10545237_pt1 | contig 11416 bp, 11 predicted proteins | sample S306metaT_FD_164440 | JGI IMG/M metagenome (GOLD analysis project Ga0210334, IMG submission 164440) | Metatranscriptome of estuarine sediment microbial communities from the Columbia River estuary, Oregon, United States - S.306 (Metagenome... | ecosystem: Environmental > Aquatic > Marine >... | reverse complement strand
TGCCGGTCTGAACACCGTCCTCGACGCGCTTGCTTCCGGTATCCCGATGGTGGCTGTCCCGGTCACGAACGAGCAGCCTGGGATTGCCGCCCGCGTTGTCTGGGTCGGGGCCGGCGAGGCCATTGCCCACACACGCTTGACCCCCCAGGCGCTACGCGCCGCGGTGCTTCGAGTGCGGTCGAACCCATCCTACCGCACGGCGGCCGAGCAGGTCCGGGACTCCATCCAGGCAGGCGGCGGGGCTTCGCGTGCCGCGGATATGATCGAGCAGGGCTTGGGGCTTGAGGCGTGACTTCGGAGCTTGAACCCGAACAAAGGAGGGAAATCCCTTAACCGTCTTCGACAAGCAGCTCGACCCATGAGGGCTATTCACTCACCAACAATAATAAATAGGTCCAGCGTTACCGCTAGGAACACACCGGTCGCCGGCAACGTAAGTATGGAAGACACTGTCGTGACCAAACCGTCGCTCTTGCGATCAGCCGTTTAGCTCTATTTTTGAGAATTGATGCCCTGGATGTTCGTGCCCTCCGATAGGGCCATTTTTCAGATGCCATGCTCTTGACAGATAAGTAACAGCACTCTGGGCGTGCCATTTAGGCCGCGACCACGCACAAACCAGTTGTGGCTGTGGATAGAGCTCCGAACGGTTGGTGTGACAGGCGCTCCAGCATTGTTGATTCGGAGATGTCAAGCTGTTCTTGCTAGGAATGCGTGAAAACCTTCAAAAATCTATATGAGACCACTATTAGTGGTGGTCTCTTTCATGGATTACGGACGCCTAAAAACTAGGCAGAGTGATAAATGAGCTGTGATTCACGCGGTCTTTTGCCCCCTGAACGGACTTACCCACAATGTTACCCACAGAAGATGGGGAGAAGACTTAGCGCGTAGACTGTGCAAAACAAGGAATCGTGTATGGGCAGAGTGCACTCGTGATGCGGTGACTATTCTATCGATTTCTATGGTAAAAACAGGAACTTCGAAATTGTTCGCGGCGACCATTGATGAGCCCCGGTAGTGCCGGGCTCTTATCTGGGGGGAATAAGCGTACGCTGGACTTCTTAACCGCCTTCAGAAGAAGACGCGGAGGTTTCCCTAACTACGACCTTGCACTCAGGCGCCAATCCTGACAGACTACCGAACAGATTTATACGTATACGGAACCCGACACTAACTGGCTAGGCGCCAATGGCAGACGCGACGGATTGCGCCGTTGGCCATGGTCCTGAGCCCCCGCTGAACTGGCGACGACGTAGGGCTCAGGCTCTCACGCGAGAAAGGAGCAGTGATGATCACACTTACCTCAAGAGGCTCCGGCTGGGGTGGCGTTTTCGCCCTTGGCCTCATTCTGTGTTTCAGTACCGGGTGCGCGCTGACGGCCAAGCAGAAAGCGGCAGTCAGCCAATTCAGCGACTCCGCTGCCACACTCGGGGACGTCACCTCCTCCGAATTGAAGGCGATGCGGCACGGCGCGGTCAAGATGACGATCGAGCGGCTCCTTCTCGGCGGAAAGAGTAAGGACCCCAACCTTGGAGACCAAACATCCCTCGATCGGGGGTTTGAACTCAACCGTGTAGAGACCGTATCAGCGGCAACCCTGGCGTTGGCGGCGTACGGGAAGACCCTGGCATCCCTGGTCGACGACACACAATCGGCCGACCTGAACGTCGCGAGCCATGAGTTTGTCGCGAGTCTTGGCAACGTCCCCGAGGCAAAAAAGCAGCTCACGGACGAGCAGCTTGAGGCGATCGGAACTGCCATCCAGGAGGTCGGCACACTCTGGGTTGACTGGAAACGCAAACAGGCAGTAACGACTATCGTGAAGGCGTCACGGCAAGCCGTCGACCACCTCTGCGATCTCCTCATTCGAGATTTCGACCCCAAACGGGGCTGGGTGGCGCTCCAACTTCAGGTCATCGAGGACCCGCTCATCGCCGAAGCGACGAATGCCTTGTATGACGGCCGAACCTACAACGATCGAAAGATCGCCCTCGACGCCTTCCGGTTGGCACATGGAAACAAGATGCGGCGGACCGAGGTGCTGACCCGCGTGGTCGATGCAGCCGTGGCCATGAAGCAGGCCAACGGCGCGCTTGTTCGGGCCGTCGATCAACTCGGGTGGTCGGTTCAGGACATTCGGTCTTTTGCCGAACGGGTGAGGTCTCTCACAAACGCAGCACACATCATCGTCACGGAATGAAAGGACGTGGACTATGGCTAAGAGCCTCGGGGAGGAACTGAGTGCAGCGCTTTCGAATATCACGGCGCTCATCATCAAGACAGAGAGCAAGAGTGAACGATCTCAGCTGACACGACAACAGGCCAAGCTCGCGGGTCAACTTCAGGTGTTTGTGGACCAGGTCGTCGATGAGGCGCTACCCGAATATGAAGAGGCAACCGAGGCCCTCAAAGAGGCCAACACGGAGGCGGAAGCCGCCAAGCGGAAACTCGACAAGGTCGCCTCATCCATCAAGAAGTTTGCGACCGCCATCGACAAGCTCCAATCGCTCGCGGAGATGGTCAGCTAGGAGCCTGTCCGACATTGCGCGAACCCTTTTGTCAGGAACCGCTGACTCGCGTAGAGAAAGAGTCCTGTCGTTGTTCGACAGGAGGTCCTGCCATGCCCACCCGCACGTTTCGCCCCTATGACTCCGATGCGCTGTGACTATTGCCGCCGTCGCCGCAGGAATGGCTGCCGGAGGACCATCTGGCGTTGTTCCTGTCGGATCTGATCGAGACGCTGAATCTGACCTCCCATCCTCCAGACCTATGGAGGCGTCACCCGTGGTACCGCTCCCTATCATCCCCAGCTGCTGGTGAAGATCTTCGTCTATCAGGCTGCGGAAAAACTCGATTTATGTACTTCATCGTGGTCAGCACGAATTGAAAATCCCTGAATTATCAATGGTCCCTCTCTTCACCTTGAAGCGTTCAAGGACCTGGAAAGTAGTTTTTCCGCAGCCTGCTAGAATAGCATCGTGGGTTCTGACGAACCAACGAATCGAGGCTCCCATCGCGTCTATGCGGCTATTTTGACGTCGCTCTTATTGCTGTTCTGTTTTCGCGTGGGCGCCCAATTACTCCAGGCTTGGTTTCCCGTGGGTTTTCTCCCTCCATTCGATTCCTGGGAGAGCGGGGCCTTGCCATACTGGCTGCTGTGTCTGTCACAAGCGATCATTATCCTTGTCTGTACCAGAGTGATTTGGCGATTGTATGGGGGCAGGATCATGCCTTCGTCGAGAATAGGCGGAGTGCTCCTTGTAATAGGCTGGTTCTATTTCGGACTGATGGGTATACGGCTCATCGTGGGCCTGACCGTAGCGCCCGACCACTTTTGGTTCGGCGCGAGACTCCCCACCCTGTTTCACTTGGTGTTGGCAGGTTTCATCCTGGTATACGGCAGATTTCATCTCGCAGCCTGCCGCACGATCGGCTCGCATCGCCTGGGAGACGCCGCATGAAGCGGGTTGTTCGGTACGGAGTCTATCCTGTCGTGCTGCTCGGCAGCATATGGGGTAATGTGAGTCTCATGGAAGCGGGAGCAGGCATTCTCTTGTCGACGTATCTGCCGGTGACCATCGGGACCTTGCTTATCATCTGGCTCGAGGTGCGGATACCCTATCGGGTTTCGTGGAAGCCCTCGGGGAAAGAAGTGGCTGAAGACTCGGTGTTTCTCACCCTCGTGCATGTCGTGTGGCCGAAACTGCTCTCGATCGGGGCCGCCTTCGCCCTCTTTGAGCTATGGACCGGACGAGACTGGCTGAGCTATGCGATCTGGCCGCGGGAGTGGCCGATCCCACTGCAGGCCATCATGATGGCATTGATGGTCGATAGCACCAGGTATTGGCTCCACCGGATCAGTCATGAATGGGGGCCGCTCTGGCGGTTTCACGCCGTTCACCATTCGCCGCACCGGCTGTATACGCTGAACGTCGGCCGTTTCCACCCAATCGACAAGGGGTTGCAGTTTCTGCTGGACTTGCTGCCGTTCATCGTCATGGGTGTGCCTCCGGCTGTGCTCAGTCTGTATTTTGTATTCTATGCGGTGAACGGGTTCTTTCAGCATTCCAACGTGGACGTCAAGCTGGGCTGGCTCAACTATCTGATGAGCGGACCAGAGCTGCATCGCTGGCACCACTCGATGAGGACCCAGGAGTCCAATAATAATTACGGCAATCATCTCATTGTCTGGGATTGGATTTTCGGCACTCGATATCTCCCTTCGGATCGTGAGGTCGAAGCCTTAGGGCTCATCAATCGCCAGTACCCCACCGGCTTCATGGAACAGATGGCGGCCCCCTTTGTGGCCGGGTTGGATAAACAGGCTGCGTAAGGCTTCTTATGACCGATTTGAGACGGACGGTATCGCTTCGCACGGCAATGAGGGGAATCGAGCGCCGTGACTGGACTCCGTTTATCCGTCAAACCGATGATCCGATGGAGGTTCAGCAGGCGCTGCTCCGACAGATGCTCAACCGTCATGCCAAGACAGCATTCGGACGCAAGTATCGTTTCACAACGCTGCGCACGTATGGCGACTTTCGGCGCGCGCTTCCTATGCAGAGTTATGAAGATCTGCGCCCCTACATCGAGGCTCAAGATCACACGTGCAATGCAGAGTTGAACGCGGAACGGCCACGTCTCTTTGCACAAACGAGCGGGACGACCGGCAAGCCCAAATTCATTCCGATACTCAGAGATACACAAACCCGTATTCGAACCTATCAGAGGCTGTTCGCATTTTCACAATATCAGGGAGTGTCTGATATTTTTGAGGGCCGCATCCTAGTGCTGTCCGGCCAACGTATCGAGGGTCGCTTGCCTACCGGCACGGCCTATGGCTCGATGTCCGGTCTTCTGTACGAGTCGCTGCCGCCTCCGATCAAGGAAAAGGATGTGCTCTCAGTTCGCGTTCGTGCGTTGACAGATGCGAGAGAAAAATATCGGCAGGTTGCAGTCTGTATGTTGGCGGAGCCGGCGCTATCTGTGATGGCCGCTCCCAATCCCTCGACGTTCCTCAAGCTGATGGAACTGATTCGGCAGCACTATTCGGATTTAGTCGAAGCGCTGTCGTCGGCAAACGGCAGAGATGCCAAAGGCGCTGTTGTTGTTCCGCAGGCCAGCAGCCGGCGATTGGCGCACTTGCGCGCCTATCTCGGACACGAAGATCAGCTGACATTTGCAACATTGTGGCCGAACGTGCGGGCAGTGATTACCTGGATGGGAGGTAACTGCGGCGTATTGATTTCACAATTGAAATCGATTCTCTCGGAGCATACTGCGCTGATTGAAATGGGGTATCTCTCGAGCGAGTGTCTGGGAAGTCTCAATGTGGATGTGGTGAACAATCGATGCATCCCGACCTTTTGCGACAACTTCTTTGAATTTGTTCCCTTGATCGAGTGGGACAGGGCCGATCCCAGGACGTTGACTCTGGATCAGCTGGAGATCGGTGAGAAATATCAGGTGTTGGTCACGACCCCGGCCGGCCTCTATCGGTACGTCATGAACGATATCGTGGAGGTCACAGGATGGTTCAACCGCACCCCCACGATCCAGTTTGTCCAAAAGGGGAAGGGTGTGACCAACATTACAGGGGAGAAGCTGTACGAGCATCATGTCACCGCTGCTATTGATGCGGTTTTCGCCGAACTGAGGTTGAGTTGCGAATTCTACGTGATGCTGGCCGACGTGGAGGAGCAACAGTACACCCTCTATGCGGAGTCTGGGCCGTCGGTTTTGGATGTGGCATATCGGGTGGAGGAGAGGCTGGGTGAGCTGAACATAGAGTTCAAGGCGAAGCGGGAAAGTGACCGCCTCAAACCACTGGTTGTCCGGCATCTCCGTGAAGGAACAGCCGATGCCTATCGAGAACATTGTCTTCGGAGGGGCCAGCGTGAATCTCAGTTCAAGATGGTGAGGTTGCAATATAGCCGTGACTGTCTATTCGATTTCTCGCCGTACGTGAGGTAGGTTGGTGATGCGGATCAAGAATCTCTCTGTTCAATCTCTGAATATTCCTTTCAAACAATCCTTTGCGCATGCGTCGGCTGTCCGCGCCAAAACCGAAAGTGTGTTGGTGACAGTGGCGGATGATGCCGGCGTGGTCGGGCTTGGCGAAGGATGCCCGCGCTCCTATGTGACCGGTGAAACTGTTGCATCGATCGAGCGGTTTGTGGAATTGCATCGGGATCAGTGGGTCGGATTCACCGGCATCGATGACATGCGAGCCTGGATCGGCGAGCATGACGCGGTGATCGATAAGAATCCTGCCGGCTGGTGCGCCGTCGAGACGGCTGTTCTGGATCTGCTCGGCAAGAGAGCGGGACAATCGATCGAAGCCCTGCTCGATCTTCCGCCGCTTGCCGGAACCTTTCAATATTCGGCCGTGCTGGGCACTGAAGATCTTGGGTCTTTTAAGAAACAGCTCCAGCGATATCTGGCTGCCGGCTTTACCGACTTCAAGGTCAAGGTGACGGGCCGGCTTCAAGACGACATCGATAAACTCCAACAAGTGGCTGAGGCAGGACATTCGAACATCCAGGTCCGGTTAGATGCGAACAATCTCTGGGGCAATACTGAGTCTGTATTGGCCTATGTGAAGCAGCTTCCCGGCCGCATCACGGCGATCGAGGAGCCGCTCAAGGTCGGCGATTACGATGGATGCCGGCGATTGAGGCAAGAGCTGAACATCCCGATCATTCTGGATGAAAGCTTTCTGCGGGTGGAGCAGTTTGCGGAGCTATCGGAAGTGGCGTCGTCATGGATCATCAACATTCGCATCTCTAAAATGGGCGGCCTTCTGCGGTCTCTCGCCGTCGCTCAGCGGGCTAAGGAGGTTGGCATACCGATTGTCATTGGCGCCCAGGTGGGCGAGACGAGTATTTTGACTCGCGTGGCGCTCACGGTTGCGAATAGGTATCGAGATATTCTGCTCGCGCAGGAAGGCGCGTTTGGGACATTACTTCTGGAGCGGGATCTCTGTGAGCCACCGCTGATGTTCGGGGCTGCGGGACGACTCGATGCGAATGTGTTGAGCAGAGAAGCCGGGCTGGGAGTTATCCTCGGGGACGTCCTGTAGCCGGTAAAAGCGGGCTAAACGTGTGCGCCGGATCCTGTCGCGGCATCTCCACGATAGAATCGGACCCGGATTTGTTCCGTTGTCGCCAGGAAGCCGGAATGAATGTGCTGCTCGACGAAGGCGAGGAAGAACTCTATCTTCTCCTGTGTGTCGACGAGTTCAATGATGATCGGCAGGTCTTCCGACAAGCGCTCGATCTTGAATGTATGGATGACGCGGCTATTGGCTCCGAATCCCATCAAGCCACGCAACACGGTGGCCCCTGCCAAACCGTTGGCCTTGGCCTCTGTGACGATCCATTCATAAAGCGGTCGCTTGTCGTAGCGGTCGCCCTCGCCAACAAAGATGCGCAACAGCATGCCGTCCGTGGGAAGCATGGATTACCTCCAGATCTGGTAGGCGAGGGTGTAGCCGAGCCATACCGCTCCGAGACCGAGCAAAACTTGAGCGCTTACGTTCAGTAGTGCCAACGCCTGTCCACCATCGCGCAGGAGATTCATGGTTTCATTGCCGAAGGCGGAGAAGGTGGTAAAGCCGCCGAGGATGCCGACGATGAGGAACGCTCTTGTGTCAGGTGAGAAGAGGCTGCGGCTTTGCGCAAGCTCGGAGAGAAACCCGATCAAGAAACAGCCGATCACGTTGACCGCCAGCGTGCCGTACGGAAAGGCAATGCTCTGACTCGCCGTTTGTGCCGATCCGCTGACAAGATATCGCAGGACTGATCCAATAAACCCGCCGGAGCCGATCAACAAAAGTTTCATCATCATTCAAAGTGTACCGGTATCAGGGGGTCTTGATTATGCGCTCGATGATGCCGATGCAAACAGCCATCCGGCAGATTACCATATCACTCGGTCATATGAATTAACCGGCAGGGAGCTGTGTCGAACTTGTCGGGGACGTGCTTCGCGATGAAGGTCTGAGGCGGCAGAGGGAGGGAAGCAGGTCCCCCTGCCTCTGCCGGTGGAACTGTCTGCTAGTTGAGCGGAGGCACTACTCCCGCAAAGGTCAGCAAGTCGGTCATACGAAAGTCTCCGGGCGTTGCGGACGGCAATACCGGAGTCCAGTTTGGTTGTGCGGCCAAATATGAAGATTCGTCCGCTTTCAGCAGGCCGACGAACACTTCACCGACGATGCGGCCTCCAACCGGTCCCAAGCGGAGACCATTCTCCATAAGCTCGGCCTCCTTCAAAATATAAAACCAGAGCGGGGTGCTCTTTTCCATGGCGAACGGTCTGAGCATGTCCAGCTGTGAAGGGGGCAGTGCCGGAACACCCATTCTCCGTGCGATCGCCTGGCCCGACGGGATTTCGAAATTGACGTGGCGCATCAGATTCCGCGACGCCAACGATTGTACCCCGTCGGACGGCAGACCAGGTGCCGGCCCACGAGACCCCGGAAGCAGCATCACCACGCTGGAAAGTTTGGTGTCGATCTTCTTGTTCGGACGGAAGTTGCCGTCGCCAAAATTGAAGAACGTTTGCCAGTCGACAAATCGACGAGGCGCGCGCTTTCCGCCGCGGAGGTCGATGGGGTCGGGGTCGTTGGGATCCTGGGTATCGTCGAAGACGAACGCAAAGAACGGCTGTCCTCCGTCCGGGCCAAAATTCAAACGGTAGCTCGGACGAATTTGCGAGTGGCCGAAGCGGTAGGCGGCGACTGTGAATTCGATGGGGAGCTGCGGCTTCCGTGAATTCCTGTCCCGTCGAGTGACGAAGGTATCAGACACTTGATAGTAGCGAAGTCCCTTTTGGAGAATGTCATCGAGGCGCGCTTGTCCGATCGTCAGCGGGAGAAATTCGTGTACGATGATCCACTGATAATGCCAGCGGACCTGACGCTGCGCCAGCTTGAAGATCTCATCAGACGATTTGCCCGCGTGGGCGGGATCCGCACGCAGAGTGTCCACCACCGCGTTATGAAAACGCAGCATCGCCAAGTGGAGCTGAGCGAGGATCACATGTTCGTCGTTTCGGCTGTCTCCGAGGATGGCGTTATTGCCGCTGTCACGCGGAAGATCGAACCGGATGGCTCCCTTGCGAGAGACAAGTTCTGAACCTGGAATCGGTTCTACGCGCATTTTGATATCGCCGGAACTCACGTCATACAACTCCGGGGATCCTTCCGGCCCAGCACCGTACACACTGTCCAGGTCAAACGCTGCGGTGCGAAAGTTCGTCGTAGTTCTGGGATCGCTCCGTTCGAGCAATGCGGATCTCGGATCGAGCGTGATGTCATGGTCCAGAAACTGGCCCAAGAATGTCACGCCCGCCGTCATATTGGGATTGTCAGGATTATTCGGACTGAACTCGTTGGGATTGGTGATCGACTGAACAGGGTCGGTCAGGTTATCCAACGCGTCGATGACGCCACCTTTTTCGCCCAATTTCTTCGCCATGTCACGCACCGTATCGGTGGGTTGGGCGAAGGGCAGCAAATCAGGGAACATGCGGGTATAGGTATTGTCCTGAGCGTAAGGCCTGTCCTGCATGCCGGGAAGATGCAGGTTGTTCGGACTTGAGGATGCCGCCTCAGCGACACCCGCGAGCATGGTGCAGCAGAGCGCTCCAGCAACACCCAGTGAAGTGAAGGTCTTGTGATCGAATGACATGAGCTCTCCTATTTGGTAACTAGGTTTCTCGATTGATTGTCTCAATCCTGTTGATCAAGAAGCATGCCGGGGGAAATGTGATGGCCAGGGAACGAAGGAGGACTCGGTTATCTTGCTGGAACGTGAAGCAAATCTTGAATCGCTCGACTCGATGGTTCTGCAATAAGTCGATGGGCTCGACTGTAGGATTGTAGGCTGAGGTTTGTATGGAGTTGTATGAAATTGCGGACTGATGCGAGGAAATCCCGAGCTGTGCTGGTCAGGAGGATTGAGTCTCAGCGTACCGTCCTCACGACCATCGCATGGTTTCTTGTGCTGAGCGGAGAGAGAGAACTCACTTGATCGGATGCTTCACGCCGGACGACGCACTGACTTCATGATTCTCGGAAGCGGCAGTTTTCCCTCTCGTATCTTCAACGTGGCGGACCGGTGCATTACAGTAGGCGTCGTCTTGCTTTTTCTTGAAACCTGCCATCTGTGCGACTCTGTAGCAGGAAGGGAGAGACAGATTCCGTCTGTGGTTTCTTTGGTGCCCTCATTCTCGAATACTTAGCGGAATAGGAGGAGCCTTGCTCCCGGATTTCAGATGGAAGTGGGTGAATTTTGTGGCATATCCGTTCGGTGCGTTCGTGCTTTTTGTTGGAGCGGCGGTTATGTGGCAGAGGCGGAACCAGAAAGTGGATAGCTAGTAGTGGAGGTTAGAGTATTGCATGGGCTGAAGCTAGACCATCAGTTCTGCCTTAATGCTCTGCCGGGAGTATTCATTTCTTCCGTATCATTGACTTAAAAAGTCAAGAAGGCCTTCATTAAGGCCGCAGGGAGCTTGGGCACTGAGCGCATTTTTTTGATACGTTGGTTGGCAGCGGGCTAAGAACGATGCTGGTAGGCCATTTCAGATTTCCATCACTTCGGCAATGATCGTGTGATATCCGCTCGCGCTGGTCGGCTATGGCCATACGGTCTTGCTACGATTTGTGCGCTTCCATGTAGGCCCGGAGGAGGGTGTTGATCCTGGTCTGATAGCCGGGACCCTTGGCTTTGAACCACTCAAGAACACGCTGATCAAGCCGAATGGTCACAGTGGTTTTAGGCTCAGGAAGGACAAGAGTTGCAGACTTGAAAAAGTCTTTGTCCAATTCCGGAATGTCCGAGTAATCGATGTCGCGATTCGACAGGGAATCAACTCGTGTCCAATTAGTCTTTGATCGCGTCTTGGTAGGAATCTTTTTCACGGCTGTTTGCCTTTCGTAGTGAAATGATTCGAACTGTGTTTGGCTCTCGTTTGGTGTGCGCGATTACCATGGGCCGGCCTCGCACGATGCCCAATCCTTGCCAACGCGGTTCTCCATAGTCTTTGCGCTCATCCGATTTCACGAACATAGGCGCAGCAAACATCTCCAGCGCGTCCACAAGTCGATTCCATGTTTGGCAAGATTGGCGGCTCGTTTGGTTTCGTTCCATTCAAGCTGCACGCGGAAAGTGTACATACGGAATGTATGTACGTCAGGGTCGGTGGAGTTGAGCCTGGCAGGTTGCCAGAGAGGGAGGAGGGTTAAATCCGTTCAACTTCTGCAATGATCGTGTGATAGCCGCTGGCACCGGCCGGCTGGGGCCGCACGATCTCGGAGATCTGCAGCTGGCCTTTGGTATCCGTGGCTCGGACGACGGTTTGGTACTTACCGGGTTTCGGCGGTCTCCATGCGTAGGTCCAGATGACCCAT
>Ga0210334_10214725_pt1 | contig 11428 bp, 16 predicted proteins | sample S306metaT_FD_164440 | JGI IMG/M metagenome (GOLD analysis project Ga0210334, IMG submission 164440) | Metatranscriptome of estuarine sediment microbial communities from the Columbia River estuary, Oregon, United States - S.306 (Metagenome... | ecosystem: Environmental > Aquatic > Marine >... | reverse complement strand
CCTGCAGTTGGAGATTGAGCGGGAAGCCCTCCGCAAGGAAACCGACCCCGCCAGCCGCACACGATTAGAGACGCTCGAAGAGGAGTTGGCCGAGAAGGTGCGCGATCGGGATGTGCTGAAGACCCAGTGGGAAACAGAGAAAGTATCTGTCGGTCGCCTGCATAAGCTTCGGCAACAGATCGAAGGCATGAAACAGGAGATGGAACGGGCCGAGCGGGCGTACGACCTGAACCGGGTCGCAGAATTGCGGTACGGCGAATTGCCCAAGCTGGAGCGGCAACTCACCGCAGAGGAGCAGCACCTGGTGAAGAGGCAAAACGGACACCGGTTGCTGAAAGAGGAAGTGGATGAAGACGACATCGCAGCGGTCGTCAGCCGGTGGACGGGCATTCCCGTCGCTCGTCTGGTGCAAGGAGAGATGGAGAAGCTGCTGCACCTGCGGGATCTCCTGCATCGGCGGGTGGTCGGTCAGGAGGAGGCGGTCCGAGCCGTGGCCGATGCGGTGGTGCGCGCCCGATCAGGGGTCAAGGATCCTTCCAGGCCTGTCGGGTCATTCCTGTTCCTCGGTCCGACCGGGGTCGGGAAAACCGAGCTCGCACGCGCCCTGGCTGCCACGCTCTTTGATGATGAAGCGAATCTCATTCGTATTGATATGTCGGAGTATATGGAGAAACACACCGTCGCCCGGCTAATCGGCGCCCCGCCAGGCTACGTCGGGTACGAGGAGGGCGGTCAACTCACGGAGGCGGTCCGGCGTCGACCGTTTTCCGTGATTCTGTTTGATGAAACCGAAAAAGCGCATCATGACGTGTTCAATCTCCTGCTCCAGGTGATGGATGACGGACGACTCACCGACTCACATGGTCGCACCGTTGATTTCAAGAATACGGTGCTGATCATGACCTCAAATATCGGCAGTCAGGACATCCTCGCAGCCCAGCAGCAACAGTTGTCGTACGAAGAGATGAAAAAGGTGGCTATGACTGACCTTCGCCGGCACTTTCGGCCTGAGTTTTTGAACCGCGTGGATGAGACGGTGGTGTTCCACCCGCTTTCCACCGCGCAGTTGATCACGATTGTGGACATCCAGTTGACCCGCCTGCACGCGCGCCTGGCCGAGCGGAGGATTACTCTTCACGTCACGGCTCAGGCGAAGGCTGATCTCGCTCAACGCGGCTATGATCCTGTGTACGGCGCGCGCCCGCTCAAGCGATTGATCCAACAGGATCTCGAAACCCCCATCGGGTACGCACTGGTGCAAGGTGAGCTACGGGATGGGGATACGGCCCATGTGGAGCTCAAAGACGGACAAATCGTCGTGATTCCAGCAGTCCAGACGACGTCATCAGATGGGAATAAGATGGAATGAGGAGGCCTACAGGCGACGATTGACGGAATCGGCCGACCTTCAGGGCAAGAGGCAGAATGGAATTCAAGGACTACTACAAGATCCTCGGGGTTGAGCGTACAGCGACAGCCGACGACATCAAGGGCGCTTACCGCAAGCTGGCGCGCAAGTATCACCCGGATGTGAGCAAGGAGTCCGGAGCGGAAGCGCGCTTTAAGGAAATCGGCGAAGCCTACAAAGTGCTCCATGACCCGGAGAAGCGAGCCGCCTACGACCAGCTCGGCGCGCGCTGGCAATCGGGGCAGGAATTTACGCCTCCGCCTGACTGGGGCGCGGGCTTTGAGTTCACCCGCGGGACCGTATCCCCGGAGGAAGCCGTCGAGTTCAGCGACTTTTTCTCAAGCTTGTTCGGTCAATTCGGTCGTCATGCCCAATCTGCTCGGGCTCCTGGGGAGGATCATCATGCCAAGATCTTCATCGAGCTCGAGGATGCCTACACCGGCGCAACCCGTGGGATTACGCTGCGCGCACCGCAACTGGATGCGCAAGGTCGGGTCGTCTTGCGGGAGCGGACGCTCAATGTGCAAATCCCGAAGGGCCTCCGTAAAGGCCAGTTGATCAGGCTGGCGGGACAGGGTGCGGCGGGAATCGGCGGGGCGCCGCCGGGCGATCTTTACCTGGAAGTCCATTTCGCTCCCCATTCCCTCTATCGGGTGGAGGCACGCGATGTGTTTCTCACTTTGCCGCTCACTCCGTGGGAAGCGGCACTTGGAGCCTCGGTCAACGCGCCGACCCCGACTGGCGCGGTTGAAGTCAAAATTCCCCCGGGCTCGCAGAGCGGGCGAAAGCTAAGACTGAAGGGCCGCGGCATTCCCGGCCAACCAGCGGGCGATCTCTATCTCGTCCTGGAAGTGGTCCTTCCGCCGGCGCACACGGAGCATGCCCAGCGGATCTATCACACCATGGCGCGGGAACTGGCCTTCAATCCGCGACAAGCACTGGGGGTCTAAATATGGATAGAGAACAAGAGCTCCTGACAGGAAACGTGATCGGCGATGAGGCCGTGCTGTCGATCGAGGAGTTGGCGAGAGCCTGTAGCGCGGAGGCGCAGTGGGTCATCGAATTGGTGGCCGTGGGACTGCTGGAGCCGCAAGGTACGGAGACATCGGGCTGGCGCTTTCGCGCGGCGGATCTCATCTGTGCCCGCCGAGTCGCCCGCCTGCAGAGGGATTTCGGAGCAACAGTCGATGCCGCAGCGGTGATGATCGATCTGCTTGATGAGATCGAGCAGTTACGTGCTTGCCTGAAGCGGGTCGGGCTCGATGTCGACGGGGGACCCCGCTGGTGAATGGCCGCCCCAAGTACGCCCGGCGCCTACAAAGATGTCAGCGAGGTGGTCGATGCGGCGGATGAGGCGAAGCTGGCTCGGAAGGTGGCCAGGCTGGAACCGTTGGTCTGCGTCAAGGGTTAGCGTCTGCTTCATCAAATGAATCGCTCTAGCCCGCATTATTCATGACGGTTCGTCGCGAGAGCGCATGGGATCGCGTATCACGTGAAGCGTATCTCGTATCTCGCAAACAAGGATATCCGGCACGAAAACGTTCTTTCCGTCGTGCGCTTCACGCTTCACGAGATACGAGCGGCGAGGAACGGGGCAGCGGATCGGCGCTTGCAGCAGAAGTGCTTATGAATTATGCGGACAGGAAAGACGGTCTGGTCTTGGGCGCGACCCTGCTCGTGATTCATTCGTTTGCATCGTTTCTGGTCTTTCTCTATTGCCACGTCAATACCGAGGGCCAGATCGTATTCACCTATTTTCTCTTCTTTGTCGTCGATGCTCCGACTGTTCCCTTGGCGTTTGAGATAGAAGCGAAGCTCGGACTCCTCTCCGGTCTTACCGACACATGGACAGGCTTGTGGTATCACGCGCATCAAGGAGTCAACGTCAGAGCGTTTCTTCTGACGACTGTATTCGGAGGTCTTCATTGGTTTACGATCGGGAACCTGTTGAGTTGCGTGTTCGGGTGGATTCAGCGACGGCGTACTCGACAGCCGGCATGAGGTTGTTCATGACCACCACTTGCTGTCTGAGTCGAAACGCCTGTGGGCTGCTTGATGAATAGGGGGGTCCTATGCCGGCGAGATCTATAATAGCCTTAGTGCTGTTGTTTGCCCTGTCCTGTCTTTCTCCGGCGCCTGTCGCGGCGAGTCAGGCAAGTGATGAAAGGGCGCTGCGCGAATTCTACGATTTAGAGGAGGGCAAGCGTCTTTATGGGCAGTATTGCGCGTTCTGCCATGGCGAACGGGGGAAAGGAAAGGCCTATAACCAGGTAAGCCCTCCACCTCCCGACCTCACCGATCCGGCAGTCCAGAGGAAGTCGGATGCGGATCTTGCCATGGTCATTCATGAAGGCGAGCAGGGGACGGCCATGGGGGCCTGGAAGTGGACGTTATCGGAGAAGGAGAAGCGGAATGTTCTGCTCTACCTCCGGTCGTTGGCGCGATGAGTACCACGGGAGAATCGGGCGATTTCGCCATGAAACCATCGGTAGGAGGAACACATGACCAATCTGGAAAAACGAAAGAAAATCATTCCCTGGATTGATCCGGAAGAACGAGTCACTGTGCATTTTCTCGATGTGCGGGATCTGACTGCGGAAGTCACAGGATCCAGCGACGAGTTGGTGGATCTCGCAATTGAAACCCCTGTGCCCCATATGAGGCAACGAATCTCGATTCCTCTCAGCCTCACGGAGGTTTCAGAAGACCTCGGCCACTATACACGGGACCCCGAACGACCATTCAAGCGGCGCCGATTGATGTTGGTCGTCAATGAGAACCGGCCGGCTGTCATTTATTAGGGGAACCGCGAACCTCTTTCTCGATCCTTCCCCCTTTTCATCGACGCCGGAGCCATCTCTCCTGATTAATTTGTCTGCAGCCCCTGCTGGAGCCATCGGGCCTCCTCCACATGCGCCCTCAACATCGGCAAGGTCCTGTAGGTCCAATGCAGCACATCCGAATCTTCCAGGGTTTGCATGCCGTCCTCAAACTCCTGTACGTCCCTCTGGTGATCCCCAAGGATATATCGCATGTACATCCGATCGAATGTGTGGCCGGAGAGTTGTGAGAATTCTTTGATTTTCTGCTTATGCTCGTCGCTTAACTCAGTCGGCACCTGAACGCTTTTCTCAGCCGCCAGCTCTTGCACCTCCTGGAGCAGTTTCTTGTGGATGGCGATCATATGTTCCGCGAACTGCGTCACGCGTTGGTTGGCGGCCCTCCCGTCAGCCAACAGAGCCAAAGAGATTTCGGCCCTCTGCATCTCTCCGGCTTTCTTGAGAAACGCGTGGGTGTACGGCTTGGGCTCCTGTTTGGTTTCTTGCGCCCCTGCAGCCGGAATGCCGGCCACCGCAACAAGCGTGGCAAGACTGATGACGATCATGGTGCGAATCATGCGCTCCTCCTTGGTGAATGTCGGGAAGGCTGGTCTTGAGTGACTCAATCTTGTGCAGATCTAGTGCCACACGACCTGAATGAAATTGGGGAGATCGGATCGACCGAACATCGCGGCGTTAGAGACAACCTGCCCCCTTGTCCAAACGTGACGGGGCAATAGGGCTTGGAAATACGCAACAGAAGCATCGATCCCCTCTGGTGCCAAATTCCCCATTCGATCTCATCAGACACAAGAGATATTGACCCAACCTCTGACATTTTTCCGTCACCAGCCGAAGCGGTGGATACGCATCAGGTGTTGGAGTACACTTGCCCGCAGCAGATAGCTGGGGCTTTCTTGCTCCATCGTGAGAAGCCCCCTTGATACCAAGCATCATTGGCCACCTCACACCACAAGGGACAGGAATGAATCACGACGACGGAATGGTGTTTGTTGCGCACTGGACTCACACACCAGAGAATTGCCCGGGAAGGAGTAAAGACGGAGCGACTATGCTCAGCGAATTCTGGGCCAAACGGGACCTGGCTGCCCAGAAAGGCGTGAAGATCCTGAGCGCCTATGTCGCGGTCACGGAACACACCTACTACATCACGGTTCAGGCCAAAAGTTACCAAGCCCTGTTGGAGTTTTTCGAACCACTGGCTCCGACCCAAACCGGTACCATTCATCCAGTGACAACAATGGATGAATGGACGAAGCACATTGATCCGAAAAGACAGGGATAACCAGACTGCCTCTCTGAGGCAATTGGCGACAATGGCCGGAATCCCCACGGCCTAAAATACCCCATCCATCAGCTGTCCTCTCTGTGGTTGCCACCACCCGAGGCCTTAACCTATTGCCATTACGATCATATTTGTTCACGCCGACCTTTCAGTCATCGTGGCATTGGGAATGCTCTGGCTTCTTATGGCACGTAGCACACAAGACACCATCGGTTCTTGAGCAGAAGAGGAGGAAGGGGATCATGCTGCCTCTAGAGGACTTTCGCGCCACACTTCTGGCGCAACGCCGAGAGCTGTTTCGTCAGGTCACGCAGACTGAAGAGGATCTGTTGTGGCTTGAGACGGATGTGGAACGCGAAGCGATGGAGCGGGGGCAGACGGAAACGATGGTCCGGTTGCTCGATCGATTGGATGAACGGGGAAAGAGGGAAATCGAAGCCATCGACCTTGCTCTCACGAGAATCGAGACCGGTTCGTACGGACGGTGTCAGGGCTGCGGCAAGGACATCCCCGTGGCTCGATTGCAGGCCCTACCCACGGCGACGACCTGCCTGGCCTGCAGCGAGGCACGTGAAGCGTTGAAGTGATACCACGTGCTGAGCCTCGATGAACGAGCGATGCCGCTCGGAAGGATCCGATGATCAGGCGAGTGGCCGTGAGAGTGGTAGGTCGCCCGGGCCACGAAGGCGGCGAGTGGCAGATCGCCTTGTTCAAACAGCGATGACACAAGACTCCACCGCCCAGCCAGAAGGAAACCCGTTGTGAGTTGGAAGACATTGGGTCCGCTTCTGGGCGTGATCATTTTCTTACCGCTCGTAAATCTGCTTGTCGGCATTTTCCCGCCGACTGTAAAAACTTTGGACGACCCTGCACACTACGGCCTGCCTTACGAGGACGTGTCGTTCACAACCTCGGACGGACTGACTCTGCGCGGATGGTTCATCCCTGCTGCCGTCGATGGTCCGACCGGCAAGAAGGCGACGATTCTCGTGGGACATGGCTACCCGTTCGACAAGGCGAATATTCTGCGACACGGACGGTTCCTGCACACCACGTTTCATCTGCTCTTCTTTGACTTCCGGTATTTCGGAGACAGCGACGGGGCCTATACGACGGCTGGGCTGCTGGAGACGCGGGATGTGGAGGCGGCGGTCGCCTACTTGAAGCAGCGAGAGGATGTCGATCCCGCGCGCATCGGGGCCCTTGGATTCTCCATGAGCGCGGCGGCGTTCATCGTCTGTCGATCTACCGACATTCGCGCGATCGTGGCCGACAGCGCCTATGCCTCGCTCGAAAAGCTGATCGCGCGTCAATTCTTCTTCCTGCCGGGCCCTCTCAAATGGCCCTTCGTGGCGCTGTCAAAGCTCTGGGCTCATCTGTTGCTTGGCCTGGACATACAACAGGCGGCGCCGATGGACGCGGTGCGAACGTTACAAACTCCCCTGCTGTTGATTCATGGGGATGCCGATTCTCAAATTCCCGCACATCATACGAAAGAAATTGCCGCCAACGCAGACCCGTCATCGACGGAACTCTGGATTGTACCCGGCGCAGACCATGGGTTCGCGCATGCGCAGGAAGGAACCCGCTACGAAGCGCGCGTCATGCAGTTTTTCCTTCAGCACCTGCCTGATGAAGCACCGCGGGCCGCCATCACACCGTGAGGCTATGACGCTCAAAATCTAGCCGCACGAATTGCCCGTTCAAGCTTCCGGGCTGTTGAAAATGGCATTGCCGCAATGGCCGCCTGATCTCCTACGGTCACGAGCCCTCAAGGCTTGAGGAAAGTTGCGCCAGGTCATACGGAATGGGCTGTGGCAAAAGGGCGCATCGGATCCGGTCAACGGCGCTGATGCCGTTCTATATCAAGGGGAAGAGTGTTCCTGCGAGTTCCTAATTCCCCGAGTTATCTCAGAAAAAGCATTTCCTGGATCTTCGACAGTCGCCTGACGCTCGGTCGGCATCCCACTTGCTCATGAAACCTGAACGCGTAGCGGCAATCTCAGGTGCGATCCTGGTCGAGGATCTCGAACAGGCCACCAGGGTGGAACGATGACGATGCCTCACCTTGCCGAAAAGACAGAACAGGACCATCGAATGCTCTGGGAAGCCTATCCTGGATGGGCGCAGTTTAGTTGGCTCTATTTGTTGAGCGCCCTGTCTGTGCTACGCGGCGCATTGTTGTTCCGGTTTGACGTGGATGGCTGGCAGACGTGGCTCGTGGGAGCCGGATTGCTCATCGCCTGTGCCGCAATCCTGCGTCGCTGGGCGCACTATGAGCTGACGAGGGATGTGCTGACGGTGCGAAACGGATATACGGGGCGTGAGATTCAATCCATTCCACTGCACGACGTGAGTGACATCACGGTTCAACAAGGGATCGTCGCGGAGTTTTTCAGGATCGGCACGCTGGTCATTCGGTCGCGCACCACGGATCGGCTGCTCTTCCTGCGAGGCGTTGTTGATCCTGAAACGATGAGACTTCGCATTCAGGCCTCGGCCTGGAGGAGCCACCGGACGGCGGCGAACTCGCATTCCGCGCCCACATGACAGCAAGAGATCCGACGTGAGAGAGCATGGAGTTACTCGTTTCCTCTTCCGATTTGTCGTAGCCGCCGCGGCGCTGTCTGCGGCGGGCGGATGGGCTTGGAGCAGGGATGTGTCCGAGATTCAGCGGAATGAGGGAAGCGTGCGCACGGAGCTCAAGACCCTGGTGCACTCGTTGGCCGTCACCATTGGTCCCAGGAGCTACGAGGATCCGGCCAATCTGAACGCCGCCGCCGATTTCATCTCGCAGCGGTTGGCGACCCTGGGCTACCATGTCACCGAGCAGCCCTATCAAGCCGGGGAGTTGCCGGTCCGCAACATCATCGCAGAGCGGCGGGGAACGGAAGAGCCCGATCGCGTGATCGTGATTGGAGCCCACTACGACACAGTTGTCGGCTCTCCGGGCGCGGACGATAATGCCAGTGGAGTGGCGCTGTTGCTGGAACTGGCTCGCCTCCATGCAGAGACGCGTTTCCGAAAGACCGTGCGGTTCGTGGCCTTCACGTTGGAGGAACCTCCCTTTTTCCGCAGCCGGCACATGGGCAGCCGCATCTATGCGCGTTCGCTCAAGGAGAGGGGCGACCAGATCGAGGCGATGCTCTGTTTGGAGTCGGTGGGATATTACTCGCAGGAACCGGGGAGCCAATCATTCCCCTTTCCGGTCTTCTGGCTACGTTGGCAATATCCGACGACCGGCCACTTCATCACCATCGTCAGCAATGACGATTCACAGCCATTACAAACACAAGTTCGGGATGGACTTGTCGCCCACATGGACTTGCAGGTTGAAACCTACACCGGCCCCTGGTGGATCCCGGGAGTCGATTGGTCTGATCACAGATCCTTCTGGAACGAGGGGTATCCGGCCGTCATGCTGACAGACACGGCCCTGTTCAGGAATCCCCATTACCACCGCCCGACTGATCTGCCGGACACACTGGACTACAAGGCCATGAGCAAGTTGGTGTTCGGCCTCGCCGGAGCCCTCGTGACGCTGGACCAGCGCCGGTGATCGGATGAATGCGACTATCATCCTGTGGGTCGCCGGAGCCATTCTGCTCTCGGCCTACATGGGAAATGGGATTCAGTGGGAATCAGAGCCCGATTGGGTTCGCGGATGTCCAATGGCATGAGCCGTTCTCTCGCAATTGCACTGACCCCGATATCTGTGCTTCGACCACTCGTTGCTCTTGCGTGGCTTTCACATGAGGCCTAGAATTGCGGCTTCTCCTATGCCACCGAAGACGATCAAGAAGAAATCTTCGCCCAAGAATCAGACACCTCAGAGTACACGACGTGCCACCAGTACGGGACAATTGACTGATGAAGAGGTCCTAGCCTCGCGCGATTTTCTTCGGCAGATCATAGACATCAATCCCCATTTTATCTTTGCCAAGGACCGAGACGGACGATTTACCCTGGCGAACCAAGCCGTCGCCGACTTTTATGGCACGACGATCGAGGACCTTATCGGAAAGACGGATGCGGATTTCAACCCGAACAAGACCGAAGTTGAATTGTTCCTGAAGATGGACCGTGAGGTGATGGATTCGAAGAAGGAGCGGTTCATCCCGGAGGAAGTCATTATTGACGTGGCGGGAAAAAAGCGATGGCTCCAAACCATCAAACGCCCGATCATCGGCAAGGATGGCCGGGCGAACCAGGTACTAGGTGTCTCGATCGACATCACCGAACGCAAGCAGGCCGAGGAGGTCAGGGTTCGAAGTGATTTCACCAGGCGAGCGCAAAGTCCAGGCCTTGCTTCCGTGGTGTCTCTCTCCATGTGAGATTCCGTAATGCCAATCGCACTAGATAGCGTCTCGGTGAGAGGGATGTTCCGCCACAGGCTTTCGTGTAGCAGTGCCGCAAAATACCTCACGTCATGACAGGGAACTCTAAGCTTATTGGTTGCTGACCTTCGCGCCCGCTTACAACAGCCTCATTTTCACCTGCTTCGTCTTGTCGTCTCATCGGCGACCACGAGTGGCATCTAAGATGCACAACGGTCTCTCCATGACCGAACAACCGGGAGGTGCCTCATTCCCGAGGTCAAGGAGAAACTCATGGAAGTCATCATCCGTTCCCCCGAGTCATCGCTCGACGCAATCACCCTCGAATGCAACGCGTAGCAACGTCTGGCAGGGTTGCCCTGTTTGGACCACAAAATGAAGCAGGAGGTACCCATGAGACAACAATCATCCGTCGTGTTCGCCTTGACCCTATTAGCGGCAGCGGGAACACTTGCCTTCACCGGACCAGCCTCCGCTGACGAAAAGGAGAAGAACGGCAAGGCGGAGATGGCCGCAGCAGCCAAGGTGACGATCGAGCAGGCGATCAAAACGGTATCGGGCAAGGTTGCAGGGAAGGTCGTCGAAGCCGAGCTTGCGAAGAAGTACAACAAGCTGGTCTGGGAAGTCGAGGTCATCACAGCAGAGAACAAGACGATCGAGGTCCACATCGACGCCGACACAGGCGCCGTGATCCACGTGGAAGAACAAAATTTTAAGCCGACAAATTACTAAGATGAGATGAAACGTTTCGTAAAGAGCTAAGAGCGCGAGACCATCGGAGCCGCGTCCAGATGATGCATCCTGTTTTAAGAGAGGAGGAGCACGTCGTCTTGGATCTCGCCCGAAGAGCCGGCAAGGCCCTACGCGAATGGTACGATCTCCAGGAGGGCAAGCCTCTCTATGAGCAATAATGCTCGTTATTGCCTTGGTGAGCAGGGAAAAGGAACGGACTATGACGTGACCCCTCTTCCGGCTGATCTCACCAGTCCTTAGGAAGAGGTCCAAGTTTATTCGGAGCCAGAGATGAATCGTCATCTGTTGCTGGTGCTGATTGCCACTGTTGTGTTGGCGACGGCCGGCTGTCCCCCGCGCCACCCGCCCCATACGCCACAGCCGTTTGGTGTGAAGGCGGAGACCGGTGGTCCCGGCTTCGTCGCAGAACATTGAGACCCTCCGGACAGTGGCTTCGGCCCAACGCTGATAGTAGTCAGGGGCACTCGATGGCAACTCTCGTGCAACCGACTACCCACGTCATCGCGGTTGTGCTCGCTCTCTCGGCGAGCCTGTGGTTCTCGGCCTGCGCGTCTCCGATCGAGGGCCTGCGGCCGCCGTCTCATGGCTCCGCCGCTCGGTCCATCGTTGTGTCGCTCGACACCTGGCATGCGATGATCGCCTTTCCGCGTGAAAATGGGACTGAGGACTCAGGACTGACAACTGAGAGGAACTCCTCCGATCCGGGACCTCAGTCCTCAGCACTCGGTTCTCAGCACTTATATGAGGAGTGGGGCTACGCCGAGCGTGCTTGGTATCTGGAGGATCAGCGAGGGCTGAGCGGGAT
>Ga0210334_10298864_pt1 | contig 11461 bp, 11 predicted proteins | sample S306metaT_FD_164440 | JGI IMG/M metagenome (GOLD analysis project Ga0210334, IMG submission 164440) | Metatranscriptome of estuarine sediment microbial communities from the Columbia River estuary, Oregon, United States - S.306 (Metagenome... | ecosystem: Environmental > Aquatic > Marine >... | reverse complement strand
GTCGTTGATGGGGTCGGGCTTTGCTATCTTGACTCTCTTGTGAGCCGCATTGTTGCTATCGCATGACGTGATGCCAACAAACAGTCCGGTCAAGGTATTGGTGTTAGGCATGACTATGGACTTGTTTGAATAATCGCCACGTCTGATTCTGCTCCTTTACCTAAGAACTCAGAAGAGGCGCCTGTGCGCACGGCATTATAAAAAAGAGCAACACGCTGGAAGTGTGTATCCGGCGGCGGCAATGGGGAGAGGCTACGCCTGATGAGCCGCCGGCACGAGCAAGCTTGGTTTGGTGCCCCCGATACGAATTGAACGTACGACCCACGGTTTAGGAAACCGTTGCTCTATCCAACTGAGCTACGGGGGCGTGGCTTGAATGTAGCGCACCGGCGTGCGGATTGGAAGGGGAGAGATGCCGCCGCGTCCACCGTCTCGTCATCCGCAACATCCGCTGGAAAAGGCTTGCCGCTGTCGACAGGCGTTCCAGCAGGATACACAGAGCTGAACGGTCGAGTGCGTGAGTCCGTCGATTGATTCCACCCGCCGTTCGACGACCGTTCCGCAATCGGAGCAAGGGCCTGCCGCTGTCGATTCACAGCGACGTGTTTGCAGTGCCACGGCATGCCTCTCTTGTGTTGGGGCGGATGCGTCGATTGCAGACCTCCGACATGAAGATGTGATGGCGCCGCGCGCCTGCCCAATTGATCCGGAGCCGTTCTGCCAACGATCCGCCATTGGCTTGTTGTAATTCCAACTGCAACGCGCGCAGTTGTCCGTTCAGCATCACCACCACCCGCTCCAAATCCATCAACCGGCTGCTTGAAAGCGGTTGTTCCATCATTGCCATCTCAACCTCCTGGTTAGTAGGCACAATGCCGAATCACTCCGATTAACACCCCTTCGATCTGAAACTCATCCGACGGCAGCACGATGATCGGCTGCATCGCCACATTCGCTGGATGCAGTTCGATGTGCGTATCTGTTTTAACGTAGGTCTTGATCGTGGCTTCGCGGTTCACCAAGGCCACGATTGTTTGCCCGTTTCTCGCTGTGTCCTGTTTCCGCACGACCACCAGATCGCCGGGAAGAATTCCGTCGTCCTTCATGGATTCTCCCTTCACGCGCAACGCAAAGGTCTTCCCGCTCTTCAGCATGCTGGGGGGAACATCGACCAGTTCCGATTGCGGGATCGGATCGATCGGGGCGCCGGCTGCGACGATGCCGGCCATTGGAATGCCGGTTGTGCGCTGTAATTGGTCCAGCACCACGGGGACGATGCCGGGAATCCGTCTCATGCCGGCTTCGTAGCGAGCCACGGTCACGCGATTGGTGCGGAGGGCATCAGCGAGTTGCTGTTGCGTGAGGCCTAATCCTTGCCGAATACGCTTCAGATCGTGCTGTTTCATAGTGTAACCATTGGTTACACTATGAAAACGCCCATGTCAAGAGGCGTTTTCAACGATTTTCGAGAAAAACTCTTCGGTGCTGTGCATAACTGGCAGTGCTGGAGCACGGTTTCAAATTTCTTGTGCCCCAAGGTTCGCAGAAGCGCGGCTCTAATACAGCGTTGCATGTTTTTCCCTTCAATGGGCGCTGAGACCCCAAGATATTGTGGTAAGAGGTGGCGATTTCTCTATGACTAAAAACTAGGCAAAAAGGTGAGTGATACGGGGATTTCAGCCGATCAATGGGCAGAACGTTGGTTATGCACAGGGATATCCACAGAAATTGGGGAGAGAAGTTTATGGCAACGATATACGAGACTCAGTAGTGACCGCCTACTCCATGAGCTCTTCATTCAGAGCCACGGTTTTGATCTGCGCACAGACCCGATGCCCTGGTTTCAACCCAAGGTTCACGAGCGACTTTCTGGTGATACTGGCGATAAGGGGCGCCCCGATATCCAGCAGCACGTCTACCGTCGACTGATCAATTTCGCGGATCTCTGTGATGGTCGCTTCCAACGTGTTGAGGACGCTAGTCGGCGAATCGATCCGACCTACGGCCAGGCTGACATCGCTGGAAAGAATGTGGACACGCACGGAACGTCCGACGGCGACAGGCCGAAGCGGCACAAAGAGGGATTGCCCATTGAATGCGAGCTGCGTGAGACCGTACTGCGGTTCGTGCCCTGCCACATGCGCATGTAAGACTGCGCCGACGCGGGGCGAGCCAAAATTCCCCCGATACTCTAGAGACGTGAGGATGTCATTCAGTCCGCCGATTCCCACGATCGCGCCCTCTTTCAACAGGGCGACCCGGTCTGCAAGTTGGAGGATTTCGCTGACGACGTGGCTGACATAGATCACCGGGATAGCCAGTTCCTCATGCAGCCGGCGGATGAAGGGGAGGAGTTCCTGCTTCCGCTGGATATCGAGGGAGGCCAGCGGCTCATCCATCAACAGGAGTGTGGGGCTCGTCAGGAGCGCCCGGCCGATAGCCACCCGTTGCTGCTCGCCGCCGGACAGGTGATGGACGCGGCGTTCAAGCAAGTGCCCGATGCCCAGAATCTCGATGACCTGTTCGACCGAAATACGGCGTTCTTCCGAGCGAATGCGGTTGTAGCCGTATAGAAGATTCGACCGGACATTGTAGTGGGGAAACAATCGAGGCTCCTGGAATACGTATCCGATCGGGCGGTCGGAGAGCGGCAGGCAGAGGCCCTTGGACTCGTCTTGCCAGACCGTGTCGCCGAACTGCATGAATCCGCCGGAAGTTCGTTCTAGCCCGGCCAGGCATCTCAATAACGTGGTTTTTCCGGAGCCGGACGGTCCGAAGATCACCGTGATGCCCGATGCAGGCACATCCAAATCAATGTTCAGATGAAAGCTCGGATAGCGCACATCAAAATGTGCAATCAAACGGCTCATGATAGGTGTATGGGGAATCGGCGATTTGCGATGTACAGGGCCAACAACACCAGAAAAGAAAAGATCAACATGAAGGCTGAGATTGCATGGGCTTGGCCATATTCCATCACCTCGACATGCTCGAAGATCGTCGTGGACAGCACTCGCGTGTGCCCTGGGATTGAGCCCCCGACCATGAGGACTACCCCAAACTCTCCGATCGTGTGCGCAAAGCCGAGCACGATCGCGCTAAGATATCCGCGCAGCGCAATCGGGGAGATCACGGTCAGGAAGGCATCCAGCTTCGAGGCGCGGAGCGACCAGGCCGCTTCTAGCGGAGCCTTGCCGGTTGCTTCAAACGCGCCTTGGAGGGGCTGAATCACAAACGGCATCGAATAGAAAACTGAGGCGATGACGAGTCCGGTGAACGTAAATGCCAGATTGAAGCCTGTAAACCGACCCAGCGGTCCATAGGGACCGAGCGCTACGAGGATGTAAAATCCTAGGACGGTGGGAGGGAGCACAATCGGAAGCGCGACCATCGCCTCCACAATCGGCCTGCTCCTAGAGCGGGTATGGGCCAACCACCAGGCGAGAGGCGTCCCGACGATAAGCAGGACGATCACCGTCGTCGTGGCGAGTCGCAATGTGACCCACAGCGCGTTCAGATCCATGTCCGTCATGTTCAGTCTCCTGCGCGCCGCTAGTTCAACTCATATCCATAGCGCGCGATGATCGCCTTCATCTGCGGACCACCCATAAACTCCATCAACGCTTTCGCCGCCGGATTGTCCTTTCCCTTCGCCAGCAAAATCACATCCTGCTTGATCGGTTCATGCAGGTCGGCCGGTACAACCCAACGACCTCCCGTACCCGTGCTCTTTGGATCAATGACCTGGGACAAGGCCACAAAGCCTAGTTCGGCATTGCCGGATTCGACGAATCCCATGGTCTGGCCCAGATTTTCTCCCATGACAATCCGAGGTTGCAGCTTCTCCCAGACCCCCAGCGTCTGCATGGCCTGCATGGCGGCCGCTCCGTAGGGGGCGGTTTTGGGGTTGGCGATGGCCAGATGCGTGAAGCGCTCAGAGTTGAGCGTCCCGGCTCCCTTCACCAAGGAGGGATCGGGACTCCAGAGAACGACACGTCCGATGGCATAGGTAAACCGGCTGCCCTTGACTCCCAGCCCATCCTCCTCCAGGCGTTTGGGTCGCTCGACATCGGCGGATAGAAATATATCGAACGGCGCGCCGTTCTTAATCTGGGCAAAGAAGGCCCCGCTGGAGCCCGAGGCGACCCGCAGGGTATGGCCGGTGGCCCTTTCAAATTTCAGCGCCACGTCACGGAACGGCGGAATGAAATTGGCCGCCACTGCTACCAGAACTTGCTCGGCACAAGCCGGCGTCACGGCCGTACTTGCCAAGACAATCAAACACCCTATAAGAATCATCCGCTTCATGGCCAGCCCTTTCTAGATCCTGACTCGCATCTGAACATAAAAATAATCTGTGTCCATGTTCCCACCGGCTGGTAAGCCTGCAGAGACGGGGAGCCGGTCGAAATACGATCCTTTGAACCAATGTACGTAGCCGGCATCAAAATCCAGGTTGGTGTTGAGCGCCCACTGCACACGAAACTCCACGTCATGTCCTAACGAAGTGCCGGCGCGTCCAGTGGTGTCCTGCAGACCGGAACTGCCGAAGAAATCTCTACTCTGAGCCAAGTACCAGACACGATGCTTAAGTTGGACAGTCCAACCTTCCGCCGGTGTCACGATCACCCGCCAACCTGGCGAATTGATGTTGGTCCTGAAAAACGGCCCGAACGTTCCGGTTGGTCCATAATCTCCTCGACGTACCCCGAACAATGAGTCGAATCCTTCGTCTTGGGTGTCACCTGGTCGGCGGTCCCCGCTGGCGTAGTCGTAGTGGGCGACGAGTCGGGGAGACCAAGGAAGCTGAAAGGTATAGCCGAGATCAACATGTTGGAAATGCGCGAAGTGATCAGTTGCGCCGCGGGTGCCGGTCTGCCAGGCGCTCTCGACTTCATAGTCGATCTCACCCGGCCGAGGATCTTTATAGAGATGACTGCCGAAAGTGGAGTATGTGCGTCGGTTGGCTGCATTGGCCACATGCTGGTCGTTCAAGCCCAAGTAGTAGGCGTCCATCTGGAACCAAGGGAAATGCCGGCTTTCCAGGTAGGTTCCCCAAAAGAGCGACGTGTTGTATTGCCGATCGAGTTGCACGTCGTCTCGAACCACCGGTTCTGTCAGAAATGTCCTGATCCGCCACACCTTGTCTTGACCGATTTGCCAATGGAGCCCGTCGAACGAGTTGGTGGTGTTCCGGAAGTCGTTCCGCGCGATCAGCCGGCGGCGACCAAAATCCATTGTCATGCGTCCGAAATGGAAATCGCTTCGCAGCCCGGTTCCCAATACATCGTTCACGGTTAATGACCCGAGCAGCTGTAAAATATCGAATTCATTGACCGTGGTGATGTTTCTAAAATCCCCAGGGTCCCCATTTAAATAGGCCCGCGCATCCTGCCCTTCGAACAGGAATCGGACAGGGCCGTTTCCGCCGAGTCCGATGCGTAGGCGTGATCGGAGGGTAATCTGGGGATCTGACCCTCCATTGCCGATGGCCTGACTGCTTCTCCAGGGGTGGTCGTACGATTCAAATCTCGTCCGGTTTTCGAGGCCGAGGTCGATCCAGTCCGGCAGGCGCAGGGCGGTTCGTAAGTAGCGCTTCCACTCGACTTCTCTCCGCAGAACGAGGGCCGTATCGGCAGGCTCGATCCATTTCACATCGGTTTGCGCACCTGCCCGCTTTTTGACGTCGGCAAGTCCATCGAGGAAGCCTGAACTTGGCTCAGCCTCAGCGGGTGGGGGTGACGCTGGCGAGGGCTCTTCGGCCGGTGTGATGCTGGTTGCAAGCAGCATCGCCATCCCTAGGATGGCCGCACTACCTCGCGCGTTGGCCACCGTGTTTGTATGTGCCGTCCTCATCGTGCGGATCCAGGTTTCACAAGGGGGCAATGTTAGCCGGCACGCAATGAGCGGACTTTTCCGGTCTCGCTGGTGTCATACCCGCCCAAGGCTTCGATCTCGTTTCGAAATGCGCGGCTGACGAGCGTCTCGAATAAATGGGCTAATGTTGGGTGAGACGTTAGATACGCTTTGGGCACCACAAGGTCGTAGCGCGCAGTTTGTAGCGGTACAAAGTCAAGGTCGAAGTGTTGCGCGGCGGATCGAATCCCGATTCCGACATCGGCCTGTCGTTCCGCAACGGCTCTGGCCACCCCGAAATGCGTCGATACGACGCGGTCATACCCTGGAACTTGCGTCGGCGCCACTCCAGCTGTCCGCAACCGCTGATCGAGGAGCAGTCTTGCTCCAGAGCCCTCTTCCCGATTGATCAACGTTACCGTGGGTTCAGCAAGATCAGCTGCAGTGCGAATCGATTTCGGATTGCCGGGGCGAACTAAGAATCCTTCTTCCCATGAGGCGAAGGTCGCGACCTCATAACCTGATCCCTTCAGCGAACGCCTGAGAAACGGCAGATTGGATTCGCCGGTCACCGGATCGAATAGATGCATGCCGGCGATATGAACCTCACCGCGTTGCAACGCGCGGAGGGCGGCCATGCTTCCCATGGTCCAGCCTACGACGGTCGTCCGGTCCTTCTGACGCCGTAAGTGTTCCCCGGCCAAAAAAATCGCCGGATCGCACCCAGCCACGGAAATTTCTTGTTGGATCGCTTCTCGATCGCGTGAGAGTTTTACGCTGACGGCGGTGCCGGAGTGCTTGCCGGAGGTTGCGGTGACATACCCATCGGCAGGAACTGCGAAGGAGAATTGCTCGCCCAAGTCGGTGAGTGGCCGCACAATGGTCCGTTTTCCAACAGTGGAAACTTTGACTCGGATCGGTTGAGACCCCCGTTCTTCAATGTGGGGGAGGCGGCCGATCAGGGAGCCTTCAACAATGTTTTCTGCCTGGGCAAGGCTGAACAGGTCTTCGACATGGCAGGCGAGTACCGAGGTTAAACGGAGGGCCACGGCGGTGGTTGGCAAGTACAGGTTCGACTCTATGGAAGAGACGGCTTGTCGTGTGATACCGGCGCGTGTTGCGAGTTCGGACTGAGAGAGGCCGTTCTGCATGCGGAACGATTTGAGGTGGTTGGAAATATGGGAGACCGCTTCGGCCGACTTGTGTGGACGTTTCATTTGCATCGAATAGCAATAATGTACGACATATGTCAAGCATTATGGACGCCGTGCTTTGGTCTGGAGACGGGTTGACCGCGGATCGCATCATCAGCCGATAGGCGTCAGCGTATCGCCCGGTAGGACTGTAGACAAGACTCTGATCGGGTCGATAGATGTGGTAGATGTATTTGTCTCGGTGGAAAAACCGCAATCGTGGGAACCACTTTCAAGATGGAGGAGATTGCCATGACGATGCCCCCGAATCCGTCAACGAAGTCCGCACATATTGTGAGCGCATTCATTCTTGCTCTGATGTGTGTGTCGACGGCTGTAGCCGCGCAATTCGGGACTCCGAAGGGGGACGAAGGTACGCGCATCTTCAAGGCGACGGAACACCCTCACTACAGCGGTCATTTTCGTCTGTCAGGTCAGAAGGCAATTTTGATTGGAAGTATGAAGGATGAGGTTCCTTGGGATCACCTCGATTACGCCGGGAAGCGTCTGACCCCGGTGCAGGGCACTATCGACATTGAGGTGAACGAACTCACGAACAACGGCCAAGTAATCGCCGAATTTGTCGAGGGCGGCGACCGGTATCGGATCATCTTTGACCGGTTCGCCGCGAAAGCTCCGTTCCAGGACGGCGGCATTACCACCAGGATTTATGAACATGGCGATTCGAACAACGGGGATCCTCTGTACCCGAAGACGTGGCTGTATCTCGGAGGGTGGGGCACGGCGACGATGCACAAGAACGATCAGGTGCTCTATCAGGACTATGATGCCCACTTTATGGTGATGGAACGGTCCCGTGATCCCAAGACTCATGAGGTGCGTTATCCAACGAAACGGACGTTGCCTGGCGGCGAAACCGACCCGGCCGGCATGGAAATCGATCTGTGGGTCCGATCAAAAGAACAGAACGCCAAGAATTTTCCCCCGTTTGAAACATTCGTCCATCTCTGCTGGGAGGAAGTGACGTGGAAGTAACTCCCACAAATTCACTTCCGAGGATTGTCACCGGTCTTCTGGCCATCTTTGCGATAGCCATGGGACCTGTGGCTGTTCGGGCGGAGACTTCGTCTCCCCGGCAGCAGTGGAACTTCGATCAAGAACAGTCCGGCGTCCTTCCAGGCCTATTTTCAATTGGAACGTTGTTCGATGGAAGACAGGCCGGCGATTGGCAGGTTCTCGCGACTGATCGCGCGAAGAGTCCTCCGCACGTGCTCGCCCAGTTGATGGCCAAAGGGGCGGAGCATGCATACAAGATAACGCTGGTCAAAGAGATCGTCGCTTCTGACCTCAATCTTGAAGTGGCATTTTTGCCGATCCAGGGCAATGCGGATATGGGAGGCGGTTTGATTTGGCGGGCGGCCGATGATCTCAATTACTATCTGGCGCGGGCCAACCCGCTGGAACAAAACATTCGAGTGTATCGAGTCGTGCACGGCGTTCGGCACCTGCTGGAAAATTTCAACCAGACAATCGACGTGAAGCGATGGCACACACTTCGAGTCATCCATCGCGGATGTGATATCAGCATCTTCTATGATGACAAACAGGTGTTTGATCTCTGTGACAAGACATTTCAAACCGGGAGGATCGGACTCTGGACGAAATCCGATGCCGTGACCTATTTCGATGATCTTCAGTTACAGCGCTTGAAATAGTTTGGCGCCGGCACGATAGAACCGGTTGGATATTGTCGCCTTGCTTCGATACACTGCTTGACGCACAAGGAGTCATCGATGCAAGACGATCGATCGGCAAATTTTTACTCTCTGTTGGAACTTCCCACGACCGCCACTGAAGTGGAGATCAAGAAGGCCTGGCATGAGCAGCTCCAGGTCTGGCATCCGGACCGCTTCACGCACGCGCCGACGTTGCACGACAAAGCTGAAGCCCGAACCAAGCTCATCAATCAGGCGTACGAGACGCTGAGCGATCCCGCCGCGCGCGCGCGCTATGATGCGACCGTGCAGTCGGCGGCGCCTCCGACTGCACCCACCAGGCAGCCGTCGTCTTCATCGTCCTATGCGTCTCCTCCGCCCAGACAGACGGCGCCTCAGCCTCGTGAGCGACGAGGACCGCAATCGCCCATTACGCTCACGAAACAGGGACGAGGTACAGTCATGGTTCCTGCCATCCATCTCTACATCGATACCGGAGCGCCCCACCCGTACGATTTCCGTGGATTCACGAGAATTGCCGGGACGATGCGGGAGCCGTTGCCCGTGGGAGACTATGCCGTCGCTGAGATGCCCGAGCTGCTGGCGATCAAATGCCTCAATGTGGAAGTGCTCTACACGATCTTCTCCAACCCTCACGACAACCGCACCGGGTTTCTCCAAGATCTCGAACGCATGACGGCTTATCCGGCCAGGTTTCTGGTCATCGAAGGGGTCTTGACCCATAAGAAGGGCGGAGGCCGCCTCAATCAGTACCACAAGAACGGCGTGATGGATTTTCTCGATGCGCTGACGGCGCGCTACGGTGTGCAGATCATCTATGCGGATACGCGAGACGAAGCGGAAGAACGCATCGCCAATCTTGCCGCCCTGCACTACTCCTACCACTTTGCCGAGCAGATGGGGTTCGGCCGCTGCCTGACCGAACACGACGTGTAGCGACGCAGCTAGACGCCCGTCTGAATTCCGAGCTGCCATCGGCAGCCCATGGGTGTTCTGACGGAAGCGGAAGAGATCGATGCTTACGGAGTTGGTCAGGCCCTACGGTCAGTCGGTGTGTCAAGGAGGAGTGAACCCGTGGGGATTGAGGCTTTGCCAGCGCCAGGTATCGGCGCACATCTCCGGGAGTCCACGCGCTGCCCGCCAGCCGAGTAGACCGGCCGCCCTGCCGGGATCGGCGTAGCAGGCGGCGATATCGCCGGACCGGCGAGGCGCAACGTTGTAGGCGACGTGTTGCCCGCTGGCCTGCTCGAACGCCCGCACGATATCCAATACGCTATAGCCCTTTCCGGTGCCGAGATTCACCGTCAGGCAGTCCGTCGGTTGGGTCCATCGATCGAGCGCTTCCAGTGCTTTCAGATGTCCGATCGCCAAATCCACGACATGAATGTAGTCGCGCACGCCGGTCCCGTCCGGTGTTGCATAGTCGTTGCCGAAGACATTCAAATGCGGCCGCCGTCCCACCGCCACTTGCGCAACGAAGGGCATCAGGTTATTCGGCGTGCCCTGCGGGTCTTCGCCGATCAGCCCGCTCGCATGTGCTCCCACCGGATTGAAGTACCGGAGAATGCCGATACGCCAGGACGCATCGCTCCGCTGCACGTCGCGCAGGATCTCCTCGACCATGAGCTTCGACCGGCCATACGGGTTGGTCGCGGAGAGCGGATGATCCTCCGTCAACGGCAGCCGCTGCGGATCACCATAGACCGTGGCAGATGAGCTGAACACCAGCTGTTTCACCCCGCACTCGCCCATGGCCTCCAGCAGGCGCAACGAACCCACCACATTGTTGTCATAGTACGACAGGGGCTGTTGCACCGATTCCCCGACCGCCTTGAGGCCGGCAAAATGAATCACCGCAGTCGCCTGACTGTTCCGCAAGGCGGCGACCAGCGCGGCGCGATCGCGGCAGTCGCCTCGGATCAGCGGAACAGGCTTTCCTGTGATTCGCTGGACGCGCGCCAGGGCTTCAGGATGGCTATTGCAGAAATTGTCGAAGACCGTGACCTCGAACCCTGCCTGTAGGAGTTCGACGCAGGTATGAGATCCGATATAGCCGGCCCCGCCTGTGACGAGAATCACGCAGCACCTCCGCAAGATCAAACCCGACGCGTTCTTCCGGCGCCAGAGTACCAGATCACGAGGGAAGGTCAAGAAAAGCGGAGTATATAGTACATACGGGAAGAGTTGTGTGTGGGGAAAGAGAGGATGAGCGGCGCATCGATCGGCTGGTTGCTGCTCCATTGCGCAATTGTGGATGCCAGAGTCATGGAGTAGTCGAATGATTTGTTACCGGCTGTTCCCGAACCCGGCCTGCCGCCAGGCCTCGTAGATCACCACTGCTACGGCATTCGAGAGATTGAGGCTTCGGCTGTTGGGCAGCATCGGCAGGCGGATTCGTTGCGACTCGATCACGGATTCCCGCAACTCCGTCGGCAGCCCACGGGTTTCCGGACCGAAGAGGAAGGCATCATCCGGTGCATACTGGATCAGGTCGTATCGTTGTGTGCCTTTGGTAGAAACGGCGAAGATGCGGTGGTCTCTGAACTGCTGCGCGCAGTTGTCCCAATTGTCATAGACCGTAATCGTGGCGAATTCGTGGTAGTCCAATCCGGCCCGCACCAGTTGCTTATTGTCCAGCGAGAATCCGAGCGGTTTCACAAGATGCAGTCTGACGCCGGTATTGGCGCAGAGGCGGATGATGTTGCCGGTGTTCGG
>Ga0210334_10880121_pt1 | contig 11502 bp, 8 predicted proteins | sample S306metaT_FD_164440 | JGI IMG/M metagenome (GOLD analysis project Ga0210334, IMG submission 164440) | Metatranscriptome of estuarine sediment microbial communities from the Columbia River estuary, Oregon, United States - S.306 (Metagenome... | ecosystem: Environmental > Aquatic > Marine >... | reverse complement strand
GTCCCCCGGCATCATGCTGGTTGCGGTCCCGAAGATGGCCATGGCCTCCTTCAGATTGCCGGCGGTCCACTCGCGCATTCCCAGCGCGGTCAGCAACTCACCCGTCGTGGCCCCGCTCAACTCCGCGATACCCTTGTTGATCTCTGCCAGGCGGGCCGCTTGGTTCATGCCGGCGGCAGTCCGGGCACGGAACACCCGTGCCATGCCGAATGCCGGATCGGCCTCGAGCGCCTTGTCGAAGTGCACCGTGGCACCGGCAGGGAAGACGTTCTCCGCATCATTGACACCGGCCCAGAAGTGCTTGTTCGCTTCGGCCGACGCGGATGTGACCTCGAGCTTCGCCGCGGCCGGCGATTCGTAGGCCTGTTGCGCTGATGCGATTCCGGGGGCCAGGGCCCACGCGGCCAGCGCGAGGCCCAAGAATCGCATCGAATTCCTGATTCCTGACATTACTCCTCCTTGGTAATAAACGAATCCCGGGCGAGCGGGTGCCGGCCTGGGATGGACACACGGACCCGAGGGGGCGGGTCCACTGATGAACACTGGGATGAAGGAACTACCTCGCAGGTGGTCTCCCCGGTTCGAGCCGAGAGCATTGGCCGGGCCTGATGTCCTGAGGACCAGGGCCAGCATAATTGACAAGTATACTCCCCTGTTCCCCCGTCCGTAAGGAATCGGTCAGACAACAACGGCACACCCTGACGCGGAAAACGCGACCAACCAATGAGCGGCCTACGGGTAACCCACTGCACGGGCAGTACTTGATCCATGCCAGGCATCGAGAGACGAGGAGCGGCGCGTCGAAGTGCGGCAGGGACGGAAAGAGAGCCCAGTAGGGTTTCCCGCCACCAGAGCAAGCCCTTAATGAAGGCTCGGTGGACAGCCCCGATAAGGACCCAGGCACTCTTGGGCCCCGGCCCGCTGTTACGGCGGAACCCAAAGTGAGCGGTCTAGGGCAGCGAGGCGAGTGGGCTCCGCCAGGAGACCTGTCCACTGATAGGGGGCCCGAGGGGTAGCCGTTCACTGCCGAAACGCTTGACCTGGTCGAGCGTCCACCAGCACCAGGTCTCCGCATCCACCGACACGACGACGAATGGATAACCGCGCTCGATCGTCGTCTGAATGTCGCTCCGGGACAGCGCGCAGAGATCTCGTGCCTTGCGAATCGGTTCGCCACGCGGGCGAACACCGTCCGGCCCGTGAAACTCGTCCAGCAACGGATGATTGTGCCACACGGCGGCGGTGGTGCTCGGGCAGGGGGCGGCCAATGCCCGAGTGTCAGCTGCAATTTCGGGATCGGGCATGAAGAACTTGGTGAGATGCACGCCGTCACCGACATGTGCGCCCTCGAGACACAGGACGATTTCCAGGCGAAGTCCGGCGGCAAGGGTCTGCAGCTTGCCAAGCAGCGAGCGTTCGATGGTCAATCGTGCCGGCGGCTCCGGCGCCCGGACAGGTGACTCGATCGGGAGCGGCACAATCCAACCCAAGACGCAGAGCCCCAGGCCCATCGGCAAACGAATCGCCGAGTGGCGCGATACCCGGAGAACCCGGGCGGGTTGGGCTGGCGTCGAACGGTACATGAGCGCATCCCGCGTGGTCATTCGTCACATCGAGATCGGCCCCTGGCTAATCGAAAAGGCAAAGGGCGTGCCAGGCGGAACGGCGGGCCAGAAGATGATCTTCAGCACACTTTCCGTCCGACCTACCAATCACTTTCCGCCTACGTACCCTACTTCCCCACCACCCCTTCCCCTGAGCCCCATCCCACGTTCCATTTAGGGCGTTCCTTTCACCACGGATCGTCACCATGCGTCTCTCTCGTCTGGTTCCCTTCCTGTTCCTCGTTTCCCTTGCCGCTCCTCTCCTTGCCCAAGACGTCGCAGTCGAGCGGCTCACCCTCGACCGCATCTTCGCATCGCGCGATTTCTTCGGCGACAACTTCGGACCGGCCCGGTGGTTGAATGGCAGTGTGTACACCACACTCGAGCGCTCGGACACGACGCCGGGCGGGCGTGACATCGTCGAGTACGATGCACGGACCGGTGCCCGCAAGATCCTGGTCCCGGCGTCGGCCCTGGTCCCGGCCGGGCAAACCCGGCCGCTCGGCATCAGTAACTACATCTGGTCCGAAGATCACGCACGCCTCCTGGTCTTCACCAACACCCGCCGCGTGTGGCGCACCAACACCCGCGGCGACTATTGGGTGCTTCACGTGGCAAGCGGGAAGTTCCGGCAGTTGGGTGGCGATGCACCCGAAGCGTCGCTCATGTTCGCCAAGTTCTCCCCTGACGGCACCCGGGTCGGCTACGTTCGGGAGAACAACATCTACGTCGAAGACGTGACGACGGGTGCCATCACCCAACTCACCCACGACGGATCGAAGACCATCATCAACGGCACCTTCGATTGGGTCTATGAAGAAGAGCTGTCCCTCCAGGACGGCTTCCGCTGGAGCCCCGACGGGGCACGGATCGCCTACTGGCAGCTCGACGCGGCCGGTGTGCGTGACTTCCTCCTGATCAACAACACCGACTCGCTCTATTCCTACGTCATCCCCATTCAGTACCCCAAGGCCGGCACCACCAACTCGGCGGCGCGCATCGGCGTCGTTGCGGCAAGCGGGGGCGCGACCACCTGGTTCGCGACCGAGGGCGACCCGCGCAACACGTATCTGGCCCGGCTGGATTGGGCCGAGAGCCCCAACGAGGTCATCATCCAACAGCTGAACCGGCTCCAGAATCGGAATCGCGTGATGCTGGGCGACGCGCGCACCGGGGCGGTGCGAACCATCATGACCGACGCCGACTCGGCCTGGGTGGACGTGGGCGACGATCTCTATTGGCTCGACGGCGGCAAGGCCTTCACCTGGGTCAGTGAGCGCGACGGCTGGCGCCGGGTGTACCGGGTGTCCCGGGATGGGCGCTCCATCATGCCGATCACCCCGGCCAATGTCGACATCCTAAGCGTCGTACAGGTGGACGATAAGGGGGGCTGGCTCTACTACATGGCCTCACCGAACAACGCCACGCAGCGCTACCTCTTCCGCGCGCGGCTCGACCGAAAGGGCAAGGCCGAACGACTCTCGCCCATGGACCTGCCGGGAACGCATAGCTACCAGGTCTCGCCCGACGCGACGTGGGCGTTTCACCACTACTCGAATTTCGAGACGCCGACGGTCACCTCCCTGATTACCCTGCCGAAGCATCGCGTGGCGCGGACTCTCGTGACCAACGACTCGCTCAAGGCCACGATCCAGGCGATCAAGGCTCGCCCCACCGAGTTCTTCCAAGTCGACATCGGCAACGGCGTGAAGCTCGACGGATGGCTCATGATGCCCAACGACTTCGATCCATCCAAGAAGTACCCCGTGCTGTTCTACGTGTACGGCGAGCCGGCGGGCCAGACGGTGCTGGATCGCTGGTCGGGCCGGTCCATGCTGTGGCACCAATACCTGACCGAGCAGGGCTACCTCGTGGCCAGCCTGGACAACCGGGGGACCCCGGCGCCTCGTGGCCGCGACTGGCGGAAGATCGTCTATCGCGAGATCGGCACCATCGCCTCGGCGGACCAGGCGGCGGGTGTTCAGGCGCTGATCAGCGAGCGGCCGTACATCGACGCGGAACGAATCGGGTCGTGGGGCTGGAGCGGCGGCGGATCGATGACGCTCAACCTCTTGTTCCGCTATCCCGACCTCTATCACACGGGGATGTCGGTGGCTCCAGTACCGGATGAGACCCTGTACGACACCATCTACCAGGAACGCTACATGGGCTTGCCGGATGAAAACGCCGAGGGCTACCGGAAGGGGTCACCGATCACGTACGCGGAACAGTTGACAGGCAATCTACTGGTCGTGCACGGCACCGGTGACGACAACGTGCACTACCAGGGCACCGAGCGACTGATCAACAAGCTGATCGAACACAACAAGCCTTTTACCATGATGGCCTATCCCAACCGCTCTCATGGCATCTTCGAGGGCCCGGGCACCACCCGCCACCTATACGGGTTGCTGACCAGCTACCTCGTGGAGAACCTGGAGCCGGGTCCGAAGGCGGCGATGCCGTAGACTTGAAGTGGCTAGGACGGAAAGGCGGGACGTGAAGAGGACATCACGTCCCGCCTTTTTGATTCCCGTCTGTCCGTTTCCTCTCGCTTACGGCTTCTCGGCCCGGAAATTGAGCGTGCCGCCGAAGTCGCTGAGCACGACCCGGACGGTCCAGCCCCCGGCCGTTCCGGCGGCCGTCTGAAACGTGCCGTTGGCGGCCAGGTCCTGCGAATACACCTGGGTGCCACCGGCATCACTGATGGTGAGCACGGCCGTTCCGGCGTTCTTGACGGTAGCCTGGTTCACGTTGGCCATGGTGCCGGTGTTCTGCCAGGTGTACTGCACCGTCGTGGTGACGCCCGTGACGTCCGTGGCTTGGAGCTGGAACGAGTCAGTGAGGTTCGCCACCTCCGGCTCGAACGGCGCCAGCGGATCGTCGCCGCAGGCCGATACGGATCCGGCGAGCAATATCCCCACCAGCACGACCGTGCTACGTATGTTCTTTGACCTGATCGTCATGTCCATCTCCTACCGGCTCTCGCCTGAAATGAGTCAGTGAGAAAGGCGGAGAGGCCAGTCGGAATACTGACGCTCGGGGGATCCGCCCTTCCTGGGGAGATGACCCGCAAGATGGAGACCAGCGTAGAGGGACTATTTGAGCGCTTGAGAGGTGCCGTTGTAACGAATCGTTCCAGATGATACGGGTGGTAGCGGCGATTGGCAGCTAGGGAGTGGGGGGTAGTATATGAAAGGGGCCGGCGAAGATTCGCCGGCCCCTTCCCTTCCGATGCTCTGTTCTTCGCCCTACTCCCTACCATCCTACTGCCTACTGCCTACTCCCTACTACGTACTCCCTCCCATCACGGATTCCACCAATACGTCATCTTGATGGCGAAGATGTTGTCGGCCTTGGCGCTGAACAGGCGACTCAACGAACGGCCGAAGCGGAAGTCGCCGATGGCCTCGTCATCGGTCCGGCTCTGGGTCCAGACCAGGTACAGGGTCGAGCCCGGCATGTACTCCCAGCGGAGCACCGCGTTGCCGCGCAACGAGCGGAAGTTGAAATTCTGGTTCCCGATCTCGAGCGGCTGGGCGGGTCCGCCCGGCCCGTCGGGGTCCGCGGCGAAGGTGGTGGGGTCAAAGGTGGAACTGCCGCTCTGGCCGTAGACGTTGAAGTCGTAGCTCCGCGGGCGGGCCAGCTCTTTGTAGTCGGTGTAATCGCCCGAGGCGATCAGCGGCTGGGCATAGAGCTGGAGACTCAGCTTGGGGGTGAACACCCAGTTGAGTCGGAGCCCACCGGATAGCGTGGTCTGCTGGAGGCTGGCGAAGACGTAGCGGTTGTCGAAGGTGGCTGAGGCGGTCGGGTCTTCGAACGTGCCGACGTACTGCGCCGCCGTGAAGCTGCGTCTGAACGCCGGTGTGAAGGCCAGTGAAAGTGAACTCGATGGTTTCCACTCGATCTCAGTCTCGATCTCCCAACTCCGATCGGCATCCTTCTGGTAATCCGATCGTTCGAATCCCACGCCAAACACCAGCGACTTCCGAGCGTCGGACCTCAGAAACATGCTGCCTTCCCAGCCGGCCGGATTCACCGTGAGCGGGCCACCGCGGGTGCGGCGGAAGCCCACGGTCTCGGGGTTGTAGGCCACGAAGTAGTTCAGCCGGTAGTAATTCAGGAATTGGAATTGGCCGTTCTGGAACAGGCCGGTCCATGTTACGTCGCCCCCGAAATTCCAGCTCCGGAACACGGCCAGGTTGCTGCTCACCGACCGGAATAGCCGGCCCGGTTGGGTCCAGAGGCGCGACACCACGAAATGTCCGTTCACCACATCGGAATTCCACTGGAAACCGACATCGTTCACGTCGAAGCCCGGGCTGATGAGGCCAAAGGCCGTATTGATCCGCCAGTCACCCTTTTGTTTGTTGAGGGCGACTCGGCCACCATATCCCGCGAGCGAGGTGCGGCTCGAATCGAGCGTGATGTGATCAGCATCGGGGCGCTGGTAGTAGTGCAGGTAACTCTGCTGGAGGTCGAGCACACGTGCGGGCGTGCCCGCGACTCGGCTCGCGCCAGCCCACCCGGTAATGACCCACTCCTTGTCCTGATCGAGGAAGGTCCAACCGTCCAAGCCCAGTGCGAGCGACGAGCCGTTGATTTCGTCCTCGAGGCGCGGATCGCCAAAGTCGCGCTTGGCGTAGGTGGCGATGAACCCCAGGGCATGCCGCCCGTCGTTCAGTTCCCTCTGCGCCCGCGCCACCCCGTAGTAGGTTCGCGGCTCGACTTCGACGGCTTGCCGCACGCCGCCCAGGTCGATATCCGCCATCTCGCGCCCGGTCAGGGCGTGCAGCATGCCGATGTTGGTATTGCCCCCGAGCTTCCCGGAGATCTTGGCTGCACCAAGAATGGTGGTGCCGTCGGGCGAGTCGGAGTAATCGGCTTCCGGCAGGCTGCCCTGCGGCGACCGGCCGATCCGTCGGCTATAGAAGAAGTCCGGCGTGCCGAAATTGAAGCCCCAGTTGTTATTGGCTCCGCCGAATCCGAAGTCGAAAATGGTCCGACCTTCAATGAAGAACGGCCGCTTCTCGGGGAAGAAGGTCTCGAAATCGCTCAGGTTGACCACGGCTGGATCGACCTCGACCTGACCGAAGTCGGGATTGATGGTGGCATCGACCGTAAGATTGCTGCCGAGCCCGAACTTTACGTCCGCGCCGACAGTGCTGGTAAATTGAGAGCCGTCGTTGAACGGATCGCCGGGTGCGTGATCGGTCATGGAGGCCCGGGACGTCACGTACGGCAAGATCTCGAGCCGCCGCGGTGGGTTCACTCCTTCGAGGCCGCGCAGTTCGGGGAAGCGTGAAACGAATCCGCTCCCGTTCTTAGGTGTGAACACCAGGTAATCGGTTTCGTTGCTTCGGGCGATCTCCCGCTTGAAGTTGATGCCCCAGACCTGCTCCGCGCCGTTCTTGAACCGGAGCTGCGAATACGGGACCCGCATTTCGGCGCTCCAGCCGCCGGCGTCCCGCTGAACCTTGCCCTCCCATACGCCATCCCAGCTGTCGTCGTCCCAGTCATCGTTCAGCAACACCCCGTCGTACTGGGTGCCCGCGGCATTCAGGCCGAAGTAGAACCCAGTCCGCCCATCCCGATACGGATCGAGAAAGACACCGAACCAGTCCGAGCTGGTCCAATCATCGCGCCGGCCCAGCCGGGCAACGATCGAGTCGGCACCGGTATCGTACAGCCGCGCACCAATCAGGAGGCCCTCATCGTCATACAGGACATAGACTTCAGTGCGCTGGCTGGGCTGCTCACCTTCGTTGGGATCGCGCTGGGTGAAGGCGGTAAACGGGGTGGCCCGCTGCCATCCGGCCTCGTCGAGGACGCCGTCGAGGGTAATGGGCTCAGTCAGCCGAATCGCCTGGATCCGCTGGGGCGTCTTCGGGTCCGGTGGCGCTGACTCCGGCGCAGATCCTTGAGCCGCTAGGCCCAACAAGAGTCCGGGAATCAGGCTGTGCATGATGGCTCCATCAGAGGAAGTCGGAGTTCTCCCCTTTAGACGCCATCCTACGGGAAAACGTTGCCTGAGGATTCGGGAAAGGGGTAATAACGGGATGTGGCGGGTCGGGAAGACCTATCGGCTGTCGGGGAAAGATCACCCCGAGACCGGCAGCCATTGGCTATTGGTCATCGCCGACCCCGATCACGGGAGCTGACCTGCAAGGACCAATAGCCAATCGCAATTAGGGAATAGCCATCAACTATCTACTGCTCCCCCCAGCCTCTCCGCCACCATGTCGCCCATGGCATCGGTCGCGATGCCGCTCCGGGCATCGGCCGACGGCACGGTGCCGCTCTGAAGCAGTCCGGCTATCGCGCTTTCGTGCCGGCGTGCCGCGGTGTGCTCGCCGAGAAAGTCGAGCATCATGGCCACGGCCGAGATGGCCCCCAGTGGACAGGCGACGTTCTTGCCGGCGTACTTCGGTGCCGAACCGTGGATCGGCTCGAACATCGAGGTCTGCCCAGGGTGGATGTTGCCCGACGCGGCGATTCCCATGCCGCCCTGGAGCATGGCACCCAGGTCGGTGATGATGTCGCCGAACAGATTGGTGGTGACGATCACGTCGAACCATTCGGGGTTCTTCACCATCCACATACAGCAGGCATCAACGTAGGCGTGATCGGTCTGGATCTTGGGATATTCCGTGGCCACGTCGGCAAAGGCACGGCTCCAAATGTCCTGCGGCCGGATGGCGTTGGCCTTGTCGACCAGGGTTACCTTGGGCTGGTGTGTCCGTCCGTGCTCCTCGCCCCGCCTCTCCGCCAACCCAAAGGCATAGCGCACGGCCCGCTCACACCCCTTCCAGGTATAGACTCCGTTCACGATGGCCACCTCATCAGGCGTGCCTTTCTTGAGATGCCCGCCGATTTGGGAGTACACCCCCTCGGTGTTCTCCCGGACCACCACGAAATCAATGTGTTCGGGACCCTTGTCCTTGAGCGGACAGAGATGCGCCGAGTAGAGCTTGATGGGACGGAGGTTGATGTAGAGATCCAAGCCGAAGCGGAGGCCCAGGATCACCGACCGCTCCACCAATCCGGTCTCGACCTCCGGATGGCCGATGGCACCGAGCAGTACCGCATCGAGGGTGCGCCACTCGTCGATCACGTGATCGGGCACCAGCTCTTTGGTCTTGAGGTAGTGGGCACCGCTGAAAGGATAGTCGACCAGTTTGTACGTGAACCCCTCAATGGCCGCCACGGCCTCGAGCACCTTGAGGGCTTCCTGGGTGACTTCGGGACCGATGCCGTCGCCGGGGAGAACGCCGATGTTGTAGGACATGATGAGTCAGGGAGTAGGGAGTAGAGAGTAGTGAGTAGTGGGTAGAAGATGCGGCCTCGGGGTGTGTCTGGCTACTTCCGTCGGAAGTTGATGAGCAGAAGCTCACAGAACGTGGTGTCGGCCTCGACGGCCTCGGGGTACCGGGCTCGTTCCTCGGCGGGAAGGCCGTGCCGTTGAGTCACGATCAGCATGATCCCCTGCCCTGGCGGCTCCTGGCCCTCGAGCACTCTGGCCGATGCCGCCGGCACAAACTCGGCGCCCTTCGGCTCCAGCAATTGGCCGAACACGGAGGGCTCTCCTTCATTGGAGAAGAGCCTGAACCCGGACCACACGGTCCGGTAGAATCCTTCCAGCTCCTCGGCCGATCCGGGCACGACCAGAGCCCGCACCCGCTCCGGCCCGAATGCTCGAAGTTCCCCGGGGGCGCCGACGAACATCTCCGCGCCCATCTCGGTTCCGAACGTCCACCGGCGGGCCGCGGCCGGGACAGGCAAACGCGTGAAGTCCTCCAGGATCAGAAACAGGAGATGCTTGCCCTTGTCGACGTCGCGGAGCACTTCACGGGCGCGATCGAACTCACCCTGTTGGGCAAGGCTCTCACCCAGCATGATCCGGTAGCGGTCATCGGCCGGGGCCAGTTCAACCGCCTTGCTGGCAAACTCGACGGCGCGCGGCCAGTCGGCTCGGAGCACGAGGTCCCCGTCTTCCATGGTGGGCCGCACGGTTCCCGCGAGCTTGGCTTTCCAATATTGTGCTTCGGCCAGGCGCGGCTCGGCCGCAAGCGCCCGGTCCAAGGCGGCGTAGAGCGGTGCCAGGTGATCGACTGTGTCCGGCACCAACGGCTGTCCCTCTCCTCCACCGATCATGGCAGGCCGCAGGAGCGCCATGATGCGGCCGAGCCGGGCCGTCAGGATCAGGGCGCCGGGATCGTCCGGCTGGGCGCTGCGGTAGGCCGCCACTTGGGTTTCAGCTGAATCCAACGCGGTGGAGAGTTTGCGCCAGTCGAATTCACCCTTTCCGTCCAGGAACCGCTCCACCCGCTCCGCCACCTGTTCCGCACGCTCGAGCGACTTGGGATAGGACACCGTGCTCACTTGAGCGACGCTCTCCTGTGGCCACCACCATATGAGGAGCCCGAGTGCAACCCATGCCCGATGTCTCACACGCGTTGCGTGCATAGGTCCATTACTCCCGTCTTCCTACGTCCGGCCGATCCTTCAGGTCCCGCACCCAGAGTCACAGGAGCTGTCAGAACCCTCGTGCCACAATATTCCCGTTCACCGTCCGGAGATCGATCATACCCTGGCCGGTGCCGAGCGTTCCGATCAAAGAGATCGGCCCGCCCGTCACGTTCTGGAAGACCAGGTTGCTCGTCGTGATCGTCCCGTTCACCAGGTGTGCCGCGAACTCGGCGGACGTGTTCTGGGGAATGTCGAGGGTCACGTTGCCGTTTACCGTTTCGAGATCGATCGTTCCGGCGGCCACGATCACGGCCCGGCAGGTAATGTTCCCGTTCACCAGCACCACATCGACGGAACCGGACAGTTCATCCAGCGTGATGTTGCCGTTCACGTCGTCAATCGTAACCGCACCGAATACCTGGCGAGCGGTGACGTTGCCATTGACGTTCACCATCCGCGCGGCCAGGCGCTCAGGCACGGTGAGCACATAGTTTACCACCAGGCTCCGCCCGCCGGTATTCTGCGGCTGCACCGTCCGGATGAGAATCTCATCGACGGTCTCGGTGACCACCACCGCGAGCCGGTCCAGATAATCTTGTGCGTCTTGAATGCTTTCCGACCAGACCTGCCGCTCCCCGCGAATGGTAAAGGCCTCGGTGCCGGCCACGCCGACCACGTCGATGTTGCCGTTGATCCCTTCCACCCGGAAGGACGTCTGCCCCGTTGCATCGAGATCGATGAGGAGCGCTTCCTCGGCCAGGGAATTTTGATTCCGCACTTGATCGTCGGTGCCGGTTGCGTCGCCGCAGGCGGCTCCCACGGCACCGATCAGCCCAAGGACCGCTAATTGCCGCACCATCGTGACAACTCCCGGTTACGCCTCCGATCCGCGGAAGGCATTGTACAGCAAACCGAAGATCGCACCGCCGATTGCACCATCCACCAACCCGTAGAGCGTCCCCCATATCACCGAGCCGAAGCCCTGGGCTGCTTTGTAACCTGGGTAGATCGAGTCGAACATGTTGAGAACCGCTCCGCCGTAGCTGGGCCACATCACATTGGCCAGGCCCACGATGAACACCGTCCCCCCCATGAGGAGCCCGAAGGTCAGAGCCAGGGCCTTTACGTTGAGTTTCATAGTCCCTCCCAGTGGCAGAATGGCAGCACGGGCTGGTCGGCCGCCGTCCTCGTGACCGGCCGTCACTCCGATACGTTGGCCCGAGGAGGGTGAAGAGGTCGTGAGATTTGGAGGAAGAAGACTCGCCCGGCGTCAGGGTGATCCCGCCGAGTCGAGCACTCGGGCTTGATGCTACGAGCTGCCTGTTGCCGCGCGCCCACCTTTTCCCGGCCTGGCGGCGGGCTGGTGGATGAGGTCATCCAACCGCAGGATGAGCTTCGATAGTACGCCCTTGGCACGCGACGACTCGAG
>Ga0210334_10656921_pt1 | contig 11507 bp, 10 predicted proteins | sample S306metaT_FD_164440 | JGI IMG/M metagenome (GOLD analysis project Ga0210334, IMG submission 164440) | Metatranscriptome of estuarine sediment microbial communities from the Columbia River estuary, Oregon, United States - S.306 (Metagenome... | ecosystem: Environmental > Aquatic > Marine >... | reverse complement strand
GGAGCAGATCTGCTCCTCCCGGAGCAGGCACTCGCCCGAGCACCGGTGCTCCACCACCACCAGCCGGGTTTCGGCATCGTGGCTGCGGGCGCCGTCCCAGTAACTGCAGGTAGCGCAGACCCGGAGCTCCGTGGGCAGGATCAGCTTGCGGCCATCCGCCATGGGGGGAGCGTCCGGGTGTGTCCGCGCGCGATTACTTGCCGTCGAGGATGCGCTTGCGCTCGCGCTCGTACTCGTCCTTGGTCATGGCGCCAGCCTCGTAGGCCTTCTGCAGGTCCAGGAGCTGCTGGCCTTTGGTGGTGGTCGTGATTTCGCTCTTGACTTCGGCGCCGCCTCCGCCGCAGGCGCCCAATCCCAGCGCGGCCGCGACAGCGGCTATCCAGGCCCAGTTTTTGATCCGGTTGTGCATTTCGTTCTCCTTGCAAGCGATTTAAGTTTCTGGCCGCGCGCGGCGGTTTCCCGGGCCCGCGGTCGCGGGGCTACTCTGCCAATTCTATTAGGATTTCCGGGGAATTTGGATGCCGGCGCCATGGCGCAGGGACCGGGGGGAGCGGCGGCGCTCCGTCCCCCCCGCAACAGGATCCTCGGTTACTTCTTCTCGGTTTCCTTCCCTGCCGCCTTCACCGGCTCGACGGCGATGGCCAGGGCCTCGGTGTAGGTCACGTCCACCTTGTCGCCCACCCTGACCACCTTGAACTGGTCCTTGTTCCTCACCTTCAGCTCCACGACCTTGCCTTCGGGGCCCTTCAGGCTGATGGTGCTGTTCTTCTCGTCCACCTTGACCACGTCGGCCGTGGAGGTCACCTGCCGGCCGACGGCGCCCGCGGGTGTCTCCCCCGGCTTGGCCCGCACCATGGCTGTCTGCTCGGTGGGGGCCTTCGCCGCGCCGGTCTTGCGCAGTTCCAGGGTCAGGGCCTCGACGTACTGGATCCCTACCATGTCACCGACCTTGAGCTGGTCGAAATTCCGGACCTGCTCGCCGGCGATCACGCTGAAGGTCTTGCCTTCAGGGCCCTTCATCTCCACCTTGCGGGTGGCCTTGTCGATGGCCGTGATCTGGACCGTCACCTTCACCGTCTCGGCGATGACGGCCTTGCCGGGTTCGCTCTTCACCACCGTGCCGCCGGTCACGCCGGGCTTGTCCTGGGCGACTGCGAAGCCGGCGCACAGGGCCAACAGGGTTGCCGCGATTGCATTGCGCATTTACATCTCCTTGCTTTGGGCTAAAGGGTTTTTCCCTGGCGTCCACTTGCGGCTGAAGGCAGGCGAAACCGCGGCAGATTCTAGCACGGCGCCCCCGGGAGCGGCCTTTCCGCCGCCAACGGCCCATGCATCCCGGGGCACATGGGGATATCCTGCGCGAATCGCATAGCCGCCTGAGGGGGAGCCATGGATGCGCGGGCAATGAGAAGGTCTTTTTTTGCCGGGCTGGTGAGCGGGCTGAGGGTGGTCTGGCCCATCCTCTCGGTCCTGGTGGGGGCGATGCTGGTGATGGGATTCGTGATCGGGCAGATCGAGGGCTGGGGCCTCGGGGACTCGGCCTATTTTGCTTTCGTGTCCGGGCTCACCATCGGCTATGGAGACCTGGTGCCCAAGAGCCCGGTGTCGCGCACACTCGCCGTGTGCATCGGCTTTAGCGGCATCCTGGTGACGGGCCTGGTGGCCGCGGTCGCCGTGCGCGCGCTGGAAGAGGGGGGCAGGCGGAACGGCGCCGGCTGACCGGTGGCGGGGCTGGCAGGCCTCCACCCCGGAAAAGCGCCTGTCCGGCGGCGGGGGGAAGGCCGGGATCCTCCGGCGGATCCTGGCTGGGTTCCTGATCTTTGGATATATTGGCGCGGCGCCAACGAGGGAGATTTCATGCGACGGCATTCGTGGTGGACCACGCGCGGGGTGAAGCGGCTGCGCGAATTGATCCCCGCCATCACGGCGTTCGCGCTGGCGGGGTGCGCGACCACGCATCAGCTGATGCCCACGCCGGCGCTTTACGCCGGGCCGCAGGCCAGGCCGCTTTTCACCGGAGCCCACGCCGAGGTCCGGACTCCGCCGCTCGACTTGCTGTTCGTCACCGACCGCGCGCCGGCGAAAGGCGAGGAGGCGCCCGAGCCGTACACGGCGGAACGGTCGCGCTCGATGGCGTTCGGGACGACGACGATCCTGTTCGGCGAGGGCGTGACCTGGGACGACCTGGCACGGCAGAGCGCGCTGTCCGAGCGGACGGCTCCCCTCGAGCTCAAGCTCGGGCCGACCCGGGAACTCGGCCGCTTCCCGCGCATCCCGTACCAGACGACTGCGACCGCAGCCGGCCCGTCGCGCTCACCCGCTGTCGTCGATGCGCACTACGCGGCTTCGCGGGGACTGCAGGATGAGGTCGCGCGCCGGCTTGCCCTGAGTTCACGCAAGGAGGTCGTGCTGTACGTGCACGGCTACCACAACACCTTCGGCGACGCCGCCATGACCATGGGCGAGCTGTGCCACTTCCTGGGCCGGGAGTTCGTGTGCGGGATCTTCACCTGGCCCGCGGGTGGGAAGCGCGGGATCCTGGCCGGCTACAACGTGGACTACGAATCGGGCGTGTTCGCCACCGAGCACCTGCGGAAGGCGATCCGCATCATCGCCGCAACTCCGGGGGTACAGAGAATCCACCTGCTCGCCCACAGCCGCGGGACCGACGTGCTCGTGACCGCGCTGGCCGATCTGAATTACGAGGCGTACACGCAGCAAAGCAGTCTCGCCCGGCGCTACAAGGTTGGCAATGTCGTGCTGATGGCTCCCGACATCGACGCCGACGTCTTCGTCGCCAAGCTCTTCAAGGCCCTCTCCGATCCCGACGTGCCCTACGGGCCGGCGCCGGACCCTCGGATGGTGATCGAGCGGGCGCCCGGGTTCCATTTCACCATCTACGTTTCGCCCGACGACAAGGCCCTCGCCGCGTCGAGCTGGCTGTTCGGAAGCCTCGCCCGGCTCGGGCGCTTCGATACCGCGATGCTGACCGCGGAGCAGCTCGAGCAGCTTCGCCTGGTAGGCATCTTCGACGTGATCCAGGTGCGCGGCACCACCGACTGGTTTGGCCACAGCTATTTCACGTCGAATCCGAGGGTTAGCGCCGACCTCATCGCGATGCTGCGCTACGGACTCCGGCCCAACGAACCGGGCCGGCCGCTGGAAGAGATCGAGAAACCGTTCTGGCGGGTGCCGAATGAACCCCGGACAGCGGCCGGGGAATAGCGTTCGATAGCCGCGGCGTAAAACTCAGGCGGGTATCTCTCCCCAAGATGCGCAGGCTCCGGCCGCGGGGATCGGGTTGAAGAACGCCCGCTTCCGACCCTGCGTCGCGCCCGGCGGCGCACGCGGTCTCGCCACTCCATGGTCACGGCCGGCAGCGGGACCGGCGGCTTCGCCGCCGCGGTGCCCGCTGCTCCCGAATCCGTTACTGCTGGTCGCCTAATTTGCGCTGCCCTGCTTCAGCCTCGCGGCGACCTCCTCCCCTCCAGCCTTCGCCCATTGGTCGATCTGGGGCTTGGCCAGGGTGAGCGTCAGCTTTTCGTCCCCCCTTGACCTCGACGCCTTTCGCCTCGCGCACCCCCATCCAGAGTATTTTTCCGCTCTCGCTGTCGGTGACCTCAGTCTCAACCGCCAGCTTTACGTCGTGCTTGGCGGTGCCGGTGGCTGTCGTGGCCGCAGTAACGGCAAGGCCGATAGGGAGAAGCTGGTAGGGCTTCAGTCCGGTGTCCACTGAAGCCGCCGTCAGGGCAATCCGCAGGCGCGCAACGCCCGGCCCGGGCTTGTCAGCAAGGGGAATGCTCTTGCCAAGCGAATTACGTACTGCGGCAGTGGCGTAATCGCGAATTTCGTTCAGGGTCTGCATCGAGACGCGGTCGCTGGCCTTGGGCGCGGGATGGAAGACCGCCGGCTCGACCAGGATCTTCTGATATTTTTCTCCGGTGAACGCGGGATCCTTCCAGGCCCGGCGATCAACGCCCAGCGTGTCCTTTCCCGCCTCGAGCTTGGAGTAATCCTTGAGGAATCCCGAATTCTGCTGCGCAACGGCTTCCGCGCTCAGTCCGATGCCGAATGTGATTCCAAGGGCCATGACCCCCAGGCTGCCTGCGATCAGTCGAAACATGTCTTGCTCCCTTCCTGCTTATGACTGCGTTTGCGTACCGGGCGGCCGCCGCCGGTACGATTGACAGCGCTCCTTCGTGTGAACCCACAGCGCCACGGGTTGCCATTCTAATCCAGCCATGCCATTAAACGAATATCCGGGTCGGGAGGAGGACAGGGGCGCCGGCTTTCCGGCCTCGTCCCTCCGGCCGCCCCCGACCGTCTGCCAGACGCCCGATAACCGGCTTGTGGAATGCGTCCGATCAGGACGTGGCGGGCGGCGTCCCGCGCTCGGCCGCTTGCAGCGCCTGGTAGCGCTCGATCGCCGCGTGCGCGTTGAACAGCATTCGCTCGCGGCCGAGGCGCTGGTCCAGACCGGCGTGCCGCACCATTTCCAGTACGCTGGGGTTCAGTCCCACCACCCAGACCAGGGTGCCCCTTTCGGTCCAGCGCTTTTCGCCCTCCATGAGCGCCTGCAGGGCCGAGTATTCCAGGTCGGGGACCCGGCTCAGGTCCAGTGCAATCGCCCGCGGCTTGTACTGCGCGGCCAACACGCGGACCTGATCGGACACATATTGCGCGTTGCCGAAGAACAGGCGTCCTTCCGGCCGCAGGATCAGCAGCCCTTCGAAGGTTTCGTCGTCCGGGTGCTCTGGGGACAGCGGCCGCAGCACGTCGGTCCCCCGCTTGCGGCCGATGACGGAAACGCGCGGGTGGGCGGTCTGGCTCGCCAGCCCGATCATGGACACAATGATGGCCACCACGATGCCCTTGAGCGTGCCCAGCGCCAGCACCCCGGCACAGGCGATCAGCGCCCAGCGGAACTCCATGGTGCGCACGTTGCGGATGGCGCGGAACTCCGCCGGCTGGATCAGCCCGACCGAGTAGACGATGACCACCGCCGCCAGCGTCGCGTTCGGCATCAGGCCCAGCAGGGGAGCAAGCAGAAGCATGGTGGCGGCCGCCATACCCGCGGTCACCAGCGACGCCTTCTGCGATTGCCCGCCCGCGGAGCGCACCACCGCGGTCTGGGAGGTGCCGCCACCTGCCGGCATGGCGCCGAACAGCGCCCCCCCCAAATTGGCCGCCCCGGTGGCAACCAGCTCGCGGCCGGCATTGATCGGGGGGTCGTCCGGGCGCGCAAAGGCGCGGCCGGCCGCGATCGTCTCGGTGAAGCTCATCAGCGCGATCCCGAGGGCGCCCGGCACCAACTGCTCGACCAGCGCAAGGTCGGGCAGGGTCAGCGACGGGAATCCCTGGGGAATCAGGCCCACCGTCGAGACCCCCATTTGCTCCAGGCCGAAGAACCACGACGCGGCGATGGCGCCCCCCACGGCAACCAGGGGGGCGGGAGAATGGGGCTTCAGCCACTCCATGCCGATCAGAATCGTGAACGTCGCCGCGGCCACCGCCAGCGTGATCCATGAGGCATCGGGCAAGTGCTGCGCGACGCTGACGAGATCGCGGAAGAAGCCGTGCTTGTCGATGTGGATCCCGAGGAGCTTCGGCACCTGGTCCAGCACGATGACGAGCCCGATCCCGGCCTTGAAGCCCGTCAGCACCGGCGTCGAAATGAAATTGGCGACGAATCCCAGGCGCATCAGCCGCGCCAGGAGAAGCATCACACCGACCAAAGCGGTCAGGGTGGCCGTCGCCGCGAGGAGCTTGGCCGGGTCGCCGTCGGGCACGGCCAGACCGAGCTGGGTGCCCGCCAGGATCGCCAGCGTGGTGGTGGAACTGACGCTCAGCACCCGCGAGGAGCCCAGCAGGGCGTAGATGATCATCGGAACGAAGGCGGTGTAGAGGCCCACCGCGACGGGCAGGCCGGCAACCGTCGCGTAGGCCATGGCTTTCGGAAGAACCACCGCCGCGGCGGTAAGCCCGGCGACCACGTCTAGACGCAACGCGGGGGTGTCCGCCTCGCTTGCCGTCGGTGTTGTCGCAGGTTGAGTCATGCAGTTTGCTCCCGATTGCCGGGCGAATTCACCCGGGTTCAGGCCTCCCATGGAAATGCGTAACCGTGGGCCATTGTATTCCCCGCGAGCTGATTTGCCATTCGCCGCCCGCTCCTCTTGTTGCGGGGCAGCAGCGGGACGTTCAGAATCTCCTGACGGCAGGGGGCATCCTCTGTCACACCGATTGGTGTCATCGTGGACGCTTGGGAAAACAGCAGGAATTGGCTGGACCCGGATGATCGGACTCGCGGGAGACATCACGCGCGTATGCCCGCACGCCCGCCGACAATGAAATGATTATGGGGAGACGATAATGGAGATCGAGGGCAGGACTGGCGGATTGAAGGTCGTCATCGTCGGTGGAGTGGCTGGCGGCGCGTCCTGTGCGGCGCGCCTGCGCCGGCTGGACGAGAAGGCCGAGATCATCATGGTGGAGCGCGGGCCGTACCTCTCGTATGCGAACTGCGGACTTCCCTACCATGTCGGCGGTGTGATCGAGAAGGAGTCCAGCCTCCTGGTCGCGAGCGCGGCGATGTTCCGGGACTGGTTCAAGGTCGATGCGCGGACGGGCTGCGAGGCGGTTTCCATATCGCCGGGCAAGAAAACCATAGACCTGCGCGACGTGGCGACCGGCGAGGTGGCCACCGAGTCCTACGACAAGCTCGTGCTGTCCCCGGGGGCGGCGTCGGTCCGTCCGCCCATTCCCGGAATCGACCTCCCGGGGATCTTCCACCTCAGAACCGTGCCGGACGCGAGGGCGATCCGCGAATGGATCGAGCGAGGGTCCCTGTTCCTCGCCGGGATGCACCGGTACTCGGGATTCCAGACCGCGCGGCCCAAGACCCGCGCGGTGGTCGTCGGCGGGGGCTTCATCGGCCTGGAGACGGCGGAGAACCTGGTTCACCGCGGGTTCGAGGTCACCCTGGTCGAGATGCTCGACCAGGTCCTGGCCCCGCTCGACCGGGAAATGGCGCGCATCGTCGAGGGCTACGTGGAGAAGCATGGGATCCGCCTGGCGCTCAACGACGGCGTTGCCGGATTCCGGCAGCCCGCCGGCGGCCCGCTCGAAGTCCAGACGAAATCCGGCAAGACGTACTTGGCGGATATCGTGATCCTCGCTCTCGGCGTGCGTCCGGACACGGCGCTGGCGAAGACGGCCGGCCTGGAGATCGGCGAGCGCGGGGGAATCCGGGTGGACGAGCAGATGCGGACGAGCAACCCGGACATCTTCGCCGTCGGCGACGCCGTCGAGGTCAAGGACTGGGTGACCGGGGAATGGAGCCTCATCCCGCTGGCCGGGCCGGCGAACCGGCAGGGCCGCATCGCCGCCGACGTGATCGCCGGGCGGGACTCCCGCTTCCGCGGCACCCAGGGCACCTCGATCATCGGGCTCTTCGGCGCGGCGGCCGCCTGGACCGGCGCCAGCGAGAAGACCCTGGAGCGGATCGGCGACACGGATTTCGAGAGGATCTACTTCTATCCGAATTCCCACGCCGGCTACTACCCCGGCGCCATGCCGATCGCGATGAAAGTCCTGTTCCGGAAGTCGGACGGACGCCTGCTTGGCGCGCAGGGGCTCGGCATGGACGGTGTGGACAAGCGGATCAGCGCCCTCGCCGTGGCGCTCCAGATGGGCGCAACGGTCTACGACCTGGAGGAGGCCGAGATGTGCTACGCGCCGCAGTTCGGGAGCGCGAAGGACCCCGTCAACTTCGCCGGGATGGTCGCCGCGGATGTCCTGCGCGGCGACATGCCCATCAGCCACTGGGATGTCGCCCGGGACGCGTTCCTCCTGGACGTGCGCGAACCCGTCGAACTCGCCCTGGAGAGCGTCGAGGGCGCCGTCAACATCCCGATCGGCCAGCTCCGCGAGCGCCTCGGCGAGCTGCCCCGCGATCGGGAGATCCTGGTCATCTGCCGCTCGGGCGGGCGCGCCTACTACGCGACACGCGCCCTGCTTCAGAGCGGGTTCAAGGCACGGGTTCTCTCCGGCGGCATGCTGTCGCGGTTTCATTCTCTCCTGCTCGTGGATTGAATCGATGGGAGGCTCTTCGCGGCGACAGAATGTGACCGTGCCACTGAACGGGAGGCGGTGTCCGGATGCTTCCGGAGAGCGCCAGGGGACATGAGCAATCCTGAGAAGACAAAGCGCAGCTGGAAGGACCGATTCTTCCGCGAGATGGTGGATTTCTGGTTCACCTTCGTTTATCTCGCCCTGGTGTTCGCCGCGTTCACGCAGTACCGGCGCTTCGTGCTGGCCGCTCATGACATCGAGTACACGAACTACTGGGTGGCCGTGATCAAGGCGTTGGTCCTTGCGAAGGTCATACTGATCGGAGAAGCGGTCCGCCTCGGTCGCGGCCTCGAGGAAAAGCCCCTGATTTATCCCACCGTTTACAAGACCGTCGTCTTCGGCGTGTTCGTCTTTGTGTTTACCGTCATCGAGCATGCCATCAAGGGCCTTTGGCATGGGGACGGGCTCATGGGAGGCGTCGCCGAATACTTCGGGAGAGGGATCCACGAATTGCTCGCCGGCTTCCTGATCATGTTCGTGGCGTTGCTGCCCTATTTCGCCATCCGGGAACTGGGGCGGGTGTACGGGGCGGAGAAGATCAGGGCGCTGTTTTTCAGCAGAAGAGACGGCCCGTGAACCGGATACCCCTCGTGATCCTAGGCCGCGAGGGGAACCGGGCAGGCCGGATTTCAAAGTCCCCACCGACTTCCAACTGCCGCCCCGCCGATCAATTTCTCAGGAAACAGGGAGAGACTGCCGATGCAATCCGGAACGCCAACGCCCAGTGAGAGGCTGCTCCGGGATCCGCCGGATTTCTCCCTGGTTCTGGGGGGGCCGCTGTTCCAGCTCCTGCGCCGTGCGCATCTGTCCGACGACGCGCTGACCCATGTGCGCCAGCGCGTCATCGTCATCTCCATTCTCTGCTGGTTGCCGCTCCTGGCCCTCTCGGCCCTGGAAGGGAATTTGCTGGGCGGGAGCGTGGCCGTATCCTTCCTGCACGACTGGGAGGCGCATGTCCGGTTCCTGGTGGTGGTGCCCCTGCTGATTGTTGCCGAGCTGGTGGTGCACCAGCGGATGCGTTTCCTGGTCAGGCAATTCCTCGAGCGGCAGTTGATACCGGAGAGCGCAGTGCCCCGTTTCGATGCCGCCATCGCGTCGGCCGTCCGGCTGCGCAATTCGGTTTTGGCCGAGGTGCTGCTGATTGCGTTCGTGTACGGCGTCGGGATCTTGATCGTCTGGCGGCAGTACATCGCGCTCGATGCGGCCACGTGGTACGCGATGCCCTCCGACCGTGGCGCCGAGTTCTCCCTCGCCGGAGTGTGGTTTGCCTATGTGAGCCTGCCGTTCTTCCAGTTCCTGCTGTTGCGCTGGTATTTCCGGCTGTTCATCTGGAGCCGCTTTCTGTGGCAGGTGTCCCGCATCGAGCTGAATCTCGTACCCACCCATCCGGACCGCGCCGGCGGGCTGGGATTTCTCGCGGCGACGGCGTATGCGTTCATGCCGCTGCTGACGGCCCATGGCGCTCTTCTCGCGGGAAACCTGGCTAACCGCATCTTCCACCTCGGTGCCGCGCTGCCCGATTTCAAGCTCGAGATTCTGATCCTCGTGGTCTGGCTGCTGTGCATCGTGCTCGGCCCGCTCATGGTGTTTGCACCCCAGCTGGCGCAGGCGAAGCGGGCGGGCAACAGGGAATACGGGGCCCTGGCCCAGCGCTACGCCCGCGAGTTCGATGCCAAGTGGCTGCGCAGAGGCGCGCCCCCCGCCGAGCCGCTCCTGGGCAGCAGCGACATCCAGTCCCTTGGCGACATGGGCACCAGTTTCGAGGTGGTTAAGGGCATGCGCATCGCGCCGGTCACCAGGGACACGATCCTGCGGCTCGCGGCGGCGGCGCTCGCGCCGCTGGTGCCGCTGGCGCTCACCATGATGCCGCTGGAGGAGTTGTTGAAACGGCTGTTCGGGATGCTGTTTTAAAGTGCCGCTGAACGCGTGCCATTCGGTCTCCGCGGCGACTTATTCAGAGGACGCCCGATGCCGGTCCGCGGCGATCAGAGGCCCCCGCCCCAGCGGTACTGCCACGCAATTCCCACCAGGTCGAAGTCATTCCCAGTGCGCGATGACACGCCGCTGCTGGCATAGAGCTTGATCGAGTTGTAGACGTCCACCGGAATCGCCAGGGTGGCGCCGACGCGCCAGTTCTGCTGCAGGTCGCTGTTCCGGGTGCCGTTGAGGGTGGTGCGGCCGCCGGTGAAATAGGTGGCGTCGAATGAGCCCCAGACGCCCGATCTGAAGTTGTAGATCACATGCCCCTCGAAGGAATAAAGCGGGTCTTGCGAGCGGGTGTTGCTCCGGAAAAAATCCTCGTTGTCCGTGAACAGCGTGGCCGCCGCCGTGGCCTCCAGCGTCCACGGGCCGAGCGCCTTGGAAACGCCCGCTTCGGGTTTGAAGGACCAGCGGTTGGTGCCGATGTTGACCACCCGGGTGCTGTCGTACTGGCCCAGCGGCGCGGTCACCCGCAGGCTTGCGCCGATGATCAGGTCCTGCCGGTATTCGGCGAACTCTTTCAGCGAAAGCGCGGGAGCTCCGTAGAAGTTGACCGACAGCCTGAACACCGGATCGGCGAGGCCGGAGACGTTACGGTCCACCGGTTCCCCCGCAAGATCCGCGCTTCCGTCCAGGTCGCTGAAGGGAACGATGATACTGAGCTTGGCCGACTTGCCCCAGAGGTCGAGCACCCTCCCGTAGGCGAGGACCGCGCTCCACGTCGTCAAATCGGGATTGGTCAGGGGCAGGGAGGTGTCGAACGCGATGCCGCCCCAAGTCTGGACGTAGCCCGCGAGCAGGAAGTTCATGCCCACAGGGGCGTTGGAGTAAGAGCGCGGTTCCATTTCCTGGGCGCGCGAGGCGGAACCCCCTGCCCCAAGAACGCAGGCGGCGATCAGCGCCATGACATGCGCTACGCGTACTTTGTGGACCATAGGGGTTCCGGGCCGGGACTCACCCTAGGGGGCTGCAGGCGGGACCGTTCAAGCAGAGCGCCGGTGCTTGCTGGGGTTCGCGGGCCGTAGATCGCCTCCGCGCCGGGGCGCCGGCAACTCCGGTTCTCCGCCGTCAGCGAATGCCGCAGCCGGCCCGGGGTTCTTGACGCGTTGGGAGCGTCCCTCGTCGCCGGCTGGCGAGCTTCCGTTCCCCGGCGCGAGTTCCGCCCGCGCCGGACCCGCTCACTTGACCGTGTACCCCCGCCCTTCCAGGCAGGCGGCCCGCGCCTTCTGAAACGCCCCCTGGCCCGCCTGCTGCTGTTGAGCCGCAGCCTGTTGCTGCTGCTCGGCCTGGGCGGCGTTGGCACGGCGGCTGCGCGAGCGCGCGACGGCGGCGCCCGCGGCCGCGCCCGCGCCGGGATCGTCCGAGACGATCTCCCCGACGACGGCGCCGCGCGCGGC
>Ga0210334_10516105_pt1 | contig 11535 bp, 10 predicted proteins | sample S306metaT_FD_164440 | JGI IMG/M metagenome (GOLD analysis project Ga0210334, IMG submission 164440) | Metatranscriptome of estuarine sediment microbial communities from the Columbia River estuary, Oregon, United States - S.306 (Metagenome... | ecosystem: Environmental > Aquatic > Marine >... | reverse complement strand
GTAGATCGCCTGAACGGACGTAATCGAGCCCTTGTTCGTCGACGTGATTCGCTCCTGAAGCTCGCCCATCTCGGTCGCCAGCGTCGGCTGGTACCCGACCGCCGAGGGAATGCGGCCCAAGAGCGCCGAGACCTCGGACCCCGCCTGGGTGAAGCGGAAGATGTTGTCGATGAAGAGGAGCACGTCTTGACCTTCCTCGTCACGGAAGTACTCGGCGACCGTCAACGCACTGAGCGCGACTCGTTGGCGTGCGCCGGGCGGTTCGTTCATCTGCCCGTAGATGAGCGCCGTCTTCGATAGAACCGTCTCGCCCGTCTCGAGCTTCGACTCGCTCATCTCGAGAAGCAAGTCGTTGCCCTCACGCGTGCGCTCGCCAACACCTGCGAAGCAGGACACGCCGCCGTGTGCCTTCGCGACGTTGTTGATGAGCTCCATGATGAGAACCGTCTTCCCAACGCCCGCGCCGCCGAAGAGGCCTATCTTGCCGCCCTTTCTGTATGGAGCGAGCAGGTCGATGACCTTGATGCCGGTCTCGAAGATCTCGACTTCGGTGCTCTGGTCGACGAATGCCGGGGGGTCCTTGTGAATCGGCGAGAACTTGGTCGCGTTGACAGGCCCAAGCTCGTCGACTGGTTGGCCGACGACGTTCAAGATGCGGCCGAGGCACTCCTTTCCGACGGGCATCGTGATCGGAGCGTGGGTGCTCTTGACCGCCATCCCACGGACCAAGCCATCGGTCGAGTCCATTGCGACGGCGCGCACGGTGTCCTCACCGAGGTGCTGCGCGACCTCCAAAGTGAGATTCCAATCCTTGTCGCTGATCGCGGGGTTGCTCACCTGAAGTGCGGTGAGAATTGCCGGGAGCTTACCGTGGGGAAAAGCAACGTCCACGACCGGACCAATGACTTGAGTAACACGCCCGTTCTGAAGGTCTGCCATGTTCTTTCCGGTTTTCTGGAAGTGTGTCGGCCGGCGATGATTCCGCCCAAAAGCGAGCGCGACCTAGCACGAGCCCTGCGACGGGTCAAAGCCGCCCGTGAGGGGAGTTAGGGTCACTTCGATGCGTGACAAGTCCGGAGCGAACGGTGGATTGACCCGTGTCCCCGCGCTTTCTACCCTCACGAAGCGATGCAGGACCACGACGCCGTCATCCACTCCCTTCTCGGCGCCGAAACCCGCTACGAGGGCAAGCTCTTTTTCGAGGGACGAGCCCGAATCGACGGCGCTTTCGAAGGCGAGGTCTACGGCGATGGTCTCTTGATCGTGGGCGAAGAGGCTACGATCCGGGGCTCGATTCGAGTCCACACGCTGATCGTGCGCGGCGGCCGCATCGACGGTGACATCCACGCGACCGAGCTGGTCGAGCTCCATGCCCCCGCCCAGGTGCGCGGTGACATCCGGACTCAGGCGCTCTACATGGACAAAGGAGTGGTGTTCGATGGGTCCTGCGTGATGGGCGAAATTCGCGAGCTGGAAGATCAGCGGCTCCCGCCTCGGTCGGCAGAGGATACGTCTCCCGACGGTTACAAGGACCAGCCGATCAAGACCTGAAGCGTGAGCGCATGGTCGTTGCCCCTGCCGCCTTCGGCCATCGCGGGCACATTCATGACGGGCCCCGCGAAACGCAGCCGGTAGTAAGCCCACACGAAGCGCAACGCGTAGGTAAACCCACCATCCAACTTCCCGCCGATCGTGGCGGTGGCATCGAGGCCGACCCCCGAGCTGTCCCGTCCGAACGCGTCCTGCAGCTCCCCAAAGACGAACGGGACGCGGATGCCGAGATCAAGTCGGAGGACGAGGAAGCTCGGCACCCAATCGTAGGTTACCGCCGGTCCCATCCGCACATAGACGAGCTGCGAGGACGTGAGCACGAGGTTCGGTGCAATCCTGAGCACGTCCGCGCCGATGCCGATGAGCCCTCCAACCTGCAGCCGCCCCAACGGATGGAGGTACCCGAGCTGTCCGAGGAGCCGCCAGGAACGGACCCACAACGTGATCCCGCTTCCGGCGGGCTCGGCCTGGAGCCCGACGCCAGCGCCCCCGTCCACCTGGAGGACCAGCGCCTCAAGGGCCGGACTCTTCGCCCGGCGACCCATCGGGCGGATGAGAAGATGCCAGCCGATGTCGAAGTAGAGACCCGTCTCGAAGGTTCGCTCCGCCGTGGCGCCTTCACCATCGCCGACCGTGAGGTGGATGTTCCTCGCTCGAGCCCCGCCTCCGGCCAGCATCACCAGGACCGGCAGGGGAGGAGTCGGACCCTGCGCGGCTGCAGGCCCCGCAAGAGCTCCGAGAAAAAGCGCAACAAAAACGCATACTCTGAGCCTCTGGAGCATCTCGGAATCAAGCTAGCAAGTCGCCTTAGGGGAAGGCCCTCTTTTCTCGGGTCTAGACAAGGTGACGTAACGTCACCATGTTGCGCACCGTAAGGGGTCGACATGAGAGAAGCAGCCGAGAAACCCGTACCCGTTGTGGCGGGCATCGCCATTGCGCTGCTCGCAGGGGCCGTGCCCGGCTGGGCCTTGGCGGCGGAAGGACAGGGCGACCCGGAGGTCTTCACCGCGCAGGTCCCCGAGGAAGGCTCCGACATCGCCTGGGGCCACGCGATCCTGGTTCTCGACAAGCCGATCGACGAGGTGCTTCCAATCGTTCGTGACTACGCGAGCTACGCCGAGTTCATGCCGAATTTCACCAAGTCCAGAGTCTTGGCGCAACGGGGCAGCCGAGCGATGGTGTACATGGAAGTCAGCGTCGCCAAGGGGGCGTTTACCCTGTGGGGCCAGCTCAACCTCTCCGAGCGTCCCGACGGGCCGGAATCGCGGGTCGTGGAAGCCCGCTTGCTCGAAGGCAACATCGACGCCTTCACGGCCAGTTGGACGCTGACGCCGATAGATGACGGCGCACGCACGCGGGTGGACTTCAGAATCTACGTCGATCCCGACATGCCCCTTCCGTCATCGGTTTTCAGCCGAGAGAATGAGCGAGCCGCCGGCAAGACCGTTCGTGCGCTTCGAACGAGATTGTTTCAAGGAGTGCAGGGCTCGACCTGAGGGCGACCCTCGCAGCCGGCTCGTCCCACGACCTTGACTGGCTTCGGCCCCATGCTACGAACGCGCGCCGCAAGGCAATTCTCCTTGCCGTAGCTGCGATTCGGCCCCAAACGCCGTTGGGAGCCGATCTCCTTCGGGCGCACTGGGCCCGGCCGGGAATACCACTGCGATGCTCGTGCTTTTCACAGCCCTTTTGTCCGAGGGTTCCATCATCGACCTGGACGGGACGATCCTGATTCAGCTCGCTCTCTTCGGTATCGCCTTCTTTCTCTTTCGCCCCTTGATCTTTCGTCCGATGGTTACGCTCTTCGAAGCGCGCGAAAACGCCATCGAGGGCGCGAAGCTCGAAGCGTTGCGGCTTCAAGACGAGGCTTCCGCAGAGGGCGAGGAGTTCGAGGTCGAGATGCGACGCCTGAGGCTTCAAGCTGGCGAGGAGCGCGACCGGCTGCGGGCCGAGGGCAAACGCCTGGAGCGCGCCGTGCTCGACCGCGTCCGCGAGGAGACCAACAAGCAGCTCGCTGAAGCGGATGCCAAGCTCGCGACCGAGGGAGCGCACCTTCGTGCCGAAATCGACCGTTCGATTCCCACGCTGGCCAAGCAAATCGCATCGAAAATGCTGAATCGGGAGGTTCAGTGATGCGCGTATGCGCCTCGATGCTTCTTGCACTCGCGCTCGGCACACCGAGCGTGGTCCTCGCAGAGCAGGCCCACGAAGAGTCCTTGGCCCACGAGGTCACCGAGGAGCAGTCGGGCCAGGGCGCCCACGGTGATCACGGCGATCTCAGTGTTTCTGCGCTCTTCCAGAACCGGGAGTTTCAAGGCACGCTGATCAACTTCGCCGTCTTGGTGGGTCTCCTCGTCTGGGTGATTCGCAAGAAGGGAAACCCCGCCCTTGCCGCGCGCCGTGCCGAGGTCGAGAAGGAGCTTGCCGAGGCGCGACGGCTTCGTGCCGAAGCCGAGAAGCGGCACATGGAAACCGCCATGCGTCTCGAGAGGCTCGACGAGGAGATGCTGCAGATTCGGGCCGACATGACCAAAGCCGGCGAAGCGGAGCGCGATCGAATCGTCGAGCAGGCCGAGGAGAAGGCCGCTCGAATCCGCAAGGACGCGAACTTCCTGATCGAGCAACAGATCAAGCAGCTTCGCAAGGATCTCCTGCAGCAAGCTTCCAACGCGGCCGTGATAGCCGCGCGGGACCTGCTGCAACACCGCACCACTGACGCGGACCAAGACCGGCTTGCCGAGGCGTATCTCGATCGTCTCGACGAGGTGCTCGAAGGGCGGCAGTCATGAGCGCGCTCGGTCGACGTTACGCGAAGGCTTTGTTGGACCTCGCCCGCGAGCGGGGGGAGCTCGCCCCGGTGCTGCGAGATGTGGGCTCCCTCTCCGACGCGTTGAAGGCGAGCGCGGAGTTTCGAGAGATCGTTCGCAACCCCGCGATTCCACGCCCGGCCTTGAAGGCCGCCATGGGCGCGGTGATGCGAAAGCTCGAGTGCTCGGAGCTTGTTCGCAACACGGTGAACCTGCTTACCGACAAGGGGCGGCTCGGAGAGCTCGAGCAGGTGCTTCGTGCCCTCGACGAGCTTGCTGAGGCGGAGACGGGCAGGGTTCGGGTCGACGTGATCAGCGCCAAGCCTCTGAGCGATGCGTACTACGCCAGGCTCGAGGAGAAGCTCAATCGAGTGACAGACCGCGAGGTCGTGCTCGTGAAGAAACAAGACCCTTTGCTCATCGGCGGCGTCATCACACGCATCGGCGACCGCGTTTTCGACGGGAGCCTCAGCAACCGGCTGAGTGAGCTTAGAGATACGTTGCTTGCGAACGGCGAGACGCCGTAGTCGCATCGAATCAGGAGCCGTGGACAATGCAACTTCGCGCTGAAGAGATCTCCAACATCATCAAACAGCAGATCGCGTCCTACGAGAAATCGGTTGACGTGGTCGAAACGGGCACCGTCCTGACGGTCGGCGACGGCATCGCCCGCCTCTACGGGCTGGAAAGCGCGATGGCTGGCGAGCTTCTCGAGTTTCCTGGCGGTGTCTACGGCATGGTTTTGAACCTCGAAGAAGACAACGTCGGCTGCGCGATTTTCGGCTCCGACGTCGGCATCGGCGAGGGCGACACCGTCAAACGGACTGGCCGCATCGTCGAGGTACCCGTCGGTCCGGCGCTGGTCGGCCGCGTGGTGAACGCCCTCGGTCAGCCCATCGACGGCAAGGGCCCGATCGAGAGCAAGCTCACTCGCCGGGTCGAGCTCAAAGCCCCCGGCATCGTGGCTCGACAACCGGTCAGCGAGCCGCTTCAGACCGGCCTCAAGGCGATCGACTCGATGATTCCGATCGGACGCGGCCAGCGCGAGCTCATCATCGGCGACCGCCAGACCGGCAAGACTGCCGTGGCGCTCGACACGATCATCAATCAGAAGGGCAAAGGCGTCTTCTGTTTTTACATCGCCATCGGGCAGAAGCAGTCCACGGTCGCCCAAGTGGTCGACAAGCTCACGCAGTTTGGCGCGATGGAGTACACGACCGTCGTCATGGCGGGTGCGTCCGAGCCCGCTCCGCTTCAGTTCATCGCGCCGTACACCGGCGTCACGATGGGCGAGTACTTCAGGGACCACGGTCAGCATGCCCTCTGCATCTACGACGACTTGTCGAAGCAGGCTGTCGCTTATCGTCAGCTTTCGCTTCTTCTTCGACGTCCTCCGGGACGCGAGGCGTACCCAGGCGACGTCTTCTACGTGCACAGCCGCCTTCTCGAGCGTGCCGCGAAAATGGCCGAGGATTGGGTGGTCGTGAAAGCCGATCAAGATCCAAGCCGTCTCGGCAATCAGGTTTTCAGCGGACCGTCCGCAAAGCACGACGCGGATGCTGCCGCGAAGGAGAAGGGCTCCGGGTTCGTCGCGAAGAAGCTGCCGGACTCCGGAGGCTCCCTCACCGCCTTGCCGATCATCGAGACCCAGGCCGGCGACGTCTCCGCTTACATTCCGACCAACGTCATCTCGATCACCGACGGTCAGATCTTCCTCGAGTCGGACTTGTTCAACTCCGGCGTTCGTCCCGCAATCAACGTCGGCATCTCGGTGTCACGAGTCGGTGGTAACGCCCAGATCAAGGCGATGAAGCAGGTTGCCGGTACGCTTCGTCTGGAGCTCGCGCAGTTCCGCGAGATGGCGGCGTTCGCACAGTTTGCATCGGACCTCGATGCGGCGACTCGGCAGCAGCTGTCTCGAGGTGAGCGGCTCGTGGAGGTCCTCAAGCAGGGGCAGTTCGTCCCCTGGCCGGTCGAGGAGCAGGTCGTCTCCATCTTCGCAGGAACCCACGGATATCTCGACCCGCTTCCGACCGCATCGATCGGCCGCTACCAGCAAGAGCTCATCTCGTGGCTGAAGGCCGAGCGCGCTTCAATCCTGACGGACATCGTCTCGAAGGGAAAAATCGACGACACGCTCGAAAGCCAGCTCGACGAAGCACTCAAAGCCTTCGGCGAAATCTTCGAGCCGGTCCCGAACGAGTAACTCCCCATGGCCGCTCTCAAAGACATTCGGAAGCGCATCGCGAGCGTCAAGAGCACGCAAAAGATCACGCGTGCCATGAAACTGGTCGCTGGCGCGCGCCTCCGTAAAGCGCAGGAGAACATCGAGCGCCTGCGTCCGTACGCGGTCAAGACCCATGAGGTGTTGAGCGGAGTGGCAGCGCGCGTCGGTCCAGACGAGGACGTTCATCCTCTATTGGCGCGTCGCGAGCCCAAGAGTGTCATGATCGTGGTTCTGACGAGCGACCGCGGCTTGGCCGGCGCCTTCAACTCGAACATCTGCAAGGCGGCTTACAACCGCTGGAGAAAGCTCGAAGTCGAGGGTAGTGAAGTCTCGTTCGGAATCATCGGCCGAAAGGGCCGCGATTACTTCAAGCGCCGAGACGCGAACATCCGACACGACTTCCTCGGCGTCTTCGAGGACTTGAATGCAGACAAAGCCGGCGAAATAGGCCGCTACATCGTCGAAGACTACACCTCCCTCAACCTCGACGCCTGCTACCTGGTCTACAACGAGTTCAAGAGCGCCATGAGTCAGCAGGTCGTGATCGAGCCGTTCTTGCCCATCACACCGCTGGCGCTCGCTGCCGATCAGCTCGGCGACTTCATTTACGAGCCAAATCAGGCGGCGCTTCTTGACAGGTTGCTCCCGATGTACGTCGAGGTCGAGATCTACCGAGCGTTGCTCGAGTCCGTCGCCTCGGAGCACGGGGCGCGAATGACCGCAATGGATGCTGCGACCAACAACGCGAGCGACATGATCGACCGCCTGACCCTTCAGTACAACCGAGCCCGACAGGCCGCCATCACCAAAGAATTGATGGAGATTATCGGCGGCGCTGAAGCTCTCAAGGCCTGAGGCCGGGTCCGTGATAACGTGGTGTCCATGCCCGGGGGGGGAACCGAGTCGGCCGTCCGGATGACGGGGCCGCGACCACTGTTGTGGTTGGCCTGGATCTGTGCCGCAGCCACGATCATCTACGTCGTCGGTGCGCCGTTTTGGGTCACGGACTATCCGATGATGACGGAGTTTCCGTTTCATGTGGCCTCGTCCGCCGTCTTTCGGCACTACACCGATGCAGGCTGGCACTTCCAGGAACAGTTCGTCTTTCAGATCATGTCGGCTCCGTACGTGAGCCTTTACGCGCTCTCTGCCCTGTTCATGGTCGTGCTGCCGCCGGTGGTTGCGACCAAGCTGGCGGCCGCCCTGATGCTGGCACTCTTGCCCGCCGGGCTGATGGTGCTCTGTTGGGGTCTACGCAAGTCTGCGTTTCTCGGCCTCTGGGGGCTCGTGCCAGCGTGGGGAGTCCTCGCGCACTGGGGCTTCGTCGACTTCCTAGGGGCGCTCGGGCTCTTCGCAATGGCGTTGGGGCTTGCCCTCCGAATCGTCGACCGACCAGCCGGGAGGCTTCAAGCGGTGCTCATCGCGGTTCTGACCGCGTTGTTTTTCACCCAAGTGCAACTGGTTCCACTCACGATCGCGATGATCGTTCTCGTCGGCCTCGCGATGCAACGCCGGGTCGATAGCGTCAAAGGATTGATCATTCCAGTCGCCGTGGTGAGCGGGCTTTTCTTGGCATGGTGGTCCACCGGAACGGAGCTGTTGCTTCCGAAGGTCCAGTGGGTGTGGCCGCCCGCTTGGCACCGTCTCTCCGATGGCGGTGAATACACGTTCGACATCTTCACCGGGGATGAAGACACGGAGATGTTCCGGCGCATCGGTGTGTTGTTCTGTTTGACCGCGGTCGCGCTCTTCGCGGTTGCCATCCTCCGCCTGCGTTCATGGCCGAGGGGCGGCTGGGCTCTTCCGGCTCACGTGGTCGTCAGCCTCGCGATTGTCGTTTCGCTTTGCCTCTACCTCACGCTTCCCATGGAGATCGAAGCCTCTTGGTACGTGTTTCCGCGCGAGCTGACAGCCGCGCTCTTCCTGTTGCCGGCGCTGCTGCCGAATCTGCCCCGCAAGACCTGGGTTCATCTCGGCTTCGTGATTTGGACCGCCATTGCCGTGGCGCCACTCGGCGAGCTCGTCACCGATGCCAATCGGGAATTCTCCATCTCGACCGTACACTTCCGCGAGATCATCCGCGAGCTCCCAAAGGCGCCGAAGCTTCTCTACCTGGTTTACGATCATCAAGGGTCGCGCGCTCGGAACAGCCCCTACGTTCATCTGCCCGCTTACGTGCAGGCCGAGCGGGGAGGGTGGCTGAGCTTCAGTTTCGCGCAGCTCGGTACCTTCCCCTTGCGATACCGGGATCCTTCGGATCCCGCCGCGGTCGTCCCTCCGAAAACGCCCCTGCGCTGGGAGTGGAGCCCCGAGCAGTTCGAGCTCGATCGGCATGGTGCTTTTTTCGATTGGTTTCTGGTTCGCCGGGTCAGCTCGCCGGACAGCCTCTTCGTCTCAGACCCCTCGATCCAACGTGTGGCCCACTTCGAAGACTGGTGGCTCTATCACCGCGAGGGTGGCTCGACTGGACCGTCCCTCGAAACACCCTAAATTGGAGGATGATGCAGCTTACGAGTGACGAAGAGCGCTGGGCCGTCTGGATGGTCCAAGCACGCCATTTCGCGAAACGACAGAACTTCTTGGATGCCGTGGCACGAATGAAGCGAGTCCGGGACGAGATTCACCACGCGCTCGATGAGGCTACTGATCCAAAGCGAAGAGAGCGGCTTGAGCTTCATCGCGCACGGGCCGACGAGCAGCTCGCCATTCTCGAGTCTCAGTATGAGGCGTGGCGATCCCGGATCGCGGAGCGCCGTCAACGGACGATCGATCAAGCGGCCGAAGAGATGGCGCGGCCTCTTCCCGTGCCAGCAGACTAGTCATGGCCTCCCTGGAGTGCTCGGTAGCGTCGCTCGAGGTAGGAGAGTCTCTTGCGGGAACCGCCGTCGATTCGGTCGACCGCTGGCTGTTGCTCGAGGTCACAGACCCCTGGGCCCCGAAGGCTCTCGAGACGGGGACTTTGTCCGAACCGGTTCGAGCGCGGATCGGTGAGTGGCTCGAGAGACCGCGATCGCGTCTGCAGCTCATCAGGCGTCCGGGCCGCACTGGGAAGCGACCCGTGCTCATCGTGGTTTCTTCGGGACGAGAAAAGCAGCAGAGCTCGACGATCGAGCTCGAGCGGTACGACGATCTCCTCGACGTCGACCTCGACGCGCTTCCCGCCGAGACGGCTCAGCCGACGTGTTTGGTCTGCGTCCATGGACGCCGCGACCGATGTTGCGCCCTTCACGGTAGTGCGGTGTTCCGCGCGATTCAGGCCCTCGACGTCGATGTCTGGCAGACGAGTCACCTCGGAGGGCACCGGTTCGCCGCATGTGCGCTTTGGCTTCCCGACGGGCTCATGTACGGTCGCTTGCGTCCGGAGGATGCGGACCGATTCGTGGCTGCACGAAGGGCCGGAGAGATCGCCGAGCTACAGTGGTTTCGTGGCCGCTGCGCCTATGACCAACCCACGCAAGCTGCGGAGATCTTCCTGCGAACCCGCCTCGGTGAACGGAACGAAGGAGCCATCGACTGGCTCTCCACCGTGGCGCAATCCGAGTCGGCCTGGGAGGTGCGGTTTCGATCGCCGTCTGGCGAGCACCTGGTTCGTGTACGGCTCGAAGACGCAGGAGCATTCCGTCCGGCAAGCTGTGGCGCGGAGCCTGAATCGGTTGCGCGCTTCGTCCAGATCTGACGGCGCTTGCGCGATGCCAGTTCCATCAGGCCAGGATCCGGAGCAGCCGGGTTGGAGCCAGCGTGTGGGGGAGCGGGTCGATGGCGCTCAACGCCTTGCGAAGCGCGCCTTCCTTCGCCTCGTGCGTCAGGATGACGACCGTCGCTCCTCCGGTTCCTCCCGGCTCGACGTTTTGGAACATCTTCTCGATCGAGACACCGAAAACACTCAGCTTTCCGGTGATCTCGGAAAGGACTCCCGGTTCGTCGCGCACCGTGAAACGCAGGTAAAAGCGGCTCTTCAGATCGTTCGTGTCCTGGACCACCGGCTCGTCATCCTCGTCGTGGATGAAGCTTGGAACCCGGCCCGATGCCCCCTTGAGCATGTTTCGTGCTGCGTCGATTACGTCGCTCACGACGCTGATCGCAGTAGGGCCGGCACCCGCGCCGGGTCCCGACAAGACGACCGTGCCGACGCGCTCGCCGTGCACCGAGAGGGCGTTGAGCGAGCCCGTGATGTGCGCGAGCGGATTGTCGATGGACACCAGCGCCGGGTGGACTCGCAGGTCGAGCACGTCGTCGCTGGATCTCGACGCGACGGCCATCGGCCGAATCGCAAAATCGAATCCGTCCGCATACTCGATGTCATACGCGTCGACGTCTTCGATCCCCTCCGTCGTGACGTGCGCCGGATGAACGCGCACTCCAAAGGCGAGCGTCGCGAGGATGGCGAGCTTGTGTGCGGCATCGACCCCGGTGACGTCGAGTGTGGGGTCCGCCTCCGCGTATCCAGCCTCCTGCGCAGAGGCCAGGGCGAGCTCGAAATCGAGACCTCGCTCGGCCATCTCCGTCAGGATGTAGTTGCTCGTTCCGTTGATGATCCCTTGGATCGACTGGATTTCATCGGACGCAAGCGATTGCTCGAGCGCGCGAATGATGGGGATTCCACCGGCGACCGCAGCTTCGAAGTAGAGGTCGAGACCCTTCTGGCGGGCCAAGTCGAACAGGGCATCACCCTTTTCCGCGAGCAGGGCTTTGTTGGCCGTGACGACCTGCTTTCCTCGTTCGAGGGCTTCGCGGAGCACCTGCTCGGCCGGGTCGATGCCGCCCATCAGCTCGACCACGATGTCGATGTTGGGGTTGCGCGCGACCGCGAAAGGATCGTCGGTCAGAAGCTCCCTCGGGACGATGTCGGAGCGCTTTCTCGCGAGATTCCGCACCGCGATTTGCTCGACCACGAGCGTCGCCCCAAGGCGCCTCTCGATCGTTCCGGCGTGCGAGCGCAGGATGTCCAAT
>Ga0210334_10749870_pt1 | contig 11558 bp, 9 predicted proteins | sample S306metaT_FD_164440 | JGI IMG/M metagenome (GOLD analysis project Ga0210334, IMG submission 164440) | Metatranscriptome of estuarine sediment microbial communities from the Columbia River estuary, Oregon, United States - S.306 (Metagenome... | ecosystem: Environmental > Aquatic > Marine >... | reverse complement strand
ATTGCGAACCGCTGGGTGACCAGCCGCCAGCTCGGATTCCTCCTGGGCTTCATGGGTTCGCGCGTCCTCGGCCAGTACGACATCGCCCTCCTGGCGGCCGAGACCGAGGATGGCCGGCTCCTGTTCGTCGAGGACAACATCCGGGCGACCGCCCGCAGCCTTGGTGTTCCGTGTGGGCCCTTCCGAACGTGGATCGCGCTGCACGAGACGACCCACGCCTTCGAGTTCGAGGCCCATCCATGGCTGCGTCCGTATCTGGCAGAACGACTGGAGGCGCAGCTCGACGCCCTCGGGCGCGGCACGCCGACGCTCGGCAAGGATGCCCTCGATGTGATCGGGCGCTGGCTTCGCGGCGAGAACGGCGAAGGCAGCTGGATCGAGCGCCTGATGAGCGACGAGCAGGCTCGCAGCTTCCGGGAGACCCAGGCGGTGATGAGCCTGCTGGAAGGCTTCTCGGACTACATCATGGATGCTGTCGGGCGGGACCTGGTACCCGGCGTCGAGCGGATCAGCGCCCGCTTCCATGCCCGGCGCGAGCAGCGCACCGGGATGGACAAGGCCATCCTGCGGCTGACCGGCATGGACCTCAAGCTGGCCCAGTACCGGCGCGGCGCACGGTTCGTCGAGGCCGTCGCGACCGCCCGCGGTCCCGAGGCCCTGCGGCGACTATGGGAGGGCCCCGAGACGCTACCTCGCCCGGACGAGATCGAGGCGCCTGAGCGCTGGGTCGCGCGGGTGCTCGACGGGCCAGTGGCATCTCCGCCGATCGGGCTGTCATCGGTGAGCGGAGCCTCGGCATGAGCGGCGAGGCGGCCCATGGGCTGGCCGGTCCTGGCCTCGGGCCGGACGGCGTCCCGTCCGCGATCGCGCTGAGTCCGATCCTGTCGGCCCGCTGGCGCGCCCGGGACCTCGAGCGCATCCGCGAGGCCGCGCCGGGCGCTCGCCTTGTGACCGTCTCGACCGAGGGTCTGGCGGACGGACCGCTCGACGACGTGGAGGTGCTCCTGCGCGGATTCCTGACAGCGGAGGCGTTCGATCGACTGCTGCTGCGGGCGCCCCGGATGGCTTGGGTGCACTCCGCCTCCGCAGGCGTCGAGCGGGTGCTCACCCCGGCCAGTCTCGAGCGGGGCCTCGTCATCACGAACGCCCGCGGTGTGTTCAGCCGGCCGATCGCGGAATACGTGCTGATGATGATCCTGGCCGTCAGCCGGCGCCTGCCACAGCTGCTCGAGCTTCAGCGGGAGCACACGTGGCAGCCCCTTGAGGGCGCCGAGCTGCGCGACGTCACCGTCGGCATCGTCGGCCTGGGGTCGATCGGGCGAGCCGTCGGAGCGCTCGCGACCGCCTTCGGCTGCCGCGTGGTCGCCGTCCGGCGACGGACCGAGGCCGGTGCCGATGCCCACCCGAGCGACGCCGGCGTGACGCACGAGCACGACGACAGAGCTCTCGGCGAGATCATGCTCGACCGCGTGCTCGGCCCGGAGGCGCTGCCGGAGCTGCTGGCCGAATCGGACTTCATCGTGCTCGCGGCGCCCCTCACGCCAGAGACCGAGGACATGATCAACGACGAGACCCTCGCTCACGTCAAGCCCGGCGCCTGGCTCATCAACGTGGCTCGGGGTCGCCTGGTGGACGAGCACGCGCTCCTCCGGGCATTACGCGATGGATCGCTGGGCGGCGCGGTGCTGGACGCGTTCCGCGAGGAGCCCCTGCCGGCGACGTCGCCGTTCTACGACTTGCCCAACGTCATCGTCACGCCGCACACATCGTGGTCGAGCGGACGAGTGCTCGATCGGAGCGTCGGCCTGTTCTGCGAGAACCTGCGCCGATTCCGGCGGGGCGAGCCGCTCCTCAACGTCGTCGACACCGGCGCCGGGTACTGACCGGGCGGCGCCGGGTACTGACCGGGCGGCGCCGTACCCGCCCGCCCGGCGAGGCCGCCCTGAGAGGCGCAGAATCGCGCCATGCAGATCGCCATCGTCGGCCTCGCCGCCTCCGGCAAGACGACCGTCTTCAACACCCTGACCCGCGGCCACGCCGAAACCGGCGGGTATGGCGGTCTGGAGCTCCATGTCGGCACCGTCAAGGTGCCGGATGAGCGCCTCGATCGCCTCGCCGAGATCTTCAAGCCCAAGAAGATCGTCCACGCCGACGTCACCTATGTCGACCTGCCGGCCCCGCCGGCCTCGTCCGCGGGGCGCGTCGGGACCGAGGAGCTGCCTCCCGAGCATCTCGCCCGCTTGCGCGAGGCCGAGGCGCTCATCCACGTCGTCCGTGCGTTCGAGGATCCGGCGGTGCCGCACGCGTCCGGGTCGGTCGACCCGGTCCGCGATCTCGAGCAGCTCGACCTCGAGTTCACGATCGCCGACCTCGCCCTCGTCGATCGGCGCCTGGAACGACTCCAGGCCAGCGGTCGACATGGCACGGCGGCCGAGCGCGAGGCGAACGAGCGGGAAGGCATCGTCCTCGCCCGTCTCAAGGTCGCACTCGAGGCCGGTTCGCCGCTTCGCGATGTCGACCTCGACGCCGAGGAGGAGCGGATCATCCGCGGCTTCAGATTCCTGACCCAGAAGCCGGTGCTCGTGCTCCTCAACGTGGGCGAGCGCGACCTGCCCGCCGCACCCGCGCTCGTCGAAGGGATCACCGCCGGCTACGCGCATCGTCACGCCCTCGTCGACGCGCTGTCCGCCCGGATCGAGATGGAGCTCGGCGAGCTCGAGGCCGAGGATGCGGCGGTGTTCATGGAGGAGCTCGGCCTGCGCGAGTCGAGCCTCGACCGCGTCATCCGCCTGTCGTACCGTCTGCTCGGCCTCATCAGCTTCCTGACCGCCGGTCCGGACGAGGTTCGCGCCTGGCCCGTGCCCGAGGGGTCGACCGCCGTCGATGCGGCCGCCGCCATCCACACCGACCTCGCCCATGGCTTCATCCGGGCCGAGGTCGTGACCTACGAGGACCTGGTGGAGCTCGGCTCGACCGCCGAGGCACGCCGGCACGGACGACTGCGCTCGGAGGGAAAGACGACACCTGTCCACGACGGCGACGTCATCGAGATCCTCTTCAGCCGATGAGCGGCGGCGCACATCCCCCTGGGGTCGTGGTCATCGGGTCGGCCAGCCGTGACATCGTGACCGACGATCCGCGCGGCTGGCGTCTCGGCGGCGGGGTGACCTACAGCGCCCTCGCCACGGCGCGACTCGGCCTGCGGACGGCGGCGGTCATCGGAGTCGACCGCGAGGCGGAAGCCGCACAGGAGCTCGACCTCCTGCGCGATGCCGGCGTCGCCCTGCAGCTGGCACGGCTCGAGCGAGCCCCGGTGTTCGTGAACCGCGAGCGCCCGGGCGGGCGGATCCAGGAGTGCATCGAGCCGGGCCGGCCGGTGCCGATCGACGCGGTTCCCAAGGCGTGGCTTGGCGCGCCGGCCTGGATCATGGCGCCGGTCGCCGGCGAGATCGACGATCGCTGGGCGCCGCTTCCGAACGTGGACGCCTTCGTGACCGTCGGCTGGCAGGGGCTCCTCCGCGAGCTCACGGCCGGCCGGACGGTCACTCGTCGTCCGCCGCAACGCTCGGCACTCGTCGAGCGGGCCGATCTCGTCGGCATCAGCGAGAACGACGTGTCCGGCGGCCTCCAGCTCGCGATGCTGACGGCCTGGCTGCGCCCGGGCGCCCGGATGATCGTGACGCGCGGCGGCGACGGCGGCCACCTGGTCGCGGTGGGACGTGACCGCGAGCCGGTCACCCTGGCGGAGTACCCGGCCACGCCCGCCGCACGCCACGTCGACCCGACCGGGGCCGGGGACACGTTCCTGGCGGCGCTCACCGTGAGCGTGCTCGCCGGCCGCCTCGATCTTGCCTTCGCCGCGGCCGCCGGCTCGCTGGTCGTCGAGGGTCCCGGGCTGGCGGCGGTGCCGGATCGTGGGGCCGTGCTCGAGCGAATGGCCGAGGCGGCGAGCGGCGGCCGTCGCGATGCCGGCTAGTCCGAGCAGGCGTCAGTTCGGTCGAGAGCCGCTGTCTTCATCCTCGTACTCGACGAACACGGCGCGATAGTCGGTCCCCGCGAGGCCGCTCGCCTCGAGCTCGTCGTCGGCGGAGATGAGGAAGTTGTCGTCCTCCTCACGCGACACGTTGACGGCGGCGTCGATGCGGTCGTCGGACACGAAGATGAAGCCGTGATCACGTTCGAGCTCGATGGCGATCGCCTCGATGAGCGTGTCCGCTTCGTAGGTGTCCTGGATCCGGCTCCGGATGCCCTGGACGACCTCGAAGAAGTCTTCCGCCGCCATCGGCTGCTCGCGGGCCAGGATGACATCCGAGTAGATCTCGTCGTCGCCCTCGTGGAGCTCGTAGAAGTGCACGTCGTCTCTCCTGCTGCTCGACCTCGAGTCTAGTGTGCGCCCCCGCGGGCGACCGGAGGGGGTCGTCAGACCGTCTGCCTTCGGGCGCCCCGGATCGCCAGCCGCTCGAGCTCGCCGAGCAGGCGATCGACCTCGTCGGCGGTGTTGTAGTGGACCAGGCCAAGCCGCAGGACGCCGCCGCTCGCCGCGAGTCCGAGACGCTCGATCAGTCCGGTCGCGTAGAAGTCGCCGTCCCAGGCGAAGATGCCGCGTTCTCCGAGCGTGGCGGCCGCCACCTGCGGCGAGGTCCCCTCGATCGTCACGGCGAAGGTCGGCGTCCGAAGGGCGAGGGCTGCCCGGTCGGCGATCCCCCAGACGCGGAGGCCGGGGATGCGCTCGAGCCCATCGAGCAGGCGGGCAGCCAGCTCGCGCTCGTAGGCGGCGATCGCGGTCATGGCCGCCACCAGCTCGCGCCGACGGTCCGCCGCGGTCTCGGCGACCGGCGCCGCGGCGGGTAGACCCATCGCCCGCCCAACGTCGCGCAGGTACTCGGTCGCCGCCAGCGTTCCGGCCAGCGACTCGAAGGACGGCGTCCCGGTCTCGAAGCGATCGTGGGCCGGCCGGACCTTGTAGGCCGGCAGGCGTTCGAGCAGCTCGGCTCGCCCGTAGAGAGCGCCGAGATGGGGACCGAACCACTTGTAGGCCGAGGTGACGAGGATGTCGGCGTCGAGAGCGATGACGTCGATCGGGCCGTGCGGCGCGTAGTGGACCGCATCCACGAACGCCAGGGCCCCCAGCGCGTGGGCGCGCGCGACGATCTCGGCCACGGGGTTGATCGTGCCGACCGCGTTCGACGCGTAGCCGCACGCGACGAGTCGAGTCCGCGGGCCGAGCGCCCGGTCGAGCGAGTCCAGGTCGAGGGTGACATCGTCGGTCCGGATGTCGACCGTTCGAACGACGAGGTCGCGATCGGCGGCGATCGCTCGCCAGGGCGACACGTTCGCCTCGTGGTCGAGCGTCGTGACGACGATCTCGTCACCCGGCTCGAAGGTGGCGGCGATCGAGCGGCTGACGTGGAACGTCAGCGTCGTCATGTTCGGGCCGAACTTGATCTCGTCGGGCGACGCGGCCCCCAGCAGATCGGCCACCGCGGCGTGGGCGTCGGCGGCGATGGCGTCGCTCCGCTGGCTCGTCTCGAAGGCGCCGCCGGCGTTCGCGTTCGATCGCCGGTAGTACTCCGCGACGGCCGCGATGACCACGTCCGGCACCTGCGTCCCGCCGGGCCCGTCGAGATAGACGACCGGTCGACCCGCCCGCTCGAGCGCGAGCGCGGGGAAGCGCCGGCGCAGGGCTTCGACGTCGAAGGGAGGCATCTCGGTCTCCGGAGCGTGACTGGACGTGGGGCGATCAGGGTACTGCGATCGAGGTCCGGTCGAACGCCCTGGCCGGTCGGCCGCTCAATCCGGTCGCTGGCCCATCCCGCTCGCTCGTTCGGGCCGCACCGCGTCGACCCATGCGCCGCCGGAGACGGCCCGCCCGGTGGACGAGCGCCCGCTCGAGACGCGGATCGGGGCGTCCCAGCTGGCGCTCCCGCTCCAGGATCGCCCATCCCCGTCGGACGCCGTCGAGGGCGCCGGGAAGGTCGTCCAGTCGATGCTCGCGGAGCTTGGCGATCTCGATCCAGGCGAGGACCCCTGCCCGGCCGCCTCCACTCGCGACCGACAGCCAGCCTTCCGTTGCCTCGACATGGCGACCGACGAGCCGCAGGAGCCGTGCTCGCTCGGCGGCGATGCGGGCGAACGTCCAGGGACTGCGATCGGTCGGTATCGGGATGCCCGACGGCGTCCGGGGCGGTCGACCGCCGATGTCGGCTGTGCGCCCGGCTGACCACCAGGGCTCGGCCGGGTCATCGCCGGGCCCTCGTCGCGTACGGACCGGCTGCGTCGGGGCGACGCGGGCGCCCCACGATGGGGTCGCTGGCCCAGGATCGTCGGCGCACCCGAGCGCGGCATCGAGGCAGGCGAGCGCCTCCTCGTAGCGGGCTTCTCGACGGTACGCTCGGGCCAGGCCCGCGAGATCCCCGGCGGGGACGTCCGGCCGTGGCGCCCGGTCGCCGTAGCGGTCCTCCAGGGCCGACAGCAGAAGGCCGAGGGTCCGGACGTCGAGGTCGTTGTGATGGATGACGTCCGCGAGGAGCAGCGGGGAGGCGCCCCGCAGCACCTCGAGGTAGAGCCCCGGGATCTGCCATCCCTCGACGTCTCCGATGCGCTCGAGTCCGAGCACATGGCGCTCGACGCTGCGCAGGCGAGCGTCCGGCAGGCGGTGACGGAACACGCGGCGAGCGAGCGGCAGCAGGTCGAGGTGGCCGCCCAGCTCCGGCGGGGCGGCCCGGCGGAGGCGATAGCGCGTCTCGAGGAGCGGCCAGTCGAAGCCCCGGCCGTTGTACGAGACGAGCCAGCCGCCGGCCGGCAGGGCGGCGGCCACCGCGGCCAGCAGGGCCGGCTCGTCGCCCTGGTCGGGCAGCAGCAGCTGGACCTGCCGGAACCGTTCACGCTCCCACCAGCCGAGCCCGATCAGGAAGGCGAAGGTGCCGGCCGCCGTCCCGAGGCCGGTCGTCTCCGTGTCGAGGCAGAGGAGTGGCGTGCCGGCCGCTGGCTGTCCGGGCAGCCGGGCGAGTCGGTCGCGATCGACCGGCAGCGACCGGCTGGGGCGCTCGATCCGGACGATCGTGCCGCCATCGCCACGCACGATCTCGCCGTCGAGGCTCGACGCCATCCGCTCGGCGAGAGCGCCTCGGGGCTGCTGCAACCGCGTGGCCGCGACCGAGGCGGCCGCCCCGTGGGCCGCCCGCCAGCGCTCGAGCCGACGTTCGAGCGAGACCGCATCGGCGGTCATCGCGCGATCATCGGTCGGGAGCGGCGCCGGCAGCGACCGGCTGACCGGTCACGGCGCCGACGGCGGGAGCCTGGCCGGCCAGGTCGGCCAGCAACCGCAGGGCGAGCGCCTTCGCATCGACGTGGGGCTCGAGACGGGGCCCGGTGCAGGCGGGGCAGCCGGCTTCGCAGGCACAGGACCCGATGAGCTCGGTCGCCCCGGACACGAGCTCGTCGTGTCGGAGGAAGAGCCGCTCGGACAGGCCGATCCCGCCCGGGACGGCTTCGTACAGGTAGATGGTCGGCGCCTCGTGGTGCGGCGAGCGAACCTGGGACACCAGCCCGAGGTCGCGCGGGTCCACCATCAGCAGCACGCTGGCCACGGCCTGGATCGCTCGCCCGGCGCCGATGAGGGCGACGTCGAGGTCGTCACGTCGCCAGCCGGCCAGGCCCTCGGCGGTGAGCCAGTAAGCGGTCGTCTGGAGCTCCAGCTCGGGCAGGTCGATGGGACCCCAGCCGACGTTCTCGTCGGTCCCGAACTTCAGCTTCTTGAACAGGGTCACGAGGCTGGCGACCATCACCTCGCCATGGACCCGCCGGCCGGCCGGGGCCGGCGCCTCGGCGAACACGTCGAGCGGCTTGAGGGTCACGGCGCGGTTGGCGTAGGTGTAGTAGTCGGCGTCAACACGGCGGACGTAGGCCTTCCGCTCGTGCCAGTCGAGCTTGTCGACGTGGTACTGGACGGTCTCGTGGAGGTAGATCGCCTGCTCGTGGACGAGCACCTGGGCGGAGAAGAGGTCAACCTCGCCGATGACCCGCGGGCGATCGGGCGTCGTGTCGATGATGACCACGTTCTCCGGCGCGGCGGTCCGCAGGCTGATCTCGGAGGCAGGGAAGTTCTCCGACGACCAGTACCAGCGACCGTCGCCGGCCTGGCGGACGTGGCCCTCCTCGGCGAGGAACGCGAGCAGCTCGTCGACCGGTCCGGGCCCGAACACCTCGCCCGGCTCGAACGGCATCTCGAACGTCGCGGCGCGCAGGTGGGCGAGCAGGACGTGGAGGTTGTCGGGATCGGCCCGGGCCTCCTCGGGCGAGGACCCCAGCAGGAACTCCGGGTGGTGGATGACGTAGCGGTCGACGGGCGCCGGCGAGGCGACCAGGATCGAGACGCTCACGTCCTGGCGCCGTCCGGCCCGGCCGATCTGCTGCCAGGTCCCGGCGATCGACCCTGGGTAGCCGGCCAGGATCGACACGTCGAGGCGTCCGATATCGACGCCGAGCTCGAGCGCGTTCGTGCTGACGACCCCGAGCACCTCGCCGTCGCGCAGGCCGCGCTCGATCGCTCGCCGTTCGGTGGGCAGGTAGCCGCCGCGATAGCCCCGCACGCGCGAACGGGGACCGAAGCTCTCGCGGAGCGCCTCACGCAGGCCCGTCAGGAGGATCTCGACGGCGACCCTCGACCGACCGAACACGATGGTCTGGCGGCCGGCTCGCAGAAAGGGGAGTGCCCAGCGCTGGGCGAGGGCGAGCGCCGATCCGCGGGCCCCGGTGGCGGCGTCGAGGAGGGGCGGATCGGCGAGCACGAGGTGTCGTTCGCCGACGGGGGCGCCGTTGCGGTCGATGAGCTGTGCCGGTCGACCCGTGAGGCTCGCCGCGAGCTCGACCGGGTTCCCGATCGTCGCCGAGCAGCAGACGATGACCGGGTGGGAGCCGTAATGCGCGCACAGCCGCAGCAGCCGGCGCAGGACGTTGGCGACGTGGCTGCCGAACACGCCACGGTAGGTGTGCAGCTCGTCGATGACGATGACCCGGAGCTGCTCGAACAGCTGGAACCATTTGGTGTGGTGGGGCAGGATCGCCGAATTGAGCATGTCCGGGTTGGTGACGACGACCTGGCCCGCCTTGCGGATGGCCGAGCGGATCGGCGCCGGGGTGTCGCCGTCGTAGGTGGCGGCCGACACCGGCAGCTCAGCCAGGCGGGCGAGCGCCGAGAGCTCGGCGACCTGGTCCTGGCCGAGGGCCTTGGTCGGGAAGAGGAACAAGGCGCGCGCTGCCGGATCCTCGGCCAGCGCCTGGAGGGTCGGCAGGGCGTAGCAGAGCGTCTTGCCCGACGCTGTCGGGGTGACGACGACGATGTCCCGGCCCTCGTGGACTGCCCCGATCGCCTCCGCCTGGTGGGTGTACAGGCGCTCGATCCCGCGCGATGCCAGGCCGACTCGCAGCCGCGGATCGAGCCAGGTCGGGAAGTCCGCATACGCCGCCGGGCGCGCCGGCAGCACCTCATGGTGGACGACCGTGCCGGCGATCGACGGATCCTCGAGCAGGCGGGCCAGGACCGTCTCGGCGCTGGCTGGGGCATAGGTGCGCATCTGGGACCTCCGAAGAACAGAACAGACGTTCGAAAGCAGGCGCAGTCTACCGCACCGTGACCGGCGCCCGTGACAGCTCTCCTGTCACGGGCGGGCCGATCGAGCGACGCCTCGTGGGGGATTCGCGGTGGGCGCGTGTTGACATGCCCACAGAGCGCAGCTACCCTCGGCCCGATGCACTCCCCGAGCGCTGCAACGCCCGAGCCCGACGACGCGCTCGGCGCCGACCCCGAGGATCCGTCCACCGCGGCCGAGGCGCTCGATCCGACGCCGGCCCGGCCGCCCGATCTGGACACGATGCCGGTGCCCGGCATCACGCGGCGGCGCGTCGCCTTCGCCATGGCCGCGATCGTCACGGCCTGGATCGTCATCGTGTTCGCGCGGCAGGTCGGGGAGGCCGCGGCGGCCACTGGTCGAGCCGACGAGGCCGTCCTCCGGAACGCCGCGCTGACCGCCGATGTCGCAGGGCTGAAGCGCGAGCTCGACCAGGTCCAGCAGCAGGCCTACATCCTGCAGCAGGCCCGCGGCCACCGGCTCGGCGACAGCGGCGAGATCCCCTTCACCCTCGCCCTGGATGCGCCGGCGCTGGCAGCGGACGCGCCCGGCTCGGCCGGCCAGGCGCTGGGTGCCGCCCAGGACCGCAGCTCCCCGCTCGATACCTGGCTGCGACTGCTCTTCGGCCCCGACGCGGGCGGCTAGGTCGACGCCTCGGACCGATCTTGGCTTTGAGCCGGTCGCCGAGGGCGTGTAGAATCCTCGCGCTCCGTGGCGGAGTAGCTCAGTGGTAGAGCAGGGGACTCATAAGCCCTTGGTCGGTGGTTCGAATCCGCCCTCCGCTACCAACCCTGCACGCACGAAACGACCCCTCCGAGTCGCCGGAGGGGTCGTCCTTTGTCCGGGAATGTAGCTACCTATGTAGCAACGCCTTTGGCTCGGCCCGGCCTGGCAGGAGCCGTCGGACGATCGCGCTTCCGATCATCGCCATCAATGCGCTCCGGACGCATCGCGTTCGACAGGCTGAGGAGCTCTTGTCGATGTCGCGGAATGAAAGACCGAGGCGACTCTCGCGTGTGGGCGGGCGGATTACGTCATGTTCCGTATTGACTCGTCCGACCAGTCTCGTGGAGGGTGACCTCCTGGACCGAAGGGCTTCACCGCTCCGCGTCTCACGGTCTCCGCTCAGACGATCCTGCGCCGAGGTCGTTCCCTTCGCCAGGGATGGGGTAGCTCCGTCGCCGCTCAGGTCGACGCACCCCGTCAGCACAGAAGGGAGCAGCCCAATGGCTGACGAGCACTTCATCTACCAGACCAGTGACCTGACTCGATCATTCCGCACCACGCACCCGAGGGCGCTCATCAACAAGGTGCCGTGGGTCATCACCCGGAAGACGCCGATGTCTCAGGCACTGTCCCTCCTGTTCGAGGAAGGCTACGCCGACCTGATGGTGGTCGACGAAGAGAGCGGCCGCCTCCTGGGTGTGTTCAGCAATCTCGAGACGACGACGACGCTCGCGAGCAAGAAGAAGAAGGAGAAGAAGGCGACCGCGAGCATGCTGCTCCAAGAGAACTGTCGAAAGGAGTGTGACACCGCGTGTGCGACACGGGGCGGGTGCCGATCGTGCGGGGTTGCCGACTACGGCGACGGCCCCTTGTGCACCATCATCTGTAACGACGATGAGAACAACGAGTTCGGCGACTTCATCCTGGACCGGATCTAGGGTCGCACTATCGCGCAGCGGGCCGGAGGACGATCCGTAACCCTCCCATCGGGTGAAGATCGACCCCAGACGACGGCTCCGTCCCTCCGGCACCGACACGGCTCCCGAGGCGATCGCCCGCCCTGGGCCGCCGTGACGGCGCGTAGCGGCATCCGAATACGTCGCTGGTAAGTGCCAAGCGCTACCCCCCCCGGCCCCCGGCTCCGCGGACCCGCCTCGATCACGGCTCGCCCGTCCAGAGGAGCGGCAGCGTCCGGGGGTCGTT
>Ga0210334_10441215_pt1 | contig 11570 bp, 10 predicted proteins | sample S306metaT_FD_164440 | JGI IMG/M metagenome (GOLD analysis project Ga0210334, IMG submission 164440) | Metatranscriptome of estuarine sediment microbial communities from the Columbia River estuary, Oregon, United States - S.306 (Metagenome... | ecosystem: Environmental > Aquatic > Marine >... | reverse complement strand
TGCGTCGAGGGCTGGTCGAGGTGACGATCCGCGAGCGCGAGCGTCGACCGCTCGGACGGCGGTTGCCGGGTCGACGCGGCGCGCGTCCCGAGGGTGCCGGCCTGACCCCGCCCCAGGCCGAGGCCGTGGATCTCGTCCGGCGCGCTGTCCTCGACGGCGATCCGACGCCGCTGCTCCTCGACGGGGTCACGGGCGGCGGCAAGACCGCGGTCTATGTCGAGGCGATCGCGGCCTGCCTCGGGACCGGCCGGCCCGTCCTCGTGCTGGTGCCCGAGATCGCCCTCGCCATGCCGCTGGTCGACCGCCTCCGGGCCGACCTGCGGGCCGAGGTCGCCCTTCTGCATAGCGCTCTCGGCGAGGGCGAGCGGGCCGACGAGTGGCGACGGATCCGGGCCGGCGCCGCGGACGTCATCGTGGGCACGCGGCTGGCCGTGCTCGCCCCTCTCACCGACATCGGGCTGGTGGTGGTCGACGAGGAGCATGAGGCGACCTACAAGAGCGATCGAACGCCCCGACTCCAGGCTCGCGACACGGCGATCCGCCTCGGCGAGCTGGCCGGCGCCGCCGTGGTGCTGGGCAGCGCGACCCCGGCGGTCGACTCGGTCGGACACGCCCGGGCGGGTCGCTACCGCCGCGTCCGGCTGCCGGTCCGGGCCGCCGGACGACCGCCAAGGGTGGAGGTCGTCGACCTCCGGTCGGAGCTGGCGGCTGGCAACCGGGGACTGCTGTCGGCATCGCTGGCGAGCGCCCTCTCGCACCTGGACACCGCTCGCGGCCAGCGGGCGATCCTCGTCATCAACCGCCGGGGCAGCGCCTCGGTCGTCCTGTGTCGCGACTGCGGGGCCGTCCAGACCTGCCCGGAGTGCGAGCGGCCCCTCGTCTTCCACCAGGCCGGCAACACGTTGCGCTGCCACAACTGCGGGACCGCCACACCGCTGGCCACGCGTTGCCCGACCTGCGGCTCGCCCAGGATCCGCTACCTGGGGGGCGGCACGGAGCGCGTCGAGCGTGAGGTGCGCGCGCGGCTCCCGGGGCTTCGCGTCGGCCGTCTCGATCGCGACGTCGTCGAGCGCCGCGGCGCTGCCGAGCGGGTCATCGACGCGTTCACCGAAGGTCGCCTCGACATCCTCGTCGGCACGAGCCTGGTCACCAAGGGGCTCGACATCCCCCAGGTCACGCTGGTCGGAGTGGTGTCGGCCGACATCGCCCTCAACCTTCCCGACGAGCGGGCGGCGGAGCGGACCTACCAGCTCCTGGTCCAGGCTGTCGGGCGGGCCGGCCGCGGCGATGACCCGGGGCTCGCGATCATCCAGACCTACCAGCCTGGGCATCCGGCGATCCGGGCGGTCGTCGAGGCCGACGCCGATGCGTTCTACGACGCGGAGCTGGCGCTCCGGGCGCGCTTCGGCTCTCCGCCATTCGGGCGCCTGGTGAAGCTCACGGTGGCCCTGCCGGATCGGGCCCTGGCCGAACGGGCCGCGGAGGAGGAGGCGGTTCGTCTGCGGGCGCTGGCTGCCGCCTCCGGCGGTGCGGTGACGGTGATGGGCCCGGCGCCGGCGTTCGTGGCGCGGCGCGCCGACCGCTGGCGCTTCAACCTCGTGCTTCGGGGCGACGACCCCGTCGCGCTCCTCGATGGCGGTCTCGAGGCGCCGTGGTCTGTCGATGTCGACCCCGAATCGCTGCTCTGAGGTCGCCCCGGTCGTGGTCGACCGGACGGTCGGTCCGTGCGACGATGGGGTCGCCAAGGCAACACTGATGACCAGGAGGCTCACGTGACCGAGCATGACGAGAGGACCCCGGCGGAGGGCGGTCCGGCCTCCGAGCCGCCTGCCTCCGAGTCGCCCGCCGCGGAGCCGCCCGCCTCCGATGCGGCGGAGGCCCCCGGCGAGGCGGCCACGGGTCGAGAGTGGCTCAGCCAACTCCAGTCGATGATCGACGACCTGGCCACCCAGGCCGCGCCGACTGTGCGCCAGATCGGCGTCAAAGCGGCCGAGCTGGCGGCGGTCGCCGGCGACAGGGCCGGCCCCTTCGCCCAGCGGGCGGCGGACATCACGGGTGAGGCCGGCCAGAAGCTGGCCGAGCGATCGCGCCACCTGGCCGACGAGCTTCGGCGCGACGCTCCGGGCAGCGGCTCGACGACTGCGCCGGCGGAGTCGGGCGAGGCGACGTCCCATGCCGTCGCCAAGCCCTCTCCGGCCTCCGAGCCTGCTCCGGACGCCGAGCCCGCCGAAGGGGGCGAGGGAGGAGCCTAGGCGCTCCGGTCTTACGCTCCCGGACGCCTGCCGGCACCGACGGGCTGACGCCCGGCTGGGGCTATACTCGGACCATGAGCGTGCGCCCCATCGCCCTGCTGGGGGACCCCCGTCTGCGCCTGCGCGGCGAGCCTGTCGACAGCTTCGGGAAGTACCTCCATGGGCTTCTCGACGACCTGACCGACACGATGCGCCACGCGCCGGGCGTGGGCCTCGCGGCACCGCAGCTCGGCGAGGCGCTCCAGGTCTGCGTCATCGAGGTCGAGCAGCAGCTGCACGAACTCGTCAACCCGCGCATCGTCCGTTCTGAAGGCGAGGACCGCGATCTGGAAGGCTGCCTCTCGATCCCCGGCTACGTTGCCTACGTCACGCGCAAGGAGAAGGTCTGGGTCGTGGCCCGGAACCGGGTCGGGAAGAAGATCAAGGTCGCCGGCTCGGGACTGCTGGGGCGCGCCCTCCAGCACGAGCTGGACCATCTCGCCGGCAAGCTCTACATCGACTACCTCGACTCGCTCGATGAGCTGATCGCGGTCGGCTCCGGCGGGGACGATGAGAGCGACGAGATCCGGGAGGCGACGAGCAGCCTGGCGTGACCGCAGGGACAGGCACTGCATCGGGGCGGATGGGGTCGTCCCCGGCTCGCGTCTTGTTCTTCGGCTCCGGCGCCTTCGCCGTGCCGGTCCTCGAGGCGCTGTTGGCGGCCCCCAGGCTCGAGGTCGTCGGCGTCGTGTCGGCGCCCGACCGGGCCGTCGGCCGTCGCGGTGCGCTCACGCCGACGCCCGTCTCAGCGCGCGCTCGCGAGGGCGGTGTAGAGCTCTACCAGCCGCCGCAGGTCCGCGCCCCCGAGGCGATCGCCGCGCTGGTGGCCCTGGCTCCGGACCTCGGCGTGCTTGCCGACTACGGCCAGATCATCCCGCAGGCGCTGCTCGACCTGCCGGCCCACGGCATCCTGAACGTTCATCCCTCGCTGCTCCCTCGGCACCGCGGCGCCACACCCGTGCCGGCGACGATCCTGGCCGGCGATGCCGAGGCCGGGGTGACGATCATCCGGATGGACGCCGGTCTCGACACGGGCCCGATCGTGGCCACCGGGCGCTGGCCGCTGCCGGTCGACGCGACGACGCCCGATCTCGAGGCGGAGGCCGCGATCCGGGGCGCTGGGCTGCTCACGGCGATCCTGCCCGCCTGGCTGGCTGGGACGCTCGCGGCGACGCCCCAGGACGATGCCACGGCCACGCTCACCCGGCCGTTCAGCCGGGAGGACGGACGACTCGATGCCGGCCGACCCGCGGTCGTGCTCGAGCGGCAGGTCCGGGCGCTGACGCCATGGCCGGGCACGTTCCTCGAGACGGTCGACGGTCGGCTGGTCGTGCACCGCGCGGGGGTCGGGGAGGGGAGACCGGACGACCGGATCGGGTCGCTCGTGCCCGACGGCGATGGACTGGCGCTCGTCACGGTTCACGACCGCCTGCGTCTTCTCGAGGTACAGCCGGCCGGAGGACGACGGATGACGGCGGCCGAGTTCCGCAGGGGCGCCGGGCGGCGCCTGGACGGTTCGGTCGTCGGACCCTGACGACGAGTGTCTCGACGAGCCGGACCCTGCCGATCTCTCCGGTGCATGCCCAGCTCCGTGCGACAATCGAGCGCGTGACCGAGCCTCACGATCCGCATCCCGGCTTGAGCGGCGTCGAGCCTGCGACGCTCGCCGCCTGGCTCGCCGACCGCGGTGAACCCGGCTATCGAGCGAGGCAGGTCGCCGACTCGATCTGGAAGTCGCAAGCCTCCGTCCCAGCCGATCTCGGCACCCTCCCGCTCCGCCTCCGCGACGCGCTGACCGAGGCGTTCCGGATCGACACCCTGGTCGAAACGGAGGTTCGTCCCGCGGACGACGCCATGACTGAGAAGGCGCTCCACCGCCTGGCCGACGGCGCCCTGGTCGAGTCCGTGCTCATGCGCTACCCGGCGCGTGGCGAACGGCGCGCACGCCACACGCTATGCATCTCGAGCCAGGCCGGTTGCGCCGTCGGCTGCCCCTTCTGCGCGACCGGTGAGCTCGGCTTCGGACGCGACCTCGAGACCGCCGAGATCGTCGACCAGGTCCGCGACGCCGCGCGCCGGCTCGCTCGGCGGGGCGGCCGCATCACCAACGTCGTGTTCATGGGGATGGGCGAGCCGCTGCTCAACCTCGACCGGGTGCTCGCCGCTGTCCAGGCGCTGTCCGACCCGGGACGGTTCGGTCTCGGCGCTCGCCACGTCACGATCTCCACGTCGGGCGTCGTACCCGGGATCCGTCGCCTGACGGCGCTGGGTCCGCAGTTCACGCTGGCGATCTCGCTTCACGCCGCGCGCGACCCGCTTCGGGACGTCCTCGTGCCGCTCAACCGACGCTGGCCGGTCGCCGAGGTCGTCAGCGCCGCACGCGAGCACGCTCGGGCGACGGGCCGCCGGATCAGCTACGAAGTGACGATGATCGGGGGCGTGAACGACACGCCCCGAGACGCAGACGCGATCGTGGGCCTCCTGCGGGGCGACCTCGCCCATGTCAACCTGATCCCGATGAACCCCGTGGCGCACACGCCCTGGGAGGCCAGCCGGGCACCCGTGATCGAGGCGTTCGCCGAGCGGCTGCGCCAGGCCGGCATCTCGACCACCATCCGTCGCAACCGGGGACAGGAGATCGGTGCCGCCTGCGGTCAGCTCGCGGCCGAGCGGGCGGGCGAACCGCCGATCGCGGCTGTCTCCTGGCGACGGGCGCGGCTGGTTGCCGAGAGCGCCGCTGCGCTCCGCGGCGACCGAAGCGGCCTGCCGGCGCCGGCCGGAACGGGACGCTAGCATGGCCGCCGGACACGTACGTGTCGCCGCGAGCATCCTCGACGCCGACCTCTCGAACCTGGGCCACGCAGTCCGGCGCGTGGTGCGCGCGGGCGCGGACCGGATCCACCTCGACGTGATGGACGGGCACTTCGTCCCCAACCTCACCTTCGGCGCCCGGACGATCAAGGCACTCCGCCGCCATACGGAAGCGCCGTTCGACGCGCACCTGATGATCAGCGAGCCGGGCCGCTACGTCGAGGAATTCATCGAAGCCGGGTGCGATTCGATCACCTTCCACGTCGAGGTCGAGCCCGGGCAGATCGCTCCGACGCTGCGGGCGATCCGGGCCGCCGGCCGGGCCGCCGGCCTTGCCCTGAAGCCGGCCACCCCGCTGAGCGCACTCGAGCCGTACCGGGCGTGGCTCGACATCGTGATGGTGATGACCGTGGAGCCGGGCTTCGGGGGGCAGTCGTTCATGGCCGATGTGGCCCGCGACAAGCTGCTCGCGGCGCGCGCATATCTGGACCACAAGCCGGTCGATGCCGAGGTCCACGTGGACGGTGGCGTCAATCGCGAGACCGCGGAGCTCGCTGGGGGGCTGGGCGCCGACGTCCTCGTGGTGGGCTCTGTCCTGTGGGTCAAGGGTCACGATCAGGGTCGCGAGATCCGGCTGGTCAGGGCGCTTGCCGACGAGGGATACCAGTACCAGTTGAACGACGGCGTGCCGCCGATCCCGCGCGATCGCTGGGTCGGCTTCGCCCGCCTGCCGAAGGAGCTGGCCCGCCGGTTCATGGTCGAGATCGAGGCTGGCGGGATCCCGGTGCTGATGCTGCGCGGCGCTGGACGGATCAACCCGGACGGGGTCCGCGATTACGAGCTTCTCGTGCCCGCTACGGCAGAGGCGCTGACAATCGAGCGCCACGCGGCAGCGCGCGAGAGATACGCTGACGACGCCGACGCATGGCGGACGGCGCTCCTGGCCGAGGCCGGGAGCGACGTCGCGTCGGACGATCCGGCACGCAGCTGAGCCCGATGAGGGCCCTCCTGCAGCGAGTCACCCGGGCCGAGGTACGGGTCGGCGACGAGGTGATCGGGGCGACCGGACCCGGTCTGCTCGTGCTGCTCGGGGTGGGGCGCGACGATGACGCCGCGGTCGCCGATGCCTTCGCCCGCCGGATCGCCGAGCTGCGGATCTTCGCCGACGAAGAGGGTCGGACGAACCGGTCCATCCTCGACAGCGGTGGCAGCGCGCTGGTCATCAGCCAGTTCACGCTGTACGCGGACACCAGGCGTGGACGGCGGCCGGGCTTCAGCGCCGCCGCCTCGCCATCGCTGGCGATCGAGCTCTACGACCGCTTCTGCCGGGCCCTCGAGAGCCTCGGGCCGAGCGTCGGACGCGGTCGCTTCGGGGCCGAGATGGCGGTCGAGCTGGTCAACGACGGGCCGTTCACGATCTGGCTCGACACAGCCGAGCGATAGGCGCGGTCATGGGAAGACCGGCCGCTGGCGTCGGCCGGTCCGATGGGCGGCGGCCGGCCGGCGACCGGCGGCGCGTCAGCTGGCGGTCTTGTCGAGGGTTCGGCTGCAGCGTGTGCAGATGAGTGCGCGCCTGGTCTCGCCCTTGACGGTGATGACGCGGGGCTGGAGGTTCGGCCGGAAGCGACGGTGGGCTCGGACCCGGTTCATTCCGACCGACTGCGGGTTGAAACCGCCCATCGAGATCTTGCCGCAAATCGCGCAGGTGCGGGCCATTGAGTCCCTCTCGGAGCGTGATGGACAGACGAGCGCACGGCGGCGGGCCGGGCGCGGGGCGGTATGATATCAGACGGCCTCCGGCACCGAGCCCGGGAGGTCTCGAAGGTCCGCACCTGCGCTCGAGGAGCCGTCGTCCGCGTGCCCGACCGACCCCTTCCCGGCCGCTCCCTGGTCACCCGGCGGGCCATCGTCGACATCGTTCGCGCGGCGGTGGTGACGTCCTATGGCGTCATCGGCGTGGACGCGGGCGCGTTCGAGCGTCTCCTTGGGCGGCTCGGTCTCCGCGAGCCCGGCATCCGCGTGCGGCTCGACCGCGGTCTTGAGATCGATCTTCACCTGACCGTCGGCTACGGGCTGCCGATCGCCGAGGTCGCCCGCCAGGTCGATTCCGCTGTGCGCTACGCGATCCGCCGATCACTCGGCTACGAGGTCCGCCGGCTGACCATCCACGTTGCCGGCCTGCGCTATCAGCCGGCGAGCGTGCCGCCGAGCAGGGAGCAAGGGCACGAGAAGGGGCCCGGGAACGAGAAGGAACCGGGCCATGAGACAGCGACGGCCGAGTCGCCGGTGGCTGAGCCGCCGGCGGGTGTCCCGTCGATCGCGGAGCTGAAGCCTCGTCGGAAGCCGACGCGAGCCAACCGCTCGGGCGGCGCCTGATGGCTCGTCGGTCCTGCGACGGGCCCGGGCTGCTCGAGGCGTTCCGTGCCGCTGTCGCCAACCTCGAAGCGCACGTCGACGAGGTCAACGGCCTGAATGTGTTCCCGGTGCCGGACGGCGACACCGGCAGCAACATGGTGGCCACAGCGCGGGCCGCCCTGGATGAGGCCGAGAAGGTCGGCGCCGGCGCGCCGGCAGACCGGGTGGCGGCGGCGATCAGCTTCGGGGCCCTCATGGGTGCCCGGGGCAACTCGGGCGTCATCACCAGCCAGATCCTTCGCGGGATCTCGGACGGGCTGGCCGGCAAGCGTCGCTTCAATGCGCTGGATCTCGCCGCCGCCCTTCGCGAGGGCTCGCGGACCGCCTATGGTGCGGTCGCCAAACCGGTCGAGGGCACGATCCTGACGGTCGTCCGCGAGGCCGCCGACGCGGCGGTCGAGCGGGCGGAGCAGACGAACGACCTTGAGGCGGTGCTGACCACGACCCTCGACGCCGCCGAGAGATCGGTCGCCCGGACGCCCAGTTTGCTGCCCATCCTGCGGGAGGCCGGCGTCGTCGATGCAGGGGGGCAGGGACTCTACCGCCTGTTCCAGGGGGCGCTCCTCCACCTCGTCGGCCGGCCATCGGCGGGCGCAGTCCGCAGCCGTGGCGCGGAGCCAGCCAAGGCCTCGACGCTCGTGGCCCATGCGGACGAGGGCTTCGGCTTCGAGACGATGTTCCTGGTGCATGCTCGACCGGCCGAGTCGCTCGACATCGACCGCATCCGACTGCAACTCGAATCCATCGGCGAGTCGGTGCTGGTCGCCGGCGACGGCCGCGCCCTCAAGGTCCACGTCCACAACGAGCGCCCCGACCTCGTCATCGGATACGGGCTCACCCTGGGCGCCCTGAGCCGGGTCACGGTCGAGAACCTGGACGATCAGGCGCGGGACATGCGGGAGCACGCCGCGGCCGTCTTCGGCGGCGACGCCAACAGTGCGGTGGCGGTCAGCCTGGCCGGGCCGGCTCCTGCCGCCGGCGCAATTCCTGCCCCCGACGCTGGATCACCGGGCCGGCTGCCGCTGGGCGTCGTGGTCGTGGCTGCCGGTGACGGGCTCCATGAGCTGTTCGAACAGTTCCGGATGCCCGACCAGCTGGCCGTCGCGATCGTCCGCGGTGGCCAGTCGCATAACCCGAGCACCGGCGAGCTGCTCGATGCGATCCAGGCGCTGCCCGTGGAACAGGTGCTGGTGCTGCCCAACAATCCGAACGTCGTGATGGCCGCCCGGCAGGTTTCGGCGCTGGCCGGCCGGCCCTGCAACGTCGTGCCCACCCGCAACGCCGCCGAAGGGATCGCGGCGATGCTCGCGCTCGATCCGGGCGCTGGCGCCGACGCCAACGTCGAGCCGATGACGGCGGCCGCACGGGCGGTGCAGTCGGTGCAGGTGACCGAGGCCGTCCGAGATGCGCGCATGGGTGACCGCAAGGTCAAGAAGGGCCAGACGATCGTGCTCGACCCTGACGATGGGCTCGTCGCCGCCGATCAGGACCGGATGCGGGCGATCCTGGCCGCGACCGCCTCCTTCGCGCCGGGCTATGAGCTCGTGACGATCTACTACGGCGACGGAGCGGATCTCGACGAGGCTGAGGCCACCGCGCGACGAGTGGGCGCGGAGGTCGGGTCGGCGGAGGTCCAGCTGGTCCGCGGCGGGCAGCCCTACTACCGCTACCTGATCTCGGCGGAGTGACCGGCCCGGCACCCGCCCGACGTCGCCCGGCCCGGGCCCCCCGACCGCCGGTCGACCCGGTCGCGTTGCTTGACGTCCCGATCGGGGTGAGCGGGCTGCCGGGAGCGGCCGTGCTGCGCCGGGTCGGCCCCCGTTTCGATGTCCGGACCGTTCGCGATCTCCTGTTCCACCTGCCCCGCCGGTACGAGGACCTCCGTGAGCTGCGCCGGCTCGGGGATCTCGTCTGGGTCGCATCGGGAACGCCGATCAGCGCCCGGGTCAGGGTCCGTGAGATCAGGGTCGAGCCGACGTTCCGCCGTCGGGTCCAGCGCACCGTCGCGCTGCTCGAGGACGACTCCGGCACGATCGGCGCGACCTGGTTCGGCCGACGCTTCATCGAGCGTCGCTTGCACGAGGGCGATGTCGTCATCGTGTCGGGCAGGGTCAAGGCGTTCGGCCGTCGGATGACCCTCGACAACCCGGACTTCCAGGCGGACGATGGGTCGGCGCTCCTGCACGCCGGCCGGATCGTGCCGATCTACCGCCTGACCGCGGGGCTCACCGCGGCACGCTTGCGAGTCGCCGTGCGGGCCGCCCTCGATCGTGCCGGGTCGGCCTACCCCGAGTACCTGCCCGAGCCCATCCGCGAAGCCGAGGCCCTGCCGGGGATCGCGACGGCCATCGAGGGTGCCCACTTCCCCGAGAGCTTCGACGGGCGCGACCAGGCGCTGCGACGCCTCGCGTTCGATGAGCTGTTCGCGCTCCAGATCGGCATGGTCGGACGGCGCCGACAACGCGGCCGATCGTCAGCGCTCGCGGTGCTCGCCGACGATGCCGATGACCGCCGCATCCGCGAGTCCCTGCGGGTCGCGATCGGGCGGCGCGCGGGCCGGGACGTCGAACTGACCCAGGACCAGATCGGGGCGATGGACGACATCCGCGCCGACCTTGCGCGGCCCGTGCCGATGCTGAGGCTGGTGCAGGGCGACGTCGGCTCGGGCAAGACCGCGGTCGCCGCCCATGCGCTCGCAGTCGTGGCCTCCAGCGGGCGCCAGGGCGCCCTCCTCGCGCCGACCGACCTCCTGGCCAGACAGCACGCCGTCACGCTCGCGGCACTGCTTGAGGATCTCGGCCTGCCGGTGACCCTGTTGACCGGTTCGTTGAGCGCCGAGGGCCGCCGCAACGCCGTCGAGGCGATCGCGGCCGGACAGGCCACGGTCGTCGTCGGGACCCACGCCCTGCTTCAGGAGACCGTCGCGTTCGCCGATCTGGGCCTGGTGGTGGTGGACGAGCAGCACCGCTTCGGGGTCGAGCAGCGAGGGTTGCTCGAGGCCAAGGCCGACGGCCTGCCGCCGCACGTGCTCCTGATGACGGCGACCCCGATCCCGCGCACCCTCGGCCAGGTGCTCTATGCCGACCTCGATGTGTCGGATCTGCGCACGTCGCCCGAGGGCCGCATCCCGATCCGCACGGCGATCCGCCGACCCGGCGAGCTCGATCGTCTGTGGGGGTTCGTCGGCGAGCAGGCAGAGGCCGGCCACCGGACCTTCGTCGTCGTGCCCCTCATCGACGAGCCCGTCGGGGCGGCCGCGGACGACACGGTCGAGGGCATCGATCCGCTCGAGGCGGGCGCGATCGCCGCCGAGGCCGAGGCCGAGCGGCTGCGCGGACGCCTGGCGCCGCTGCGGGTCGGCATGGTCCACGGCCGGATGCGTCCGAGCGAGCGAGACGCCGAGATGGCCCGCTTCCGCGACGGCGAGCTGCAGGTGCTCGTGGGCACGACCGTGATTGAGGTCGGCGTGGATGTTCCCGAGGCGACCGTCATGATTGTCGAGGGTGCCGACCGCTTCGGACTCGCCCAGCTCCATCAGCTGCGCGGTCGAGTCGGACGCGGCACCGACGAGTCGTATTGCGTCCTCGTCTCGGACGTGCCCGAGGGGACCACCGGGCACGAACGCCTGCTGGCTGTCGAGCGCCTGCGCGACGGTTTCGAGCTGGCCGAGGCGGATTTCGCGCTGCGCGGCGAGGGCGATGTGCTCGGCCTGGCGCAGAGCGGTCTGCCGCAGCTCCGGGTCGCGTCGCTCCAACGGGCCGACCACCGCGATCTCGCTGCGCGTGCCCGGGCGCACGCCGAGGCGCTGCTCGACGAGAGCGGATCGTTCGAGCTCGGCCATGAGGCGCTGGAGCGCGAGCTGCGCGGCGGCTGGCTCGCGCGGGTCTGGGCCGGCGAACCGGCCAGCGGAGCCTAGGGGCCGGCGATGGCGGATGCCGGCCGGGTCATCGCCGGGCGGGCGAAAGGGATCCGCCTGGCCGCTCCGGGACCGGGCACCCGCCCGCTGGCGGACCGCGTGAAGCAGACGCTGTTCGCGATCCTCGAGCCGGACCT